>FUFK010038411.1_pt1 | contig 39944 bp, 34 predicted proteins | sample 1021851 | NCBI WGS metagenome assembly FUFK01 (sample SAMEA51879418, study PRJEB19060) | metagenome
TTTAGAATAATTGATAATACAGCAAGAAAGGTTACTGGTATTGCACAATCATTATCTGGAAGTTTTGTTAATAAAACATTTGCAGATTTAGCACCCAAATTAAATACTGGACTTCATAAAATGTATAAAGACGTATATGGTAAAATATTATTAGCAACTCAGAATGGTGCGATTGCAAAGAAAGCAGCAAACTTAGCTCAAACTGCAATGGTTGGTCCTGTTAAAGCTCTACAGAATTTCCTACCTTGTGCAGCGAAGAATATTACTGATAATTTATTTGGTTCAGTTCGTAATATACTTACAAGTTTTTTAGATAATGTTAAACAAAATATTAATATTTTTTCCTTGCTGGTTGTATTTAAGCAATGCACTATCAGTATAGCTGATTATCTTGTCAACTTCAAGGTCAACAATTCCGTGTATGTCTGCTATTTGTTTATCCATTTTAGCATTGTCGTTTCTTTTATCAATCCATAAGGATAAGGAAATTCCTAGCAATACTGCTAAAAATTCAATACCACCTCTTGCCAAAATATTTTTCATTGTCAAAATTACCTAATTAAAAATTTTAAGTGCTATCCCCTTTAAAACCTTCGGAACTCAAAAAAGAAGTGAATAAAATAAAATAGGTAATAAATATCTACGCATATCTAAATCTACAAAAAATAATAGTACAATGTGTGCTTGTCTTATTTCAGCATACACGCCCCCCGTTAACCTTTTCAGGTTGAAAAAAGTAAGTTGAGTTAATGGACTTTGTTTGGACTTTATAGTGAGAGACTTATATGTGCGAAAAAGTATAAACCTCTTACTACTTAAGAAGAATCATCTTTTTGGTATCAACAAAATCACCTGCCTGAATCTTGTATAGATAAACTCCTGCAGAAACAGGTTCTCCTTGGCTGTTGGTAGCATTCCATTGGATTGATTTATAGCCAGATGATTGATTGTTATTAACCAGATTGTTTACAACATTGCCTAGCATATCATAAATGGTAACGTCTACAAATGAATCTTCCGGTAACTCGTATTCAAGAGTTGTAATTGGATTAAAAGGATTAGGGTAGTTTTGGTACAGATTAACGGTTGAAGGAGTAAAATTGCCCTCGATGGATAGTAATGTATCAATAATATTACAATTTGAGGTGTCTTGATTACTCAGGCCCCCGCTCCCAGCTACGCAAGCGGGGTAAGGCAGGCATAGATTATTTCCGCTAAGATCAAAGTCACGGACCCCCCAACTAGAAGCATTAAAATCAATATTCAAATCGCAAATACTTTCTGGTATAATTCCTTCTAAATAATTATGTTGAACGTTTAGTGTTTGAAGGTTTTGAAGATTACCAATCCCCGGTGGGATATTTCCCATTAAACCACAATCAGGCGCAATAAAGGTTTCAATACTTCCAAGATTTACAATATTTGAAAAAACATATGATTGAGAGAATCTATTGTTTCCATTTATCGGTGACATGCCAAAAGGAACTCTTCGAATATTAAGATATCTTAGATTTTGTAAATTAAACATCTCACTTGGTATTTCACCAGCAAGGTTATTTTCTGCAATATGTAATGATTCTAGATTTCCAAGATTTCCAATTTCAGGAGGTATCGAACCAGATATAAAGTTTTGATTAATATGAAACTTAATCAAATTTGATAAGTTCCCAACTTGACTCGGTATACTACCATACATTTTATTGTTATTTAAAAAGAGGTTCTCTAATCCTGTTAGATTTTCAATTTCTGAAGGAAGATTTCCAGATAATTTATTGTAGTAGAGATTTAGAGTTTTCAAATTATTAAGATATGATATTTCACTCGGGATAGTACCCGATAAATTATTAAGAGATAAATTTAATGTATCAAGATTTAAAAACTGTCCTATCTCAGGTGGAATAGGTCCATAAAGGCTACCTAGATCATTTCCATTGTTTCCTGACAAGTTGATAACGGTAGTATTTTCAATAGAATAGCAGCTACCCCAAAGAATATTCCCATCTGTTCCATCATCAGCTATACATTCTATACCATTATCACAATATTCAGATTCTTGTATTGAAGAATCCTCAATACAAAAAGGATATGGGGGACAAAAGTAATTACCACTTGCTAATACTTGTGAAATAACTGAGTCTTCTAAACTACAGATATTTTCAGGAATTACACCATAAAGTTGATTTTGCGACAAACCTAAATATTCTAGATTGGTCAAATTTCCTATTTCACTTGGGATGGCTCCTGATAGATGATTACCTGCTAGATGTAAAGTGTTTAGATTAGTCAAGTTCCCTATTTCACTTGGAATTGGACCTGATAGATTATTATAGCCTAGATTTAAAGTTATCAAATTAGTTAAGTCACCTATTTCTGATGGAATTGGACCTGAAATATTATTTAAAAGAATGTTGAGTACTGTTAAGTTTGTTAACAAACCAATTTCAGGTGGAATTGGTCCTTGTAGTTTTTGACTAGCAGGGCACATAACACAAACAAGATTAATTGATTGAGTGTTTTCGATTGAATAGCAATCTTCCCATAATTCAATACCTTCAGTACCATCTTCTGCAGTACAATTTTGTCCTTCAGTAAAGCTTATTAGCACGGGAAACAATAATAACCTAAAATATTTTTCCATCAATCAATTCCAATTTTTATTAATAAGTCATTATAAAACTACAAACTTTTTTAGTTAACATGATTTTAGTTATTTAAAAGTCTAATTAATTTATAGAATCAATTTTTTTTACCCATTATTTCGTAAAAATATTCTTCCTATCATCAGATATGAAGTTGGAACTTGATTAGGAAACAGACTTTCTTTTTAAATACTTTGCGGGGGATACAATTTAACAAAACGCTTTGATATGCCATACGCCTATAAAATTGTGTCACAGGAACTATTGATTTGATTGTTTTAAATTGTGACATGAACACAACACTAAAATGGTTCATATATCTCTCTATCGTAGTTGGAACCTCTATTGGTGTTGCATTTACTTCAAGTGATGCTGGTATCATAGATTGTTTGTTAGTAGGATTAGGTAACGGAGCATTTAATTTTTTCCTTGTTGAACGAGTTTTCAAAAAAGAGTAACTATTCATGTAAATATCACATATGAGACATAAACTAAATTCAAAAGAAAAGCTTGTGCTTATCGCAATAATATTAATTATTGGATTTATATACTCACTCTTTGAACCAAGTGGTGGTAAAGGTACTATCATTGATATTTACATAAACTCAAAAACTGATAAAGTTGTAGTACCTGAAAAAAGAATAGAAGAAACATCCTCTGAACTATTCTAAATGGTATGATGATGATTAAATCACAATTGGTAAATAGATTAGTCGCTGTGGCGTGGGTTCTTTTTATAACTTGGAGATTTTACATATCAGAAAGTATGCCATTTGATGCCTTTTTAATCTGGGTTTCATTTCCTTTCTTTATTTACATTGTTAGGTATTTCTTTTACGGAGAGAAACCTTAATAAAGTCTAAAATATGGTATGTTGTTCGGACTTTCTTTTCAAATGCTTTGCGGAAAGGACGATTTAAGTAAAGCACTTTATTAATCATATTCCTAAATATTAATTATTTATGCTCATCCAATCGTTAATCACATCTCTTGATAACTTTGGAAATTCGTGGCCCATATCTAATTCTTTTGATTCTACGTTTACACCTAAAGTAAGGAAAGTATTTGCTATCTGTTTTGAATTGATTGGATTTAACATTTGATCATTTTTGCCATTCATTACTAATCCCTCCAGTGTTTTGTACTCGGATTTATCTGTTCTAATTTGATAGACATTTGGTAGTTTGGTATTATGAAGTATAAAGCCATCCACCGCATGAGGGTGTTCTAATACTACTTTACAGGCCATCGTTCCACCTTGGCTAAATCCACCAATAAAAATTCTAGCAGGGCTAATTTTTTCTTTTATGATAATTTTATCTATGCAAGATAATACTTTTTCTAAACTTTCATTTAAGTGGTTTTCATTAAAGATTGTATCACCATCAAAAACATCAAAATCAAACCAACTAAAGTCACCTGAAGCCAATGACACTTCATAAGGTGCTTGAAGTATGACTGTGATATAATTGTCACCAAACTGACTTATATAATGATTTTTATAATCTGGTAAGCTCTCCGTATAACCATGCATAAAGTATAATACATCTTGTTTTTCAGAGCTATTTGAGGGCTTCTTTATTATGTATTTTAAAGGTATATCCCAAAGATCATTAGAATCCAAAATTTCTTTTTCCCAATCAAAAAGTTCTTTTCTTTTTGTTCCATCCTCATTCCATCTTTTAATATAAATATTATTCCCTGAAATAGTTTTACTTTCCCGTCTCTTTTCACCATTAGCAAACCATTCGATTGTTGTTGTGGTATCATCAATCACTTCAGTACTTTCTAAAAGANCGCCATCCGTACCTAAAAATGAACTCTTAATAAGCATACCAGCTTCAAATGTTGCTTTTACTTGTACCTCGCCTGTTGGCCAATATTTGATACCTTTACCACTAAATGGAGTATCAGATTTATTGTAGTAAACTAATCCTCCTCTTTCAGCAAGTTTTGAAGAATCCACAGGCTTTGAACTGGTGCAGGAAAAGAATATTAATAATATAATTGGTATATATTGTTTCAAGATAATCTCCTCAATTAAATCTAATACTGATTAATGAAACAGGAAACGGACTTTCTTTTTAAATACTTTGCGGGGAATACGGATTAAGGAAGGCACTTAAAATCTCATACGCCCCTACGTATCCTCCACTTCCGTATCCTCTTTTTGGTAAATAATGAATAAAAATGATAAGAAGTGAAAACAAAAAGCCCCATCCGAAGATAGGGCTTTATTGAGAGGTTCGTGGATTCCTCGAGTGTCGGGGTAGAGAGATTTGAACTCCCGATCTCCTGCTCCCAAAGCAGGCGCGTTAACCGGACTACGCTATACCCCGAAATGTTCTGGGTGAGTGATGGGACTTGAACCCACGGCCTCCTGGGCCACAACCAGGTGCTCTAACCAGCTGAGCTACACCCACCATATAACTTTAGCTCAATATATGTTGAATTAAAGCCACGAAACTTAAAATACTTATTTACAGATTTGAAGTGATTTAACCTAAATTAATTTTTTAATAAGTTAATCTGTAAAAATGTAATTTATGGCATGAGCCTTCTCTCAAGATATTTCATTAGAGAAATACTTCCCCCATTTTTCTTCTCCCTTTTCATGATAACATTCCTCTTATTCATCAACTTTTTGCTTCGGGCAATTGATCGCTTCCTCGGAAAAGGCTTGGATGTGTTAACTATTTTGGAATATTTATTCTTAAATCTTGCTTGGATTATTGCCTTATCTGTTCCAATGGCAGTATTACTTGCAACATTAATGACCTTTGGACGCCTTTCGGAGGACAATGAGATAAATGCCATGAGGGCCTCTGGAATTAGCTTTACATCAATTATTAGGTCCCCTATCTTGTTTGGGACAGCAGTTGCTCTTTTGCTAGTCATATTCAATAATTTTATTCTCCCCGATATGAATTTTCGCGCACGCCTATTATCTGGAGACATTTATAAAAAAAGTCCAGGAATGAATATTGAACCGGGTATTTTTCTAGACAATCTTCCAAATTACAGCATGATAGTTGGAGCAATGACAGGCGATATAATGTCAGATGTAAGAATTTTTAGCAAGGGAAAACATGATTCGCAAACCAGTATTTATTCTAAAACTGGAACGCTATCTACATTGTCAGATGCTTTTGTACTTACTCTTCATGATGGTGAAATTCATGAATTAGAAAGCGAAGATCACGCGAGCTACAGAAGGATTATTTTTGATACACATAAAATTTTAATCCCCGCAGACAATATTTTATTAAATCGTCGTGACTCTTCAAACAGAACTGATAGAGAGATGACAGTGCCTATGATTTTAAACAAGGTGAGTAATTATGAGAATAAGATGAATATTGTAAAAAGTCGACTTCGTAGCTCTTTTAGTAGAGTCTTAGGTGATAGCATATTACCCAGATCAATAAAAGATGGATCCTTAATTATTTCTGCTGCAAGGGATTCTATAACGATGGATACCAACTTGAGTAAAAGTGTCATATATAAACGGGAAAGACAGCTGCGAAGCCTAGAGAGACAAATGAAGAATGAATTTAGCTTGATATCGAGTTACTCAAAAGGCTACAATAAATATTTGGTAGAGGCACATAAGAAATTTTCGCTTCCCATTGCATGTATTCTTTTTGTTTTGCTCGGAGCACCACTTGGAGTTATGGCAAAGAAAGGAGGGTTTGCGGTGAGCACATCGCTTAGTTTTGGTTTTTTCTTGATCTATTACATATTACTCATTGGCGGTGAAGAACTAGCCGATCGAAGTGAAGTTACACCTGCGGTGGGTATGTGGGCACCTAACGCAGTTTTACTAATTATGGCTTTATACCTAATTGTTTATACTGTTCGTGAGCGTGCGCCAATTTCTGTGTTTAAAATATTTAAAAAAACATCGAATTAATTTTGATTGCATCAAACCTTATATCAAAAAAGCGTGATGGGAAAAGTCTTAGTAAAAGCGAACTCAGTTCATTTTTTAATGAGTATCTAAATGGGGATATAACAGACGCTCAAATGTCAGCAATGCTTATGGCAATATATTTTAAAGGGATGAGTGAGGATGAGACATTTATTTTAGTAGAAATAATGCTTAATTCAGGATCTAAAATTGATTTTAGTCATACAAAGAGATATGTTGCAGACAAACATTCAACCGGTGGCGTTGGAGATAAAGTATCAATTATTCTAGCACCCACTTTAGCATGTTTAGGTATAAAAGTACCAATGATAGCTGGACGAGGGCTTGGATATACAGGTGGGACTATTGATAAATTAGAATCTATCCCCGGTTTCAATACTTCGCCTAACCTAGATCAATTTAAAAGGTGGGTAAATAAATGTGGATATGCAATTATTTCACAAACAAATGAAATATGCCCAGCAGATAAAAAAATATACTCTCTCAGGAGTAAAACAGCGACGATTCCATCTATTCCGCTAATATGTGGTTCCATTATGAGTAAAAAAATTGCAGAAGGTATATCTGGATTAGTCCTTGACATCAAAGTTGGAAATGGTGCATTCATGAAAACGAAAGAGCAAGGTGCACAACTTGGGAAATGGCTAAAAAATATAGGCAAGGCATTTAGTGTCAGTACAGACGTTATTTATACAAGTATGAACCAGCCACTAGGAAGATTTTCAGGTCTAGCATGTGAAGTCCAGGAGGCAATAGATTGTATGAAGGGAGATGGCCCCGATGATTTAATTAAGATAACTCTAGAACTTGGTGCACATATACTAGTTCAGAGCAAAATATATTCTGATAAAAACTCAGCATCCAATGCTTTTATGGAAGCCATTGATAGTGGTAAAGCGTTTGAAAAATTCCAACAATCTGTCAACATACAAGGTGGATCAATTGATAAATTAAAAACTGTACCAAAATATCAAAACATACTAAAAGCGCGTAGAGATGGTTTGATAACTAAAATTGATACCGAATCTGCAGGATGGTGTCTTGTGCAAATGGGGTGCGTTGCCCAAAAGCTTGGAGATGAGCTTGATTATAGTGCAGGTATTGAATTTTATAAAAAGCTGGGGGATATTGTCAATTCAGATGAACCTGTCGCTCGTATTTTCGGTTCGAATAAAAGAAAAATTGATAATGCAGAAAAATTTTTAAAGCCTGTATTTACAATTAGTTCAGAATACAAGCCCTCACCACTAATCTTATAAACTCTTACCCCGTCTTATGTACCTTACAATTTTGGGTAGGCTCTGTTCCCTCTTTGAATATTTCTTGCTCAATTGGACAAGCAGGTAGAGGTAATTTTTTTGTGACATTGCAAATTTCTCTATCTTGAATACCACCTGGCTTTTCAAACTTAGCTAATGGTAATTCCAGGCTATCGTGTGCCGCCTTCATAAACATTGACCATGCAGGCAGAGCCGCCCTACTTCCATCCTGGCCTGGACCAAGCGGAACTTGAAAATCATCAACACCAAACCAACATCCAGCGGCTATTTGTGGGGTAAATCCAACGAACCACGCATCACTCCAACCTTGAGTTGTACCTGTTTTACCTGCAGCTGGACGATTGAATTTATACTTCCACCTTGCACTTCCACCTGTTCCCCTATCCATTACAGTTTGCATTAGGCTAGTCATTAAATATGCGGTCTCCTCACTTAGTACCTCTTTACGATCAGGATAATATTCTTTGATGACATTGCCGTATCGATCTTCAATTTTTGTTATTGCAAAAGGCTTAGAATAAACACCCTTGTTTGCCAATGCAGAATATGCACTAACCATTTCAATTGGAAGCACCTCGGATGTACCTAATGCGATGGCATCAACTGCTCTAATATCAGTATTTATGCCCATTCTTTTTGCTGTTAGCTTTACTTGCTCTGCTGGGGCTATATCTTGTTGAACCATTCTTACAGAAATTAAATTTAATGATTTTCTGAGACCTTCTCTGAACGTAGTTAGACCACCCGTACTACCATCATAATTTTGGGGCTTCCATTTAACCCAGGTACCATCCATATTTTGAATATTTAATACCACTGGTTGGTTTAATAGTTGCTCCGTCACAGGATATCCGTTATCTAATGCAGTAGTATATACAAATGGTTTAAATACGGATCCAGGTTGTCTTCTTGCTTGAACTGCACGATTGTATTGGTCATGATAATCTGGCCTTCCTCCTACCATTGCAATAATGCCTCCAGTATTTGGGTCGAGAGCCACGAATGCACATTGTACTAATAACTTATCTCTTAAGTCCTTATACAACTGCCCCTCGCCTCCTAACATTATCTTTATACTATCTTCAGGATAAATTGTTAAATAGGCCAAATTTTCAAACTCTTCTCGGTCATTAAATAACCTTTTATTTAAACGTTTTTGGTCATTAGCTACAGTTTTCATAACTGCTTCTTCGGCTATGGTTTGCAATCTAGAATCAAGTGTTGTATATATCTTTAGACCATCTCTATAAATATTAATTCCAAGCTTTGTATCTTCTTTTTCTAATACTCTTCTGACATACTCCGTAAAGTATGGTGCACTACCCCTTTTAGGTACCTCTAATACAGTCTCGAGAGTTTTGGCCCTATTTTCTTGATACTCTCCTTTTCTTATGTAACCCTGATCTCGCATTAGTCTTAAAACAGTGTTTCTGCGTCGAATTGCTTTTTCAGGGTGGTTAATCGGCGAATAACTAGCTGGAGCTGGCAACAGTCCAACTAATAGGGCAGATTCATCAATAGTTAAAAATCTAGATTCTTTTCCGAAGAATCTTTTTGAGGCTGCCTCTACTCCATATGTGCCATGCCCAAAGTGTACGGTATTGAGGTACATTTCAATTATTTCTTCTTTCGTATAAGTCCTTTCAATTTGAATGGCCGTAATCATTTCTTTTAGCTTTCTGAGTATGCTATCCTCAAAACCAACAGACTTATATAGATTCCGAGCCAGTTGTTGCGTTAGTGTAGAGAAGCCCTGTCTGTAGCTCAAAGATAAGGTGTTTACCATTACTGCTCGCGCAATACTCCTCATGGATAAACCCCAATGTTCGAAAAATCTACGGTCTTCAGATGAAACAACAGCATATTGCATATGACCAGGTATTCTGTCTAATTCTATAAACACCCTTTTCTGAACAAACAGTTCATTTAAAACAACTCCATCAGCAGAATATATCCGTGTAACAAGATCTGGGTCATAGTTCTCTAGTTGCTCAAGGGAGGGTAAGTTTCTAGACAAAAATAAAACTATGCCAACCAACCCAATCATGCCGGCTGAAATTAGAAGCAAGCATCTAACTATGATTTTTTTCATTTCCATGACAAATAAATCTTAAACCAGTTTGATTCAATAGAGGAATAACTATACTGCATACAAAAGTAAAATTACGCCCAGCTATGGCTGATCATTAACTGTGATCATGTCTTTTTGGTTTAATCATATCTTTTGGATTAACTAATCGATCAAATTCTTCTCCATCCATATAACCTAGTTGTTCTATAGCTTCTCTAAGTGTTGTGTTATCTTCGAAAGCTTTTTTTGCAACCTCCGACGCCTTGTCATAACCTATGTATGGGTTCAAGGCAGTAACCAACATAAGTGAATTGTAGAGATTATGATTGATACGGTCCTCATTTGCCTCAATACCAATTACAGCATTTTTTGTAAATGAAAAAATGCCATCAGACAATAATCGGATCGACTGTAAAATATTATAAGCCATAACAGGTCTATATACATTTAATTCAAAATTTCCAGACGCACCTGCAATAGTAATGGTGGTATCATTACCCATTACCTGCGCGCAAACCATTGTCAACGCCTCGCATTGTGTGGGATTTATCTTGCCTGGCATTATAGATGACCCCGGTTCATTAGTGGGCAATGTGATTTCACCAATTCCGCTTCTTGGACCGCTTGCTAACCACCTTAAATCATTGGCTATTTTAAATAATGAGCCTGCAATAACTTTTAGTGCTCCTGACAATTCTACAATACTGTCTTGACCTGCAAGCGCCTCAAATTTGTTTTCTGCTGGTTTAAATTGAATCCCTGTCTGTTCTGAAATTTCCCTAATAACTCTTGTATCAAAACCCGCGTGGGAATTAATTCCTGTGCCAACTGCAGTGCCTCCAATTGCAAGCTCTTTGCAATGAATTATTGCCTTTTCCAAACGAGTAATCCCGTGTTCAATTGCAGAGGTATAACCTGAAAATTCTTGGCCTAAACTTAAAGGTGTTGCATCTTGAAGGTGGGTTCGACCTAGTTTAATTATATGAATAAATTCTTGCGATTTTTTCGCTAACGCTTTCTGCAGTTCCTCCATCGCAGGGAGCAGTTGGTTTTGCACGCTCTCTACAGCAGCAATATTGATAGCCGTTGGGAATGTATCATTTGTGGACTGGCTCATGTTTACGTGGTCATTTGGATGTATGGGTGATTTGCTTCCCATCTGGCCACCCAATGATTCAATAGCCTTATTTGCAATTACTTCATTAAAATTCATGTTTGTCTGGGTACCACTACCTGTCTGCCAAACTACTAAAGGGAAATGATCGTCCATAGCACCAGCAATTACTTCGTCGGCTGCGTTTTGGATTGCAACTTTTATTGACTTATCAAGATTCCCAAATGCGTAATTTACAGTGGCTGCCGCCTTTTTTATTATCCCATATGCTCTTATGAATTCTCTAGGGAATTTTTCATCACTTATTCTAAAATTTTCTCTAGACCTTTGAGTTTGTGCACCGTAATATTTGCTCGAGGGAACTTGAACTGTTCCAATACTATCCCGTTCTTTGCGGGTACTCATAACCTAGGATACTTTCCAGGTGTCCCCTGCATTTAGGAGGTCTTGAACTTTGCCTGGCCCTTTCTTTTCTTTCGCGAAATTAATTTGATCAACCATGTCTTGGTTGTAAGTAGGTTTATCAACAGAATATATCACACCAATGGGCTCAGGCAGTTCTGGATGAGATGTCCAATTGGCAATAATGTGTGCGAGGTCAAGGTTTGTCTCATCGTGAACTAATATTTCGTCAATGCTATGTTTTTCCATTTTTACAACCGTAGCTTTTGAACCATCTAATTTGATACCTTTTGTGCCTTTGGCAAATAACATTGGTTCCCCATTTTTGAGTTCGATAACATTATTCATTTTTTCTGCGCCAGTATAGGGTTCAAAAGCACCATCATTAAAAATGTTACAGTTTTGGTAAATTTCTACAAAGGACCCTCCATCATGTTGATATGATCTTTCCATCATATCTGCCATATGCTTCTGCCACCTATCTATTGTTCTTGCTACAAAAGTTGCCTGGGCGCCTAGAGCTAATGATGGTGGGTTAAGGGGGATGTCGAGTGAACCGTAAGGCGTTGCCTTTGTAACCTTCCCAACTTCTGATGTTGGAGAATATTGCCCTTTGGTGAGACCATAAATCCTATTATTAAACATCAAAATGTTGAGATCCATATTCCTTCGGAGTGCATGCATAAAGTGATTCCCGCCGATTGATAGCCCATCCCCATCTCCAGTAATAACCCAGACAGATAAATCAGGGTTTGCAATTTTTACTCCGGTCGCAACTGCTGGTGCCCTTCCGTGAATTGAGTGGAACCCGTAGGTATTCATGTAGTATGGAAAACGACTGGAGCATCCTATACCAGATACAAAGACAAAATCCTCTTTTTTTCTTCCAAAGGTAGGCATCTGTTTCTGCGCTTGCGCGAGAATAGCATAATCTCCGCAGCCCGGACACCAACGCACAGCTTGATCTGAAACAAAATCTTTTTTTGTTAATTCATTAACATTTAGTTCGCTCATAATATCATCCTAGTATTTCTTTAACTTTTTGAACAATGGTCGCCGCACCTATTGGTCTACCTCTAACAAGGTTTAATCCTTTCGCATCAACTAGATACTCTGACCTAATAAGCCTCAAAAATTGACCCATATTTATTTCTGGAATTAAAATATTTTTGAAATTTATAAGTATCTCACCAAGATCTTTTGGCAGGGGAGATATCCATCTGACATGGACATGAGAAACTGAGTGACCTTCCTCTTGCAACGTCTCACTTGCAGATCTACATCCACCATATGTTCCGCCCCAACTCAATATAAGGACTTCACCATGATCTTCACCGAATACCTCAGTCGGAGCGATATCATTTTGGATTCTATTTACCTTTTCTTGTCTGAGCGCAACCATTCTGTGATGGTTCTCAGGATCATAGCTAACGTGACCCGTGTTTTCTGCAGTTTCTATACCACCAACTCTGTGTTCCAGTTTTGCCGTGCCTGGAATTGCCCAAGGACGAGCAAGAGTCTCTTCGTCTCTCTGATATGGTAGAAAGTCTCCATCTGCGTTTGTTTTGTCAGCAAATTTTACATCTATTTTTTCAAGATCATCTACGTCAGGGATATTCCATGGTTCAGAGCCATTTGCAAGATACCCGTCTGTAAGCAACATAACCGGGGTCATATGCTTTAAGGCAGCTTTACAAGCTTCATATGCCGCGAAAAAACAATCCCCTGGTGTAGCCGCGGCTATTACGGGCATTGGCGCTTCGCCATTCCGACCGTATAGTGCTTGATTCAGGTCAGATTGCTCGGTTTTTGTTGGCAAACCAGTGCTCGGTCCACCTCTTTGTACATTTATTACGACAAGCGGTAACTCCGTCATAACTGCAAGACCCAGAGCCTCACCTTTCAGAGCAATGCCAGGTCCTGATGTAGTAGTAACCGCAAGGTCTCCAGTATATGAAGCCCCGATCGCAGAAGTGACACCAGCTATTTCGTCTTCAGCTTGAAAAGTTTTAACACCAAAATGTTTCCACGTGGATAATGTATGTAGTATGTCACTTGCAGGGGTGATTGGATAACTGCCTAAAAACAAATCTAGACCTGACTTTTCAGACGCTGCCAAAAGACCCAGGGAGGTCGCAAGATTGCCATTAATGTTTCTATAATTGCCAGGCGGGAGAGACGCTTTTTCTACCTTATATCTTGTCGTAAATAATTCTGTAGTATCTCCATAATTGTACCCCGCGTGCATAGATGCTGTATTCGCTTTTATAATGGCATCTTTTCCTGCAAACTTTTTTTTGAGCCAAGCCTCTGTAGCATCCAACGGCCTGTCGTACATATAAAATAACACTCCTAGCGCAAAGAAATTTTTAGTCCTTAAAACTAACTTTGTGGATAATTCCATTCCATCACAAGCTGCTGTTACCATTTTATTCATTTCTATTGGAATTACGGTAAAATAATCGTCTAAAGATCCATCATCAACAGGGTTTGTTTCGTAGCCTGCAAAACTAAGGTTTTTTTTCGAAAAGGCATCGGTGTTCATGATAATGGTGCCACCGGGTATTAAGTCCTTTTGATGCACTTTCAGAGCTGCAGGATTCATTGCCACCAATACATCAGGCTTATCGCCGGGGGTATGTATGTCTTTGGATGAGAATTTTAGCTGAAAAGCACTAACACCAGCTAAGGATCCAGCAGGTGCGCGAATCTCAGCTGGGAAATCTGGCAGAGTACTTAAATCATTACCAACGATGGCCGTTGTCTCAGTAAACCGACCTCCAGTTAATTGCATACCATCACCAGAGTCTCCAGCAAAACGTATAACTGCTTCATCAATTGTCTTAAATGTCTTTCCCATAAACGCTCACATTTTTATGTTCATTAGTAAATTAATCATTAAAGTGCCAAATGTCACTAATATGAACAAACTATATAGTTTTTACTTTAATTAAAGCTTATCAATTTATGAAGTTAGTCAACACTCATGAAACAAATTAATTTTAACATTGTTATCTATTTTTTTTTAGATTGATAGTAAGCGCTAAACAATAAAACTACTATTTATAAATGAATAATAACGCAAAACACCCTTTTGGCATAAGACTAAGGTATTCAGTTGATAATTTCATGTCTCGTGGAAGTTCATCAATTTTTCTCGCATTATTATCTCTATTTCTTTTGGGTTTTGTAATCATGGTTATGGTACGTGCGGTTGCAAATGTATTGATGCCTGATGAAACATTAAGCAGCTGGCTTGAGATTCCATGGCGTGTTTATGTTGCTGTAATGGAAGGATCCGCTGCTGAAACTGATGGTGATAGTAACTGGGCAGCAAAACTCACCTCAATTCTTGGCGTCCTTGTTGGTCTTGTTTTATTTTCGAGTATGGTTGCATTCATAACAAGCGTATTTGAGGCTAAGCTTGATGAGTTGCGAAGAGGAAGAAGCGTTGTTTTAGAAGATGGCCATACTCTGATTTTGGGATTTGGTGATAGAATTTTAGAGGTAATAAGGGAACTGATCGAGGCAAACGAATCTGAGGAAGATGCAGCAATTGTCATACTTGCAGAAGATGATAAAGAGGAGATGGATAACACCATTAGGGATAATATAACTAATTTTGCAACAACTAGAGTTATCACTCGATCTGGTGTTGTTACAAACATCAATAATTTGAAAAAAGTGATGGCTAAAGATGCGAAATCCATAATTATTATGAACAGCGCGGCCAGTTGGAAAACAGAACATGAAAAAAACCTTGCTGATGCCCTTGTCCTGAAATCAATAATGTCGATTATCGCAGTGTGTGATGGCAACGAACACCCATCAATCGTCTGCGAAATACATTCTGATCGAGACCGTGACCTGGCAGAAAATATCTCAACCGGGACTGTAAAAGCACTTAATGAGGTAAGTGTTCTCTCCAGAATGATTGCGCAGTTATCCTTGAGTCGAAATGGATTATCTGTTGTTTACAGCGATATGGTTGGTTTCGATGGAAATGAATTTTATTTTTACAAACCAGATAAAGGCTGGGGTGGCCCGCTTACATTCGGTGAAAGTCAGAATAGGTTCAAAAGTAGTACCCCTATGGGCATCAGCACAGCACGAGGTGATATTACTCTCAACCCGCCCAGCGATACGCCAATAACGGATGATGATGAGTTAATTGTTTTCGCTGAAGATGACTCGACAATATCCTATTTTAACGAGCCAGTATTCACGCCTTCTGTAAATAAAATTCCAACATACTCTGTAAAAGCCCGATCTTATAGACTTGCTCTTCTAAATTGGACAACCAAAACATCAATTATTCTTGAAAAACTCTGCACCTACTTAACCGATGGTTCCGAGTTGCATACTTTTGTTTCTGGTAAAACCTCAGAAATGGACGGTTGCATTGAATCACTCAATGCTAACTATCCGCAAATAAAGCTTACAATTGAGGAGCTCGACCTAAATGATCTTGAAAAATTAAAATTAATTGAACCCCAAAATTTTGACAGTATACTCATTCTCTCACCAGGAGGAAACACGATTGAGGAGATGGATGCCTATGTCATATCCATGCTTATAAGGATTAGGCAAATACTACTATTAAAAATGTCCGCCCATGCACATGAAAATAACGATGAAACAAAAACATGGCCTAAGCTAATAACCGAAGTGATGGATAGTGAAAACATAGACATAATCTTGAATAGCGGCGTCGAAGATTTTATGGTCTCCAATCAGTTCGTATCCCAGATAATGGCACAGGTCTCTGAAGAGCCAAAGGCATTAGACGTTTATGATGATCTTTTTCAGGCTGATGGTAGCGAACTATACATAAAACCTGCCTCTTATTATTTCGACTTTACAAAGAAAGAATCTATTACCTTAAAATACGGCGAATGCGTCCAAGCAGCACAACTTCGCAATGAAATAATATTGGGTCTACAGATTCATGCTGACCGTAAAGACAGAGACAAAATGTTTGGAATTGCACTTATCCCGGATAAAAACGATGAATTCGAAATAACTGAAAAAGATGGACTGATAGCTCTGGCTGAAGATGAAACTTAAGATTAAAACAAACCACTCAAGCAATGATAAATAAAAAAGATAATGTAAGGCTCACAACGCTAAGTCACGGCTCTGGATGAGCATGTAAAATCAGTCCAAAAGACCTTACCCAGGTCCTGGGTAATCTTGATTTTAGCTCTTTCCCATCAGTCGTTGTAAACCACGAGAAACTTGATGACGCAGCGGTTGTACGCCTAGACAACGAGAAATTAATTCTTCAGACTGTAGATTTTTTTACTCCTGTTGTTGACAATCCTTATGATTTCGGACAGATTGCCGCGGCAAACTCCCTCTCCGATATTTACGCTATGGGTGGCAAACCACTTTTTGCACTCAATATTGTAGGGTTTCCCATAAATGAGTTACCAAAATCCATACTCGGTGAAATATTGCAAGGGGGAATTGATAAGGCCAAGGAAGCAGGTATCCCAATCGTTGGTGGGCACTCAATTGACGACAAAGAGCCAAAATTTGGACTCGTTGTTACTGGTGAAGTCGAGCAAGATAACTTGTGGAGAAACTCCGGGGCTCAGGTGGGTGATGTTTTAGTGTTGACAAAGCCAATAGGAACAGGTATCATAGCTACTGCAATAAAAAAAGGCTTAGCATCACCAGATGTCATAATGGCTGCATCAAAAACTATGGCCACCTTGAACAAGGAAGCAGCGGAAGTTTTAACAAAATTAAAAGTGAATGCGGTAACTGACGTCACAGGATTCGGTTTAATTGGGCACCTAAATGAAATGTGCGATAATAGTGGGGTCTCATCTGAAATCTATTTCTCTGACATTGAATTATTACCTGGAGTGAGTTCATTAGCTGAATCTGGTGTCATACCTGGCGGTACTAAAAGAAATTTAGATTTTCTTGATAGCTTTACCACATTTGGACCTGAAATTAATAAAAACCAGCAATACATTCTGGCTGATGCTCAGACATCAGGCGGTTTACTAATATCCCTACCAGCTAAGCAGGCCGAGACTTTTAAAGACGCAATGGGAGATCATGTAAAAATAATTGGCAGCATCATTAATGCCAGGTCAACAAGAATTATTGTTAAGTAAGCTATATGCGACAAAAATAGTCGCAATTATCCATTTGTAAAACTACACACCAGTAACATAACTTCCCATCCGGGTTTGGAGACACATGTTAAAGATTAGTCGAAAAGTAGAATACGCATTAATTGCACTGAGGCACTTTCAGAACGAGAGCCCTCACAAATTTACCTCTGCTAGGGAGGTAGCCTTGAAGTATTCTATCCCTCAGGAGCTTTTAGCTAAGGTTCTACAGAGCCTGGCTAAAAATAATATTCTAAAAGCAACCAAGGGACCATTAGGTGGTTACAGGCTAGCAACAGACCCTAAAGAAATTAACATGACTGAATTCTTTGAGATCATTGAAGGCCCGGTAGGCATAATGAATTGTTATTTTGAATCAGGTTGTGATCAAATTGATGGATGTAACATTAAAACACCTATCAACAATATTAACGACGCAATAAGAAATATGTTTAACAATATGACTCTTGCGGACATAGCATGAAGAACCACTTAAAAGAATCGATTATCGAACGATTGAAGACCTGCTTTGACCCCGAAATACCTCTCGACCTATGGAGCTTGGGTCTTATCTACGATGTAAAGATAAAAGAAAAAAATAAAAAAAATGAAGTAAAAATCACCATGTCGCTGACCACTCCGGGGTGCAGCATGGGACAACATATGGCCGACGACATAAAAACAAAAGTTTCTGATATTGATCAAGTTTCAAGTGTTGATGTGACTGTAACATTTGATCCCCCTTGGAATCCTTCAATGATGACTAACGAGGCTAGAAAAAAGCTGGGGTTTGATTCCGTTCAAGAAAGTAAGAAAGAACAAACAAATAAAGTAGAGTGGGAATAAATATGAAAGAAACCGCCAAGCGCAATATTGAAAAGCAGCAATTAGATTTTCAAAATGCTACCATCACGGTCACGAAAAAAGCAGTAAAAAGATTAAAAGCAGTAATGGAGTCGGATGGTAAAGAGAACCATTTTTTGCGTATGTCCGTTGATGGTGGCGGATGTTCGGGAATGACATATAAAATGGACTTCGAAAACCAATTAGGAGAATTCGATAAAGAATTCCAATCAAACGGCCTAACTGTGGTCTGTGATCTTAACAGCTGGTTGTACCTAAAAGATGTGGAAATAGATTATTCTGACGACTTACTAAATGGAGGATTCAAAATTAAAAACCCAAATGCTGAGAGGACCTGCGGTTGTGGAACCAGTTTTTCCGCGTAAACCAAATAGAGAAAAAATATGCAAGACAATCAAAAAATAATAGACTCCAATTTAGAAAAAGAGTATCAGTATGGTTTCGTCACAGATATTGAGTCTGAGACTTTGCCTCCTGGACTAAACGAAAAAGTAATAAAAACTATCTCACTAAAAAAGAAAGAGCCAAAATGGTTGTTGGATTGGCGTTTGAAGGCATATCGTCACTGGCTAAAAAAGAAAGAACCTGATTGGGCTAATATCAATTATCCTGAAATCGATTACCAGGCAATTAGTTATTTTTCTGCTCCAAAGAAAAAGAAATTAAAAAGTTTAGACGAGGTTGATCCACAGCTTCTTGATACGTACGACAAGCTTGGCATACCCATAGATGAGCAAAAAATGTTATCAGGAGTTGCGGTGGACGCTGTCTTTGATAGTGTATCAGTTGCTACGACATTTAAAGAAGAACTAAAAAAGGCGGGTGTTATATTTTGTAGTTTTTCTGAAGCAGTTATTAAATATCCTAGCTTGATAAAAAAATATCTAGGCACTGTAGTACCATACACTGACAACTACTTTGCATCACTAAATTCTGCTGTTTTTACTGATGGGTCCTTCGTTTATATCCCCAAAGGCGTAAGATGTCCCATGGAGCTTTCAACCTACTTCAGAATAAACGAGGCAAATACTGGACAGTTCGAAAGAACTCTAATCATCGCTGATGAAGACAGCCATGTCAGCTACCTTGAGGGATGTACCGCCCCAATGCGCGATGAAAATCAGTTACACGCCGCTGTTGTTGAGCTTGTTGCCCACAAAAACGCAACAATAAAATACTCTACTGTTCAAAACTGGTACCCGGGAGACCCAGAAACTGGCAAAGGTGGTATTTATAATTTTGTCACCAAAAGAGGTACCTGCCTTGAAGAAAATTCCCGAATCTCATGGACCCAAGTCGAGACTGGTTCTGCAATCACATGGAAATATCCTTCTTGTATACTCAGAGGTGATGGATCCGTTGGAGAGTTTTATTCAGTAGCGGTAACAAACAACCACCAGCAGGCTGACACCGGAACTAAAATGGTGCATCTTGGTAAGAACACAAAAAGCACCATTATTTCAAAGGGAATTTCAGCAGGTAAAGGCCAGCAAACATATCGTGGGGAGGTGAAGATAATGAAAAAAGCAGACAATGCTCGAAACTTTTCGCAATGTGACTCCATACTCATCGGCGGCCAATGCGGAGCACATACATTCCCTTTCATAGACGTGCGNAATTCGACTGCGCAGATGGAGCATGAAGCTACCACATCAAATATTGGTGAAGACCAGTTGTTCTACTGTAACCAGAGAGGCATATCCTCTGAAGATGCCGTTTCGATGATTGTGAATGGATTCTGCAAAGAAGTTTTTAATGAATTGCCTATGGAATTTGCTGTAGAAGCAACAAAACTAATGGAAGTCACACTCGAAGGAAGTGTTGGATAGGGTCATTATTGTCTTATGCTGGAAATAAAAAATTTAAAAGCTGGAGTTGACGAAAAAGAGATTTTAACAGGTCTAGATCTATCTATTCAGCCCGGTGAAATGCACGTTGTAATGGGGCGAAATGGATCAGGAAAAAGCACATTGTCAAATGTCATAACCGGAAAAGAGGGGTATCATGTCTCTGATGGCGATATTCTTTATAACAACAATTCAATTCTTGATTGGTCTCCCGAACAGAGAGCGCTTGAAGGTATATTCATGTCCTTTCAATACCCCACAGTGATTCCGGGAGTTAATAATACATATTTTCTTAAAGCTGCGTTAAACTCAAAACGAAAAAACGCAGGCGAAAAAGAAATCGATTCTGCAGGATTTTTGAAATTAATGAAAGCAAAATTGTCCGAACTTGATATGGACACATCCTACTTAAAGCGTGCGGTCAATGATGGCTTTTCAGGCGGAGAAAAAAAGCGCAATGAAATACTGCAGATGCTGGTATTAGAGCCTGAATTAGTTATCATGGATGAAACGGACTCTGGTCTTGATATAGATGCTCTCAGAGTCATTGCGAATGGTATAAATAGATACCGTAACTCCAATCGCTCATTTTTAGTGATAACCCATTATCAGAGATTACTAGAATACATAGAGCCAGATTTTGTGCATGTCATGATCGATGGTAAATTCGTTCGGTCAGGAGGAACGGATCTTGCTCTGGATTTAGAAAAAAAAGGATACCAGTGGCTTGAATCATGACTCCCGATTACTTAAAAGATGAGTTTCTACAAGTCCTTGAAAAGCAATATTTTTCTAGCAAAACTAACACTTTGAGAAAAAATGCATTTGAAAGCTTCAAAATAAGAGGATTGCCCGATAAGAAGTTAGAAGATTGGCGCTTTACTGATCTAAGTTCAATAAAAAGAGGTAGCTACAGAATCTCTGACCACGATGCCATTTCTAAGGAGCCGATTGATCTTTCCCAATTTGGACTAGATTCATTTGACACCTTAGTCTTTATCAATGGTCGCTACCAAGATGATTTTTCATCAGTTCCCGATAATGTGAATCTAATGTCGCATCAAGAATATCTGGAAAGGTGCAACTGGGAAGTGCATCAGCCAGATGCCTCACCTTTTGACCTTTTAAATACTGCCTTCATGGACAGCGGCATCTGCATTATAATTGAAGAAGGTAGCAAAATCGATGTGCCACTAAGAATGTTAAACATAACCTCTGGAGTCAGTGGTACCATGGTTTCTCCCAGGGTTTATATAGATGTTGAAGAATCATGTTCAATGCAACTCATCGAGCAACATGTGGGTCACGCGGGTGAATACTTTTGTAATCAATCAACAATCATCAGTATTGAAAAAAATGCAAGACTGGACCATGTGATAATACAAAATAACTCCAGAAATACAATTAATATGGCTAACATCCATGTAAAACAGCAGCAAGACTCAAACTATACCTTTAGTCAATTCGCTTTTGGGGGTGAGCTTTCTAGGCTTAATCTTTATGCTGAAATACTTGGTAAAAATGCAAACTGTTCCATTAGTGGATTAAATTTATCAGATGGAAACCAGCACCTCGATTCAAATATTGTGACCAATCATTGTGCCTCGCACTGTACAAGCTCTCAAAATTTCAAGTCCGTCCTAAAAGACCAATCCTCAGGCGTATTTAATGGTAGATCGATTGTACAAATTAATGCAGAAAAAACAGATTCAAACCAGTCAAATAAAAACTTGTTGCTATCAGATCAGGCGACTATGAATTCGAATCCACAACTTGAGATTCACACTGATGATGTAAAATGCTCTCATGGTTCAACGACCGGTGAACTTGATCCAGATGCATTGTTTTACATGCAATCAAGAGGCATTGACGAAAAATCGGCCATCGCTATATTGGTAAATGGTTTTGTTTCTGAGATTATTGATGATATAAATCACATTGACGTAAGCAACTATGTGAAGAGCTATTTTGAAGACTGGATTACATAAAATTATGAGCATTGAAGATCAATTAAATAGTCTAAAAGAAGTCTTTAACTTGTTTGATGATCCCAAAGATAAGTTTGTCCAATTGATGGATATGGCAAAGGAGTCTAGTGGACTTGGTCCCGAAGAGAAAACAGATTCAAACAAGATTAATGGTTGTACATCGCAAGCTTGGATAGTTGGGATACCTAACGATGATGGAACCTACAAAATTAAAATTGATTCTGATGCATTAATCGTAAAAGGATTATTGAGAATTTTGGAAAAAGTATTTTCTGATCAACCTGTAAAAGAGATTCTCAAGATACAAAGTAATGACATACTTTCCTCGGTCGGGCTTGAAAATACAATCACAAATCAAAGAACAAATGGTTTCACAAGTGCTGTAAATAAGGTTCATGCGCTTTTAAAATGAAACCCAATAATTCGGAATCAATACGTCTGCTTAGAGACGTAGACGCTTTTATGGTCCCTTCTGGGGATGAAGTTAAATTACTTGCTGGAAATCTAGTTCGTATCACACAAGCTCTCGGTGGCAACTATACAGTGGTAATGAACGGGAACATGGTTCAGATTAGATCTGAAAACGCTGATGCCTTAGGATTAGAGCCGCCAGAAGATAACAACACAACTCCATCCGGAGATCTTGAAAAACAAATTTGGGATCAGCTCAAAACCTGCTATGACCCCGAAATACCGGTTGACATAGTTGAACTAGGACTGATTTATGATTTAAACATAGAAAATGGAAAAGATGGAAAAGCAATAACTGTAAAAATGACCCTTACAGCGCCTGGATGTGGTATGGGTCCAGTAATAGCTGATGAGGTAGAACGTAAAATAAGCGGCCTTGAAGACGTCAGTGCCGTATCAGTTGAACTAGTTTGGGAGCCTATGTGGACCAGAGATATGATGAGCGAGGCAGCTCAGTTAGAACTAGGTATGATATAGTGGGACTGAGCATAGAAAATATAAAATCAGAATTCCCTATTTTCGATGAATCCGATCTCATCTATCTGGATAATGCCTCAACCACGCAAAAACCAAGAACTGTTATTGATTCAGTACAGGCAATGTATACACAATCAAACGCAAATGTGCATAGAGCAATCTATGATCTTGGCAGCAAAGCAACAGAACAGTACGAAAATTCTCGCACAAAAGTAACAAATTTTATAAATGCCCCTTCCGAAAAGGAGGTCATTTTCACAAAAGGAACAACCGAATCAATTAACCTCCTCGGAAACACCATAGGAAGTAGCCTCAAACCAGGTGATGAAATACTTATCACAGAAATGGAGCACCATGCAAATATAGTCCCATGGCAAATGGCCTGCGAGCGCACAGGTGCACAATTGAATTATATCCCCATTGATAAAAACGGAGAATTAGACCTCTCCAACCCCGACAAACTTTTCTCAAAAGCCACAAAAATTATATCCGTAACACATGTTTCCAATGTTCTCGGGACCATCAATCCCATAAAAAAACTTTCAAAGATAGCGAAAAGTTTAGGTGCAATATTTGTTGTTGATGGTGCACAGGGTGTACCTCACCAGCCAGTAGATGTCCAAGATCTATCCTGCGATTTTTATGCATTCTCAGGTCACAAAATGCTTGGACCAACAGGAGTAGGTGTTTTGTGGGGTAAAACGAAAATACTTGACCAGATGGAGCCATTCATGGGCGGAGGTGAAATGATAAAAACCGTAACAATGGAATCCTCAACCTGGAACGACCTTCCATACAAGTTTGAATCAGGAACCCCAAATTTCGTTCAAGCTGTGGGGCTTGGGACCGCAATTGATTTTATGGAAAAAATTGGGATGGATGTCATATCTGACCATGAACGCAAACTAACAAACTATGCACTCAGCACCCTAAGAGATATTGAAGGAATGCACATTCTTGGGTCCGCAAAAAATAGAAATGGAGTAATAAGTTTTTATATCGATGGCATACACGCCCATGACCTAGCTCAATTTCTTAATGAAGATAATATTGCCATAAGAGTTGGTCACCACTGTGCGCAACCTCTATTATCTAGCCTTGGCCAGACCTCAGCAGCAAGAATAAGCTTATATATCTACAATAATCAATCAGATATAGATATATTTAGAGACTCAGTAGAAAAAATTAAAAGATACTTTTAGATGGAAACCATTTTACTTGATGATTTTTTAGATCAGGGCATCATAAAAGAAAAATCATTTAGGCGACAAATAGACGCTCTCAACCTAAACAATTACAAAGGTAAAAAGGTGATTATCAAAGGGTGCTCTAGCGTCACCGTACCGACATGGGCATACCTTATTTTAGTTGCGCAACTAGCACAAGTGGCTGAAAAAATATACTATGGTGAACCGAGGTACGCAGTGAAAATTTACAACCGAAAGAAAAGTGAATAGAGATGCCAAGCAATAGGGTTAGCTGGGAAACATATTTCATGAATATTGCCACTGAAGTAGCTACCCGGTCAACATGCGATAGAAAGCATGTTGGCGCAGTTATTGTAAGAAATAAAAACATACTTTCCACAGGTTATAATGGTAGCATAAAAGGCCTACCCCACTGTGATGAAGTAGGCCATGAAATGGTTGATGGTCACTGCATTAGAACCACTCACGCAGAAGCAAATGCCATCGTACAGGCAGCAAAAAACGGTGTATCAATAGACAACTCAGAAATATTCGTGACAGCATCACCCTGCTATAATTGCTTTAAACTTATAGCAAATTCAGGAATAAAAGTTATTTACTATCGTGAATTATATAGAGATCAACGAATTACTGATCGCGCAAAAGAAGTAGGTATAGAGTTGGTCAGTTTAGAAGAATCACCTTAATTTATAAACATGAATGTCCAAAAAGTAGACTACAAAAGCATAAATTGTCCTAGAGATTTTTCAGCCTCTCTTCGAGAAACAGGTTTTAGCGTTTTGCACAACCACCCGATTGATATTGCACTGATTGAAAAAGTTTATAGCGAGTGGGTAAAGTTTTTTGAATCCGATTTTAAGCATGATTATTTATTTTCAGAGGACGGCCAAGATGGCTACTTCCCTTTTAAAACAGAAAATGCAAAGGGAGCACCACAGAAAGATCTCAAAGAGTTTTTTCACGTTTATGATTGGGGAAAGTTCCCTAAGGAGCTAAGTAACGCGACTCTTAATCTACAATCACAGCTAATAACACTTACTTCTACCCTGCTAAATTGGATACAGGTTGAAACACCTGATGAAGTGGCTGAGCTGTTTTCAGTTCCCCTTCCTAAAATGATAGAAAATAGCAAAACTAATTTATTGAGGGTGATCCACTATCCACCTCTTGATGGAAGTGAAGAAGAAGGTGCTATAAGAGGCGCAGCTCACGAAGATATTAATTTAATAACTCTTTTAGTCGCGGGAACACAGCCAGGGCTCCAAGTGAGAGATGTAGAAGGCGGATGGCACGATGTCTCCTGCGATCCGGGGTGCATTGCTGTGAACACAGGCGATATGCTTCAAATGGCATCTAATGGTTATTATCCCTCAACAACTCACCAGATCATAAACCCCGGGGATACCATCAAGAATGAAAGTAGATATTCAATGCCTCTTTTCTTACATCCTGAGGACGGAGTGAAATTATCTCCTCAATATACTGCTAGGCAGTATCTTGAGGAGAGGCTAAAAGAAATAGGTTTAAAAAATTAATCTAAGAAGCTCAAACCCTGATAGCTAATCAGATAGCCCTTTTGATACTATTTCTGCAATATCTAGGACATTGATATTATTTTCATTGCCTGTAGTTTTTACTCCATCTTCTAGCATTATATTACAAAAGTTGCATGCCGCTGCTACTGTCTTTGCATCTGTAGATACGGCTTGTTTAACACGGTTTTGATTAATTCTTTCTCCAGTCTTAATTTCATACCACATGTTTCCACCCCCAGCACCGCAGCAAAAGCTCTCTGATTTTGATTGTTCCATCTCTTTTATGCTTCCTTTATTAAGGACTGACTGTAATACATTTCTGGGAGCATCGTATTCATCGTTATGTCTACCAAGGTAGCATGGATCATGAAACGTAATGTCCTCATCAATATAGGGTTTGGGGTCGATTTTATCAGCCTTGATCAAATCATCTATAAACTGGGAATGATGCACAACATCTAGCTCGATACCCATTTCAGCATAGTCATTTTTGAGTGTCGTAAAACAATGAGGGCACTGAGTAACAATTTTTTTAAACCTATATTGTTCAAATGTTTCCTTATTTTGTTGAGCCATCATTTGAAATAAGTATTCATTACCCATTCTTCTAGCTGAGTCTCCAGTACATGTTTCCTCATTGCCTAAACATGCGTAGTCAATGCCTGCCTTGTCCATTATTTTGGTCACCGACTGAGATATTTCTCTTCCTCTAGTATCATATGCACCACTGCAACCTGCCCAATACAGGACTTCCGCAGATTTTTTTTCTCGCATCAAAGGAACATTACTGCCCTCCATCCAATTCTCCCTATCTTGTGGTGAAAGGCCCCATGGGTTGCCATAATTTTCAATCTTTTCAAATGTCTCAACGGCATCTTGGGGAAATTTTGATTCCATCATAACAAGATTTTGTCTTGCCCTCAAAATGTCAATCATTGGTTCATTCCCAACTGGGCATACCTCCAGGCAATACCCGCAGGTTGTACAGCTCCAGGCTGCTTCTTCGGTTAACATCCATTCTGTAAGCGCCTTATCAATTGACTCCCCTTTTGCAAGAGCAGAAAAGTTTTCGTTGAAAAAATAACGTTTGTTTATTTCAATTGCTGAGGGTGAAAGCTCTTTCCCCGTCTCATATGCGGGACAGGCATCTTGGCACCTACTGCATTGTATACATGCGTAACCATCTAATAACTGAGTCTGGGGCAAATGCTCTAGCTTTGATGCACCATATTGCTCAAGGTTATCATCTTCAAAATCAATGGTCTCTAGCGCTGCCATGGACCTACGATTAACGGCAGCCATAATATTTAAAGGCCCCATAAAAAGGTGCGCATGTTTTGAATATGGGAAATATGGAAGAAACGTAAGAATAAGGCCCAATGCAATCCACCATGTAATATGTTCATAGCTATTTATGGACGCTGGCGATAGATCACTCCAAAAGCCAGCAATCCAGTTCGCTGCTGGCTGGCTGTAGTCAGCGTGGTTACCTGCAATCTCAAAACTAGCAGATAAAAGCCTTGATCCAACGTGTGTTATTATAAAAGACCCGACAAGCAGAGAATCAAGGCGCATTCCTACCAGTGCTTTTTCTGAAACCATAACAGGTTTTTCAACCTCCAAGCGTTTATCTTTTAGTAAAAATCTTCTAAGGATAAGGTACAGTACACCCAGTAAGACCAGCACAGAAAAAATATCAACTGAAAAACGGTATAAATCTCCAAGTACGTTGTTGGGAAAAAACTTAAAGTCTGGGATGAACCCATACAAGACGTCAACAACATTTACAGCTAGGTACAGAGTAAAACCCCAGGCAACTAGCGCATGAACGAAACCTACCCACGGACGTGTTATAAAAAGGGTTTTTTGACTAAGAAAGGCTGAAACTCCAGGACGCCAGTTTTTCAGGACTTCCAACCACGTTATCTGCTGTGTACCTAAACCAATAATACGGAACATTCTGCCAAACGTAACATAGGAAGTACCGAGTGCAACTAACACTAATACTAGGAATATTATTTTTTCAGTGTAAGAGAGCAAATATTAATTTTGTTCCAATGCTTCAATTAGTTTTGGGACGATTTCTAAAACGTCACCAATAATTGCATAGTCAGCAATTTCAAAAATTGGAGCATCTGAGTCCTTATTAATTGCCATGATTTTTTTTGACCCTTTCATCCCGACGACGTGCTGAATTGCTCCTGAGATTCCAAGAGAGAAATATAATTTAGGTGCGACATTACTCCCAGAGCTACCGACCTGTCTAAAAGTTTCTATCCACCCAGAGTCAACAATTGGTCTACTTGCGGATACCTCCGCACCCATCTTTCTAGCTAGTTCAAAAGCAAGGGGCACATTCTCCTCTTTCTCAATACCTCTACCAACTGAAATAAGAACATCCGCACTCTCCAGATCTACATCACCCTGCTCCTCTTGAAATGGATCTTCTGTAACAGATCGAACAATGTTAGAGTCAAGCTCTGCATGGAATGACTCGACCTCGCATGAGCCGGGTCTCAAGTCGTCTTCACTAAAAGTGGCAGACTGAAAGCTTAAAATAAAGAGTTCCGAGCTGGTAGATATCTCCGCGTTTAGCTTTGCATTAAGGATTTGTTTTGTGTAGCCATTACCATTTGCAGCAATAACGTCTGGTATAAATGGCGCCCCAAGTTTTGCACTAACTCGAGGCATATAATCCCTTGTTTGATATGTGTGCCCCGCTGTGATAACATTTGGAGAAATTGATAGGGCAACCTGCTTAACAGTTTCAGAGTATCCATCTGCGTTGTACGATGCAAGCAACTCATGTTTGACTGTAATTATTTTTTCAAGATCATAATTTTTGAGTTGGTTAATAATACCTTCCGCACCCTCTCCGATAAGCAGTACTGAAACACTTTCACCTAATTTTTGGGAACCAACTATAGCTTCTAAACTCAGGCGATGGAGCGTTCCAGTGTTATTTTCAAGAACAACAAGTATGTTCATAACCTAAATAACCTTAATCTCTGATTTGAGTATTTCAATGATCCTACCAACAGACTGATCTACTTCACCATCTATGACCTCTGTTTGCTTCGAGTTTGTTGGAATGAATATTCTGTCCATAGATTGAGAACTACTTTCGGTCGATATTTCGGACCTTAAGACTGATTTTACTTCTTTCTTTTTAGCACCCATAATTCCCTTAAGCGATGGGTACCGCGGGGTATTTAATCCTGATTGTATGCTGATAGAAGCTGGTAGAGGCAGTTTTAATCGCTGGAACCAACCTGACTCTAGCTCTCTTTTCACCTTAATGTACCCGTCTAATATGTTTGTTTCAACAGCCAGAGTCGCGGTAGACATGCCTAGCATCTCTCCAAGTAGAACTCCAGTCTGCCCCATGCCGGTGTCATCTGATTGGAGACCCGTGAAAATAAGATCAAAATTTTCCTCAGCTAAGACTTTAGCAAAACAGCGAGCAATTACAAGCGGATCTTTCTCAATATGCATGTCCTCTTCAATGTGTATGGCCCTGTCTGCACCCTTTGCTAAACCCTCGCGAATAACTTTTTGAACACGCTGTGGTCCCATGCTAACTATCACGACCTCACAATCATCTAAACCTTCTTTTATTAGAAGAGCTTCCTCAATCGCGTAGTTATCAGGAGGGTTCATAACATAGGTTACCGATGACTCGTCAACCCAATTTTGTTCGCTATTCATGGGCAAGGCTGACTCGCCTCCTGGCACTTGTTTAACTAATACTGCGATTTTCATTTGTTAATATAAACAATTTATTTGGTTGTAATTTAACATATGAAACTAAATAGCATGACATGTTTAATCAGCAACGACCATGGATGATTTTATAATTCGGGTAATACTTGAAGCCACCTTTATATTCGGTAGTATTCTCACTCTTTACTGCCTATACCTTCTTTGGGCACGAAAGAGCTATCGTAAGGCTAAAAAGCAATCAGAATGAAAAGTCTTTGACGATTCCCAATTATTTTTTAGGTTTCTGCGCGGTTAGAAAACTTTTTACAAAAACTGACCCTTAAGTAACCTTTTACTTAAAAAATCAAATTAAATAGGAGCAAAATATGACCAAATTGTTAAAATTATTGATATCTTTGTCACTTTCCGCGAGCTTTGTTTTCTCACAAAATGATGAAAATCCTGACGCCGATAAGCTACTTGGTAACGTTACCTGTGTAGGGGCCATTGTAGATTATACCTATGTTGCAAGAGCGATGGAAAGTGCCGATGATGAAGAATACGGTGGAAGCTACGAGGTAATTGGCTCATGGCCTAGCTCAGCAAATCCACAGTTCCAACAAACCTTAGCATCATATGTGCCTGGTGATACTGTCACAACTAGATTAGTTCCGCTTGTAACCCCTGCATTGCTAGACCTGGCTGGTGTCACAATGAACGTTGACCTGCTGCCAGGTGGAGATTTTACCATAAATCAAGGCAGCAGATACCCAACAACAGATGCAGACAACTGCTCCACTTATTCAACAGTCCCAAATGTTAGCGAAGAGGGAACCTGGGTGAGTACACCAGGATTTGTTCATCAAGATGATCCTCTAAAATTTTCTATGGGCTGGGGCATAACCCTTTCAGGTATTTTTGCTCAGTTTGGAGCACCAGATCTAGTAAATGGAGTTGAGGGTGAGGACTATGGAGTGGGAACCGATATGGAAAATTGGGGGATGGTTACACTCAATTTTGATGATGAAACTCAGACAAACCCAACTGATTTAACTATTTACTGGGAGGCGCACGACGGTGTCTCATCTGGCCTTGGAGTAAATGATGCTGGGGAGAAGAACGACTACATTGGAGTCCCAATAGCACCAGCAGATACTGTCACTATTAATAACATGGATGCCCTTCTTGCTGCCACAAACCCTGAACTCTACGCGAGATTAGGATGGACCGAAGGTGGCGACGGAGAAGGCTTTTTCCCCGTCCTCGGTGGACCAGGGAACCCAATTGACCCAGAAAACCCCGAAACATATGTAACCCATCCACTTACTGGTGAAATCGATGGCCCATCAGGTATGGTAACAGTGAACCACGGTTATGTATTTGATCCTACTGGTGCTCTTAATGGAGGCGATGGTGTCCCATTTAGCGGTGATGAGGCGATGGCTCCAACTGGCTATTTCTTAACCTACAATTTTTTGCAGGCAACACAGACATTCACAGCCGCGTTTCAAGGTGCCTTGGCAACAGATCCTGGTGACGTTCAAGCCGCGTTAACCGCAGGCGGTTATGCAGTTGCATCAATTTATTTTTATGATGAAGACGCTGTGCCAGCTGGTGCATCAATTGGACAAACATTGTACAATGAATACATTGAGTGTGCAACTGGCGGTGGCGGAGATGCTTGTAACGCCGTTTTTTCAAAAGGTCCAACCGTATCTCTTAGCACTATACAAGCACTTTGTGATTATGACTGTGGTATTGACGACTCTGGCTACGACTACGACCCAGAGTACGAAGCAGGCAGGCTTGTTCTGGAGATTGATAACGCTTGCATACCAGATAACACAACACAGCGTGTAACTACTTTTTGGGTATACAATAACACAGCTGAATTGGATGAGGGAGCACCAGTTGCAAGTGAGTTCAAGCTTCTTGGTAACTACCCTAACCCTTTTAATCCTGAGACAAAAATCAAGTTTGCTACAGAAAGGTTTTCTGATGTTACGGTTACGATATACTCTATTTTGGGAGAAAAAATCACTGTAGCGCATAGCGGCGAGCTAGCACCAGGAACTTATGATATTGCATGGTATGGCAATGATACACGCGGTAATCAAGTTCCAAGTGGTGTTTATTTTTACGAAGTAAAATCCGATAATAGAGTTCAAAAAGGAAAAATGCTCCTCTTGAAATAATTAGAAATTTCAAATTAAAGTAGATTCCAAATAGAAACAGCCTCTTCAAAGGGGCTGTTTCTATTTTAAGAATATTATGAAAATTTTAAATCTAATTTTATTAATCTCATTTTTTAAAGTCCTGAATGGACAAAACAGCTCTTTATCTGGAAAAGTTATTGATGCATCTAATGGAACACCTCTGATTGGGGCAAACGTCATGATTGACGGAACGAGCTTGGGAGCCGCAACAGATAAGAACGGAAAATATCTTATTGAAGATTTAAAAGAGGGAGAATATGATATAATCGTTTCATATATCGGATATAAAGATTATAAAAAAAGCTTCACAATCAACACCAGCCAGCAATTTGTCAAGGATCTAGAATTGCAGCCCGAGGCAATAGAGATGGAAACATACGTGGTCACCGCCTCAAGACGGAGAGAAAGAGTTGAAGATGCACCTGCAGCTATCTCAGTTATCTCAAAGACAGAGATAAGAAGGGAAAGTAACACAAACCTTGGTGATTACCTGAAAGGATCTAAGGGCATTGACTTTACACAATCAGGTATCGATAGTTATAACATGACCGCACGTGGCTTTAACTCATCTTTCAGCTCAAGACTCCTAACTCTCACAGATGGCAGAATGGCGAATGTCCCATCTTTAAGGCTAACGGCCTATAATGTGATCCCCGTATCCTTCGAAGATGTTGAACAGATTGAGGTTGTTCTCGGACCCTCTTCTGCGTTATATGGTCCAAACGCGCACAGCGGAGTTCTAAATATTGTTACCTCCTCCCCTTTGAGGTCAACTGGAACTAGTATCAATATACAGGGCGGAGCACTAAGCCAAGATAATACAGAACTTTTAAAAAAGTTAACTTTTAGAACTGCACATAAATTTGGTGACGTGGGCATCAAGCTATCTGGTGTTGCACTATCAGGTCAGGACTGGACACATTATAATCCAGATGAATATGAGGGACATGATCCAGCATTTATAGGAAGACCAAATTTCAAACATGATCGCCTAGATAGAGGTGGTATCCTGGCATCAGAACAAAATCCTCGCTTCACTGGCGAAATGATTAATCACGTGGCGGGCTCTGATGAGTCTTGGATTGGTTACTATTGGGGCGACTATATTGCTGAAAGTGAAGGCGAGCTAGGCTCACCAACTATAACACAGAATATGGTAGATGAGGCATCCACAGATCAATTTAATCGCTATACCTTGCCAAATGGAATGGTTTTATGGAATGTCACAGAGGAAAACATTGGTAAGGCCTATGCCGATGGCATTGATAATAATGGTGATGGTTATATAGATGAGGACATAGATAGTGGTGTGGACGATGAATCAGAGATATGGATGGATGGTATTGATAATGACGGTGATGGACTGATAGATGAGAGTGATGAAATTGGTAGTGCATGGCTTGATAGATTTGGTTCCTATATAGACATTAAAAGATTACAACCCAATACTACTGTCTACTCGAATCCTGACTCTGTATGGAGTCTAGTAGATCCTCTTCACAAGTTTGGGTTCGGAGATTATTTGTATGATTCTAACGGTAATATCGTTTTTGACACAAATAACAATGGCATTTACGATGATGATTGGGGATTAAATGGCCTTGACGATGATGGTGACTGGGGATTATATAGAGATAATCTAGGAAATACCTTTGATACTATCTGTGAGCCATTTGTTGACCTAAATGGTAATAATGTTTATGATAGCGATGTTAGAGAAAATTATGTCACCCTTTTAGATAACCAGGTTTTACTTGATTTTGGGCTCGATGGAATTCCTAATACTGGTGATTTTGGAGAAAATAATGGCCAATGGGATGGTGAAACCTTTGAAAATTTGAACGGCAACTCTACCTGGGATATTTTTGAAAATAATGACCTCGATGGCGATGGATTACCGAGCCCAGGTGAGCTTGGAGTTGATGAAGTCGATGAGAAGGATTTCTCAATAAATTATGGTAATCTGCCTAATATTTATAAGGACGCGAACGATGATGGTATTGGTGATTATCCAAATTTTAATGTTCGGAATTATCGATANGACNTNCGNGTNGANTGGGAACCNNATTCTGATTTTTCATTGAGCCTGTCGCATGGCTATGCTTGGGCAAAAAACATAAATATCACTGGAATCGCGAGGTATATTGCGGATGGGTGGGTATATAGATATTACCAAAGCAGAATGCGATGGAAAAACCTTTTTCTTCAATCATATCTTAATACAAGTTATTCAGGTAACCCAAGCCGCCCAACTCGAAATCTAGCTACAGGTAGTATGATTTTTGATAGGTCGAAGAAATTTAGTTTTCAATTACAACATCTTAATGAATGGAAGAACGGAGATTTACGTTTTGTCTGGGGACTAGATTATTTTTTAACAATGCCTGACACAAGAGGTACCATCTTATCAGATAAAGATAAAAACGATAGAAGAGATAATAATGGTAACGGTGAGGCGGGGTCTCCCTACGTATTTGCTGATGTCAATACAAACACATGGGTTGATGATGGAGAGCTATTTACGAGGTGGGCTACTGAAAATCAAACACAATTTTCCGCCCCTTTAGACTCTGCTAGTCAGGACGCAGTCTACGGTGCGATATCTGATGGAATAGATAATGATGGAGACAGTAATGACTTCGATGACCTCAATCAAAATGGTATTCCAGACTTTGTAGATGGGAACTCCAATGGTACATATGATGTAGGAGAAGTAATTGAGCCTGGCGTTCGATGGCTTGGAGGTCAACAATTTTATGTATACGCTGATGGTTTAGATAATAACGGAGACGGCGCCGTTGATGAAAATATTGATGAGGGCATTGATGAAGCATCTGAGGATAACAGATATACTGTAAATGAATTAGGTGCTTATTACCAAGTTAACTGGAAGATCAACAATAAGTGGGAGCTTATTCAGGCTACAAGACTTGATGCGCATGATCGCTTGACAGATGTTATAAAATTTAACAATCAAGGTTATGGCATGGGATATAGCCCCTTTGATTGGAAATTTGACTTATCAAAATCTAACGGGCTTCAAATATCACCTAAAGTGGGAATTGTGCATAGACCCAAAGAAAATCAAAACTTTAGACTTACCTGGGCAAGGGCTTTCAACACACCTACCAATCAGGCATTATTTTTAGATATTTATGTCACCCGTGTTTCTGTATTTCAAGTTTTTGCAAAAGGAGCGGACGGTGGGTATGTATTCCCTAGGGACTCCATTGGAAACCCGTACTATTATATACCAACTGAAGGAAAGTACGAGCCGGTTGATACTAGCGAATCAATTTATTTTTATCCCTCAACGGACCCTAAAATCGATGGTTTTTATGGCCAAGATGTGAAAGACCTCCCTACATTGGAACCAGAAATAGTTAACTCATGGGAGTTTGGATATAAAGGTAGACTAGGTAATCTCTTTTTTGGTACTTTTGATATCTACACTAGCCACTATAGCAGTTTTGTCAGCCCCGTAACCTTTATTACTCCTATCGTCATCGAAAAATCTGTACTGGAAACAGACTACAATGGAGACGGAAATATCAATACAATAGATAATATTTCTGATAATGTTATAACCGATCGTGATGATTATGATGAATCCTTTAGTCACTGGCGTGGAGGGTTACAAGGAGTAACGGCAATGGACACAACAGAGGGTTTTGCCCCTCCTGTTGTCGTAGGATACATTAACTATGGCGAGGTTGATATGTGGGGATTTGATGCAAGCTTGACCACGCTGTTGAGCATGGAATGGTCCATTGATGCGAACTACTCTTACTTAGGGATGAACGAGTTCTTAAACCCAGTAACCAATGCCATGGATCCAATTAATGCTCCAAGACACAAAATGGGCATGAAGCTACAATATAATTCCAGAAGATATCCAATTACTGGATCTCTTAATGCTCGATATGTTGATGGGTTTAAATGGTCCTCTGGTATATACTTTGGAGATATAAAACCATATACTCTTTTCGATATTCATCTGGGATACAAGGTCAATGACTACCTCAAGGCTAACCTCTCTGTTACTAATCTTCTCAATCATATGCACACAGAGATCGTAGGAGGCCCCTCAATAGGCAGGGTTATGCTATTGCGATTGCAAACTACATTTTGATATTTTCAGATACGTCTACATAGTTTAGCCATACATCTTTTACGGGGTTTTATTTTTTCTTACAAATTAATTTTTTCTTTGAGGATAGGCTTTGAAAACAAAATCAATAAATAAGATTGGCGTTTTGGGCGCTGGTCTCATGGGTCACGGTATTGCCTATGTTTCAGCATCATCTGGTTTTGAAGTCGTATTGGTTGATACATCGGATGAGCAACTGGAAAAAGCAAAAAATAGCATAAATGCAATCCTAAATAATCAACTAAAAAACGAGCAAATATTAAAAAGCGATTTTGAAAACACCCTAAAACGTTTGCATACGAGTATTGATTATAATCTTTTAAAAAACTGTGACTTAATTATTGAGGCGGTTAATGAAAATGTTGAATTAAAAGAAAAAGTAATATCAAGCTCAGGTCAATTTTTGTCTAATAATGGAACTTTTGCCTCAAACACATCTACAATACCCATAAGCTTGCTGGCTGAAGCAGCTAATAAACCCGAACATTTCATAGGGCTACACTTCTTCTCCCCTGTTCATAAAATGAAATTAGTTGAGATCATAAAAGGTGACAAAACCAATCAAGGTACCTTATCACTTGCTACCGAATTTGTTCGTAAAATAAATAAAGAACCCATTATTGTAAATGACGGTCCAGGATTTTTCACTACCAGAGTTTTTCAGTGCTTTACAAATGAAGGTATGAGCATGCTATATGAGGGATTAGAACCTGCATTAATCGAGACGATAGCAAAGAAGGCAGGATATCCAATTGGTCCACTTGCAATATTAGATGAAATAAATATTAATTTAGCATCTCATATCAATTCACAGATTTTAAAATATTCTGGCGGTAAAATAGAGTCATCTCCCAGTTCATGGGAGAATGTGATGAATATTATGATTTCCAAATTAAAAAGAACTGGTCGCTCTTCAGGTTCTGGATTCTATGAATATCCGAAAAATAATAAAAAGTATCTTTGGCCAAAATTATCTGAATACTTCCCGGTCTCAGGTTCTAAATTTGAAGAGGCTTACCTTATTGACAGATTTTATTTTTCACAAGGCTTAGAAACAATACGATGTTTTGAGGAAGGCATCATCGCATCAAGTTCTGATGCAAATAAAGGTAGTTTACTTGGCTGGGGGTTCCCTTCAAAAACAGGCGGTATTTTAAATTTCATTAATAATTATGGTCTCTCAGAATTCAAAAAACGAGCTAATGAACTAGAACAATTATTTGGGAAAAGATTTCGAACGCCTAGACTACTAGAAAAAATGATTGTATCAAAAACAACTTTTTAACGATAAATTATTTTGCATGCTCGAGTTGTCTCTCATCAATAAGAAGTTTCCTGCTGTACCGTACAAAGTCGATGCTAAACGTGTACAACAGTTCGCTAGAGCAACGGGTGAAACAAGTCCAGTTTTCTTTGATTTGGAGATAGCAAAATCTTTGGGACATCCGTCCTTGTTAACACCAATTACATTCCTAGCTGTGATTAGTAATGAAAATGATTATCCTTTGAAATACATTAACGCATTAGGAGTAAACCCGTTTAAGATACTTCACGCAGGTCAACACTATAAATATCACATGCAAACATATGCTGGAGATACTATAATTATGGAAAGCAAGATTACTGATATTTATAATAAAAAAAAGAAAGCGCTGCAATTCATCGAAATAACCTCGCTTTTTAAAAACCAAAAAAATATTCTTGTTGCTGAATCAACTTCTATGCTTGTTATTCGCCCTTAGTATGAAATCTATTAACTTAGAAACAATTAAAGTTGGCGACATATTACCTGAACTCATAACAGAACCAATAACCTCCTCCACCCTTTCGGAATATGCAAAGGCATCTGGAGATTATAATCCAATTCATCTTGATGCTCAACTCGCGAAGAAGGTTGGACTACCTAATGTAATTGCACATGGAATGCTCATCATGAGCTACCTTGCACGATCAATAACAAACCATATAGACCAAGTCCTCGTAAAAGAATATGGAGTCAAATTTTCGTCAATGACAAATTTAGATGATATGCTCTGCTGCAAAGGGAGAGTANCCCACGTGAGCAAAGTTGGTTCAAGAGTAAAATTTGAGTTAAAGTTATCGGTCAAAAATCAGTTTGATAATGAAAAATTAGTTGGCTTTGCGATAATTAAATCACATTGAGAAATAAAAAAGAAAGTGAAAACCCTTTAATTACACATACTGGAGCTCAGTATCCAATAATATGTGGTGCAATGTACCCATGCTCAAACCCAGAGCTAGTGGCAGCCGCCTCAAATGGTGGAGGGATAGCTATAATGCAACCAGTCAGCTTAACATTCGTTCATGGTTACGACCTTAGAGAAGGAATTAAATATATCCAATCTATGACTAATAATCCCATCGGATTTAACGCACTCATTGAAAAAGGTAGTAAAAAGTATATAGATCGAATGTCAACCTGGATTGATATAGCACTTGATGAGGGAATCAAGTTTTTCATAACATCATTAGGAAAACCCGACTGGGTTTGCAACAGAGTTCACGATGCTGGAGGCTTTGTATACAATGATATCACATCAAGAGAGTGGGCAAAGAAAAGCATTGACGGCGGTGTCGATGGTCTCATATGTGTCAATGATCGTGCTGGAGGACATCTTGGACTAAAATCCATGGAAGTAATGTTTGGTGAGCTACACGATCTAGGACTTCCTCTAGTATGTGCTGGTGGTATTGGTTGCTCAAAGGAATTAACAAAAGCTATAAATATTGGATATCACGGTGTTCAAATGGGAACACGGTTTATTGCAACTTTAGAGTGCAACACACCAGAGGATTATAAAGATGCGATAGTAGATGCAACTGAAAATGATATTGTAACAACAAACCGGCTTACGGGGATACCTGTATCTATCATTAAATCAAGCGACCATGGAACTGAAAACTCTTGGCTAGTTCAGAAATTACTCAAGGGCAGATTTAAACATTTTACAAGGGTTTTACTAAATTTAAATTCACTCATAAGACTGAAATATCTTCTTAGAAAAGGAACTGGGAAGAATAAAAAAGCAAAGAGGAGATTTTACTCAGCTGGGAAAAGTGTTCAAAATATCAGATCAATTGAGTCAGCAACATTAATAATGCGAAAGTTAGGCGAATCATTAAATCAATAAAATTTTCTAATCATGATAAAAAAAAGAAATGTTAGAGTAGGATGTGCCTCCGGTTTCTGGGGAGATACTTCAACTGCAGCTAAGCAACTCGTTGAAAAAGGAGACCTTGATTATCTAGTATTTGATTTTCTTTCTGAGATAACAATGTCGATACTAGCAAGGTCCAAGATAAAGGATCCCAGCATGGGTTATGCACCTGACTTTGTTACACAGCTAACTCCGCTACTTGGGAAGATTAAGGAGAATAATATAAAAGTAGTTTCGAATGCAGGCGGAATAAATCCTAAATCATGTCGAGCAATATTAGTACAAATAGCAAATGAAATGAATGTAGACCTCAATATTGCCACCGTAACTGGGGATGACCTCATCACCAAATTTGATCAGCTAAAAGAAGGGAATATTTGTGAGATAGAATCTAACCTTCCCTTACCTAAATCTTGTTTGAGTATTAATGCGTATCTGGGTGCTACTCCTATAGTGAAAGCCTTTGAAAATGACGCTGACATTGTAATCACTGGAAGATGTGTAGACAGCGCTCTAGTGCTCGCACCTTTGATGTATGAATTTGGATGGAAAGATGATGAATACAATTTACTTGCTAGTGGAAGCTTAGCTGGGCATATCATAGAATGTGGAGCACAATGCACNGGNGGNAANTNTACNGATTGGAAACAAGTAAAAGGTTATGATAATATGGGATTCCCAATTGTAGAGGTTAAAGAAGATGGTGATTTTATTGTTACCAAGCCAAATGATACAGGTGGGA
>FUFK010040124.1_pt1 | contig 39896 bp, 56 predicted proteins | sample 1021851 | NCBI WGS metagenome assembly FUFK01 (sample SAMEA51879418, study PRJEB19060) | metagenome
TCCAAACTGAACCCATCTGCCTGTTCTAGGATCTGGAAGTTTTCCAGTTTCGTTGCGAAATAAGCGCAAATCAGATCGTTGTCCAAGAGCTATACGAATTTCTTGTTGAATTTTTGTCTCTGAATTAGACAAAGTTGAGATTATAAAATCTAATAATAAAATAGCAGAATTTTTCATAATTATTAAAATCCTTTTGATTTTGGCTTAATTTGTTTTTTTACTCTTAACAGATCTAATTTTTTACATTTACCATTCATCTTGACTGTTTTTAAAGCTTTCGATGTCAAAGCGTAACTAGATTCTAAAAATTCCAACTCAGTAAAGACTTCTTTCCTAAAACGATTAAAATCTGTAAGCATTGAATAAAGGGTTGGATTTTCTGGTGTATGATCATCAATTAAATCTTTAATGCTTTTTAAAGCTTTAATTTTTTCTTTATCTGCTAATTGATGAAGAGTGTCATTTAATTTATCAATAATCCTTTCAATACAATAAATACTTGGAGGTCTTTTAATTGTGTAATCAATAGATCCATCGTTTCTCATATAAGACTTAACTATTCCAATACCTCCTAATTTTTCATACTGCATAGATTCTTGTTGAATATTATTTTTTTGATCAGAAGTAAGCCAAAAATGATCTACTTTAGTTAAATTTTTTGTAAAAGATTTTTGTATAGGAATATTAAATCTCCAAGGTGTAACTGTAGCTTTTGATATACAAGCCCAAGTATTGTTATGGCGTGAATTAGTTTCCCATCCTTTCCAAGCAACTAATTGTCCTCTAAGATCTGCTAAATTTTTTCTCATAATTTAAAAGTTAAAATAATTTTCATTACTGTAATTATTTTTTGGTTTTTTCTTTCGTCTCATTTCCCATCTTTTTTTAGCCCAAAATGGTTTATGTCCACGTTTTTCTGCAAGCTTGTACCAATCTTTGAGTGTTTTACATTGCCATTCTTCTTGCTTTTTTCTTTGCATTTGTTCACTTTTTATTACTGCAATATCATCAATGTCTATTTTTGCTAAATGATGTAATGCAAGAAAAATATCTGTTTGTACTTTACGTCTGTAATCTGTATCATTTGAGAAAATATTATGCAAATTTTCTGAAGTAAATTCTTTCCATTGCTGCTCTGAAAAACATTTTGCATAAGGCACACGATCTTTTAAATTAAATCTAAATCCTATTTTTTTTGTATCATCTGACCAAGCATAGAAATAAAATCTTGTGCCAGTAGATTTTTCTATTATTGGATCTCCTTGGTCTAACAATAGTTCTCTTTTCATTTTTACTAACTCACCATCTTCATAAGTAATTTCTCTTTTTGTAATCTCTTTTTTATGTCCACAAACAGGACATATTGGTTGTGGTTTATATACTGCAAAACAAACCTCACAAGTTTGCACCGCTGGTGCAACTTCTCCTTTTCTTTTGCTTTTTGCTTTCTGATTTAAATCAAAATCTCTTACATCATCAACAAAACCATGACGTTTTGTATTCCNTACATGATCTAAAACTATTGCAACTTTATTAGGCTCTGGCCTAAGAACTCTACCTACCTGTTGTATATATAAAGCTTCTGATTGTGTTGGTCTGAGTAGGATAGCGCAATAGCAGCCTTCAACATCAAATCCCTCACTAACTACATCTATAGAAACTAATATCTGTACCTTTCCATTTTTAAAATTATCTACTAATGTTTTTCTATCATCAGATTTCATAGAACCAGTAATTAGTTCTGCATTATATCCAGCTTGTTTAAATTTATTAGTTACATATTGTCCATGTTTTACTGATATGCAAAATGCAATAGCTGGTTTATTTTTTCCTAGCTTTCGATAATTTTCTACAGCATCGCCAACAATATCGACCTTTTCTAGCTCATCTTCTACTTCTTTTTTACTAAAATCACCCCTAATAGTCCTTATTTTGTTTAAATTCAGCTTATTTGGTGGTGCATATACCTCGTGATCTGCTAAATACTTTTGTTCTACAAGTTCTGGNATAGTAGATCCAACTATTAAATTATCAAATATTTCTCCTAACCCTGCACCTGTCATTCTCATAGGTGTAGCTGTAACTCCTAGCTTTAGTGCTTTTCTATAAAAATTAAATATTTTACGCCAAGAATTTGCTACTGAATGATGTGCCTCGTCAATAATAATTAGATCAAACTGATCAGGATTATTAAGTCTGTTTATTAAAGTTTGCACAGAGGCAACTTGTACATTATTGTTAGATTCCTTATGCCCTGCTGCAATTATTCCATACTTAACATCTGCTTTAGTTAATTTATCTCCAGCCTGATCTATTAATTCTTTTCGGTGAACAAGTATAAGAACATTCGCACCTTTTAACTTTGCAAGTTTTGTTATTTCAGAAAAGATAACAGTTTTGCCAGCACCTGTAGGAAGAGTAAGCAGCACAGACCTATACCTCGCCTCATAGGATTTCCTGACATTAGAGATTGCTAAATTTTGATAGCCTCTGAGTTGCATTATGTTGACAATTGTTATCNNATGATATANGATGTTATNTAAGAAGTCAAGTTTTTTATTTTNATGAACGAAGAACAANGAGAAAAACTAGCACAAGTTTTATTAGAAGAATCTTTATCTTGTGCTGATAGAAACGATTTAGAAGATGCAAAAGATCTTATGCAAAGATCAGTAGCAATTAAGTGGAACCACACTATAGAAAAAATCCTCAATGGTGACAAAGAGCTTTTAAAAAAAGTAACAAAGGATCAATTTTGTGGTGATAAATCAAAAATGATTATTTCTAGATGCATCATGAATGAAGTTGTTACTAACAAAGAATGGCTTAAGAAAAATAATTTAGGTGTGGAGTGGTACGAATAATGGACAAAAAAGATCAAAGAATTAACGTCACTTTATTTTCAACACTTGAATATAAAATGGTAAAAACATTGGCTGAATTACATGGCACATCATTTTCTATGGTTGTCGCTAAAGGATTTAGTGAATGGCTAAAAAAGAATTTTATTATAGAATTAGAAACCTATCGTGATGCAGAAATACATCTAAAAAGAATAAATGCATCTGCCCCTACAACTTTAGCTGAACCTGACTTGTCATTTAACGATGACGAAGATCCACATTTTTGGAGGGGTAAATAATGTCATTTACAAAAACAGAACTAGTCGATCGTTTATTACTTCATGTAAGAACAGACAATTATGAAGGTTTCTGTAGTGCTGTTGATAGTGGTTTTCAACGCTTTGGAGAAAAAGAACTATACAACATAATGACTAGTGACTTACTCAAACATATCTGTGATTGTAATGAGCTTGATACTTTTCTTGGATGGGGAAACAAGCTTTACAATGACGGCTTTGACAACTGGAAGGATAGGATAGAAAAAGATGTATAAACCAGAAATTATTACAAACGCCGAATATCACGGCAGAAAAACACATCTATCTTCTACTAACATTCGCACGTTTAAGAAAAACAAAAAACAGTTCGAGTATAGTTTGACCCATGAGTTAGTAAAACAAACTAAAGCAATGGCAGATGGTACTGCTGTTCATGCATTTTTCTTAGAACGAGATAAGTTTGATACTGATTTTGTTATCAAACCGGCAGATATGCGACTTAATACAAAAGCTGGCAAAGAATGGGCGCTAGAACATCAAAGTAAAATTATTATTGATTCTGAGCTTGGTAATAATTTGTATGAGATGGAGAAATCTTTTATGGATAGCCCAGCAAAATTAATCTACGATATTAAAGGACAAACAGAATTAAGCTATTTTTGGGATGATTTAGGCACAATTAAGGGTAAATGTAGGCCAGATTGGATATCTGATGACGGCAGTATTGTTGTAGATGTAAAAACTACAACTGATGCAAGTCCTAAAGGATTTCAAAAGTCTATTGCTAATTGGGGCTATCATCTACAGCTTGGATGGTATTTAAGAGGATTACGAAAGCTTGGTGTACCGGCTGAACAATTTATTTTTATTGCAATAGAAAAAACAGCACCTTTTTGTGTTGGAGTTTATAAAGCCGATCAAGAAATGATTAATTATGCAATGAAAGAATTAGATCAACTTATGCCAGAAATACAAACTGCAATGGTTTCTAATGAGTTTCCAGACTACACACCAGAAATAACTTCTATCGGTCTGCCACCTTGGATGACTGATAAGAAAGAAAAACCAGATTATGATCCTAACTTACATGGGGAGGTAGAACTTTACTAATGACTTCAGAAATCACAACACAATCAGTAGAAGGCGAATCTTCTATTTACAAGAACACAGATTCTTTTGAGTTTGCACAAAGACAAGCAAAAAGCTTATGCGAATCTAATTTAGTTCCTATTAGTTATCAAGGACAAAAAGGATTACCTAATTGTTTGGTGGCATTAGAAATGAGCAAAAGAATGAACCTTAGTCCTTTAACTGTTATGCAAAATTTAAATATTATTCATGGTAGACCTACATGGTCAGCACAATTTATTAGTAGTCAGATTATGGGCTGCGGTAGATTTGAAAACTTTGATTATTTAGTTAAAGGAGAAGGCGAAACATTAGAAGTACAATGTGTAGCTAAAAGAGTAGAAGATCAAAAAATAGTAAAAGGCACAGCGGTATCTATGAAGATGGCTAGGTTAGAAGGCTGGACTAAAAATCCTAAATACACATCTATGCCAGAACTTATGCTGCGTAATCGCGCTGCCACATTTTTTGGCAGACAATATATTCCTGACTTATTGTTAGGAGTACAGACGAGCGAGGAGGTTGTAGACATACAACCTTTAGACGTTACACCTGAGACAGTAAAGGAGACTTTAGATGACCACGGAATGTAATGATCAGTTTTTAACACCGGCTGAACTAGCTAAACGATGGCGAGTTCATGTCAATTCTGTTGCACGATGGAGAATGGAGGGCAAACCCCCTGATTACATCATGATCAACGGAAAAATCCTCTATAAGTTAGCTGATATAGAGGCTCTCGAATTAGCTAAACGTCAATCTAATCCAATTACTTAATTATGGAATTTAAAGTAAACCTTGCACTTTTCAAAGCCACAGAAGATAGCCTCAAGGCTAGATATGGCGATAAGTATGACCCTAGCAAAAAGTATCCACAATACAATGGAACTATGCAAGTAACGCAAATGGACATTGTAAAAATGGTCAATTATTTGCAGAAAGCAGAACCAGAAGTTACTGACTACCATCCAGAAGGCGCTGTTACTGTAAGAGCTAGTGCTTACATTAATACATCTAAGAGTGGCCTACAGTATCTATCTATTAATTTAGAACCAGACTACAAAACACTTAAGGCTATAGAGGAAAAAGAATCTGGTGTTACAAGTTCTACTCCAGCACCTAGAACTGTAGATCCTACAGAGGATATTATTCCTTTCTAAACATATAGGGGCTATATGCCCCTTTTTTTAAACTTTATTATCATTTAAGCTAAAATAGATGTATAAATCTTGTAATTACACCATGTCCGCTTTTTATAAAAGCATAAGTCTAGATCAAATAATTCATGTCGATAAGATTAATGAATTAACACCAGATCAACAAACAGTTCTTAGAGATGAATTAAGGATTGCTGTTGATGAAATGAATTTTATGGAGAGAAGGGTTAAGAAAGAAGCACCTTCTATTGAAAATAATACTTGGCTGCATAAGGTTAATAAAAAGATAAATATCTGCAATCAATTCATAAGAATATTAGATATGCAGCAAGAACAAAAGACTTCTTACAAGAACAAGTATGAAGAAACACTTTCTGATTTATTAATTAAGAAATTAGGGAAAGTTGCATATGAGGCGATACAGCAAAAGGCGCATATGTTAACAATAAGTGAGTTAATGGAGCAAAACTAATGTCTACCGAAGATGAAAAAATATTAGAGAAATTAAAAGCAAATAAAATAGATAAGTTAGAAGAAAAACTTGATCATAATATTAGAGGTTATGATCATTTGATTGAATATAAAGATGATCATAAATGTGGTTTAAGGACTGATTGGGTTGACGAAAATATACAGATTGTAATTGACCAACACAACATAGAAATTGAAAAGGTAAAAAAAATGACTTTAATAGATTTCAGTATGAATGAAATAAAACAGGTTACAGAAACCTGATATATCCACTCCTACGCAAGAACATCAACCAAACCCACGCAAGAACAATGAAATCAAACAACTTTCCCGACAAAGAAGCATTAGAGATGCCACCCGATATGGAAGGCGTAACAAGAGCAAAAAAAGACAGTAAAACTAAAAAATATAGATTTATTGTCAATAATGTTGGTAATTGCCCTATGAAGCTAACAACTTATGCAGAAAACAAAAAGAAAGCTATTAAGTATGTAGAAGCTAGATGGAAAGATTGTAAGTGGGAGATTGTTGAGTGAGGACTAAAGAAAAAATACAAGCTGCGCAAAAGCGCATTGAAGAATTAGAAACACTTATTAAATTATGGAAAACACAAAGTACATCAAACTTGAAATCAGAGCAGAAGACTATCCTTATATAGCTGAAGCTTTTGCATATGCTGTTGCTTTTTTTTCTAATGATAAAGTTAGAAATACAAAAGAAGAAAGCAAAAAAAGAGCAAAAAATCTAGCAGAAGTTGCTGGAAGAGTTAATGGTGCAAAAATCGAAATTTTGTGGAAATGAATGTAGAAAAACTACAAAAACTTTGGAACTTAGCAACTCGTAATCCAAACGAAAACGAGGCATTAGTCGCTGCTAGAAAGTTTGTAAGAGCTATTAATAGAGAACAAGTAAGTGTTCATTTGTATAAAGGCGCACCACCAGCATCACATGAAGATATACAGAAAGCTATAAACAATGCATATCAAAAAGGTATTAATGATATAAAAGCACAATATCAAAGAGAATTAGATCGTCATTTAAATGCAAAATATAACGAGGGATATTTAGATGGACAGAGAAATGCATATACAGAAGATGATATGAAAAGCCAATATCAAAAAGGATATGCAGCAGGGCAAAAGTCTAAAGCTATACAAAAACCAGAACCATCAGATATCGTTCAAGATAAAAAAAACACACAATCAATTGCTTATGGAAATGGTTATGGTACATCAACAGCACGAATTTATTTGCATAATCAATCAACTGGAACAATACGTATAGTACAGAATTAAATCTTGTATATCACACATTTAGTCTGCAAAGGACAAATCGGAGTCAACCCGATATATTATGGACTTACAGCAAAATTTAGACCTTGGTATTTTGATGGACAAAAAATTTATGCCGGTAGATTATACGAGACAGAATCAGAGGCAAAAGAAGCAGCAGAACAACTTAGGAGAGCTTGTATGTTGCGGTAATCATGTATTTAGGGTTATAAATGGACAAAGACAATGGATTAGCACACCACCTGATGATTGGGAAACTATTGACGGCAGAGTTTGGACTGAGTAATGGCATCTCTTAGGTATCATGCTGGACGCATGGTGCTATATGAGAAAGAACCATCAGTTTGGCGTGTAAAAATAAAAACAAAAACAGGCAAACTAAATTTGCCGTTGGAAGCTAAAGAATTAGAACCAGCGCTTATAGAAGCAGAATATTTATATGCTGATGCTAGGTGTATGGGTAGAGATCATCCATTATGCATAGATTGCATACATCATTTGGTTGTAAAGGCAGAATGTGGTCTTGGTATGCCAGAAGGACGCGCTAGTGGCGGTTTATGGGCTAAAGACTGCGCTTACTTTTGGGAGAAGAAGATTTAGCGTTTATTTTGTCTATATGATCGCCAGCTTGTTGAATAATTTTTACTAAACGATAATTTTCTTTTGCAAAAGCGCTTATTAAATCTGGTACTTCATCAGGATCAATGTAATTAACTATTGATCTAAGCACTACCTCAATATGCAATTCTTCTTCATAGGATACGTCAGCCATAACCCAAGGCTCTACTTTTTTTCTTTTTTTAGCTTGGTTACTGAACCAACCAGACCAAGGCATTTGTAGTCTCATGCCTTAACAATAGCTAGCTTGCCCTTATATAGCCAGCTTTTCGATCATTTATTATTCTCTCTGGTGTTTGAATAGTATGCCATCTATGCTCGCAAACCATACATAATCTTGTTCTAACGATAGTTTTTTTTGAGTTTCTTTCAGATCTAATTACTTTTTGTCTAGTTACTTCTTTACACTTTGGACATTTTACAAAAGTTAATCGATGCATTTCTGGATTTTTAGGGATTTTTAATTTAACATATTAATAGTTACACCCATTATCAAAATGCCAGGTCACTACGGAACAGGGACAAAGAAAAAGAAGAAGAAAAAAGGCGGTAAAAAGTAGTTATCTACCGGGAAATAGCGCTCTTTCTAAGGCTTCAACTAACCTGTCGTCAACTGTATTGTCAGTCTTCTTAACCATTGCTCGTACTATATCAAGTGCGAGTTTTTTTATTGCTGACCCACGAAGGAAGGCAAATAAAATTGGTTCGATAATTTTAAGCATAATTTTTAAGATAAAGAAAGATCGGGAGATTGGTCAGTCGAACTCTTAAGACTGCCCTGCTTTAACCCCATATCAAGGGTCGTATGGCTTTCAGATCCGCTTTGCATAGATCATCAGGCTTCCCGACTTATCTAAATATTACTATAAATTAGAAAAAAAATCTAAACGGAAAACTAGTGTGCCAATTAAATTAGTGGCACACTAAAATTCTATTCTTGATTAGTTGGCTTTATAATAAGGATAGCCGGTAGAGGTATCGGCTAATTGCAACTCGACTCTTGAATATTATGATTAAGTTCACAAAGCTGGAGATTGACACTATTGTCGATCGTCCAGAAGATTGCATCATGGAACATCTTTGCGATGACCAAGAAGGCAACAGAAACGATTCAGATGATATCTGGATTGAACATCGTCAAGGCCACACTCAAATGTGGGAAAACAAAGTTTACCCCGAAAAGATGTGTGATGATGCCATTAACAATCTTTACTGGCATCTACGAGAAAAAAAATCTTTACCAGAGAACCTAACAGAACTCGATAAAGAAATTCTTGACAACTGTATTTCATGCGGCACTTGGGATAGAGCATCTGACGTTAGTCCACAATTTTATGGACAAGTCAAACGCGCTGTTCGTAGCATTGCAAAGAAGTTCGATAAGCTAGGAATTAACATTAGTTACCTAGACATCTAATCCATCGCCCTCCTCGGAGGGCATTACATCTTACATTTTAAACTTTATTATGGAATTTAATTTCAACGATGGCGGAAGAGCCAAGGCTGGTTACAAAGGACGCACAGGCGACTGTGTTACTAGAGCAGTAGCAATCGCAGCAGAGTTACCATACAAGCAAGTCTATGATCGACTTGCAGATGGCAACGCTACTCAAAGGGTTACTAAGCGTATTAAAAAATCTAGAGCAAGAGCCAGAACAGCCAGCAAAGGTATTAACACTTCTCGCAAATGGTTTAAAGACTACATGAAGTCATTAGGCTTTAAGTGGGTTTCTACTATGGGTATAGGCACAGGCTGCAAGGTACATCTAAAAGCAGATGAATTACCAAAAGGTAGAGTTATCGCAAGAGTTACTCGTCACTACTGTGCAGTTATAGATGGCGTTATAAACGACACCTATGATCCTAGCAGAGGTGAAACTAGATGTGTTTATGGTTACTGGATAAAACAGTAATGTTACAGCCCCCAAGCAGGGGGCTTTTTTTTGTGTTAGTGTATCCGCGTGTGTGAGAACTTGTGAGTGATTAGTGGAAACTAGGCAACACTAGACATTTGCAAGAACTAGACCTCTAGCAATAGGGGTCTTTTTTTTTATCTTCTTGGTTTAATCTCTACAACTGCAAGTTCAACTTCTTTAAGACGATGAAACACTTCTTTCATATCGTCATGCATATCATCAATTTTTGTACTAAGCAATTCGATAGCTGTGGTATTTCGCACGAGATCATCGCGCGATTGTCTACCGCGATAAGATATAGAACCGACTGAAACGAAACACGCTGTTAACAATGCACCACCTGTAGCTGCTATTACTTCAATCACTTTACGAGTCTTTGATCTATGCCTATTATACAGAAAAACCCTATGGCAGAACAGAAAAAGAAAAATCCTTTCCAAAAGTTAAAAGAAGGACTAGATGACAAAGAAGAGCAACTAGCTATTATTAGTCTCTTTGTCCGGCTTGGCGTTGTGGTTTGGAGCGGTTTCATCGTTACATTAAACTACATAACAATACCCGGCTATAGCAGCGAACCCAAGGATATAACTTTCCCGGCCAGTTTATTAACAGGTGCGCTTGCTACTTTTGGCCTTGAAGGGTCAAAGAAAAGTAGTAAAAAAGACGACAAACTTGCCGAGAACGAAGGTATAGTGCAAACTATAAGGGTAATAACTCCTCTCAAGATTGAGGGAGCAGAAGTAATCGACCCTAAATCTAAAAAATGAAAAAGCTTCTTCCGTTTATCTTTGCACTAACGGCAGCAACCCCTAGCTATGCAGATCTTTCTCATAGCATCACGGCCTCTACAAAACTTACAGTAGGAGGCGCTAGTACGACTTCTTCGAGACTTGGTAACAGCTATAGCATTAGCGGTTCTGGAGTGGATACAAGTTACACTACTGGAGCAGGGCAAACAGTTAGTGATGGATTAGGATCATTAAATGTCACAAGTGGTGTAGCTGAAGCTCCAGCTATTACAGTTACCCAGAAAACAGCCGGGAACAGCTTTACATTTAGTCAGTCATATAATCAAGCGGATGCTATACCAACATCAGCAGCTACAGTTGGAGCTAATCCTAATTTTTCTGATAATGTTACAAGTATTGCTGGCGGTACAGCAGGGGATCTTGCCGGAACAGTCACATCAGCCGGTGCAGTCACACTAACAGCCGGAGGACACAATACTGAAGCACTCGGTCAAATCACTTCTACATTAGTAGTGGATTAGGTGAGGTTATGTATAGGTATGCAATTCTGCTAAGTCTTTTTAGCGCACCTGTATATGCTAATAGTGTAATTCCAAATTTTAATCAGGGTGTGCTTACTCAAAGATCGGAGACTAAGAGTACTGTCGTTGAGGATATAAAAAGTTTTGACATAAACAATGGGTATCAACTAACAGTAGGTGGCGAGAACGTAAAAAGCTCAACAGGTAATGTAGCTCCGGAAGGATGGACAAAATTAAATACAACAATACAAGGAACAGGAACTACTTATGTTTCACCTAATTTAGATAACAAGCCTACTTTTTCTATCGTCAATGAGGGTGAAAGCTTTCAATACTACGAAACTCTTGAAGCGCCGGGTATTACGAATTACACCCATATAATTAGAACCACCCAGATAGAAAATGTAACCGACACAACCAGTACGTTTAGCCAATGAAGAGATATTTATGTTTAGTTCTTCTACTTAATAATCCTGTCTTTGCAAATTCTGTCAATACAACGTCAAATTCCAGTGGTTCCGTTGTTAACCAGGCTGTACAAGTAGTACCTTCAAGAAATTTTAACTATCAGATGAATACTATTCAATGCCAAGGCGCTACCCTCAATATTTCGCCGTTTGTCTCTACAACCTATGGATTTGCCACCCCTTTTGAAGAATTTTACGATAGACCAGTATATTCAAGGCGTGATACTGAAGGTGATTTTGATGATGATGGTCAACCAATAGGAGATGGAGATGTTGATGCTGGTTATAGAGGTGAGATATTATATTTTGAAAGAGTAAGAACAGGTCAGAAACAATCTAATGTATCTATCAACGGAGGAATAACTGCTACCTTTAGCATTCCATTAGATCGAGAGCCTATAAAAGAATGTAAAAAAGCTATGAAAAAACAAAATGAATTATATGAGGCATCATTAGCAGCAAAGCGCCTTAACTTTGAAATGAGTCGTGCAAAAACTTGTGTAGATAATTACAAGAATGGAATTAGATTTAAAGAGGGTACACCTATGGCAAAATTATGCGAAGACGTAGAAATGTTGGAATTTGAGTCGCATACGCATAAAATTGAAAAAAAGCAATAAAAATGCCCCTCGAGGATGGCCTGTAAGGGGCTTTAAAAAAAGTCTGCTTATGTTTATACCTTGTTAATTTTGCTTTTCATAGGTTTTTTGCCAGAAAACTTTGTACCCTTCTTACCTATAGCTTTTTTGACTTTACCTATAACTTGCTTAAATAAAGGCTTAAGTACTCTGTTAAGTATTGGTGTAAGAGTTGCTGCTGTTGTTGCCACAACTGTTATTGCAAATGTTGTTGATACTGTGTTTATGCTTGGAAGATATTTTTCAACTATTGTTGTAGGTTCATACTGCACTACACATTCTTTAGTTTCTTCTACCCATTGAAATCCAACAACCTTTTCTGTACCTTTTGCATTTAGATCTCCTATTCTTGGATTATTTTTTTTTGGATCTGGACAAGGTGGTTTTTCTGGAGGCATATTAGGAACTTCTGGTTGTTCTACGTCAGTGTCTGGAGGATCTACATTAGTTGGAGGTTTTTGCTCTTCTATAAGTAAAATCTTTTTTTTGTCATACTGCAAAGGCACATAAGATGGCAAAGGGCATATTAATTTATTACCGCTTGGATCATCTACAAATAATTGATTATTTTTTGTGCCATCATCTCTAAGTGTTACGCAAGGCATTGTAAGTGCTGGAGGTAACGTCCTAGTTACATGAATTGTATTTGGTAATGATTGCTCTACAGGTATTTCTATTATTGGAATACGCGGTATTGCTGTGTTAGGTATTTGATTAATCTCAGGCATCTTTATCTATATCTCCAATAGAAATAGACCAGCCATCTTCTCCAAACTTACCAACTTCTCTAAATTTTGGTTTTTTTTGTTTTTTATCTAATTCTTCGTGATAATTTTTTATGTCATTATCAAGTTCTAAATTAAATTTTTTTAAACGTAACCAAGTAATAAATTTATCAACATAATATTTTATAAGCTTTTTTAAAAAACCAGAAATCATTAATCGTATGCGTTCCTTGGAAGATAAACTTCTACAAGAGAATGACATTGAGGACAAGAAAGATTAGTTATCATACTATATTCTCCAGATTTTAAGGGGTAATCCTCGCCATCTAAACTATGATCTCCGCCCCAAATAAGTTGAGTTTTGCAATGCCAGCAATTCACTTTCTAGGTTCTGGAGGTAATGGCATTGATGGGCCTGTCATTCTTGGAAGAGATTTATCAAGAACTTTAGGCATCATATCGCCAACACTTCCAAGAATTTTATCCATCATATCTTTTTGAAATTTTTCTGATGAAACAGTTCTGTATGTAAAGAAACCTGTGCCTATAATTCCTAAGACAAGAACAGAGGTTACGATAGTAATAATGTCTAAAATCTTACGCATGATTAAAGAAGCCCTCCTAAAAGCTTGTATGCCAATTACTTTGATGGTTTTGGCTTTGATCCTTGGACTTGCTCCTCTTTATTTGATGGCTGGATTGCTAACTCGATCTTTTTCAACAACATCTCCTTCGCCTGTACACCGCCCTCAAGCATCTGAATAGCTTGAGTAGTTTCTTGTAATACTTTTTGAGCTTGTGCTTGCTTTTGCTTTTGCTTGGCAAGTTCTTCTTTCCACTCAACTAATTGTTTTTCAATNATGCTTTTCATATCGCCCATTTATTTGGATCAGAAGGGTATTGTGTCATATTNGGAGTATATACTCCATCTTTTTCTGTTGTCTCGTAAAGAGTTACTAAAGCTGCGGTATCAGCACAATTATTTATTTCAGTTTTTCTTGTTTCATAAGCTGTTCTAACTGCATCTCGATATGTAACTATTGCATCAGGTATTGCAGTTCCTTTTTCAGCTTTTCTTGTGACGTACCAATCATACTGACTTAGCAAGCCACTAACAATTCTTCTTTCTTCTTTAATTAAAACTGTTTTTACACCATAATAAACAAGTTGAGTTCCGTCAGGATTCTTTATCAAATCACCTTTTTTATAAGTGCCTTCTGAATCATCTTCGGTATAAGTAGCATTTACATCAACTAAACTTTTAGCTGATCCATCAGAATTATAAAAACGATAGTCGTAGATTTTAGGGTCGTCTACTTCCGTAATACCAATTGCAGCCTTTTCTTCAGCACTGGAAAGTCTTAACCAGTTAGCAGGGTATTGAGTTCCATCAGATGTTTTAAATGCAACATCAGTGGGTAATGTGTTTCCGTTTAATTTAAAAGCCATAACTATATACTACCTCCCTCTAGCAGTTTTGAAAGGGTGTTCAGCCCAAGCGAAATAAATATATCTATGACCATCATTAAATTGACCAGCACTATCTCTACATTTAAAACCATTTGATAAAATATCAAGTCTATCTCCATTAGTTTCTCCACCTTCAGCATTACGCTGATTTGCTTCTAATCTTAAATCAGTAACATTAAAAGGTTCTCTTTTAGTATCTCTTTGTTGCCAGTTTTCTCCACCATTTTCTTTTTTAACTATTACATAAGCGGGTCTAAAGCCACAATTTACATAAGTTCCGTTGCTGCTTGAATTTCCTGTATAGCCTCCAAAAGCGGAAAAACCTTCTACTGGGGCAAAAACATAAGCCATATAACTACCGCCACTATTACCTGTAGAAGCGTGGGTTCCTATACTAAAAGTTGTTGATGTTGGCTTGGTATCATTCCAAATATTTGATTGACCATCTTGTTGGTCACTAGAATTCAATTTTATATGAAACTCTTCGGGATCTTCCCCGTTATCGAGGTTGTGATGATAAACACGCCAATTAGTTTGACCATCTCCGTTATCTCGTCTTTTAACAAAATATGCTACAGGAGTAACTCCTAAACCATGCCCTACAGTAGCATTGGAACCTGTTCCTGTATAAGAAACCACAGATACTCCTGAAGTAGGATTTGCTCTCACTTGTGATGAGATTGAGCCATCATTATTTGTGACAGTTGAGGTTCCAGTATCCCAACACCATGCAACAATAGTTACTCCATTAGCGTTGGTCGATTGAGTGTGATCGTGAGCGCCAAGTGAAAAACCATTAGAATCAAACGAAGTTACATCATTATTAGTTCCGCTAGTATTTTCTTGTTGAGCGGAAGATGGATAGAAAAGTTTTGATCTTCCTCTAACGGCATCGCAAAAAGTTTGATCACTTTCGGCTGATCTGCTTTTTAACCACAACCAATCTGGCGCAAAATCTAAACCTGTAATTGATTGTCCTGTAGACCCATTTCCTGTATAAAGTAAAATGTCAAAATATTTTTTGCCTTCTGGAATTGTGGGTTCTGGTAAGTTTTTAGAACATAAAGCTAAAAATCCACTTGGCGGTGCATATTTAAATTTTCCTTGTCCATTTCCATCTGCATTTCCCTGTGATGTAATCGCTCCATTAAAAGTATCATCTGCCCCAAAGTTGTAATAGCAAGACTTATTATCATAAGGTGCAGCACAAGGATGTATTCTTTTAGTCAATCCAGTTTTTCCGGGGTTAGTCTGATTTGCTGGATCTCCAGAATTAAACCATGTATTATTCTTTGCTATATAAAACTTTCCATTATCCATATCTAAAGCAAAACCAAGTATGTCTCCGTCAGCTTGACTACTGCCGTAAGCAGCGCCACCGCCATTTGTTCTTAAATTTCCATTATTTTGTCTAATCATGGCGGTTTGTGCTGATTCTGCTGCTCTTGTAGTTCCACCATTTATAGGTTCTTCTGCATTAGTTATTCCTATAAAACTATGCTCCCAAGTTTCTAGTCTGGCTTCCCAATACCACTTACCAGATGTAACACCAAAAGTACCTCTTACAGATCTAAAACCATGAGTAGCTAATGCTCTACGACCTCCATATTGAACTTTCATCTGAGTACTATCACTTTTGTCATTTATATTCATNACACANAAATTATTNGTTGGNGTNTCNGGTGATATNTCACTTACNNNAAAATTNGANGGNGTCCAGTTATTGCCATTACCTGAGTAATCTTTACCCATAGTNGTNGCTGTAGTNTTTGANTTATCAGTAAATTTTAAATAAAAACCAGTAGTTCCATAACTACCNGNATANGCTTTTGGAANCCANTTATTNTTATCGTCATATTCAGCAAATTCTGTNGGAGCTANANNAGANCCNTCTANAAGATGAAATTCAGCAACATAACCATCATAATTATGACTACCNCCNCCNCCAAAATATTCNNNNATAACCTGTTCAGNANTAGNACAAAAAGCTGTNTCAAAATTTTGTGAAGGNTANNNCANACNTACATTGTTACCAGTTTTNTTTGTTTCTTCATCACCATTTATANAAAATNTAACTCTATTNGANNNTGTACTTTGAGTNGTNTCTATNNNAACTACATAATGTGNCCANGCNGNTACATCTCTAAAACGTGCNTCAGTTGNAACTGATCCTGAGTAACTACCACCTGTTACAAATTCAACTGCAAGTCTATTATTTTTCCAAGCCATATAACTTTGTGGATTATTACTTCCAAAGTTTGCATTATAAAAATAATGATCGTCACTAGAATTTTCTACATTTCCAGCATCAACGTGTTTAGCCCAAAAGCTAAAAGTCATTGTTCTTCTGTTACCCGAAGAAGATGGAGTCCTCTTAAAATCTGTTTGACGTTGATCGTTTAACATCAAACTTTTTTCTATCTGATAACCTTCTGTAGCCCCAGAAGCTCCTGCTCGTATTGTGTCAAATAAAGCCATTTATTTNACATCTANNGAAACTACACAATGAATCACACCGCTTGCCTTAATAATATAATCTAGTCTATCAACTGCGTTGGCTGCTGTCGATAAAGTAGGTGCTGTACCGCCAACAAATTTATAATCCGAATGGAAAGATGCTGTTCTTCCACCTGTGCCATCTTGAGTAATAAAAATAGAACCACATTGACCTACAGCGTTTGCGTCATTACTTGGATTACCAAATGTTCGATTACCTCCAAGTGTTACCGAGTGATGTATTCCAGAGGTAAAGTTAACAGTGATTGTTGATCCATCAGATAAAGCAGATACAGCAGCACTACATTTTGCAGCATTAGTAAACGCTATACCACCTGAAAGATTTAATACACCACTACCACTATTTTCAGTATCTGATCTTAAAAACTGTGTAGAATCAAGACTATCAAGTGTTGCAGCATTACCGCCATTAGCAGAGGTAATATACCCTGCTCCATTTGTAAGTTGATTATTATTAGTAACATTTGTTGCTCCATCAGCTACGTTTAGCATAGTGCGGAGATTAGCTGGAGTTAACTCTTGCACTACACCAGACCCAACCCCATCATTTCTGCCTAGTATTCGATTATCTGTAGATACATTTTGAATTTTTGCATAAGTAACCGCATCATTTGCTATAGCTGCCGTATCAACCGCGTCATCTGCTAACTCGCTAGATCCTACAGCATTTGCTGCAATCGCTGCTGCTGTAACGCAATTATTATCAAGTTGTGCAGCTTCTATTGCGTCATCAGCAATTTTAGCGTTAGTAACTGCATCATTGGCAATATTTGATGTTCCTACAGATGTTAAATATCCAGCACCATTTGTTATTGCGTTATTGTTGAGTGATATATTTGCAGACCCATCAAAACTAACCCCTGCTATAGTCCTAGCTGTTGCAAGTTTGGTTGCTGTGGCAGCGTTTCCAGAAGTATTTTGATTTCCAGAAGTATTTACACCCGGAAGATTTATGTTTCCCGTTCCATCAAACGATACTCCACCAATATTTCGTGCAGTTTCAAGGGCTGTTGCTGTCGCTGCATTTCCTGTAGTGTCCTGATTTAACGTGCCAACAACAAAATCTAAAGTTCCATCCCCATCTTGATAAGTGACAGTAATCCCTGTTTCTGTATTACCAGTGACCATACCTCCGACAATATCTTGGATATTTTCGGTACTTACATTAGTTGCACCAGAAGCAATACCATCAAGCTTTGTGCCATCTGTTGCTACGTCACGACCATCAACTGTGCCTGAGACTGTGATATTTCCTGTTACGTCAACACCGCTAGAGCAATCTAAATTTCCGGGAACAGTTACTAAACCAGATGAGTTAATTGTAAGTCTGTCAGCAGTATTAGTTTCATCATGTACAGTAAAAACACCATGTGTATTTTGTACTGAAAAGTCTGAATTGTTGTTAGCATCAGTTAAGAATAATTTAGGTAAATTATTACTAACAGTAATATTTCCAGAACTTAGAGTTCCAGTTGTAACTACATTTTGCGATCCAAAATCAGGATCAATTTTACTTCCAGCTATCGCTGCACTTGAAGACACAGAAGCATTTACTACTGCGTTGCTTGCTAATTTATCCGCTGTGACCGCATCATCTTGTATAGCATTAGTATCTACCGAGTCAGCACTTACATTAGCACCAATTTCAGCAATAGAGTTATCATCTTTTTTTGTAAAAAGTTTAGCTGTATCTGTTCTTACAGCTACTTCCCCAACAACTAAATCACTAGCACTTGGATCGCTGCCACTTGCATTTTTAAGTTTAATTGTGACTGCCATTTGTTTATCCTCCTAGTATTTAGTTTAATTTAATATGTTCCTCCATTAACATCAAAACCAGAAGTTGCTCCATCTTCCAAGAACGTGACTAGGTCAGACAATGCAACTTGCTTCATTGTTCCATTATCATTACATACAAAGCGGTCTGCTGTAGCCAAAGTTGTAGAGGTGGCAGATGTGCCTCCGTCCATAAGATTTAATTCTGCTGTCGTTGATGTAATGCCATCAAGCACATTTAACTCTGTAACAGTAGATGTCAAACTTGTAATCTTTGTAACTGGTAAAGTTCCTGTTATAGAGCTTGCAGCTAAATCTATTGCTAACTCTGTTGACTCAATAACAAGACCACCATTTGATTTAAGATCAAGAGATAAAGTATTTCCAGATTTATCTAAACCATCACCAGCCGTAATTTGACCCGCTCCAGAGAATTGTACAAAGGTGAGGTTGTTAGTTCCGACTACCGCTGATCCTTTATTTGTGCTACATACATAGCCATTATCAGCATTTACAGTACCTTGGTCTACAAAGACAAAAACAGATGAAGCATCATCACCAGCAGCTAAATCATCTGTTCTGGCCCATGTACTAGCTTTGCAAAGATACAGTCCGTTTTCTGAAGCTGTACTTTGATTTTTAACAAGTACTCTTTCATCAGCAGAAACAGCAACTCCATCAATAGTTTGTGTTCCAGATAAAGTTATGTTTGCTGTTGTTGCTACCTTAACACCCTCTTTAATATCTAAGCCTTGAGAAACACCATCTACATATCCTTTTGTTGCAAAATGAGCATCAGCAGTAGGCGTAACTCCTGTAACCGGATTCGTTGCGCTTGCTAATTGATCTACTCTATTTGACTGAACACCAGTATCAAAATCAGAGATTTTTGTATGCGCCAGGGAAGGTATATCTGCTGCAACTAAAGCTCTAAATGCAGGGGCAGCATCAGATCCAGTTGTAGGGCCAGCTAATATAGAATTTGCTGCTCTTGTATCTGTTTTATTAAAAAATGCTCCAGCACCACCAACAGTAATAATTGAACTTGCAGATGGTGGAGTAGATCCATTATCGCCAAAACCATAATATAATTTTAAATCTGCTTCGTTAAATGCTAATTCAGATGGAGATAAACTAGAGGGCGCACCAGCACTTCCTGACGCTGCTCTCTTCTTAATGCGGATAGTGTTGGACATGATGTTTTAATTTAAGTTTACTAGGGGTTTTTAAAAATTTCCACCATTGACAAGCGTCAAGACTGTGTGGGTGGATGTAGCCTCAAATCTAGCATTCGAGCTATTATATACAGGAATTGAGCCATTGACTTTGTTATCGCCATTAAACTCAAAACCAGCAGCCGCAGGGCCTTGAGGGCCAGCGGTTGTTATCTCTACAGTTGTAACATCTGAGACTTGTGATACCTCGACTTTATTCGGAGTACTCATTCTGTATAGCCCTCGGTTACATTAAGGTTTCCTCTTATATAATAATACTCATCACCGCTAGGCTCGGTTAATTTAACATCATATTTCAATGTTCCAACAAGAAAATTATCAGTTTGTGTATCAGTAAGAGCAATATCTACTATTCCTCCACTTCTATTTGTATAAGTAATACCCCAATCAGCAAATTTTACTTTTCTATTAGAATCCCAAACTTGTGCTGAAACAGTATAACCAGTTAGATCTATTGCAGAACTTGTTGAGTCTTTAAAAGTAAGTCGCAAATCAAAATCTGCTCTTTTCACTACATCAAAATTTTTACTCGCTGGAATAATTGCCATTTATTTAACGTCAGTAGATACGGCACAATGGATAACTCCACTTGATTTTATTATATAGTCAATTCTATCAATCGCACCAGCAGCAGTTGATAAAGTTGGAGCAGTTCCACTATTAAATTTAAATGCTGAATTAAAAGTAGCTGTTCTTGAGCCTGTTCCATCTTGGGTAATAAATATTGATCCACTTTGTCCTACTACCTGATTACTAGGTGCTGCAAAGGTTCTATTGCCACCCAAAGTGACAGAATGATGACAGGCAGTAGCCATATCAATAGTAATTGTTGCACCATCAGATAATGCTGTAATATTTGAAGCTGCTCCACCTGTTAAGGAAACACCACCTGATACTAGTTCAAATTTTGTAACTCCTCCTAATTGCAACTGTAAGTTGCCTGTACCACTTTCATTAAATACAGAATTTGAACCAGAATGACTTATAACAAGATCATTTGAACTACCAAATACTAATTTGGCATTATCAGCAAACTCAAGAGCATTATCAGATTTATCCCATACGGCACTGTAATTATCTCCTTGAAAAGTAACATCAACTGTTGTTAATGTACCTGTCATAGTTCCACCAGCTTTAGGCAATAAACCTAAATTTGCCTGATCTATATTTCCTATCGAAGTAAAAGCACTATTAGCAGAGTTTCGTACTTTTAATTCGTCTGATGTTTCATTAAGAAACAGCATCCCTGCTGTACAGGCACTTGACGCTAAATCAGAATCAGCAGAGCTTGAATTGCTTGATTGTAGAGCTTTTAAACACGCTTGAATATCTAGTCTTACAGTTTGACCCGAAGCATTATCAATATTAAAATTACTAACAATGGACATAGTTAAAGAGTAATTTCTTCCATGTTACCCTCCTTTGCCGAAACCAACAGCGCTGTAGGTAAAGTTCCTATCAATACTAGCATTACTTGAGTTTTTAAAGTGAACTGTAAAACCAGTTCCAGATATACTGCTTAGTTCAAAGAAATCTCCGGTTGCCATATTTTGAGGAGAAATATTTACAGAAGGTAAGAAATTATTTAGATTGCCAAGTGCAGATGTTCCAACAAAAAATGGCGCTGCAAAAGTAACTGCTTTTGCTCCACTACCAGATGCAATAACTCCAGATTGTTCTGTTCTGGATGGTAAAGTTGCTGTATATCCTAATTGTTGTAAGTTCATATTTTGTGCTGAATCAGTTGTTTCTAAAGTTGCTCTAAACTGAAAACCTCTTCCTTTAAATGTTCCATTTGAAAAATCATTAAAACTTGTATAAGTAGGNGAACTACTTGGATTATCAGTTGTTGTTCGTACTGCTAATTTTGCATTAGCTTCGTCTGCTGTATCACCATCCCAATCAACAAAACTATCAACTAACCCAACTCTGTCATCCCATAAAGCAGAGGGGAAAAAGCCAGCACCTTGAAAATGTCTTTTCAAGACAAGTGAAAATGTAGCTCCAAGATCAAGTGTATCTACAAAATCATAAGTTCCAGTAGCTTTATTTGCTGNACTACTTATTGCTGTAGAAGATAATTTTAATCCTCCAATACTAGAATCAAATACAGTATTTGATTTTGTTCCGTTATATGGTGTTCCATCAGTATCTTCTCTGTCAGTTTTTACTGTTATTGAGTCTAAGATTTCTGGTAATGTTATAGATACTGAGGCTGCGGAGGCACTAAAACGTAAGCCATCATCTTGAAATTTTGCTAAATAAGTTCCAGCTAAAGCTGGACATATTGCTTCTGAGGAGTTACCAGCTACAGCTTCAATAACATCTTGTGCTGCTTGAAAAGTAGCAGCACCTCCAGTTTGATTTGTATGCCTGATATAAACTCGACCTCCATGAAGTACGTCAATAGCAGTTGCTTGTTTAAATTTTAATCTTACAAATTGATCGTTAATTGATTCAATAGTAAGATTTTGTACATTTTCTGGAACAGCAGTTTTACCTTGTGCTGTAAATGTAGTTATTGTAGGGCTAGGTGATAATTCTAATGTGGCGTTATAAGAATATACTTCAATAGTATAATTACCTCTCTTACTATCTAAAATTTCAAAATCACTACTAAATACCACTTGTGAAATGAAATTAGTATCCTCAAATTTATAATTAACAAGATATTGTGTTACACCATCTACAGGTTTCCAATCAACAATTAATTTACTTCTAGCAATACTATTTATAGTTACGATTTTTTCTTGTACACCTAAATTACTTGGAGATGTAGCTGGTTGATTTAGCAAAGATATTGTTCTAGTAGGTAAAGATATACCATTTTCAATAAAATCATATTTACCTTCTAAATATGTGATGGCTGTGATTTGATAATTTATTTGATCTTTTTCTTCGACTTGAATTACTCTAAATAATTGTGTTTGTAAATCCGTGCTTGATATTAGATAGGGTGAATTTACGTTTGGTGCGGAACTAAAAGCAGATTGAGTGGTTCCATCAGGCTTGGTAACACTATTGACAGTAAAAACAGCACCAACAATATTGGAAACTGAACCAGTTTCTACTGTTCCGTCAGACAAAATGACAGAAATAGTAACAGAATTAGCTAAGTCAGATAATGTGGTATCTGCAACAGCGTCAATAGTTACAGTCGTTGTAGTAGCTGCTACTATTCTGCCTCCTCTCCTAGCCCCTGCTCTTACAGGATCGTTAACCTCAATCACAGAACCCGGCCTTACAACTACCCCAGCATCAATAGAAGTATTAAATGTTATTACCTCTGATTGTTGTTCCTCCGCAAACATCATTGCTCTTCCGAGCCTTGCAGCTTGATTACGAGAGGTGCAAGCAAATGCTTTTACTTTTTTAATTGCAGTACCCAGTTTTTGTCTTCTTAACACATCTGCCGCGCTTTCACTATCCCCAACAACCTCGAAATCTACCTCCTTAGAATCCATATTAAAATAACTAACAGAAAAAATAGAATGCCTTTGTTTTAAGCTGCTTCCTGAGTAACTAAATCCATCTTCACTTACATTAGATAAATTAAATAGGTAACTAGGAGTTAATGGTTTATCTTGTGAAATAGTTACACTTCCAGCAGACCAAATCGGCATACATCTCATTACACCAGCAAGTTCATTTATTGCATCAAATGCTTCTTTTGGAGATTGAATATTAACATTACAGCTAAATCTAGCTTCTTTTGTACCTGTTCCTGTACCATCATCTACCTCTTCATTAGCATATTTACTTGCAGCAACAAAGCTAAATAAATCTAAATTAGAATCTGTAATATGATCACCAAAACCATACCTAGTATTTGTTAAAAGATCCAGAAGGCACATTGCAGGGCAGTTAGTATAAACAGCTTGTTGCATTGTTCCATTAAATATATATCCACTTGGGTACTGTATTCTGCCTGTTTGAAGATCAACAGTAGGCGTTCCAGAGTTTGACGCACCAGCGCCGGGTATTCTTACTTTTATTCCTCTAATACGATACTTTCTTGTAGGTATACGATTAAATTGCTTACTATCTAAACGTAATGCGACATATGCACTATTTGGATATGTTGATGCATTGTCTATAACTTCTTGAAAACTTGTAAATTGGAAAGAATTAACTCTATTAGCTTCTGTACTATCAGCCGTTACTCTAACTACTCTAATATCAACTGTTGTATAACCACTTGTAAGTGCTATTCGGTGATCTCTAGCATAAGCATCTGCGGTTCTTCCAGAAACAGAAGCAACAATCTTATCTTCAAACCCACCAGAATCATGTTGTAATTGTATTTTGTAGTTCACAGTATCTCCTCTAATATCTCCATCATCTTCAGCTACTTGTATTTGAGGCCAAGTTAAAGTAACAATTACAGCATCAACATTAGTATTAGCAATCTGTCTAGTTACAGGTGCGGAGGTAGTGACTGTTACTGACACTGCTGTTGGAGATCTAGTTTCTGCTGGAATACCACTCATTGCAGTTTGATTTGATGTTCCAAACTCAGACTTAAAAGCTACATCTTGAAAATTAAAATCACCATCTGCTGGACTTGCACTTGTAGCACTTGATTGCAATATCGGAGTATCATCAAGGAATACATCCTTTAAACTTGCATTTTGGTATGCTGTAGTGCCTTTAGTAAGATTTTCTTTCGATGCACTAGCAAATCCCTCTATTTCTCCTTCAGAAATTAAATCTTGAATAGTAGCAAAACTTCTACTATGTAAAGTATCGGGAGCGCGATACGGAGGAGGAGGTGACTTTTGACCTTTTGAACCTCTAATAATTTTAGTTTCGTCTGTCATGCGTCCACCTGATTAGTGTCAATAGCAGCAGAGATCACCACCGAACCGGTAAATATTTCTCCGTACACGATCGGAACTGGAGTTCCGGCCCTGCTAGTATTTTGCACCCCACTGAAGTTAAAAGATAATTTTGGATCTTCTTCACTTTCAAATTTTTGTGGTTCTGGTACTGGAAATAATAATTGGCTTACGCCTCCAAGAACAAGAGCAAATCCAATTTTTTTTGTAAAAGCAAATAATCCAGTATTTTTTGCAAAAGCTGACCCAAAAAAACCAGCACCTCCAGCAAAAGCAAACCCTATTAAAACAGCACCTAATAATATTTGACCTAAACCTCGTCCAGCACCTGATATAACAGGAATAAAATGTATATCTTCTTGTCCAATAGGATATGATAATTCAGACTCATTTATAGAATAATTACCAACTTTTACTTGATAATATTTTGGATTCATATAAGCTTCTAATTGCGGAAAATTATGAATTAAAAAACTTACGGCTTGTGAAACATTTGCAACTTTAATTTCAAACTCCTCATGTCCAATAAACTCTGCTAGTTTTCCATACAGTTTTAATTTACGCAGCATAACGCAACCTCTTTCCTGTGCATTTTTGTAACCATTCAGAGTAAGGCTCTTTACAAGATAGTCTATCTGTTAAATGATGCAAAACATCCCCATCTATGAAAATAGCTACATGATTTAATCCGTTTGACAATATAGACATAAATAATAAATCACCATTTTGTAATTTTTCGTTTGGCTCTAATACTTTAAAACCAGTAGCATCTGCACAACTCTCAAACATAGGATTCTTTATAAATTCTTCTAAAGTTATAGGTCTTTTCCAATCTCTAAGTGTAATTCCTAATTCTTCTTTATACCAATCTCTTACTAAAGCCCAACAATCTGTTACGCCCCAAACCCATTGTCTACCTAAAATTGGAGCTTTATATCCACATGGTTCTAAATAACCCCATTGTTCTGTTTTTGGATTGACTATATACCAAGGTAAGTTACTATCCTCGCAACTAATTTTATCTGCTTGACTTGGATAAGGTGGTGTTATCGGATGACTATGAACTACGCCTACAATATTTCCAATATTGTCAGCTTTTACATAATCTTCTGGATCGATAATAAAACATTGATGATCTGTCATTGATAAATTACGACAAGGATAATATCTTTNTTTTCCTTTTATATTAAGCAATAAACCACAAGATTCTTTAGGATCTTCTTGTTGAGCATGAAGTAAAGCTTTATATTTCCAATTCATCCTACAAAAGTACCTATAGAAGGAAACTCAGCCCTTGTGCATTGACGTTTAGGACAAGTTATTCCAACTAAATCAAGGACAGAGGCAAGTTCAAATTCAATTATTTCTCTAGTTTCTGTTGCTTTACGATCTATAGAATATATTTCCTGTGGAAATTCTGCTTTTGGATCAGGAGTTCCATATGGATTTGTACCACCAGAAAAATTTGAAGCATCAAGAAATTTAGCTAATGTTCTAATTCTTGTAATTGTAGCTCCTGTCAAATCATTACCAACTGTTGTTTTATTAACATTTAAAAGTATTGCTGATATGCTCAAATTAGCAACTGAACTACCAGTATTTCCACCATTACTAATCACTAACTTTGGTCGAGGAATTTGTCCATTTTGAAAAGCAAATCCAGAAACCTGTATTGGAAATCTATAATATGAATTACCATCCCAAACTATTTGTCCATTTGCATTCATATTACTTCCAGCATGAAATCTATAAACAGTTGAAGCACCATGTAAAGTGCTATCTAATTTCAATGTAAATAATTCAATAATTGCACTTGGATTTATAGGTTGCAAATCACTAAAAGTAGCACTAAAAGAGATATATCTAACATCATTGTCATAAACAGTCTCGCCTATAGAAGTCGCCCAATTAGGTTCTGAAGAACTTGTTGTTCCAGCTACTGTAACTTTAAAAAACAATCCAGAGCTAGCAGAAGTAGGTGCAATGATATTTCCTACAGATAAACTAGTGCTTGCAGTCCAAGTTGTAGCCATTATGATGCTGGTTCAAAAACTTGAGTGAAAGTTGCTTGTATTGTCGCTCTTGATGGATATTCCATACTTTTACTCCAATCCGTACATTTAAATTGCATAGCACTTGCCTCACCATGTGGCGTATATGTAAAACTTTCAGAGTCTACAGCGCGAGCATCAAGGAATGTTTCTATAGTATCTGAATCTGTCTCTGAAATATTTTTCCAAGTAAAATTAAATACTTTTGGATTTTGATTTAAACCAAATAATAATCTATGCTCATAACCATCACCAAACTGAACAGTTCGTGTTTTTGGTTTAGATATTTTTCTAACTGGAAAACTAGGCTCAATGCTTGGAAAAGTAGCCATTATGCAAGAATACCTCCCGGTCTTTTTTGTTGAAGCAATTCTGATTGTATAGCTGCTGCTATAACTTCTCCAAGTTGACGGCCACCATTGTCATCGCCTTCAACAGCACTTCCAGAAGCATCAACATTTACAGTTATATTACCACCACCGCCACCCTGTGCAATAACTCCTAACTTACCACCACGACCACGTTTCAGAGGCATGACCGCCTCCGGGCCAGCTTCTCCCATGATGCCTAAGTTAGATCCTCCATATCTAAAATATGTGGGAGAATTAACAACGCCCCCTTTGCGATACGGAACAACACCATTAGCAGCAAATGCATTTCCGTTTGCACTAAATAAACCCTCTATGAATCCTGTAAATGGTTTCATTATTGCCTGTCTTATTGCGATTCTTGCCATGTCAGCCAGTATCGATCTAGTAAGATCAGAAAAGTTTAATTTTCCTGTCATTACAAACTTAACTAGAGCATCTTCCATTCCTTGAAATGCTTTAGCAACAACTTCTCCAGTTTCTTCTGCAAAACTTTTAATTGTACTGAAATATTTTTGTGCGCCTTGTTGTATTCCTCCTAATTCATCATCACCATCACCACCACCACCACCATCACCATCACCAGCGCCATCAGCAGCACCATCACCACCACCGAGTCTGAATGCTGCAAAAGAAGTATCACCTGTCAATTCTGACATTTCTTCTATCATTTTTCTTCTCAACTCTGTAGTTACATCAGACAAATTTTTATCAAAAACTTTTTCATAATTCAAAAACATATCAAAAGTAAAGCTATTTAATTCCTCAAATGTCTTACCAACACTATCTTGATAAAATTTCTTTTTTGCCTCTCTTACACCAAGAAAATCTGGAAGAGGATTACCATCTAACAAATTAGAAAGCTTAGTTGCAGCCTCTTGTGTGAAAACTGTTGCACCAATTTCTTTAACAGCTTGATTTTTTGCTTTTGTATTAATTTTTTGTCTTTCATTTTTTGTAAGACTTAACATATCTATTAATTTTCTTTCTTTAGCTATTCCATCTACCATCTTTCTTATTTCTTTAATAATCCTTCCAAATTGTTTAACTATCCCATCTGCAAGTGTTTGGAATTGCATACCAATAGGTCTTAAAATTGCACCTAAATCATCATTTAATTCTTCTAAAGATGTTTTTAGTCTATCTCCAGCAGCCTCTGGCCCAGCAGCAAGAATTTCTGCATTCTCTCCGTAAGTTGCAAATAATTCTTTTGCAAACACCATAAAATCGTCAAGAGTTACTTTACCTTGCTCTAATGCTTTATCTAATTCTGCTGGAGTTTTATTCATAGAATCAGCAAATAGAGTAAATGCGCCAGGCAATCTTTCGCCCAATTGTTGTCTCAATTCTTCGGCTGATACTTTGCCTTTTGAAAATACCTGGGCAGTTGCTCTCATTGCCGACTTCATGTCCTCTAGAGATCCACCAGTACCTCTAATACCAGCAGCAATTGCTCTAAATACCTCTTCTGCATCCTCAACAGACTTACCAGCACCGACAACAGATGCAGTTAAGGATGTAAATTGTCTGGTTATAACGCTTTGTGGGATTGCTAATTTTCTAGAAGTCTTTAACAAGAATTCTTGTGATTTATTAAATTGCTGTGTATCTCCTATAACAAGCTTTAATGCTTTACGTTGCAAAGCTAATTGTGCTGAGAACTCTGTTATTGATGCTAATTGCTGTCTTACCATTCCTACTTGCGCACCAACAGCAGCACCAACAGCAGCACCAGCAGGGCCACCCATAGAAAGACCAATCGCGCCACCAACTGCACCCTCTGGGCCTCCAAAAATACCACCAGCGGCAATAGCTCCAGCACCTTTTGCAAGACCTTTTAATCTACCTTTTAATCCACCAGCACCACCCCCACCAGAGGCTTGTTTCATCTTTTGATCTAATAATGCTATATCTCTTGTAAGTTCTTTAAATTCTCTTCCAGTAACGTCTGCCATGTTACGCAAACCTTGCAAAGCAACTTTTTGTGCTTGCATACTATTAATACTATTTCCTGTAGCCTTATTAACACTTAATAATTGTCGTTTAACATTCATCAATTCTTTTCTACTTAAAGCAGAAAAATTTCTTTTTAATAAACCAGTTTCTCTTCCTAACCTTTTAAATGCCTTCTCAACATTAGAACCACCTTTTGCTTGAAACTGTACTCCAACTACTGTTACTGTATCTGCCATATTATTTAGTTTCCTTATTTAATTCTTTCAAAGCAGCAGCTTCCATAATTTGGATCTCTTCTAAGATTTTAGACCTTTCTGTAATATTGTAAAGGTCAAACAGACCCCCTTGCATAAGAAGTATCTCATACTTTAATCCTACTAAACCACCAAAAGAAGTAGTCCATTGTGTCTGCATATTACAGAAGATCATCAATGCATCCCAATTATCTTCTAAAACTTCAAAATCTTCTTCTTTCTTATTTTCTTGCGGCAGTTCTAGACCAAATGCTTTTGCATCATCTTGTGTTTGATCAATTACTTCTTTACCAGAATCTAACCAATAAAGAACTGCCTCTTTTAGTTTTTTACTTTTTCATCTATAAGAGATGCGGTATATGAAGAAGAAACTGCTTTTAACCAATAAGAATCTTCCATCATATCTTTAAGGTTTTGGTTGTTAAAGGGTATATCCTCACCATCTTCTTCTTTCATCTGCTCCCATCCTACAAGCATCATTTTCATCATTTCAAATTCTGTTTTTTCTTCAACTGCTTTTTGATACTCGCTTACTTTTAATCTTTTAAAAACAGCAATAAACTCACTTTCATCAAAAACTCCAGCATCAGTAGCGCTTGGTTCACGAACAACAACAGGCCATTTAAATGTTTTGTTCTTTTTTCTTACAAAAGCCATAAAGTGTAGAAATAAATATACTTCTACACTCTAGCGGCAAAGTCAACATTCGTTAAGTGTAGATAATCGAAAACTCATCATTACCAGATGTACTTGGTACTAATGTGTATGGAATTTCTAGACTTGCAATACCATCAATATCACCATAATTAACATCGCCTATATCAACTTTAGTAGATGTAAACTGAACAATATTTCCAGCAGCAGTTCCGTGGGTAAACTGTAAATTACCTAATGATGTATCTACAAGAGCGGCAGCAAAGAAATCTTTTTGTGAGGTAGTTGGTGCTTCTATTGTTACAGATCCAGAAGCCTGTCTGTCTACTAAAAGTACTTGTTTTGTTCCTCCAACAAGCTCTTGATAAATCAATTCATTACCAAGATCAAAACTTACAGATTGCAATGCACCAGCGTATGACAATAGTTGAAAGCTAGTTGTATTACCATTTTTAAAGATAAGAGGCTCATCTTGTGCGCCATATGAAACTGTTGGCAAAGCACTATCATCAGGAGCTACATATATGCCCTGCATAGTAAAATTCAGCACAGGGATTTGACCAACCTCGGCTGTCAACTCAACTGTTCCTCTTGCCCCGGTCACTTTATGTCGCACGCCATCTATGTTGTAGTGAATAGTAACGCTAGAAAAAGAACTTGATACTGGGGCGTAAGTGACTCGTGTATTTGCCACAATCGTTTCCGACATCCCACACGCCTTGAGGGCATCTCCATATCGGGGCGCTGTACCGGCTGTTCCAGATCCGGCTAATTCAACAGCAAATGTACATTCAACTCTCGTGTTCGCAAGAAGCTGTTCTGATGCTCCTAAATATGGTCTAATAAGTTCTCTGCTTACAACATCACTTGATTGTGGTGTTATAGAGAGATCTCTTACTAGAACAGCATCAGCAGATGCCATACCGGGATCTGTGCCGTAGCTACTTTCGGCTTCGATTAGAATTACTCTTTTTCTTGTCAGCAATGCCATCAGTTTTTACCTCAATTGATGTCTCAGGTGGATTTGTTTGTTGGATAAGTGTACACTCTCCTGTCTCTGGATCAAGAAGGAAAGTTCCACCCTCGCCTTGGTGTTCATTACTCATAATAATCGGTCAGGGTTGTTAGGGTTCATATTACTAAAAGATTATGTAGTTAAACTGTTATATGAAGTTCGATATGAAATATCAAACTCACAACCTATTACCCCTGCTGGTTCGTCAGCCTCAAGTATCTCAAAACTAGTTGTTGATGGCCTTACATCAAGAGCTAATCCACCTACAGATGGATCAGTCAAAACTTTAGTATGTAAACTCTCTATAGTAGGATCTGCAACTTGATCTGGAATAGAGCCTCTTACAACAACAGATACTCTTATCTTAAATTCCCAGTTAACTTTATTATTAAATGCTTGTGTATCTTCTGGTGTATCACTAATAGGCTCAATTATAAGCGCTGGCGTTTCTGATCTTGTTAAAGCTTCTGCTCTGGAGCGATATATTCTCGTACCAACACCAGTTGTATTAGCCAAACTTGTAGTTATCGCTGCTAATATTCGCTCTCTTTTGGTTGTCATATTATTTCTTTGTTAATGAAATTTTACATAATGTACCATCATCTACTTTTCTTATATTTCTTACTTTGTATGTGACATCACTTACATCTATTTCTGTATCAAAAGCTAATGTACCTAAATCGCTATTTTTTACAGTTAATTCATAGTCAGTCGTTAATACTACGCCATCAGCAATTATTTCATCTGGCTGCTCTAATATTCCCTTGTAAATGACACCTTTATAAATGACATTATCAGAAAAATCACCAAAAAAAGTGTCTATGTCTTCAGTAAATGCCATAAGAAAAAAAAGCCCTCATTTGAGGGCTATATATATTTAGCCGTACTTTTTAAGACCAACTAAGTTGATGCTGAAAGTAAAGGTTGGGGATGATCCACCGATTGTCTGAACAATCTTGATATAACGCTTACACTCATCTTTGTTGATTGCAAGTGTTTGCATTGAAGCAGAACCAGTTACTTGAGTAAAAGTAGCACCAGATAAATCTGTGTATGTACCACTTGAAGCATCTGATTCAGTAATTTTAATATCTAATGTTGGAGAAGAACCACCACCAGCAGCACTATCCAAAATTAGCATTACATCTCCATCGTATTCGAGAAGATCTATTGCGCTTGATGTAGCTGTGCTTGTTACAGCAGCAGTAGCAACACCAGCANNAACAGTTAGTTTTTCTAAGTTCTGTTGAATAACAGACATTTTAAGATTCCTCCTGTTAAGAAATATACTTCTCTAATTCAGCAATTAGAGCAGTTTTAGTTTGTCTTCTGTCAAGTTCTATCCCAAGGCTGCGACCATAAGTTTCGATCTGTGATTTTGTCATTTGAGAAAAATCAACTTCGTCACTATCGGTAGGCTCTGGCTCGACAACTGGTTCTTTACTGGCAATAGGAGCTTCACAAACTTCAACAGCTAATTCAGCTTTTTCTACTGCTATCAAATACTGACCAGTTTGCTCTTCAACATCAACGATAGTGCCAGCACTCGTAGGAGTGCCAGCTATCATTGTTGCTCTTAGCAATTTAACCTTCATGTTATGTTCCGAAGGAGAACGCAGTTGGTTGCTTNACGGCAAAGTCTACGTCTTGTAACGCGATTATTCTTACGCTACCGCTTGTTGCGTTTGCGTATGGATCTACTGTTAGATCTAAACCTGACCACATACCAATCACAAACTGTGAGAAGTCTCCGAAGAGTACATCGTTATTTGCAAGCTGATTAGAAACAATAGCTGGATAGCCATTAATTTCTCCATTCTCAAACACGAACTGTCCTGTGTTTGTAGCCTTTTCTGTTGACTTCAAAGCACCTCTAGCAGAAGCGTTAATTAGGTAGAACATATTAGCTACATCAGCATTTGCTGCTGCAACATCTGTCTCAAGTGCTATATACTCAGCAAATGTACCAAATGTAGTAATTGTTCCTGTACCTACGCCAGTTGTGTCCTTGATACCTAATGGCTCGTTAGAACTACCAGATCCATAGATAGCTGCGTTATCAAGCTTTGTAGCAATTACACGAGCTATATCATCCCTAATCATGGATTCCACATCAATTGAGGATTGAAGTAGAAGTCTTCTAGAGTAGTCAACAAAAGCACCAATTGTCTTAGGAGTCATATTGACCTGATCAAAGGCTTGCTGACTTTCTGTTGGAGCGCCAGACTCACCTACGAAATACGCAGTTGATGTAGATGTCATCCTGGGTATTGATACATTACCTGACAATCCAGTAAGCATTGTTGGATTAGTTGCCATCACAGCCATTCTCTTTCTAAGAATGTCAATGAATGATCCAGCAAGTAGTTCTGTAGCAACTAAGTTACCACCAGCAGTTGCTGTACCTACAGTTAAGTCTCTTCTTAGAACTTCATTAGGAACAAGAATTCCGTTTGCTGGCTTCTCATACTTCTTAGAAGCTGCATCAGAAACTTCTCTCTCGAAAGCTGCTGCTTCTTGTGCAGCGCGATCTGTTGGGTTTGCTAGAGCGTTTAATGCTCTTAAGAAAGAGAAACGCTTAACTTCTTTTTGGTCTAAGCCAACATCGTTTTGTGTCATGTCTGTTGAACGAATGGGTGTATTACGAACCTCTGCCTTGTTTTTAACAAGGTCGAGGATTGCTGCTTTAGCTTCTTCGGGAGTTTTATTTCCCTTAATTAGTGTGTCAGCAAGCTCTTCTGCTCCATACTTTCCAAACTCACGACATAACGAAGTGATTGATGCTGTACGAGCATTATTTTCATCAATAGCACGTTGAATTTCGGCTTTGATGTCGATGTCAACGGATTTCTCCGCCTCAACCGCAGTTTCTTTAGTTGATTCTTCCATAGTACGAACCGAGGGTGATGCGGATACTTCCGCAGAATTTATCTCCTCTTGAGGAGACTTATCTTCTATATTAATACTATTACCTTGTGAGGGTTCTATCAAACTTCTTCCTATTCCAATTGTGGGATCGGCCGGAACAGTTACAACTGATAATTCGTGAACAGACCAGTTAGTTGCGCGCATTCCATCTTCCATTTCTTCCATATCATTTATTTGATAACCAAAAGAAATACCGCGTAAAATACCATCTTTAACGTCTTCTAAGACTTCAGAAGCGAATTTATTGCGTGAGAAGCGAATTTTAGCGTATCCGCGCTTATCTTCTGGATTTATGTAAGCACGTTCAACAACACCAATTGGTTTGTTCATATCGTGATTGAACAAAACAGCACCGCCATCATTTAATCGAGATAAATCTGCTGCACCCTCATCATGGCTTAACACTTCGTTACCAAAATATCGTTTTACAGCAAATTCAGAGCTAAATGGAAACTCAAATGTTCTGGATTTCACATTTTTGAAATCCGTAACTTCTTTACGCTCAAATTTATCTCCAGCATCAATCGCTCTAATATCTGCAATTTTTGTAAGTGCCGAAAATCGATGCCCTGCATATATATCTGTAGACTCACCATCTCTATAAACCTGTATTAAAGCGGCAGGGTCTTCTGGTGTGCCATTAATTACAAAAGAACTGCTAGGAACATCTATTTTTCCATCGCGTACAATCCTTGTAATTTTTCCCCTAGCTCGACCTCCACTAGCGTTCCAAGATACAAAGTCACCTGTTTTTAAAGCATCTGGCTCTGCTCTTTCTACCTTTTGAATTTCTTCAGTCATAGTTTTTTCATTGGTGGCTGGTTCAAATTTAATTGGATCGAATTCGTTTTCTTCGAGCCAATCTAAAGCCTGAGATGATGAATACTGAGTCAGTCTAAATCGAATTGATTGTAGTTCTGCTCCCTCTTCATTATCCTTTATACCAAAAATATAGTCTATACCCTCGCCTCTTTCATCATTTGACCTTCTAAATGTATCAAATTGGTCAGAATTAACGATTGTTGCTGCGTGTTCATTTGGATATGGCCTTGCCATTTCAATAACTTCTGCTCTTTCTCGAGCTTTTTTTATTGCAGCAGCTTTTCCACGACTCCAACTAAATCCAGCATCTCCTCCCCAGGCCGCCCATGCGACTCTTCCCTTCGATGGATATCCTTTTTCTCCTTTTCTAAAACCCTCTGCTCTCTTGTCAACTTCATGGCGACTAAAAAAACTAAACATACGGACAACAACGTCTGCCGATAGTTCTCTACCACTAATTATTTGACTAGCTCTTACTGCTGCTACTTGCGTACCACCAGCCTGACCTTCCTCTTTCCACGCTTTGTATCTTTTTGCCTCTGTAACCATTCCTTGAGTTGGTTTGAGGTTGATCTCTGTACCACTAACATTTGCCATAGTTAACTAGACTTTTTACGTTTTCTAGATCTTGCTGGTTGTTCTGGTTGATTAGGTGACAAATCAAGTGACATTTGCCCCATCTCTACTTCTAAATCTAGATCCTTATCTAATGTTACACCTAGTGACTTAGCAACCTCTTGCTCTCTTGCTATCTCAGAGACGATATCGTCATAATCACCGCCATTTGTCTGAGCTATCACTTGTGACTTAGTCATATAGCCAGCCTGTTCTGCCTCTCTATATGCCTTAATTTCTTTTAATGGATCAACGTAGTGTTGTGCTGGTGGTGTCCATCTTGGCTTGCAATATCTTTTTGAATTAGATGCATAATCAGGAAAATCTATTACTCCTGATAAAACAGCAAGATCTAACCATTCTTTAAATATTCGATAATGAAAATTATCAATTATGTACTTCTGACAAAACTTCCAATGTTCTCTATCCTCCAACAAACTTAACCTTGAACTTGAGTAATTAGTTTCTGAAAAATCTTTACTAATTGTTTCAAAACTGCATCCGATTCCTGTCGCAAAACGTCTGATTTTATTTTTTACAAACATCTCATATTGCTGACTTGGATAATCAATGTCAGGAACAGTGACAGATTCGTTAGGCATAAGATAACGAAAAGTACCAGGCTCAAAGGATTGTATGCGCTGATGGTTTTCGACATCGTCACCTATTAACTCTCCTTGGTCGTTCTGTATAAAACCCATTATACTTGCACCGGCTCTTGCTCTAATGACAGCAGCTTCTTCGTAGCCTTGTAACTGGTGCATATCAGCCATAACACTATGAAACCAAGGAACGCCTCTATTCTGGCCGGGCCGCTCTGGAAGAAAGAGATGAATTATATCTTCTGCTGGTATAAATATATGCAGCTTTCGGTTGGCAGAGTAATCTAAATAATATGCATCGCCGGGATGTTTAGTTAATATTGCATAACGTAATGCCCTTCCCCATTCATCGACCTCAACACCATTACGCCATTCATTGTTTTTATTAAGTGTTTTGCCATCATATTCCTCATCCAACAAATCACTTTCAATAATTTGTAAAGCAAGAGGTACTTCTGAATTGCCAAATGGTTTTCTAACGATTCTAAATATTGCTTCTCCTGATTCACATAATGCACCGGCAGCTAACCATTCAAATTGATGAAAACTATATTTACCGGCACAGTCGCAACTATCTGCCTGTGTCCATTCTGACCACGCTTCTTCAATAATATTATTTACTCTTTGATCTCTTTTCCCACCTCGTTGCTGTACAACAAGAGACTGAAACTTCATACCTGTACCAACAATATTTATTTGTGTTGTACGTTTTGCTTGTCTAGCATATGGATTGTTTCTTACTAATTCTCTTGATCTATCTCTTAGCTTACGCAAACTATTCCGTATTTCGGCATCGGCGCTTAACTGGCTGCTCATCCAATCAGAAGTAAGCCTAGAAACTAATGCTCCTTGATATGCACGAAGATTTTTTAAAGGATTAGCATTCCTACCAAAACCTAAAACACGTTTTACCGCTGTGCTTATGTTTGATCTGATTCCCATTAGATAGCTCCGTTAAAACGTACAAATGTTGCTCTTGGATTGCCAAGACCATTAGCAATCATATCTGCTTGTTTTTCTCTTACAAGCTCTGCTTTATATCTACTCTCAAGCATAAGTAACTCTTTTAACTCATATTTCTTAGCAGATCTTGTTCCAATCTTATATTCCTGTACAACACCACCACTAATTATGTTTCTTATAGCTGTTTGTATTGTCTCTAAGTCTTTTTCAACCTGACTACGACCATCAAAACTTGATGGTGTTCCGCTATACGCTAATCCCTCTAATACCTCAAACTGTCCTGTATATATTGTTTGTTTTTCATTACCAGATTTATTTGCAACTGCTTGATAGAACCAATCCCCTGCTGCAAAAGCCTCTGTAACATTACTTGCAATCGTAAATTGAAAGCCATCGTTATAAGCACTACTATTAACAGTTGCTCCTTGTGGCCCTAAATTTGTACGCAAATAATAGATAACAGCCCAATCTGGACTACTAATACTGTTACCAAAGACATCTTGACTGGCTGGAATGCGCCATTGCACATAATCTCCGGCTCTTATTGTTGTTGGAAAAGTCACTTTTTAATTACCAATTAGAGATAAAATTAGGCTTTTTAGCCGATTTAGTTTGATTTAATCTTATCTTAGCCTCCTTTAGAGGCTTTTTCTCTTCAAATCTCTTTGCAAATTGGTCATAAATGGTTTTTCTGTCATATTTTTGCAATAATCTTTGAAAACTGGCGTATGCATAGACCATTTCATCAAGTGCCTCGTTAGCTTGGTTCTTTTTTTTAACCCAAACACGTTCTTGATACCCATTTTTGTGTTTTAATATTTGTCTTTCTGCTGTTAGCTCTTCAAAGTACGCTTGAGTTGTTGTCGGATAGAAATGTATATATCCATGACCTACTTCTGCGTCTTTTAGCTTGTTATGTAACGTAGTTTTGATAATATCAACACCAACTGGATATAAACCTAGTCCTCTCTTAAGAACTTTACCTCGAAAGTTAATATCTACCCTAGAAATCTTTCCTAATGGTGGTTTGCCCTTAATACCAATACCTTTTATACCTATCAAACCTAATTGTTCTCTTTCTCTAACGTACTGATAAGTTTCTTGAGTGTAATGACCACCAGTATCAATTGCTGCTGTGTCAATTTTTAATTCTTTTCCATCCTCGTTCTTATATTTACTTTGCAATACCTCATCAAGTTGCGCCCATAAATCTGCTCTAGCTGGTGAGCCGTAAATAACTTTGCGATCAATTAGATACATTTCTTCATTACGACCAAAACCTATAACTGACATACTTAACCTGTCATCCTGTACGTCAATACCTAACGTAAGTATCAAAACTTCTCTTGGTGGTATACCTTCTTTATATGTTTCTTCTGCTGCACGTTTAGATAATCCTTCTGCACTAGCTTTTGTATGATATTCATCCTCGTATACTTCTCCACAAGTTACGTTTACAAAAGTTTTTAGCTGTTCTTGATCATCTTTACAAGCAAGAAACTCTTCCATTAAGTTTTCCCAGCTTGCGTTTGGTGAATATGAATATGCAGCCCATATATGAAAACCAACGTGTTTCCCATTAGATGGTGCAGTAGCTCGCCACTCACCACGTTCAATCATCCATCTTTTTTTTGTATGAGGAATATGGTAATTACATTTTTCACATTTATATATTGTTGTACTTGGGTCATTTTCAAAACACTCAAAATTAGCCCATCTTAAATACTGCATATGATTACACTTGGGGCATGGCACATAGTAACGGCGTTGATCCGTTTGATTAAATAATTTTTCTATACGACTAAAATCTTTAACTGTAGGTGTAGAGCCAGCAACTATTTTTCTATTAGCAAAAAATTCTGTTCTTTTTATTCCAAGCTTTATCTGATCACCTTCAGTTCCGGCAGACGCTGGATAACCATCAGTTTCATCAAACAAAACTATACGTCTACTAACCCTTCTAAATCCTCTAGGTGAGTTAGCACCAACAAGAGTAAGATTGCCGCCGGGAAATAATTTTTGAAGAAGTGTATTTTGACCATCTTTTGCTTTTGCGTCACTTACTAATCCCTGCAAACATTTTGTATCACGAAGCATTGGCGCAATCTCTTCTTTTGAATAACCAGTAGCATCCTCAATTGTTGGTTGTACAATCATTATTGGACAAGGATCGTTGTGTATGTGATAAGCAATGATGTGATTAAGAATTTTTGAATATCCAACCCTTGCAGATTTCATTACTGATATTTGTTCAATATTGGGATCAGTAACTGCATCCATAATTCCTTTTTGATATGGCAATGTGCGCCATCTACCACCCTCTGCTGAACTTTCTACAGAAAGATATGCAAATTGATCGGCCCAATCACTAAGAGTAAGTTTTTTTGGTGGTAAGAATGCTGCGTATGCTTTTTTTTCTAAATCAAAAATACTTGTCATGCAACAGATAATTCTTCTAAAGCTTCTCTAATAATGTCATCAATACAACTAACTGCGCTGTTATCTAAATCAGGCAATCTTTGCTGCGCCTTTGATGGAACGCCTAAGAGTTTATTTCTTGTATTAGTAATAATTTTTTGCCAAGTATTGTTTACTTCTTCTACTGGAACAAGACTTTTTTCTTTTTCTTGGCGTTCTAGCTCTAATAACTCAGCTTTTAAATGCTCTGTTCTAGCCTTACTTTCGCCATATTCTGGATATTCGGTTTCAGATTGTGAAGATTTATATGTTTTATGTTCAATTTTTTTAATTAATTTAGGCTCACTTCTTTTAGACCACTCATCTTTCATCGTATCTGAGTTAATAACAATCTTGCCTTGATTATCTTTGATAGCCGTTAGTCTGCCTTGTTTTATAGCCATATATACAGCTTGGATAGTAACTCCCATCTCCTCTGCTGCTTGTTTTCTGGTGATTAATGCCATAGAACTGTAAATGTTTTTATTTACAATAGCGTAAATGTAAATATATGGTATAATACCGCATTTTTACTAGGGTTTGAGTAAATACCACACATCTAATATAGCGCA
>FUFK010047034.1_pt1 | contig 39847 bp, 33 predicted proteins | sample 1021851 | NCBI WGS metagenome assembly FUFK01 (sample SAMEA51879418, study PRJEB19060) | metagenome
GCGTTAAATAACGGACTTTTGCCAGTTCAAGTTAGTTCCGATTTTCTTCATAAGCTATTTACTTCAGTAGAGAAAAATCCGGAAGAAAAATTCAGCATAGATCTTGAAAATCAATTTATGAAAATTGAAAGTTCTGCTGAAAAAGAACATTTTGACATAGATCCCTACAAAAAAACCTGCCTGATCAATGGTTATGATGATATAGATTTTCTATCAAGTAAGCTGGAAGCTATTGAAAAATTTGAGCAGAAACGTAAAGACATAGAACCTGTACCACAGGAAACCTTATAAAAATAGTGTATGAAATTTAATATAGCTGTACTTCCCGGAGACGGGATTGGTCCTGAAATAACACAGCAGTCAGTAAAAGTGCTGAAGGCTGTTGCAGATAGATTTGATCATGAGTTCAATTTTGAAGAAGCTGTAGTTGGCGCGGTGGCAATCGATAAGTTGGGGGATCCATTGCCTGAGACAACACTGGAACTCTGTAAAAGATCTGACGCTGTGCTTTTTGGGGCGATTGGTGATCCTAAATATGACAATGATCCTTCTGCGAAAGTAAGGCCGGAACAGGGCTTGTTACGCCTTAGAAAAGAACTAGGTCTTTTCGCTAATATTAGACCTGTAAAAGCTCACGAAAGCCTTTTACACCAGTCTCCGCTTAAAAGAGAGAATATTGAGGGAGCAGATATGATCATATTCAGGGAACTTACCGGCGGAATATATTTTGGTGAGAAAAGCACTTCAGAAGATGGTCAAAGCGCTTCAGATCTTTGCACTTATTCCGTAGAAGAAATTGAACGCGTAGCTCATCTCGCTTTTAAAGCTGCGGAAACAAGGAGGAACAAATTAACGCTCATAGATAAAGCTAATGTGCTGGAAACATCGCGATTATGGCGACAAACGGTTACTAAAATGGCTAAGGAGTACCCTGAAGTAGAGGTGGATTACTTATTCGTCGATAACGCGGCCATGCAAATGATCCTGAATCCCAGACAATTCGATGTAATTCTAACCGAAAATATGTTTGGTGATATTATTTCAGACGAAGCCAGTGTTATTGGTGGTAGTATTGGACTATTGGAATCTGCTTCCGTAGGAAATGAAAATGCACTTTTTGAACCCATACATGGATCTTATCCTCAGGCCGCCGGACAGGGAATTGCAAATCCTTTAGCTTCTGTACTTTCTGCTGCGATGCTACTGGATCATTTAGGACTTAAAACCGAAGCTGAAACGGTTAGAATGGCGGTAGATCTAAGCTTAAAACTGAATGTCTGCACTATAGATATCAATAAAGACAATCATTACTCGACCGAAAGGGTTGGAGATTTTCTGGAAAGCGTCATCAGTGACACTGAAAATCATATTGTAAATAAGGAAAACCTGAGTTTAGGTCAAACTACCATTATTTAAATTTTAGTTCATGTTTGTAGACTGCAGCCTCCTGGAAATTTGGTTTTTCAGGAGGCCTGTCGTTTTATAACTGTTGCAATTTTGTCCTGATCATATTTAATGAAAGATTATTCTTACTACCGGAATGAGTATGCTGCATGCCTTCAGTAGCTTCATAAGTGTCATTTTGGACCTGTTCTCCAATGATCTGGTACGCATCTCGAAATGACTTACCTCCTATCACGAGTTCGTTGATACTATCCACGGTAAACAGATATTTATATTTCTCATCCCTGATATCGATATTTTTAACAATGATCTTGCTGATGGAATAGATGAAAACATCCAGGATTTCTTTGATGTTTTCCACCGCGTAAATACTATTCTCTTTAATAAGCTGAAAATCCCTGTGATATCCACTAGGGAGATTATTAGTGATCAGGATCATTTCATTTGCGATCGCCTGCAGCTTATTGCATTTTGCTCTAACCAGTTCGAAAACATCAGGATTTTTCTTGTGTGGCATNATACTGGAACCGGTTGTCAACTCATCCGGNAAAGNGATAAAATCAAAGTTCTGACTCATATACAAACAAATATCCATAGCAAACCTGGAAAGTGTGTTTGCAAGAGATGAGATANTGGAAGTAACCGTTCGCTCACATTTCCCCCTACTCATCTGGGCAGCTACAACATTATATTTCTGAGTTGCAAAGCCCAGTTCCCTGGTGGTAAATTCCCTGTCTATAGGAAATGAAGAGCCATATCCTGCAGCAGAACCCAGCGGATTTTGATCCACGATCTTTTGCCCGGCATCGAGTAAGTATAGATCATCAATTAATAATTCTGCGTAAGCTGAAAACCATAAACCAAAAGAGGAAGGCATCGCCACCTGAAGATGTGTATACCCGGGGAGCAATTTTTCCTTATGTTTCTCTGCAAGGTTTAAAAGTACATCGATTAAATTCCTGGTCTTTCCAGAAATATCTAGCAGGTTCTCTTTAAAATATAATTGTTGTGCTACAAGAACCTGGTCGTTTCTTGATCGGGCCGTATGAATCTTTTTACCAGTATCGCCCAGTTTGGAAGTGAGTTCATATTCGATTTTGGAATGCACATCTTCAAATTCTTCTTCGATCTTAAATTCACCATTTTCGAGTTGCTGGTTCAATAGCTCCAATTCTGAAACTAATAAATCTACTTCCTGTGATTCCAGAATCCCAACTTCCCCCAACATTTTAGCATGCGCTGTGGACGCCTGTATATCATATTTAGCTAGATGCATGTCGAGTTCACGATCATTTCCCACGGTGAATTTTTCTATCTGTTTGTCTATTGAAATGCCTTTATCCCAAAGTTTCATAGTTTTAATTTTTTTAGTATCAGTTATCCTGAATGGTTTGACCTCGCCGAATCCTCGATTTTAGCTTCTCATAGATCCTTAAATAAATTCAGGATGCCCAATATTTATTTTTTTGCTGCACTAAGCTTGTCACACTTCAACAAGCTCAGTGTAGCAATTCCAGTGATTTTATTTCTTAAGTGCTCTCTCAAGCAACTTTATATACTTTTCAATACCTTCTTCGATCTCCTTTACATAAATAAATTCATCTGCCGAATGTGACCTGGTAGAATCTCCCGGTCCTAGTTTTAGTGAAGGACAGCTTAACATCGCCTGGTCTGAAAGTGTTGGGGAACCGTAAGTTTCCATCCCTATCTCTATTCCTGCTTTTACAAGGTCATGATCAAGTGGGATCGAAGACGAATTCAACCTTAAACTTCTCGCAGTGATCTCATCTACTGGTGCTTTTTCTTTTAAAACCCGCTCGATCTCTTCGTTGCTATACTTATCATTTACCCTAACATCGATCACCAGATGTGTCNTAGCGGGCACTACATTATGCTGACTTCCAGCCTTGATCTGCGTAACCGTCACTTTCACTTCTCCAAGACTTTCAGACAATTTGTCTAATTTAAAGTTTTCGAACCAGTTCAGAACTCGCGCAGTTTTATAGATCGAGTTATCAGGATTTGGATGTGCCGCATGGGAAGGAGTTCCCTTTACAACAGCATCAAAAACTATCAGACCTTTTTCAGCCACTGCAAGATTCATCAGGGTTGGTTCCCCTACAATCGCGACATCTATTTTCGGCAAGTTTGGTAATAATTGTGAAATCCCATTCTTTCCGTTGATCTCCTCTTCCGCAGTTCCGGCGAAAATGATATTATAATTTAAATTCTGTTCGGAATATAAATAAGTGAATGTAGCCAGTAGGGATACCAGGCAGCCACCCGCATCATTGCTTCCAAGTCCATACAATTTACCATTCTCAATCTTTGCCTCAAATGGATCTCTGGTGTAAGCTGAATTTGATTTTACCGTGTCATGATGTGAATTGAGCAACAGGTTTGGTTTAGTATCGTCAAAATGCTCATTCGTCGCCCAGACATTATTAAGGCTACGCTTATGTGGAATGTTGTGGTCTGTAAACCATTTTTCAAGCCAGTCTGCTGTTTTATCTTCTTCTCCTGAAAAAGATTGGGTCCTTATAAGGTTCTGCAATAGTTGCAATGCTTCCTTCTGAAGTTCTTTGATCTGCATTAGTGTACAATTTTTGTATGTTTTGCACCATTTTTCAAAAGTTCAGCATCTCCTAAATAGACGGTAGAAACTCCTCTGTTGATGGCTTCAAAGCAATTATGAAGTTTTGGCAACATCCCATCTGTGATCACTTTAGATGCTTTCAATTGCTGATAGTTCTCTGGATTCAACTCATCAATCACTGAATTATCATCATCAATATTCTGTAGAACTCCTTTCTTTTCTGAACAGTAAAAAAGATGGGTGGTATAGGTTTTACTCATGGCAATCGCTATTTCTGAAGCTACCGAATCTCCGTTAGTATTAAGCAAAACTCCCTCTTCTGTAGAAGAAATTGCTGAAAAAACAGGCACGATCTCCTGTTTCAAAAGTGACTTGATAAATTCAGTATTCACAATTACCACATCTCCAACCAGGCCGTAATCAATTTCTTTAATTTCACGCTTTTTGGAAATTAGTACGTTAGCATCTGCTCCGCAAAGTCCGATCGCGTTTTGCTTATTTCCCTGCAATTGTGCAACGATACTTTTGTTTAAAAGTCCGCCATAAACCATCGTGATCACTTCCATAGAGTTCTTATCCGTAATTCTTCTGCCATCTACCATCTGAGTTTCAATGCCTAATTTTTCTGCGACTTCAGTAGCTTTATTTCCACCTCCATGTACAAGAATTTTCGGTCCTTTCAGCTGAACAAAATCTTTCAGGAAAGAATCGAGCAACTCCTTGTTTTCAATGAGCTTCCCTCCTATTTTAATGACATTTAGAACATCTGTCGCAGGATTGTGAACTATTTCGAGCATTCCAGTAATTTTTTTAATACCGCCTGGGCTGCAAAGGTCCTGTTATTCGCCTGGTTGATCACAATAGAATTGTCACTATCCAGTATATCATCGGCAATCACGACGTTTCTCCTAACAGGAAGACAATGCATCACTTTTGCGTTATTGGTTTTCTTTAATTTAGCCTGATCTACGGTCCAGTTTTCTTCGACCTCGAGTAACTGCCCGTATTTTTCATAACTACTCCAGTTTTTTACNTANACAANGTCGGCNTCCTNAAANGCTTTTTCCTGNTNATGCTCAACACGAACNTNNNTTCGAATTTTTNGATCCAGATCATATCCTTCAGGATTAGCGATCACNAGATCAACTTCCATTTTCTGCATCATTNCAGTAAAAGAATTCGCTACAGATTGTGGTAAGGCCTTGGGATGCGGAGCCCAGGTCAAAACTACCTTGGGTCGGGATTTCTCACTTAATTCCTGAATGGTGATCGCATCTGTTAAAGCCTGCAACGGGTGGCCAGTAGCGCTTTCCAGATTCACTATGGGAACTGAAGCGTATTTTTTGAAACTATTCATCACCAGTTCAGTTTCATCCTTCTCCCTGTCTTTAAGGCCTGGAAATGCTCGTACTGCGATAATATCGCAATATTGTGAAAGTACTGCAGCTGCTTCTTTTATATGTTCTGCTTTGTCTGAATTCATTATCGCACCTTCTTCAAATTCTAACGCCCAACCATCTTTGTCAGCATTCATGACCATCACCTCCATACCTAGTAATCTGGCAGCTTTTTCAGTGCTTAGACGGGTACGAAGACTTGGATTGAAAAATAACATTCCCAGAGTTTTACCTTTTCCAGATTTTTCCTCTGGAGGATTTGATTTCATGGCTCTTGCGTCATGGATTAAAGCTTTAAGATCCTCAATATCTGATAGGTTTATATAGTTTTTCATTCTTATATTTTTCTGAAAACCGAAGTTTACTGACTATNNTAATTATTTTTTTCTGAAGTGGTCGTTACGAAGCTTCAGAGCTTATCTTTTGATTTTTCAATGCTTGCCTTANAGCTTCAAAAAAGATTTGAAAATGTTCTTTCTGAATATTTAATGGTGGAAGGATTCGGAGTAGTTTTTTATTTGATGATGCCCCTGTGAATACCTGGAAGTCAAATAATAGTTCCTTCCGAAGTGCAGCGATCTCAAAGTCAAACTCCAATCCTATCATCAAACCACGACCTTTTATCTTTTTTATTTCTAAAATCTTAGCTGCTTCCTCCTGGATATATTCTGAAACTTCAGCAGCATTCTGCATCAGGTTTTCTTCTTTGATAGTATCTAAAACTGAAATCGCCGCAGCACATGCGAGATGATTTCCGCCGAAAGTCGTACCCAGCATTCCGTAGCGAGGAGTAATTTTACGGTCGATCAAAATTCCGCCGACAGGAAAACCATTCCCCATTCCTTTGGCCATACTAATAATATCTGGCCTAATNCCATGCTTCTGAAAAGCGAAGAATTCTCCGGTTCTACCAAACCCAGACTGTACCTCATCTGCGATTAGCATGACNTTGTACTCCTTACAAATATCGGCTGCGGCCTTGTAGAAACCGGAGTCTGCTTCATCCAGTCCGCCAACACCCTGGATCACTTCAAAAATAACTGCTGCAACATCCCCTTTCTTGAATTCAGTTTCTAATGCGGCTATATTGTTAAATGCCAGTCGGGTAGCCTTATGGCCTTTATTGNATGGTGCTTTGATGGTTTCATTATCGGTAATCGCNACTACGCCAGAAGTTCTACCGTGGAAGGCATTCTCGAANTANATGATCCTGTCCTTGCCAGTATGAAAAGAAGCGACTTTTAGTGCATTTTCATTAGCTTCAGCTCCAGAGCTACATAAGAACAGCGCATAATCCTTAATTCCAGAAATNTCCTCCAGTTTACCTGCAAGTTCATTTTGCAGGGGATTTTTGATGGAATTGGAATAAAAGCCAAGTTGTGCCACCTGAGTTTGTATGGCCTGTACATAGTTTGCATGCGAATGACCAATGGAGATGACCGCGTGACCTCCATAAAGATCCAGGTACTTCTTGCCGCTTTCATCATAAACATAGCAACCATCACCCTTGACCGGGGTGATATCGTATAACGGGTAAACATCAAATAACTCCATAATTACTGGTCTGATATTGTATTAATCTTTTTAAAAGAGGCTTGTATTCCTTTAATTAGCGAGGAACTCAGGCCNTTATGCTCCATCTCGTTAAGACCCTCTATTGTGCAGCCTCTTGGAGTNGTTACCTTGTCGATCTCTTCCTCCGGGTGTTTACCTGATTCTATCAAAAGACTGGCNGCTCCNAGGCAGGTTTGCATAGAGAGCTCCTGAGCGTCTTTNGCTTCAAAGCCAAGTTGCACAGCTCCCTGAGTGGTCGCACGTATNAANCGCAGCCAGAAAGCGACACCACTGGCGCAAATAACCGTGGCTGCCTGCATTTTATTCTCGGGAATGATAATACTTGTTCCCAATCTGTTAAAAATAGCTTCTGCGATCTTAATTCTTTTTTCACCNGCTTCATTACTACACAAACAGGTCATGGATTTCCCAACAGCGATCGCCGTATTAGGCATTGACCTGATAATGTAATGATCCTGACCAATGATAGCTTCGATCCTGGGAATCTTAAAGCCGGTAACTGTTGAGATCAAAACATGCTTATCTGTAAGTTCCTCTTTGATCTCCTCAAGAATGCGTTCAAACTGCGTGGGCTGAACGGCAAAGATCAGAATATCAGAATTTCTGACTGCTTTCAGGTTATCTGAAGTTACATGAACCTTTGCATATTCTTCAAATTCCTGGATATTTTCAATCTTTCTTTTGCTTAAGTAAAGCGTGGTAAACGCATTACTGAAGATAAGGCCCTTCGCAATAGAAACACCTAGATTTCCAGCACCTATAATTGCTATTTTCATATCACCTTAATTATCATTGGTTCTTGTGTAATAGATAAAATCATCCAATTTTGAAATTTTAGAAATAACTTGCTTTTAGATTCAATCCTGTTTTCTCATCAAAGCCAAACATTAGATTCATATTTTGAACAGCCTGTCCTGANGCNCCTTTCAGTANATTATCGATCACACTTGTAATCAATAATTTNTCATCAAATTTTTGCAANCTCAACANGCACTTATTAGNNTTNACNACTTGNTTTANGTGNAATTCCTCTTCAGTAACAAAAGTNAANGCNGCATTTTTATAGAATTCGGAATACATCAATTTTGCCTCTTCCAGTTCACCTTCAAATTTTGTGTACGCCGTTGCATGAATACCTCTTGAAAAATTCCCTCTATTCGGAATAAAATTNATCGCAGCACTATGAGTTTCCTGAAGCTGCTTTAGACTCTGCCCTATTTCCTGCAAATGTTGATGCTCAAAACTTTTATATGCTGAAAAATTATTGTCTCTCCAGGTAAAGTGTGTGGTTTTGGAAAGCGAAGTACCAGCACCCGTTGCACCAGTTACGGCATTCACATGCACATCTTCCAGCAAGAAACCTGCCTGCGCTAATGGAAGAATTGCCAGGCTAATCGCAGTAGCAAAACATCCCGGGTTCGCAATAAAACTGGCAGACTGGATCTTATCCTTATTCATTTCCGGAAGACCATAAACAAAGGTGTGATCATTCGACTTCATTCTGAAATCTGTGCTTAGATCTACGATCTTCGTTCTTTCTGAAAACTCATTTTCTGAAAGAAACTTTTTGGAATTCCCATGTCCGAGACAAAGAAAAACCACATCTGCTTCCTTATTGATCAGGTTAGTGAACTTCAGTTCAGTCTCTCCAATAAGATCCTGGTGAATACTGTGAACAGGCCTGCCGGGTTGAGAAGTGCTGTAGACAAAATTCAGGTTTACTTCAGGATGGTATAATAAGATCCTGATCAATTCTCCCGCAGTATAACCTGCTCCTCCAATAATTCCTGCCTCTATCATGAATCCTGATTTACGTGTTGATATATCTTTCCTGAATTAGAAAGGATCTTAATAAATCCTTTGGCATCTTCGGCTGTCCAGGCTTTGTTCTCTTCACCATAATTCCCAAAACTGCTGTTCATAAGATCGTTCGGCGAGCTAATCCCATCCAGCGTAAAATGGTAAGGTTTCAGGCTTACAAAAACATCACCGGTCACTTTTGATTGTGAGCTTTCTAATTGCGCTTCAAAATCCCTCATCACCGGATCTAGATACAATCCTTCATGCAGATGCATCCCATACCAGTTCGAGGTATATTCTTTATGTTGTAATTGCCATTTGCTTAGCGTATGCTTCTCTAAAAGGTGATGCGCCTTTATGGTGATAAGTGCTGCAGCTGCTTCAAAACCTACTCTACCTTTAATTCCTATGATCGTATCTCCTACATGAATGTCTCTTCCAATTGCAAATTTTGAAGCGATCCCTTCAAGGATTTCTATATTCTGCACAGGTTCGTTTTCATTTCCATCAATAGCAATGAGCTCACCTTGTTTAAATGTTAACTTAATTTGCTTTGGTTCTTTTTCCTGCAATTGAGAAGGAAATGCCTCTTCTGGCAATGCTTTTTCTGAAGTCAGAGTTTCTGCTCCTCCAACACTGGTTCCCCAAAGGCCTTTATTAACCGAATATTTTGCTTTATCCCAGTTCATCTCGACCCCTTTNCTTTTAAGNTACTCGATNTCTTCCTGTCTGCTTAGTTGTTTGTCTCTTATAGGAGTTATAATCTGTATATCTGGAGCAATAATCTGGAAGATCATATCAAATCGAACCTGGTCGTTNCCTGCACCGGTNCTACCATGGGCNATATATCCNGCACCTGTTTTTTTNGCGTAATTCACNATTTCCATNGCCTGTACGATCCTCTCNGCACTTACAGATAAAGGATANGTATCATTNTTNAGAACATTTCCAAAAATGAGATATTTNACCACTTTTTCGTAAAANGANTTGACCGCATCGATATTTTTGTAGCTACTNGCTCCTATNTTTTTNGCATTTTCACCAATATTTTTTATTTCTTCTTCTGNAAATCCTCCGGTATTCACACTTACGGCATGAACTTCAAAACCTTCTTCTTCAGATAAATACTTTGCACAGTATGAGGTATCCAGTCCTCCACTATATGCTATAACTACTTTTTTCATAACTAACTATTATTCTATGATTCAACCAGCAATAATTCAGGTCGATATAACTTTCATTCTACACTGAAGGATCTTTTATAAATCCAGTTCAGATTTCGTTTTTACATTCAACCCTTTTCCTTCTTGTAGAAAAGAGTTTGCTTGATATGTTTTAATCGCTGAAATGCTTTTTCATTAAATTTACTTTTAGGATTCTCGATCTTCTTAGGATTTTTCTTTTTCTCGGGATCATACATCATTCCTGTACACAAACACATCTTATGATCAGTTCGGGTAAGTACATCGTAATTCTTACAGGTCTGGCATCCTTTCCAGAATGTCTCATCATCGGTAAGCTCAGAAAAGGTGACCGGTTGATAGCCAAGATCATAATTGATCTTCATGACCGCTAAACCTGTGGTGATCCCGAATATCTTAGCATCCGGATATTTCTTTCGGGAATGATCAAATATGACATTTTTGATATCTTTCGCCAGCCCCTGATTTCTAAAATTGGGATGGACAATGAGTCCGGAATTGGCCACATACTTGTCGTGGCTCCAGGTTTCTATATAACAGAAACCGGCAAAATTCTCCTTTTCGAGAGCGATCACAGCGTTTCCCTTCTCCATCTTATTGATGATATATTCAGGAGTTCTGCGCGCAATACCGGTACCCCGAACCTTTGCCGATTCTTCGATAGTATTACAAATGACCTCAGCATAGGAAGCGTGAGATTTATTAGCAATGAGAATTTTCATCTGCTAAAAGATTTATGTTGGAAATTATATTTTGATCTGGGTTTTCGAGAGCGGAACCGGACTCACCTAGGTTCCATAGATATATAGACGCACTTACGTGCGACGGGGAAAACGGCGGCGCATAGGGGAAATATCAGAGAATGATCTGATATTAAGTTTGTATTCTATGCCGTTTATGTAGTTCAAAATTGGGATGTAAGATAATAGTAATAAAAAGTCGTTTCGGGGTGCTGCCTAGAAGCGGCGGCGGGGCCTGAAATTGAAACGGACTAATATTATCTTATTGATCGAAATCATATTACAAATGTATATAAATTTTTAAGGTACAGGCATTTCTAGATCAAAAATTGAAATAAATTTGGATTATTATTCAAATATTCCCCATAAAAATTCTTCTGTTTCATTCTCTCTACGAGAGGTTCAAAGTCCGCTGGATCTTTCAGCTCAATACCTACAACCGCTGGCCCGTTCGACCTGTTATGCTTTTTAGAATATTCAAAATGAGTAATATCATCATTTGGTCCCAGGACTTTTGCTACAAATTCCTTTAAGGCCCCTGCCCTTTGAGGGAAAACGATTACGAAATAATGCTTTAATCCGGAATACAACAATGCACGTTCCTTGATCTCAGCCATCCGTATGATATCGTTGTTACTGCCACTAACGATACAAACAACGTTCTTACCCTTGATCTTTTCAGCATATAGATCCAGAGCTGAAATCGCCATCGCTCCGGCCGGTTCCACTACCATGGCATCCTGNTTATAAAGATCAAGGATGGTCTGGCAGATCTTTCCTTCCGGTACTGTAATCATTTCATCCAGGTTTTCCTTACAAATGGCAAAATTTCTCGTCCCAACTTTCTGGACAGAAGCGCCATCTACAAATCGTTCAATATGATCCAACTCTACCACCTTACCTTCTTTTAGAGAGGTCTTCATCGATGGCGCACCCTGAGGTTCGATCCCAATGATCTTAGTATTGGGCGATAGTTCCTTGAACATGGAAGAAATTCCTGCCAGCAGTCCGCCTCCGCCAAGTGGAGCAAAAACATAATCTATAGCTTCATTTGCTTGTTCAAGGATCTCCAGGGCAATGGTTGCCTGACCTTCAATAACTTTTTCATCGTCGAAAGGATGAATGAAAATAAGTCCTTTTTCTGCCATACGCGCCATCGCACTCTTATAGGAATCATCATAGGTATCACCCTTCAGCACTACTTCCACCCATTCACCACCGAACATTTCAGTTTGCTCCACTTTTTGTTGTGGCGTGGTGCCAGGCATATAGATCACACCCTTAACTTTGAGCTTATTGCAGGCAAAGGCAACACCCTGAGCATGATTGCCGGCACTGGCACAGATCACACCTTTTTCAAGCTGTTCCTGTGGTAAACTGGAGATCTTATTATAGGCTCCACGAATTTTATAGGATCTAACCTTTTGTAAATCCTCACGCTTCAGCATTACCTTTGCATCAAAGCGCTTGCTATAGGTAAAAGATTCAGCTAAAGGAGTTTTCAGCACCACCTTTGAGATCCTTTCCGAAGCCTCTTTAACCGCTTTGAGACTAGGTTTGTAAATCGTATCCTTTTCCAGCAGAGTTTCCATTAAGCGTATATTTTCTTCATTGCAGTCATCGCAGATCGTAAAGTTGCGCCTACCTTCTCTACGGGATGCTCTTTGATCTCCTGATTCACTTTTGACAATTCCTCATTATCCACTCCTATATCTTCTGAAGCAAATTTTCTTCCGGCAACTTCAGGTTCCAGAGAATTCACATAATCCTTGATCAGTGGTTTCGCTGCATGGTCGAATAAATAACATCCATATTCCGCAGTATCTGAAATTACACGGTTCATCTCGTATAATTTTTTCCTGGCGATGGTATTCGCTATAAGGGGAGTTTCATGCAAGGATTCATAATAAGCAGACTCCTCGATAATTCCGGCGTCGACCATGGTTTCAAAGGCTAATTCTACTCCAGATTTTACAAAGGCAACAAGTAGAACTCCCTTATCAAAATACTCCTGTTCTGTGATCTCTTCTGAAGTTGCTTCAGTTTTCTCAAAAGCGGTATTTTCAGTTTCAGCTCTCCAGGTATGCAATTCAGTATCATCTTTCGCCCAGTCCCGCATCATCCTGCTGCTAAATTCTCCGGAGATAATATCATCCATATGCTTCTGGAATAACGGACGCATTTTTTCCTTTAGCTCTTCTGAAATTTCATAGGCTCTCATCTTTGCAGGATCAGAAAGTCTGTCCATCATCTGGGTGATTCCGCCGTGCTTCAAAGCTTCCGTAATCGTTTCCCAACCATACTGAATTAGTTTTGCTGCATAGTTCTTATCCAGACCTTCAGTAACCATTTTATCGAAAGTTAGAATAGAACCGGTTTGTAAAACACCACAAAGGATGGTTTGCTCACCCATAAGATCAGATTTTACTTCAGCAACAAAAGAAGATTCCAGTACTCCGGCGCGATGACCACCTGTGGCATAAGCATAGGCTTTCGCCCACTCCAGCCCTATACCTTTAGGATCATTTTCAGGATGAACCGCGATCAAGGTAGGTACTCCAAAACCACGTTTATATTCTTCTCTAACTTCAGANCCGGGACATTTTGGAGCGACCATGATCACGGTTACATCCTCCCGAATCTTCATTCCTTCTTCCACGATATTAAAGCCGTGAGAATAAGATAAAACAGCTCCTTGCTTTAGGTGCGGCTGGATGGCTTTTACAACTGAAGTATGCTGCTTATCTGGTGTAAGGTTGATTACAAGGTCTGCATCCGGGATCAATTCTTCATAAGTTCCAACCGTAAAATCATTTTCTGAAGCATTTTTCCAGGATTGACGTTTTTCCCTGATCGCGCTTTCTCTAAGTGCATATGAAATATCCAGACCGCTGTCACGCATATTAAGTCCCTGATTGAGACCCTGCGCACCGCAGCCCACAATGACTATTTTCTTATCTTTTAAAGCATCTGCTTCATTACTGAATTCATCCAGTTCCATAAATCTACAGGTACCTAATTGATCGAGTTTTTCAGCTTTGGAAAGGCTGTTAAAATAGTTGGTCATGATAATGAGTTTGTGGTATTAAATTTTTCTAGTATTCCTGATATCGGCATTTCGTTCTTAGTAACAGCGATCGTTCCAGATCTTACAAATTGCATGAGTCCGTAGGGTTTTAGTTTCTCATAAAGCTGATCAACCTCATTACGTTTTCCGGTCTTTTCTATCACAAAAAACTGCCTGGTTACGGTCACAATTCGCGCATTGGTCTCCTTTATAAAATCCTGAATATTATGGTCATCCAGAAAATCTTCAGATTTGATCTTATACAAAGCTGTTTCCTGGTAGATCGTTTCAGCATCGGTATGATAAAAAGCCTTGATCACCTCGATTTGCTTTTCGATCTGTCCTACGATCTTCTTGATCTGTTCTTCGGAAACCTTTACAATNATNATAAANCGCATNACNTCNGTCACCTCACTGGGGGAAGCCGTAATNCTTTCAATATTGATATGCCTTTTNAAAAAGATAGCCGCGATCCTGGAAAGTAGNCCAAGATTNTTTTCGGTATAAATCGAAACTGTATAGTTCTGTTTTTCCATTACTCTAATAATATTTCTGAAACTGATGCTCCGGTTGGGATCATTGGGAACACATTTTCTTCCTGTTCAACTTTTACTTCNAGGAAATAGGCTTCATCGCTTTNCATCATTTCTTTTACTGCCGACTCAAGCTGACTCCTTTCNGTCACCTGGTTTGCTTTAATGTGATAACCTTTGGCAATCGCAATAAAATCTGGGTTGAACATGGTTGTGGAGGCATAACGCCTGTCAAAGAACATTTGCTGCCACTGTCTTACCATTCCCAGGAATCCGTTATTCAAAAGCACGATCTTGACCGGAACTTTGGTCTGGAAAACGGTTCCTAATTCCTGTATGGTCATNTGGTAACCGCCATCACCTATCACCGCGACAACATCTCTTTCTGGTTTTGCCATTTTTGCNCCNATGGCTGCTGGTAANGCAAATCCCATNGTTCCTAATCCCCCGGAAGTCACATTACTTCTTGACTGATTGAATTTGGCATAACGGCAGGCTGCCATCTGGTGCTGACCAACATCTGAGACAATGATCGCATCTCCTTTAGATTGAATATTTACTTCCTGGATAACCTCAGCCATTCCCAGATCTTTCTTGGTTACATCTAAATTTCCCTGAATGACTTTCTCATATTCAGTTTTGTACATATCCTTAAACTTCTGGTGCCATTCCTTATGAGAATATGGCTCAAGTAGTTCAAGCAATGCCTTCAGACTTTCTTTTACATCCCCCAGAACCGGGTAGTCTGCATGGACATTTTTATTTATTTCAGCCGGGTCGATCTCGAAATGAATAATTTTCGCCTGTTTCGCGTATTTGTCAAGATTTCCAGTAACCCGGTCATCAAACCTCATCCCAATAGCAATTAAAACATCGCATTCATTGGTAAGCATATTTGGCGCATAGTTTCCGTGCATTCCTACCATTCCCACGTTCAATGGATGATCTGTTGGTAATGCCGAAAGTCCCAGAATGGTCCACGCTGCAGGAATTCCAGATTTTTCTACAACCTGTTTAAATAAATCTTCAGCTCCTCCCAGGATCACTCCCTGTCCCCAAACGATCATTGGTTTTTTAGCATTATTGATCACTTCTGCAGCGCGTTGTACTTCAAGAAGATTTAGTTCCGGGATCGCCTGGTAACTTCTTATTCCAGAACATTTTTTATAACTGAATTCCAATGAAGCAAACTGGGCATCCTTGGTAATATCGATTAATACCGGCCCTGGTCTTCCTGACCTGGCGATATAAAAAGCTTTTGCCATTACTTCCGGGATCTCTGCCGCGTTGGTGATCTGGTAATTCCATTTGGTTACAGGTGTGGATATACCTACAATATCGGTTTCCTGGAAAGCATCTGAACCCAGAAGATGGGATCCTACCTGGCCAGTGATACAAACCATTGGAGTGGAATCTATCTGCGCATCGGCAATCCCGGTTACAAGGTTGGTAGCTCCCGGACCTGAAGTTGCCACAGCAACACCTACTTTTCCTGAAACTCTGGCATAACCCTGGGCGGCATGCGTTGCTCCCTGTTCGTGCCTGGTGAGCACATGGTGAATTTCCTTCTGATATTTATACAGTTCATCATATACAGGCATGATCGCCCCTCCAGGATATCCGTAAATAGTATCTACACCTTCTTCGAGCAAACATTTGATCACCGCCTCTGCTCCTGATACGGTCAGGCTTTTTTTCGTGCTTTGCTTTTCGAAACTTGCTGTTTTAACCTCCATATTTCCACCTAATTAAAATTCATCTGTCACGCATCCTTCTGATGCTGATGCTACTGTTTTCGCGTATTTATAAAGCACGCCTCCTTTTGCTTTGAATGCGGGCGCTTTCCATACTGCTCTTCTCTTACTTATTTCNTCATCACTCAAATGAGCTTCGATNTTATTTGTTTCGGCATTNATACTTATTTCATCGCCATCTTTCAGCAATCCAATTAGTCCGCCCTGTTGCGCTTCCGGAGTNATATGNCCCACNACAAATCCATGAGTTCCTCCAGAAAATCTACCATCGGTGATCAAAGCCACATCCTTACCCAGNCCNGCTCCCATAATTGCTGAAGTAGGCTTTAACATTTCTGGCATACCAGGNCCNCCTTTTGGACCTTCATATCTAATGACGACTACATCACCTTTCTGCACTTTTCCAGATGAAATCCCTTCATTAGCATCATATTCACCATTGAAAACTTTCGCTTTACCATGGAATTTCAAACCTTCCTTTCCTGTTATTTTTGCTACGGAACCTTCAGAAGCGAGATTCCCGTATAGTATTCTAATATGTCCTGTCGCTTTAATAGGTTTCTCTACCGGGTGTATTATATCCTGATCAAAAGGCATAGATTCTACCTCCTCAAGATTTTCTGCTATGGTTTTACCGGTAACCGTCATGCAATCCCCGTGGAGCAGTCCTTTCTCCAGCATATACTTCATGACGGCCGGAATTCCACCAATCCTGTGAATATCTTCCATAAGATATTTACCACTAGGCTTGAGATCTGCGAGAAACGGAGTTTCTTCACAAATTCTTTCAAAATCCTTTAATCCGAAGTTGATTTCCGCAGCTTTAGCGATCGCCAGAAAATGCAGCACAGCATTGGTAGAACCACCAAGTACGGTCAATAATCTAATGGCATTTTCAAGAGATTTGGCAGATACGATATCTTTAGGTTTGAGATCTTTTTCAAGTAACAGTTGCATAGCTTCCCCAGCCTTTACACTTTCCTTGACCTTTTCAGGACCGGTTGCGGGATTAGAGCTATTAAATGGCAGACTCATTCCCAGAGCTTCAATTGCGGAAGCCATAGTATTTGCAGTATACATACCACCACATGCTCCGGCACCAGGACAGGCTTTTTCGATGACCTGTTGATATTCCTCTTCCTGCATTTCCCCGGAAACCTTAGAACCCCAGGCTTCAAAAGCCGAAACCACATCCAGTTTTTTACCATTATGACAACCAGAAGAGATCGTTCCTCCATACACTAATACCGAAGGCCGGTTCAATCTTAGCATTGCCATGAGCGCACCTGGCATATTCTTGTCACAGCCAACTACAGTTACGAGTCCGTCATAAGACATTCCGCTAACCACAGTTTCCATAGAATCTGCGATTAGATCCCGTGATGGAAGTGAAAAACGCATTCCTGGAGTTCCCATGGAAATTCCATCACTTACGCCAATCGTATTAAAAATAAGTCCGTTTATACCGGCTTGCTGGGTCCCTTTTTTAACCTCNTTTGCGAGATCATTGAGATGCATATTACAGGGATTACCTTCATACCCGGTACTTCCTATCCCTACGAAAGGTTTTTTGAGATCTTCCCTGCTCAATCCAATGGCGTGAAGCATGGCNTGGGAAGCTGGTTGAGAATCACTTTGCGTTATGGTGCTGCTATATTTGGTATTCATTAAATTTCAATTCTGTTCTGTAAGAATTAAAAATACTGGGAATCGAACACCTTAGGTCGTGGTATTAACGGAGTGAATGAACGCTAATTGAAGGNCTAATTAGCTATNTAACTGAATNTCAGNAATTTAANTAGCTTTTATTTACGATCTCTGGAACTATNTCTGNGCNGAAATTAATATTACCGGNNTAAAAAAAGCCACCAGAAATGGTGGCTTCNNGAGCTTATGATAAAATGGAANNTNGAANTTTTTAGAACAAAATTTCCAACACCGCCACAACGAATTTTTCAACAATACTAATCATGGTTTAAAACTAATAAAAAGTTCTAAAACCTCCTCATTTTCAGTTGAATATTCTATTTTTTTCTTCGTAAAGAATATAGATCTTTTCTCCTGTCTTTCATGTTTCGAACACTTCCGAAGTTGTGTAACTCCTTTAGAAGATCCAGATCGACATCTACCAGTAANGTACTTTCAGTATTAGGAGTGGCTTCCGCTTTGATTCCGTTTACTGGAAATGCAAAATCTGAAGGTGTTAATACAGCACTTTGAGCGTACTGAATATCCATGTTATCTACCTTNGGCAGATTTCCAACGGAGCCTGCGATGGCNACATAACATTCATTTTCNACNGCNCGNGCCTGAGCGCAGATCTTCACCCGAGAATATCCATTTTGAGTATCTGTCATGAACGGTACAAATAATATGTTCATTCCTTCCTCGGCCAGTAATCGTGAAACTTCAGGGAATTCCACATCATAGCAAATGAGTACTCCAATTTTTCCGCAATCGGTATCAAAGGTTTCCAGTTTATTACCACCCTTCATCCCCCAGGCAGTTTCTTCTGCCGGAGTGATATGCAGTTTTTCNTAGCGTTCGTAGCTTCCATCCCTTCTGCAAAGATATCCTACGTTGTACATGTGCTCACCTTCCGGCATTGGCATACTTCCGGTAATGATATTAATGTTATAATTGATAGCGAACTCACGGAAGGTTTCCAGCAATTTCTCGGTATAGTCTGATAACGCGCGAATAGCTTCCGGTTCAGAAAGATGATTGAACTGAGCCATTAGAGGTGCATTGAAAAGCTCTGGAAAAAGTATAAAATCGCTCTGATAATTACTTACAGCATCCACAAAGAATTCGATCTGGGAAACCAGCGCTTCATAATCTTTAAACAAACGCATCTGCCATTGCACAAGCCCAAGTCGAACCACCGTTTTGGTAGTATTTACCAGCTTTTGAGGTTTAGAATAATAGATGTTATTCCATTCCATTAAAGTAGCAAACTCCTTGGATTCGTGATCTCCGGAAAGATATCCCTTGATCACTTTCTTTACGTGAAAGTCATTACTTAATTGAAAGGATAGTACTGGATCATGAATTTCCTGCAATTTTACTTTCTCGATATATCGCTTCGGTGTTAACTCATCTGCATATTTTGCATAATTTGGAATTCTACCTCCAAAAACAATCGCTTTCAGATTTAAGTGCTCACATAATTCTTTTCTAGCTTCATAGAGTCTTCGACCCAATCGCATTCCGCGAAATTCAGGGTGAATAAATACATCGATTCCGTAGAGAACATTCCCATTTTTAGTATGCGTGGAAAAGTTTTCTCCCCCAATGATCTCCTCATAGGTGTGATTATCATCAAACTTGTCATAATCCACGGTAATAGAAAGCGCACATCCCGCAATGCGATTGTCTATAATAATGCACAACTGGCCTTCAGGAAACTTACTNATCAANGTTTTGATCTCAGCCTTGCTCCAGTATTCATCTGGCATAGCCTGGTAACTTTTAACCATAGAAATCTTCAATTCCTCATAATCCTTGACCTGTAAATTCCGAAGTTCTATTTTTGCTGAATCTATCACGAATATCTAATTTGAAAGTACGAAGATACTGCAGTTCGCGAATTATGTAATGGCGCAAAGCTGCTTTTGATATAAAGTATTCTTAAATTTTTAGATCNTGAAATACCCTTCTTTAATGGCAACCATAACCAGGCCTACTCTACTCTTAACCCGTAACTTGCTGAAAAGACTCTCCCTATAATTCTCGACAGTTTTAGGACTAAGATTCATTTCTGAAGCGATCGCTTTATAAGTAAGCTCACTACAGGCATAACTTAAAAACTCCTGCTCTCTACCGGTAAGAACTTCATATTTCTCGGCTTTTCCTTCATTTCTATAAGCTTCAGAAATCAACTGATTCGTATAATAACCTGTTTCAACGATCCTGTTTAAGGCTAGTTCAAATTCATCAGGATCTATATCCTTCAGAAGATATCCGCGAGCACCGAGTTTCAACATNNTNATGATCGTTTCATCTTCCTGATCTACAGTGAGGGCCAGAACTTTNAGATCTGGCTGATGTTCTTTTAACCAGGTCATTGTCTGTAGACCGTCCATTACTGGCATTCNCATATCCAATAATAAAACATCAGGAAGTTCCANGCCACTTTGCACATNCTCTACAAGCTCCTGACCATTTTTAAAATAATTAAGCACCTTGAAACCTTCGAAGGAATTCACCAGCACGCGAAGTGAACTTGCGAACAGCTTATGATCATCGACTATGCTTATATTTTTAGACATTGCTGGTTATTTGAATAGGATAGATTAATTTCAAAGAAGTTCCTTCTCCAACTCTACTCTGGATATCAATTTTAGCATTGATTAGCTTGGCCCTGCTATACATGTTAATTATTCCGGAACCTTTTTCTACTTCAGTATCATCGAAACCTTTCCCGTTATCTCTAGCTTGGATGTGTAGTGAATCTTCCAGATAATTTAATTGAACCTCAAGTGAAGAAGCCTCGGCATATTTGATGACATTATTAAAAAATTCCTGCATGATCCGGAATATAATAATCTCACTTTCAGGTTTAATTTCCCTGGACTCACCCTTNATTTCCAATTCTGCATGCAGGATATCCATACGATTATAACGATCCAGCTCGTCTCGAACAGATTTNTGTAACCCGGTTGTATGAATTACTTCATTATTTAGAGTTCTGGAGAGTGAACGAACTTCATTTAATGAATTTGCCACCAGTTCTTTGATCTCTGTAACTGCTGGAGCGGCATTCTCACTGGATCTTTTTAAAAGTATGTTCAACTGGATACTGGCCACAGATAGTAACTGACCGATATTATCATGGAGTTCCCAGCTTACATTCTTCAATGTAGCTTCCTGTATCTCGATCTTCGTATTATTGAGTTCTATTAAAAATTGTTGTTCTGCCTCAAATTTCTCCTGTAAGATCTTATTCTTCCGCTTCTGATAAGTGATCACAAAAAAAACGGTGAATACGGTGAGTAGAACGATCACCAGTATAAAATAGAGAATTAGAATGATCTCTTCCTTCCGAAGCATTTCTATTGGATTTTAAATACTGGTAAACCTAATTTAGCTATTAGAATTATACATTAATTCTAAGCTAAGGTATCAGTTTTTCTTCCATTCCTCAAAGTTACTAGAAAACCTATAATAAAAATTCCGTATAAATACATATTCCCGTACCTGAGAATACGTGCATAGAACTGGACGAATTCCATATTACCTTCATTGAAATATCCTCCATAAATATTAATTGGTGCAATGCATAATTCGTAAAGGATAAGCCCTACTGAGATATAAAAAATTACATCAGACTTAAATTGAAGAATTTCATCTGTACGAAGCATTTGAATGAGGTATGCCATAATGCATCCTACGAGAAAGAAAGTTCCAAATATGATGACTGTATAGTCATATTGATACAANTAGTTNCCAAAANTTGCAAAGCATATAACACTGTAGACAACAAANGCCCATTTTAGCTTATCAAGGATTTTCCTTAGACTCTGACTTTCAGGATGGGTTAACTGCAAAATAAATAACTGCCCCAGCACGATATACTTTATGACATAAAAGTTGTTATAATACCAGAAATTACGTGCAAAAGCAGTGTCTTTTAAAAAAGGTGCCAACTGGTAATTATCATAATATGCCCAGATTGGGTACATGCCAAGCAGGTCGTAGAAAAAATTGAACCAAAGGAATCCAACAAAAAGTTTTACGCCAGTTCTTAAATTCTGTGCTTTTATGAGGTGTATTGTTCCAGCACAAGCTGCAAGGAACTCCATAAGATATCCTATGTACAGCTTGTTTTCAATAATGAATTTTATCACAGAAAATCCTAGCCTTTATATGGTAAGGGAGGCCACATACCTCCTACAGTATTCATTGGTTCAATATCATCATTTTCGAGGAAATCTCTTCCAGAACCATCTTCCTCTTCTGCTTTCATTTTACGCGTTGCAGAGAAAAACACGGTATTTAGACTAGGTTTATCACCCTCAGCCTGATATGCACCTAGCCAGACATTGATTCCTGGCCTTTCCGCTTTATTTTGTTGAGATTTTTCACGAACGTAGTTGATATATTCCTGAAGTTCTTCCAGATCAAAATGGAACTCACAGGTATCTTTATGTTCTTTCCCATTTGTAGTAACTACAGACCTNGTTTCACGCCATTCTTTTTGAAGTTCTTTAGCTCTTTGAACAGTAATGCACTTTTTTGGTGGATTCACGATTATAAGGGTTTGATTATCTGCCTCTAAAATATAATTTCTAATAATAAAATNGAGCTTATCTGNNAGAAAGGGGAAAATTCCCCTACTCTACAGCNACTACTGTACCTATATTTGTAGAGTCATTTTAGTTTATCTAAGATGTTTTGGGGACAAAAAAAGTGTCAATCATAGTTTAGTTGTAGTTCTGAGTAGGGTCTTTTCTATAGCATTAATAAACTTAGTTGGCACTTTTTGCTATTTACAGGTATTAAGACTTCCTACAAAACTTTACAGCTTCGCCGGGCATTTTTTGAGAAAGCACCTGGATTCCATATTCTGATAGCTGTAAAACCCTTGGATAGCCTCCCGTAGTTTGACAGTCCCTCATAAGCACGATCAGATTTCCTGATGGGGTAAGTTGAACGCTTCCAGGCATGACCGGGGAAGTGTGAATGCCTTTGAGGTCATTATTTATCGATTCTTCAAATTGTACAGCCATCCGGTTGCTATCACCGCTCACCTTAAATTTCTTCTGAAAAATANGNTTTTGNANAGATTCTGNTAGNTNTNCAAATTCTGGTCCTTCATAAGTTTCGATCATTTCTGAATTGAGGTAATCTGTATNTACGTGAATAGCTGAATGAGGATTTTTGCTGATAGCTTCTGAAGTTTGATAATGTAAAAGCTGGTTCTTCTGAAGTCTATGANTTCCTGTAACAGCTTCGAACCAACTTCGACTTCCCNGAATTTNCGGAGATTGAAAACCATTTTTAATCGCGAGGTAGGACCGGAATCCAGATTTCCTTTTTCCGAAGGAAAGAATATCTCCAGCCTTTACTTGATAAGCAGTGTTTAATTCGATCTCTAAATTGTTAATCTTCGGAGTAAGATTTGCTCCTCCAACGCAAATATTCGTAGCAGTCCTAAATTCAAGAACAGGCCCTAAAAAAGTTATTTCCAATACTGCATCATTTTCAGAATTCCCGAGAATAAGGTTGCAGATCTTGAAGGCATATCTATCCATGATTCCACCCTCAGGAACACCATATTTTCTAGATCCATATCTTCCGAAATCCTGAATCGTGGAGAATAATCCTGGCTGTTTGACAACTATTTCACCCATTGGATTTGACGATTTCGAATTCATAAATTCCATTCTTCACCTTTTCTTTAATTTGGAGATATTCCGAATTACTTACAGGATAAAATTGCACAAAATCTCCAGCTATAAATGGACTGGGAATTTCATTTTTCACATTAAAAAAATCCAGTGGTGTTCTACCAATTATTTGCCATCCACCCGGACTCTCCTGTGGATAAATTCCAGTTTGATCTTCCGCAATTCCCACGCTACCTTTTTCAACAATTTTGCGAGGAATGTTTTTTCGCGGAGTTGCAATTTTTTTATCCATTCCACCCAGGTATAAAAAGCCAGGTAAAAAGCCGGTAAAATACACGAGGTATTCCGGAGTGGAATGAAGGGAAATCACTTCGTCTTTTTTCATCCTTTTTAGCGCGGCTACACCGTCCAGATCCGGAGCATATTCTGCCTCATAACAAACTGGGATCTTGAAAATTCGCTTGTTAATGTTTATTGATATATTCGTAGTTCCAAGAGCTTCGGAAACCCTATTCAACTCACTATAGACATCTCTTATAGTTAAAGGATAACTTATTAGTATCGAGTTGTATGTGTTAGTTATTTCAACCTTTTGTTCAATGTTTATTTTTGATAGCGTAGCTTTTGTGTCCAGTATCGATTGAAGTGTTTTTTCTGAAATTTTCTGAGGGAATTCTATCAAAATTCCGCGATCTCCCAATTTCGACACACTCTTCCAATTGATCATTTTCAGGATTTAATATAGATATTTTCCGCTGCTAATTTACGTTGTAAATATTGCAGAATCTCCACCGCTGAAGGAGTATCAGAATGCACGCAAAATGTGTCTGCCTGGGCCTCCAAAAACTCACCGTTTTGCAATAGGATTCTGTTCTCAATATAGATACTTCTCACGTGTTGAAAAACCATCTTCCTATCCTCGATGATAGCATGAGTGTTTGATCGAGGAACCAGACCATAATTTTTCTCATAATTTCGATCTGCAAATGCTTCATAATAGAGTTCAAATCTGCCTAAAGCAAGTTCTCCCAGTTGGGAATTTACAGGCACGAACAGCCTTAAATCATCTCCAAGATCTTCAAGACTCCTCATTACTACTTTGGAAATATTCCTATCTTTAGCAGCATCATTATAGAGAGCACCGTGCAATTTAACATGACTTAATTTCCCGCCTTCAGATTCCACAATTTGCTTCAGACTTAGTACCTGTCCTTCGATGGAAAGTTTCAATTCTTCAGCAGTCATTTCCATATGATTTCTTCCGAAGTTTGCCCGGTCTGGATAGGATGGATGAGCTCCAATTTCTACGTTATTTTCAAGAGCCAGCCTTACAGTTCTATGCATGGTTTCAAGGTTCCCGGCATGTCCTCCACAGGCAATATTGCAGGCAGAAATAAGTGGCATTAACTTCTCGTCAAACTCTCCTCCTTCTCCAAGATCACAATTTATATGGATGGTTTGTTTCATCATAAATTCTGTATTACTGTATAAATTGATTTCGCGCCNAGGAATATAGCCAGGGCAATTACCAAGATACCAATTATGTTTTGGAAAGCTGAATTTCTAAATTTACCCAGAATAGATTCTTGATTGACGATCCATAAGAGGAATATCGCAATAATTGGAAGCACAATTCCATTAGCTACCTGCGCAAACTGAATGATCTCAACAGGTTTTATTCCCAGGGAGCTAAAAAAGACTCCAAGAATAATTATGCTCATCCACACAGCTTTAAATCTCCAATCGGCCATTCCAGCCTTCCATCCAAGACAACCTTTCACAACATAAGCTGCTGCCAAAGGGGCTGTGATGGACGAGGTGATCCCAGCTGCCAGTAATCCAATCGCTAGAAATGTGGTTGCCATACTTCCAAACAATGGCTCCAGTCCTACTGCCAGACCAGCTACATCATCAATTGAGCTCAATCCGGAAGAAGCTGCGCATATTAAGATAGCCATAGAAACGAGTCCACCAAGAATGATCGAAAACACCAGTTCTCTCTGTACAGTTTTAAGATGTTTGACACCTGTCCATTTCTCACCAACCAAAGATGCATGTAAAAACAAATTATAAGGTACCACGGTAGTTCCCACCAATGCAATGATCGTGAGAATTTCATCACTTATGGATGTCGGCACAAAGCCTTGAAGAATTCCAGCCCAGGAGGGCTGGGTGAGAAAAGCTGTGATAATAAAAGCAAGACTCATTAAAACTACCAATCCTATAAATACTTTTTCCAGCTTCTTATAACTTCCCAGGTAAAGCAATAGAAATGCGGAACCTCCAATTATGAAGCTCCAAAGATTGATAACATTTCCAGAAATTGATATTTCCTCAATAGGCAGGATACTTTGCACACCCATGACCGCTCCAGATATATTACCAGCGTCGTAAGCGGCATTCCCAATTACAATTGCAGAAAAAATTAGAATTAGCGCTACTATTCGGAATACTGGAGATGTTATGGATTGACGTATGGAATCACTTAGACCTTTGCCCGTTACCAGGCCAAGCCTGGCAGACATCTCCTGCAACACGATACAGGCAATTAAGGAAACAAGTAAAGCCCATAGCAGACTATAACCAAAGGCCACACCTGCAAGACTGCATACGGTAACGGTTCCTGGACCAATGAACGCAGCAGAAACAAGGATTCCAGGACCTAGATTTCTGAAGAAGTTTTTCATTTTACGGGTTGCTTTCCAGATTCCTGCAAAGCATAAATCGCAAAAGTTCCCAGCCAGTGACCACCTTCATAACCGTCTCCAGATATATTTGGAAAGGAATAGGCCACATGCTCATTCGCTAGAGCTCTTAAATGACCGAATTTTTCGGGGTATTGATTGGCAAGACCAGAGAAGATCCAGGCTCTGCTAAAGTTCAGTCCATCCAGATGAACCAGTTTACCATCAGATCTATCTGGAACTTCACCAACTTCCATTTCAAAATCTTCGTTTTTCAATTGCGGCATGAAATCTTCTATCCAAAGGTTAAAAGCACTTTTAGGAAGAACTCTTCTCATAAGATCCACTTCTGCCAGGCAGGGCGAAATGAAGTCATACCCTCCTGGCTCCCAGCTTACCGGGCAGTTATCGTCATTCAGGAAGAAACTCTGTGCACTTTTCTTAACCACTTCCATTAATTCCTTGTTTTCGGTTGCTTCTGCATAATCATAAGCAAATGTAAGTCCGAATGCAGTATTGGTATGCTCTCCTACTCTTACCGGGTAATTTAACTTCGGAAGAAATTCAATGAATCGCGTAGTTATTAGATCTGTAAGTGGTTGAAGGTTTGCAGCAAGTTCCTGCCCAAGAGGATCTTCCCAGGACTTTAGCTCCTGTGATAATTTCAGCAACCATGCCCAGCCATAAGTACGTTCGTATGCAGTGCTTTCTTTACGGTTGAAGTAAGCAACCTCTCCTTCAATATTTTCTGAAGAGAGAGAGGTTTTCAACTTCTCACGAATCTCCTCATTCTTCTTAAGCTCCGGAAACTGCTTCAGCAAACTTACCAGTGACCAATGGGCGTGAACAGACGAATGCCAGTCAAAACATCCGTAAAAAGCCGGGTGCAGTACATGAGGTTCATCCATCGCATTCTTATTTTCCAGAGTTTGTCCCAATTTATTAGGGTATTCCGTATTTAAACAAGCCAATGGTAATTCTGCTAGATTGTTAGCTTCAGTAATATTCAATGTTACTTTATCGGTAGTTTTGAGTGCATCTGGCAGGATATTCTCCGTTATCAAAGTGTCAGTATCTCCAGGATCTTTCCCGGGATCTTCTGAATTTCCTTTACAGGATAAAATAAGCAAACATACGGAGGCTAAAAGGAGTTGTTTCATTGGTTTTTATTGCGTCTATTTCGGTGAATTTCGAAATTTACAGATTGATTTTGTAGGTTTTATCCAAAAATATAAAAAACAGGTAAAGGTTTCGTTAATTAAAACTCAAGATATTAACCCAGCCATCCTTCACGATCCAGACTTCTATATTGTATTGCTTCGCTTATATGTTCCCCCTGTATTTGAGAACTTCCAGCAAGATCTGCAATTGTTCTGGAAACTTTTAAAATACGATCGTAAGCCCGTGCAGAAAGGTTTAATTTTTCCATTGCCGTTTTCAGCAACGTCTTCGAAGCATCATCCAACTGGCAATGCTCTCTTATTTGCCTTGGACCAATCTGTGCGTTATAATGTACATTTTCCAGATCCAGGAATCTTTCAGATTGAATACTTCTTGCCTTGCTAACTCTCTCCCGAATTGATTTACTGGATTCGCCTTTTCTTTCTTCGCTTAGTTTATCAAATGGAACCGGAGTTACTTCAATATGAATATCAATTCTATCGAGTAGCGGTCCGCTGATCTTCCCCAGGTATCGTTGCATTTCATAAGCAGATGAAGATACAGGCGCATCGGGATCATTGAAATATCCACCTGGACTTGGGTTCATACTGGCGACAAGCATAAAACTGGAAGGATAGGTAACGGTAAATCGAGCTCTGGAGATGNTAACCTCGCGGTCTTCCAGNGGTTGCCGCATAACNTCCAATACACTTCTTTTAAATTCGGGAAGCTCATCCAGAAANAGCACGCCGTTATGAGATAGCGAGATCTCTCCGGGTTGTGGGTATCCACCCCCGCCAACAAGAGCGACATCGGAGATAGTGTGATGCGGACTCCTGAATGGACGTTGAGCCAGCAGACCNACATTNTCTTTNATTCGNCCGGCTACACTATGGATTTTAGTAGTTTCCAATGCTTCCTGCAGAGTCATTGGCGGCAGAATGCTGGGCAATCTTTTGGCAAGCATTGTTTTTCCCGCTCCTGGCGGTCCAATAAGAATGATATTATGGCCTCCCGCAGCGGCGATCTCCATACACCTCTTTATAGATTCCTGGCCTTTCACATCGGCGAAGTCATGTTCAAGATTGTCGAGATCCTGGAAAAATGTTTCTCTAGTATTAATGATGGTAGGTTCCAGCTGCTTACCTAAGTGAAAAAAATCGATCACTTGCTTGATGTTACTTACTCCAAACACATCCAGACCTGACACGATCGCTGCTTCTCTGGCGTTTTGTTCAGGCAGAATAAAACCTTTAAANCCTTCTTTCTTAGCCTGAATTGCGATTGGCAGTGCTCCCTTAATAGGTTGGAGGCTGCCATCAAGGGACAATTCNCCCATTATTATATACTCTGAAATATTGATNGCTTTNATTTGTTCAGATGCGGCCAGAATGCCCATGGCGAAACTAAGATCATAAGCTGAGCCTTCTTTCCTTAGATCGGCCGGTGCCATGTTTACGATGATCTTTTTCCCTGGTAATTTATAACCGTTATTCTGCAGGGCGGCGGTTATCCGGTAACTGGATTCCTTGACTGCATTATCTGGTAAGCCTACAAGATGGTATCCAATACCTGAAGCTACATTAACTTCTATAGTGATCGTGGTGGCATCNACACCAAANACAGCACTTCCATAAACTTTTACNAGCATAAAATCACATAANATGTAGGGTCGTTAAACGCCGCTAAATGTACATTTTAAACTTACAAGTGATACACCTTCAGTGAGTTGTATAGCCAAATTTTTCATAAAAAAAAAGACCCGCGATCTGCGAGTCTTTTCTAATTTTTGAAAATGAGTTGTACTATTTACCGATCACATTTTGACGGTAGTATTCAATTAATGCATCAATTGGTCTTCTCACGATATTACCAACTTCAATACCGTAAGGTTGTAAAACTGCCTTTATAATATCCTGACTGAAATATGCAATAGAACCTATAAAATGTACAGGAACAGATGTCACCTGTGGATAGCTCATNACTCTCGAGTGAACAAAATCTGAAAGACCTTCATGTAATAACTTATAGAAGTATCCATTACGCTCATTCGTGAAAATAAATTCTGCGAAATGTGCGAGATACGTATTAGGATTATCCTTGCGATAAAGGTTCATCTTAATGGTATCTGAATTGAGGTCGAACTTTTGCTCAAATTTTTCAGCAATTTCAGGAGGCATTCGTTTATAGTAATAATCACGAATCAGTCTTTTTCCGAAGTAATTACCACTGGCCTCATCCATTAGAATATAACCGAGAGAGGCAACTGCCTGNGTGATATTTTCACCATCAAAATAACAGCTATTGGATCCGGTACCAAGAATACATACGATCCCAGGCTCGGTAGTCGCAGCATAGACAGCTGCTACGGTGTCTTCCATCACCTTTACCTCGTCTGCATTCGTGAAGTAGTTCGCGATGATGCTTCTAAGAAGTTCAGTAGGTGTTGGTGTACCGCAACCGGCACCATAAAAATGTACTTTTTCGATCGTATCTCTTACTTCAGCAAGTTCAGGATTCTCGGCAAGACGTTCTTCAAGAACAGCTTCCTTAAAAACAGCAGGATTTAAACCTTTACTTCTGGTTTTAAAAATCTGCTCACCCTCATTGTTCAGTAAGATCCAGTCACATTTTGTGGACCCGCCATCGGCAATCAATATCATGTTCTGAGATGGATTAAATTGAAAAGAAAGCAGTTCAGCTGTAAGACCGAACTGCTATNTATTTTTATTCAGAATGAATTATAGTGAAGCTACGTGAGCTGCAAGATCTACAAGCTTAGAAGAATATCCATACTCGTTATCGTACCATGCGATTAGCTTAAAGAACTTGTCGTTAAGTTCGATACCAGCACCAGCATCAAAATTACAGGTATGTGGATCTGAAACGTAATCCTGGCTTACTACTTCTTCTTCAGTATAAGAAATTACACCTTTGTAATCTCCTTCAGCAGCCTTTTTGAAAGCAGCCTTGATCTCCTCNTAACTNGTAGACTTTTCAGTCTTAACAGTAAGATCCACTACAGAAACATCTGTAGTTGGAACTCTAAATGCCATACCAGTAAGTTTTCCTTTAAGAGAAGGAATTACTTTCGTTACTGCTACTGCAGCTCCAGTTGAACTTGGGATGATATTCGCCATTGCGCTTCTTCCAAGTCTGAAGTTTTTCTTAGATGGAGAATCTACAGTAAATTGAGTAGATGTAGTTGCGTGAACAGTAGTCATTAATCCTTCTACAAGACCAAACTCATCATCGATCACTTTTGCAAGTGGTGCAAGACAGTTAGTAGTACAGGAAGCATTAGATACGATATTCTGATCTGCCTTAACGTCCTGGTGGTTTACTCCCATTACGAACATTGGAGCAGTTTTAGAAGGAGCTGAAATTACAACCTTTCTNGCACCAGCATCAAGGTGAGCCTGTGCGTTGTCAAGATCTGTAAAAATTCCAGTACAATCCATTACTACATCCACTCCTGCATCACCCCATTTAAGGTCTGCCGGGTTCTTTTCTGAAGTAACTCTAATTTTGTTTCCGTCAACGATAAGACTTCCGTCTTTAACTTCAACAGAACCTGCGTATTTTCCGTGAACCGAATCATACTTCAGTAAATATGCCAAATGATCTACATCAAGAAGATCGTTGATAGCTACAACTTCTACTTTTTCGCTTTGCGCCGCAATTCTGAAAGCAATTCTTCCAATACGACCAAATCCATTAATTCCAATTTTAGTACTCATTTTCTTTGGTTTTTAATTATACCGAAGTGATGTCTGCCACCCTCCGTAATTCTTTATCTATTTTTGCTTCACCTTTAATCGCCGTTAGTAAATCTACGTTTACGACTTTCTGGTGGTGAATTCCTACCATGATCTCAGTTTTTCCGTTCATCAAAGCTTCTACTGCTCCAACTCCTAGCTTACTAGCCAGAACACGATCAAAACAACTTGGAGAACCTCCACGCTGTATATGACCTAAAACAGAAACTCTTACTTCGTATTCATCGAGGTTCTCTTCTATAAATGAGGCGAGTTCGAAAATATTCTTCCCGCTCTTATCTCCTTCTGCAACCACGATGATACTGGAGGTTTTACCAGTCTTTTTGCTCTTTCTAAGAGAATCCAGTAATCTTTCCACACCCAGATTTTCCTCAGGGATCAAAATTTCTTCAGCGCCAGCACCAATACCACTATTTAAAGCGATATCACCAGCGTCACGTCCCATCACTTCTACCAGGAACAACCTGTTATGAGAACTTGCCGTATCACGAATCTTATCGATCGCCTCAACGACTGTATTCAAAGCAGTATCGTAACCCAGAGTAAAGTCGGTTCCATTGATATCATTATCTATGGTCGCAGGAATTCCCACTACCGGAAAACCAAATTCTTTACTGAATAGTTGTCCACCGGTGAAAGTACCGTCTCCACCAATTACAATAAGAGCATCTACATTATTTGCCTTAAGATTATCGTAGGCTTTTTGACGACCTTCTTTAGTTTGAAATTCTTTGGAGCGGGTAGACTTCAGAAAAGTCCCTCCTCTATTGATTATATTTCTAACTGAACGTGCATCAAGTGGTTCAAAATCTGCTTCAATAAGTCCTTGATATCCACGAAATATTCCTGTACACTCAAGATCATGAAATGAACAGGCACGAACAACTGCTCTTATAGCAGCATTCATTCCCGGAGCATCTCCTCCGGAAGTTAGAACAGCGATGTTTCTAATTTTTTCAACCATTACCCTCAAAGCTAACTTCTTTCAAACCAATTACCTAATTTCGGAAAAAACTAAAACGTTTTCGGTTAATAACTAATAAAAAAAGCCACAATAATGTGGCTTTTTTCAATTTATTGGCAGTTTAATTATTTATTTATCAAAATTCGGTATTCCCAGCCCTTAAAACTCATCTGTTGATCTTTAGTAAGTTTCATTTCAGAATCGCTCATATAATCTGTAAAATCACCTTCAATTTCTGCTGAGAATTCTATAGGTTCCGCAGTCATATTTGCTATATAATAAAGAGTTTCTCCATTCTTCTCTCTTTTGAACGCCAGCACCTTTTCATCTGCAGATGTTTCAACATCTTTATAAGAGGCAGCCGATTTCCCTCCATGCAGTGCCACACTGGAAGTTTTTAATTTACCAAGTTTTTCGAGTAATGGATATACTTTCCCTTTTTTCTTCGGAATAGTATCCTTTACAAAAAACTCCAGTCTTTTGTTCATATCATATTCCTGTCCGCTATAGATCAGTGGCATTCCCGGTAATGTATAGGTCATGGCTAGCATCGCTTCCGAAGCATCTCCCATTCTTTCCTCTACGGTTCCAGCCCAGGAATTCTCATCGTGATTGGTTACAAAATTCATCAGGAAATCGTCTTCCTGAAATGTAGAATCCACTTTTTGCATATAATCATCCCAATCCTTGGCAGTTTTATCTCCCTGCGCAATACTATTCATAATATGGTGACCTTCCCAGTTATATCCCATTTCAAAAGCATTGTGAAATAACTCTTTAGGACTTTCTGCTTCAGCCAGCATAAAAACAGGTTTTACTTCACGCAATTCAGCAGCGATATCCTCCCAGAAATCTGTAGGAACCGAGTGTGCAGCATCTGCACGGTAACCATCAATATCGTGTTCCTCGATCCAGAAAAGCATGTCTTTTTTCATCGCTTCTCTTAAACCTTCGTTATCGAAATTTAGATCGGCAACATCTGTCCAGCCCCATGGTTCTCCAGTTGCATCGTTAATAGGATCTGTGATCTCACCCTTATCATTTTTAGTATAATATTCTGGATGTTCTTCTATCCATGCATGATCCCAGCCGGTATGATTTGCCACCCAGTCAAGAATAACATACATGTCATTTTCATGGGCAGTTTGAACCAGTTCATCAAAATCCTCCATGGTGCCAAAATCTGGATTTACCGCCTTATAATCTGAAATTGCATAATAGCTTCCCAGATACTTTTTACGCTCTTCCGGATCTTCAATATCCTCAATGGATTTATCTCCGGTCGCTTTCCTTTTCTTCATGGAAATAGGATACATTGGCATTAACCAGATCACTTTTACTCCAAGTTCTTTAAGCTGCGGAATATCCTGGGTAAAAGCATCAAAAGTACCTTCTGGCGAGTACTGCCTGATATTTGCTTCATAAATTATAGCCGACTCGAGCATATCGTCATTCACTGGCGCCAGTGAGTCTTTAGCAGTTTCGTACTCTGTATTCTCTGGCTGATCTGTTTCATTCTTACAGGAAACAAAGAGAATCATAAGAGCCAGTATATAGGTTATTTTCTTCATGTGTATTAGTTTGAATTATTCATTTTTGTTGTGAAAAAATATGCTCCACGTGATGGAAGTTTCAGGCTTTTATCCCAGGTTATTTTTTCGTTGGTCAAAAGGTTTTGAAACTGCGTTCCTTCAAGTTCAAGTTCAGCAAACCTGGAAAGATCCAGATCTACAGATTCTTCATTTTTATTGAGGATAAGCACGATCGTCTCATCTCCAGAAGTTCTTGAGAGCAGGTAGATTTTATTTTGTGGTGTAAAATGTACCAAATTTCCTTCCTGGATGGCTTTACTGGACTTTCTGTAATTCAGTATCGTTTTAAGGAAATTCTGCATATCTTTTTCTTCTTCGGAAAGTCCTTTGCCGGTAAATGCGTTCTTGCCGCTATCTTTCCAGCCACCGGGAAAATCGGTTCTGATAAGACCGTGATCACCTGGTTTTGCAGTATCATTCATAAGGATTTCAGTTCCGTAGTAAATCTGGGCGATACGCGGAAGGCTTAGAATATAACTAAGCGCCATCTTCGTATTTTCCACATCTTCATTAAGCTGAGTNTANATCCTGCTCATATCATGATTGTCTGGAAAGATCATAATATTTTCAGGNGAAGCATANGCGAAATCGTTNGCCANNCCGTCATATAAACGTTGNAATCCTGTGTCCCAGCCAGATTCNTCATTCANTCCTNTTACGATATTAGTTTGCATNGCAAAATCCATCGTAGACTTCAGGTTAGAATCATATCCATTTTNAATACCATCCTGCCAGTAACGAATAAGNAGTGGGTTATTNGACCATTCTTCTCCAACAATGTTGAAGTTCGGGTATTCCTTCATGATNGCTCCNGCCCATTCACTCATNAATTCCATATCTGGATANGGATANGTGTCCTGCCTAATGCCTCCCAGCTTCAAAGTTTCCACCCACCAAATGTTGTTCTGAATAATGTATTTAGCCAGATACGGGTTCTTTTGATTCAAATCGGGCATTGTTTCCACGAACCAACCATTGCTCATCACCTTTCTATCTGCTTCAGAAGCATATAAATCCTGGTTCGCAGTTCTACGGTGATTAGAATAAATCAACTCTTCATTATTTTCAAACTTTTCCTGGTAGTTGATCCAGTCATTAAATGGAAGATCATCCATCCACCAATGCTCAACGCCGCTATGGTTTGCCACCATATCCATGATCAATTTGATACCTCTATCGTCTGCCTTCTGAGCCAGTTCTTTATATTCTTCCAGAGTTCCAAAACGTGGATCTACTTTATAGAAGTCGGTCATTGCATAACCGTGATAAGAGCCGGACTTCATATCATTGATCAACAACGGAGAAGACCAGATAGCGGTAAATCCCATTTCATCGATATAATCAAGATGATCTATAATTCCACGAATGTCGCCGCCATGACGGGCGTAATCATCCTCAAGATCAATAGTTTTCTCGTTAAGACTTTCGTCCACATCATTACTATAATCACCATTAGCAAAACGGTCTGGAGTGATCAGGTAGATTGCATCAGAATTGTCAAATCCTACGAAATCTTCAGCAGCCTGTTCGCGTTTTTTTAATTCGTAATCAATAGCTTCAGAAGAACCGTCTTCAAATTTGAAATTCAGTTTCATGCTTCCAGGTTTGGCAGCTTCAGTAATTACAAGATTTACGAATAAATAATTCGGGCTATCTGCTTTTTCTGTTCCCAGCACTTCAACTCCCTGGTAATTTGAAGATACTTCCGCAGCGCTTATGTTACTACCGTAGAGCATTAACTGCAAACTATCCTGTTCAAAACCTGTCCACCAGTTTGGTGGTTCCACGCGCTCGATTTGAGCAAATCCCTGTAGCCCGATAAACAGACCACATAACATTAAAATATTTCTCATATGATTTCAATAAAAAAAGGCTCCCTTTCTAAAAAGAGAGCCAGTATTACTAAGCCGTAATTTGTTCGTTAGGAACTAAAGTAAGCACCTTATTATTTACCAGGATATCCAGCGATTCTGATCCTTCCAGAGAGAACTCGGTCCCCTTGGACGAAACTGAAACCTTAACAATACGGTCTCTAAAGTTTACCTTGAAAGAATAGGCATTCCAGTTTTCAGGAATTTGTGGTTTAAATGACAACTGGTCATTTTCCACACGCATACCTCCAAAACCTTCTACAATACTCATCCAGGTTCCAGCCATACTGGTAATATGACATCCTTCTTCTACTTCTTTGTTGTAATCATCAAGATCCAATCTCGAAGTTCTCACATAAAACTCATAAGCCTGTTCCATTCTTCCCAGAACCGCAGCCTGAATGCTGTGTACACACGGAGATAACGAAGATTCGTGAACCGTTAGCGGCTCATAATAATCGAAATGCTTCTCGAGTTGCTCCTTGCTGAAATGATCTTCAAAGAAATAGAATCCCTGCAGCACATCTGCCTGTTTAATGTAACAGGAACGGAGAATCCTATCCCAGCTCCATTTCTGGTTAATAGGTCTATGTTTTTTCTCCAGGTCTTTTACCGGGATGATCTCTTTATCCAGGAAACCATCCTGCTGCAGATATACGCCGTGTTCTTCAGAATACGGGAAGTACATTTCTTCAGCAACTTCTCTCCATTTGGCTAATTCACCTTCCTTGAGATCTGTTAGACCCATCACTCTCGCGTAATCTTCCTGGTGACCATCTTTTACCTTATTGATTGTTTCAAGACAATATTCGATACACCATTTAGCAAGGTAGTTAGTATACCAGTTATTGTTAACATTATTCTCGTATTCATTAGGACCGGTCACCCCAAGGATCACGTACTTATTCTTATCCTTACTGAAGTTTGATCTTTGGTGCCAGAATCTGGCTACGGCGATCATTACTTCCAATCCTTTTTCAGGAATATAACTGAAGTCGCCGGTGTAACGCACATAATTATAGATCGCAAAGACCATGGAACCATTTCTATGAATCTCCTCGAAAGTGATCTCCCACTCATTATGGGATTCCTCGCCGTTCATAGTTACCATCGGGTAAAGCGCGGCACCATTCGAAAAGCCTAGTTTTTCAGCATTCTCCTTTGCTTTCTGAAGATGATTATATCGATACGTAAGTAGTTTTCGCGCTACTTTCTGATCTTTCGTCGCCATATAAAAAGGAATACAATATGCTTCTGTATCCCAATAGGTACTACCTCCATACTTTTCACCAGTGAATCCTTTTGGACCGATGTTTAGTCGATCGTCTTCTCCTAAATAAGTTTGATTAAGCTGAAAAATATTAAACCGAATTCCCTGCTGAGCTTTAACATCGCCGGAAATTGTGATGTCTGCCATTTCCCAGATCGAAGCCCAGGCTTCTTTCTGATCTTTCTTTAAAGATTCAAATCCTTTTGAAGTAGCCGAGTCAAGTACGTTGCCTGCCGCCTCTATCAACTGCTCTTTCTTGTGGTTCATATCTGAAACATAACCAGCATACTTTATAATAGCAGCTGTTTCCTGTTTCGCAGTCTTTACTTTATAAGCAAATGAAATGCGATCTTCTCCAACTGAAGAAGTTGCTTCAGTGGCAACTTTCTCATTATTCAGTAAAATTTCAGACTGCATAAAGGTTCCAACGTGGAAACCGGTTTTCAAAGTTTTACTAACGATATAACCACGCTCAGAGTCTTCNTTNACTTCNAGAGTTTCCCAGAATCGTTCTTCCCAGTTTGCATCTGTATTAGTAATACTACCATCAAGATAAGGATCGAACCTGATCTCAGCATCCTGATTTAGCGGAGTTACTTCAAATTTTATNGNTCCNAGCTCGTCTTCAACAATAGAGACGAAACGCAAAGCTTTTACTTCCACTTCAATTCCGTTTGGAAGCTCGGCTTCAAAACTTCTGGAAAGTGTTCCCTCTTTCATATTCAATTCACGACGAAAGTTCTTAACCGACTTACAGTTGAATAGATCCAGTGGCTCTTCGTTTACGAAAACGTTGATTCCTATCCAGTTGGGCGCATTTAATACTTTCGCAAAATACTCGGGATAGCCATTCTTCCACCAGCCTACTTTGGTTTTATCGGGATAATATACCCCTCCAATATAACTTCCCTGGAAACTTGGTCCGGAATACTGTTCTTCAAAATTTGCACGCTGTCCCATAGCTCCATTTCCAATACTGAAAAGGCTTTCAGAGGATTTTACCCTGCCTGCGTCAAATTCTTCTTCAATGATGGACCACTCGTCCGGTTTTATATAATCCTGATTCATTACTTCTCGTTTCTCAATAATTTTTCAATAAATTCTAGTTCGATCTCGGTAAAGTCATTAAAGACATGATCTGCTTCGCCTAAAACACTGGCTGAGCCTATACCGATACTCGTCATATTTCCTGCATTGGCCGCTCGAACTCCTGCAAGAGCATCTTCAAATACCACACAGTTATGCGCTTGTACACCAAGTTTAACCGCGGCAATCAGGAAAACTTCCGGATCTGGCTTAGCTTTTGAAACATCGGTTCCATCTACGATCGCGTCAAAATCTTCGTACAAATTGATCTGCTTTAAAATTCGGCGAGCATTCTTGCTGGCAGAACCTAAAGCAAAAGGAATATTGTTCTGCTTTAAATAGTCAAGGATTTTTCTAACGCCCGGAAGGATTTCAGATTCATCCATTTTTTCNACATAGCCCAGATAATTCTCATTTTTCAAGGCCATCTGTCTATTAAATTCTTCTTCAGAAAGTTCCATATTTCCCCAGTGCAGGATCTTTTTTAAAGACTCCACTCTGCTCACTCCCTTTAATTGCTCGTTTTGCTCTTGAGTAAAGTCAAAACCAAGATCATTAGCCAGTTTTTTCCAGGCTTGAAAATGAAATTTTGCCGTATCAACGATCACTCCGTCGAGATCGAAGATTACGGCAGCTTTTGTATTCGTTTTATGCTGGGTCATATTTAATAGCTTTTCTATCTGTAATTAATAAGTTTGAAAATGCCGCNAATAACAGGAATACACCTGCCACGGTCATCGCATGGATCGATTCTTCTCCAATAAGTTTTTGTAGAAATACAACACCTCCAAGTGCTGCAATAATTTGTGGAATCACGATGAACATATTGAAAACACCCATCATTAAGCCCATTTTTGATGATGCTACTGAACTTGACAGCATCGCATAGGGCATGGAAAGTATACTTCCCCAGGCAAAACCAATGAGTACAAAGCATACATACAGCATTTCTGGCTCACCCGGAATAAAATACATTAATAAAAACCCAGCTCCTCCTAGAATCAAACTTCCCATATGTACGAGTTTACGATTGATCGCAAATCTTGAAGTATAGAAGGTTAGCAGCAAAGCAAAGGCCATGGAAGATAGTCCGTAGATTCCCATTTTGGATCCTACATCATCACTGGCTTCATTGTAGCTCTTATCCTGTTCTGAATATTCCAATCTCGCCTGGTCATCCTGAAATAAAATCACCCTGTCTGCATCATACTGAATTTCTCCTTCACTATCCAGCTGGGCGAATTCTTCTATCTGAGGTTTCGGTGCATTATAAATATGACTNGTAAGTGCTGGGTTTGCTAAAGTCCACATAGCAAAAAACGCGAACCACGAGAAAAACTGAACTACACCCAGTTTTTTCATGATCTTAGGCATTAAAGCGTAGGTTCCCAGAATAGTTTTGACCATACCCTTATCTTTCTCAGGTTCATCACCATCCTCGAATTTTTGCATTTGTTCTGGGGTGTACTCTTTAGTGGTGAAGATGGTCACCAGAATAGAACCTATAAANACAACGGCTCCAACAATAAATGCAACTCGAACCGACTCTGGAACTACTCCCGGAGCGGCTTCATTACTTATATCAAGCACATTGTTCATGAATTTAGGGAGGTTACTGGCTACCCAGGTTCCAATCCCTATAATTAATGTCTGAATAACGAATCCATAGCTTCTTTGAGAATCTGGTAATTTATCTGCCACAAGCGCGCGGAATGGTTCCATGGAAATATTAATGGAGGCATCCAGCACAAGTAACAATCCTGCTGCCATCCATACTGCAGATGAGTATGGCATTAGCAAAAGAGCAATGGAGCTAAGTATGGCTCCAAGAAGAAAGAATGGTCTTCTTCTACCTAAACTTTTATGCCAGGTATTATCGCTTAAATAACCAATAATTGGTTGCACGATAAGGCCTGCCAGTGGAGCAGCGATCCATAATAATGGAATGTTATCCTTCTCAGCACCTAATGTTTCGAATATACGGGACATGGTCGAGCCTTGCAGCGCGAAACCAAATTGT
>FUFK010042215.1_pt1 | contig 39812 bp, 28 predicted proteins | sample 1021851 | NCBI WGS metagenome assembly FUFK01 (sample SAMEA51879418, study PRJEB19060) | metagenome
GATCATTAAAGTTATTTGCGTTGATTTGGTCTAAAGGAGAATACCTCGTGTGGCCTATCGTTCCACCTATGTAGCGCCATTCACCATTTTCTGTACCAAGAGTTACTTGAGCTGTCGACCCGACAGACCAAAATAGAGACGCCGAACAGAGTAAGCTTATAAAAGTTTTAGCACGGACATTCATGAGTCTCTCCTTTAAATTGTGTCTCGACTTGTTATTACAATTTCTCTATCAACGCCAATCACTCGCTGGCTGATTTGGGTCCGATTTCAAAAACCGAATTAGGTCTGAATGAAACTTATCTGGGATCTCAATCTGAGGGGCATGACCGATTCCCGGATATAGCAACAAAGCTGAATTCTGCAACTCATTTGCCACGTTTTCCGCCAATGGAGGAAAATCTGGTACTAATCCGTCCTCCTCTCCTCCAATTACTAGAGCTTTAGTAGATATATGTTGCCAGTCATAAACCACAGGGTCATTGTATAGCATACCTCCTTGAAGGCGCCTAACCATCGTCAGTCGAGGCCATTCGCCGCTCAGTGTCTGGCCATATTGCCTTCTCACAAACTCCAAATGCGCAGGCGGCCACGCCTCGGGAAAATAACGGCGGTGTCCCGCAAGTATCCCTCGATATGTTGCTGGAACAAGCTCGGCTCCATAAGGATCGCTCCAAGGTCTACTTTGTCGTTGATCGGTTAACCCGATTTGATTGACCATCGCGACATGGGTCGTTACTTCAGGGTAGAGCATGGCGAATCTGCTTACTACCATCCCGCCCATCGAGTGTCCGACAATTGCCACCTTCTCGATACCCAACTCGTCCAATAGGGCTTTCATATTTGAGGCAACAAAATTGAAATTGTAAGGAATTACCGGCTTAGAAGACTTCCCATAACCTATTCTATCCACTGCTAAGACTCGGAAACCTTCAGCAGCAAGAGCACGAAGTGTGGGCGTGTAAGCCTCAGAATAAAAATTCATACCATGCTGCCAGAAGATGGTTTGTCCATTAGACCGTCCAGTCGGCTCGATATCCATATACGCCATATTCATATCTTGATCAAAACGCCTCAGCTTCAAGAAATGTACTGGATAGGGATAATCAATTTCCTCAAAATNTGCCACCCGTCGGCGGTTGAACCGAGTTTTGCCTCACCGATTCGCGGACCATAACTGATAGGAACGAAGTCAAATGCAACACCTTGGTGGACCATGCTGGCAAACATCTCCGCCTCGATTTCAAACGAGCGGCTGTTGAGTTGAAGGGTGTGGATAGCCTCTTTGCTAAAGGCCCAATACCCCGAGCACACATCCGAAGTTGTCGTGCCGAATAGAGCGGTTGCCACCCACGTCAAAACGTGGTTGCCGACAAAATTCAACCGTGTCATCGCATCGGGTGCCATGCGCCCATTCAGTCGGTCGCCAATGACCACATTGTGCTCATCAAGGCGAGATAGGAGGCGCGTCATTTCGTGCGGCGCATAGGTGCCGTCGGCGTCCAACATGACCACGGCATCTGCTTCCAAACGGAGCGCTTCTCGGAAGCCATGGCGGATGGCGCTTCCTTTGCCAATGTCGTCTTGGTCGACCAGCAATACGCCGTGCTCATCGGCGACCTGTTCAGTGCCGTCCGTGCTGTGGCCGTCCATGACCAAAACCGTCGTTTTGTACCCCATCGCTTCTAAGCGGCCGTAAGGAAGGCGTTCCAACACCCATGCCAATCCCAAGGCCTCGTTGAGAACCGGGAGCATGACAACGAGATGTTGCATGGCCACTCCTCGGGGCTTCTTCCACATGTATTTGCCGTTCACGGGTCGGTGGACCATGTCAACCATTGGAGCTTGACGCCCGTCTTGTCCAGCAGGACGGTGTCGCGACCCGAAAGCCCGAGGGGGTTGAGCCACCTGGTCGGCTCTGAACGGTCCCATTCCAGCCTCAGTTCCGTCAGTTCGCTGGCGTTGTCCACAGCAAAGCAGGCTTGGTGGTAGCCGGCGTCGCTTCGTAAACCGTGGAAAGGACGCTCAAGTCCCGCTGAAGATTGCAAGTAGAATCCGTCGGTTTGGCCGATGACCTCGTAGACCAAGCACATGCTTGTCGCGTCCTCCGGTGCTTCGATTCGCAGTTCACCTTCGGTCCCTTCCGGCAAGAACGGGCGCTCCTCACCGAGTTGAAGCGGGTCCCTGAACTTGTGATTTCTCCACGGGTCCAAACGCACATCGCAAGCAGGGCAATCCTCCTCATCAATGCCGGTGAGCAACAGGGGATTCGCATCGCCACTCGGTTTCAAGCGCCACAATGTCGCCCCGTCCGTTTGGAGGCTCACGTCCCAGTAAGGCGACGACGCTAGCGTCCACTGCATCGTGCCGAGCGGGGAGGTCAAGGCGTGGAGCATGTTGTGTTTCTCAAAGTACGATGTGTTGTCCAGAAACATCGCCTGTGTTGCATTGGCATGCTCACTGGCCGTGATGTGAACCAGCCCGAGGGTCGGAATGGAGGTGGTCTTTACGTTGGCCGGCGCATCCCAAATGTAGCCCCAATGCATGTTTTCGGTGTAAACGGCTCCGTCGATGTCCTCAAGCGCGCTGCGCAGTTCCAAATCACCCGGTGAAACCGCCATGAGTTCCTCGTGTTGTGAGAGAGAAATGGCCACCGTTTGAGCCATTACCGNACCCAGAAGAACCGCAATCACCAGTCCCAGTGAGAGGGCTTGAGGCATGGGTGTTGGTTTGGGAGAAGTTTCCAGATGAGGAGTAAGGTTGGTGTTGGGCGACCACCACAAGGCCACCAAAACGGCCAACGGAACATGGAATGCATGCAAGGCCATGGAATACAAGGTGTAGGAGAGCAAGGACAACACCGGAATATAGCGCAGACCCTCGACGAGGTGAACGACGCTGAGCAACCAAAGAAGAGCAAACCACGTGATGGCAATCCGCCCTTCCAAGGTCTTTCGAAGCGCGAAGGCGGCCACGCTCCCAACGAGCAGCAATACGCCGTTGTAGACCAGGAGGGGCTTGCCACCCTGCCACCCGTATTCGGAAAACACTGCCTCATCAAAGAGCCGAGGGGCGATGACCAGCAGGGCGACGGTAAAGCCGAGGGTGATGAACCCAGAAGCGATGTAGGCCAAACGGCGGACGAGTTCACGATGTTCTTCGTTGTCCATCGCGAGCCCGTGCATGACGTGGCTGAGCAGTAACAAGGCGAGGTATATCGCTCCCGTCGGATGAACCAAGGACACGGAATAAAGCGCTATGCANAGGCCCACCGTGTGGTGTTTTTGCCGCTGTTCGGCGTGGCGAAACAACACCANGATGCCGACGACCAATCCCAACTGGCTCGCCACGCTTGGAAAGCCTGAATCAAAGGTCTTGGCGAACAATCCAAGACCTAAGCCCATGGCAAACATGGCGTAAGCACCTGCACCGTGTCGGTCAAGGGCACCCATCAGCCCCATCAGGAGCACGAAGAGTGTATAGTGGCCCAAATGGAACACGGCTGTACCAGCATCATGGCCGGTGAAGGTAGCCACCCAAGCGGCCACCGATGGGAAGGCCGGCGGGTAGGTCCAGAATCCATCGTTGGTTCCGGGTAAAGCGAGGTTACCCTCCAGCACCAATTGTTGTGTGAGCATGGCAAAACCGATCCAATCCACGCCAAACGGTAAGCGTTGAATCATGGGCGAGAGCAGGGCGGTGGCGGCCACGACCATGCTCAATGCCATCATCGGAGTTGAGCGGTTTCGTTGGAACTCGAGCTGCACTTCGGCTTCTTTGCTCAACGAAGGAGCGTCGGTATCCTCAGAAATTTCCCCGTGCATCGCCGCCTCCAGTAGCTGCCAACGCGTTCGCTTCGCAATGACTTCGTGTCGCTGGTGAATCAGTCGGTATGCTAGGATGTTGACGACCAGTANGCCCATGGCCAACAAGAGCGGCGACCAAACATCGAGCAAAACCAGCGTGCCCGACAAACCGTAGAACAAGAGGAGGCCGAGAGCCGGAGCCAGCAGAATTTTCCGAAACCGGTCACTGCTCCCGTCAAGAACGGTGCTGAGCGCCCATCCCGGGAGGATGCTCGGGGCCAACACGACCACAGCGCTACCGAGCATGGAAGGAGCACGCTCAAGACATGCTTTGATGGTTCGCCGAAACCTCAAGTAGAATCGGACGGTCGCAGGGCTATGACCTCTGCATCCACCTTCCACTACCATCCCACGGTGGTGTTTGATGGGCCGTATTGGGTTCATGATTTTTCAAAACCCAGTCCCGAAGACTGGGAGGCGCCGCACATCTATTCGGTGGGCCGCTACGATGAGCATCGTCCTGGGATGTACACAACGGAACTCTTTGGCGGTGTACGCAACCATCACGTCGGCTTGGATTTGGGTGGGCCGGTGAACACCCCCATCCACGCTTTTGGAGCGGGTGAAATCGCTGCCATCGCCATCAACGATGACGACGGCTCGTACGGGCCGACCTTGATCACCAAACACATGCTCTGCCTCCCAGAGGAGGTTGGCGGGCCGCTCGAGGCCNAAGCCCGAACGTTCTGGGTGCTGTACGGGCATCTAAGTTGGGACAGCATCGCCCACTGGAAGATAGGCGACCAATTCGACCAAGGTGATGTATTAGCAGCCATGGGTGATGCGTCTGAAAACGGCGGTTGGCCCCCACACGTGCACGTTCAGATGGCTTGGGAAGCGCCCGTGGATGGCGACCTACCGGGCGTGGTCCGTCAGGAAGACCGATTGGATGCGCTCGAGCGTTTTCCCGATCCTCGCTTGATTTGCGGTCCGCTTTATTGAACGCTGTTCAAATGGGCCTTGAGGGCGTTGATGGGACCGATGGCAGCAGGGTCTTTTCCGTGCAGGAACGCCAGCGTGATGGAGAGCCAATCCATCACGAGGCAGTGGTAGAGCATGCACTCAAGCAAGGATTCGCCCTCCCCGGCTAAGTTCCAAGCTGTTTCCGTTGGGGAATGCGCCACCATCCAATCGAGGCGTTGTTGAACTCGAGGGTGCATGCCCGGCCAGGTCAGCAGCAGCAAGGCTTGCTCGGCCGCTTGGTCGTCGCCATCCGGCCCCACACCACCCCAAGCAACGCTTTCGTTGTGGTTCATTTCCGGCAATACACCGATGCGGACGAACCGTGCTGCGTTTTCGTTCATCTGATTTTTGAAGCGGTTGAGCGCTGGTGCGAGTTCACTCGGTCCGATGACCGCCAAGGGTTGATTGAGCAGGCCGGCGGCCAAGAGTGCGATATCGCCCTCCGGCTGGTTCAGCACGTCGAAATGCTCGTTGTTGGATTCCAACCGTTGGAGCATCGCCTCGCGTTCGTGCACGGCTTGGGTCGGCAAGAGGCCGAGGTGTTCCAAACACGCGACTTGTCGGCTGAAGATGTGGCCAAAAGCCGTGCGAGGNGGCTGGCCACCCACCGTTGGAATCAGGTAGCAGCGGGGTGAGAGTTCGGGTAAACCAGCAAGAACACCNCCCGTGGCGATGACGATCACCGTCGCTCCACNNNCCAAGGCTGCCTCGGCAGCAGCGACCGTTTCTTCGGTATTGCCGCTGTGACTCGTGGCGAGCACCAACCATGTGGCATCAAACCATGCGGGCAAGGTGTAGTCGCGGTGGACCATCACTGGACAACCGCCTGCATGAGCCGTCAACGCTGCGAGGAAATCGCCCCCTGCGGCGCTTCCACCCATGCCGAGGCAGAGCACGCCGCTCCAAGGTGCTTGCTCAAGTTCACCTAACCAAGGAAAACGCTCTTCGTTCACGGCGTCAAACCCGTTGCGAAGGTCCTCGTGGAACATCCGAGTAAAGCCCACCATGCCCTCGTTGTCAAATCGCTCTGCAAGGTCGACCAACGTGGGTTCGGGCGTTGCATCAGGGCCGTGTTCCATGCTCATTCCTCCTTGGTTTCGGGTGTGTCAATGGCCATGTAAGGCAGGGCAATCCATTCTTCATCATGTCGCATCAAGAGGCCCTTTCGCCCTTGAATGTGGTCATAAGGGAGGCGAACCAGGCTCATCGCCCAGGAGTTTGGGTCCAAGAATTCACCTGCTGAGGCATCTTCGTTGATGAATTCAACTTCGATAAATTCCTGCCGTTGGGCCAACACCTTTGCTTGTTCAAGGTCGCGCCATGAAGCACCTCTGCGTTCTCTTCGGTCGATGCGTTCCATGATGGCCCCTTCCTTTGTCCACGCCGAAGGTCGCCAAAGGTGGTTTCTCCACTGAACAACATCGCCAATTTCGTATCCAGGTTTCCGGTAAAGAAGCGTTAGACGAGTGACATCAACGCCATCCTTCCTTCCGACGGTGGAATTTGTTTCCACCACCATGCCGCCGTATTCGCTGATGAGGTGGCGACCCCAAGCACGTGCGAGGCCTTTGCTGCCCAACACCACATCATAACCTCCGGTGACTGGACCTTCGGTGGTGATGAAGAACATCGGATCGTCGGACAACTTGTCCAAGACGTCCTCAAGGGTTGCCCGTAGTCGCTTGAATTCCTCTTCGGTCAAGCGTCGAGCGGTGGAACGAAGTTGGACGGTCGCCTCGAAGTAATTTCCAGCACGACGTGTGCAGGTCAAACAGACACCGTTGGCCATGCGTGCTCGCATGGTGTGCTCTTCTTGGAAAAGGAGGTCGTCAATCACACCCTCGAGTTGAATGTGAAGCAGGGTGTGGCGGTCCGATACTTTGACCGGTTCCATGGCGAGTTGAATGTCTTCGGCCCGTTCGTGAACCACCAGATTGCGATGGAGCAACTCGTCCCACACTTCAGCCTCGGTGGTGTTCTCCCACTTACCTTCAATCTCGACGATACCGCACCGGGCGCATCGCACCCAGGGCACATTTTCGGGGACTTTTGCCAACATCGTTCGTGCCCTTAGACAGGGTTCACACATACGGTCGCCAAATAACGGGGGGTCTGCGCCACAGACCAAACAAAATTCCCCGCCGAGCCCTGCAGACATGGTCCTCCCCGTGGTGGTCTCGCGGCACAGCCTTTGAAAGACTACGCCTTGGAATCATCTTCGCCATCGGTTTTGACGCTGGCCGCTTCCATGGCGAGCAGCCGTTCGTCCAGCCGCCGACTTCGCTGCACCACCGTCCATGTCCAAAGGGCAATGGCCACCAGCATCCCAAAGTAAGCGACGGCGAGGTAGGTCATTCCTTCCATGTCATGCCCCTCCGTCGAAGCTGTGTTGCATCCGTTCCAGTCGTTGTTCCAACGCCGTTAACCGCATGGACGCCATCATGTGGCCGATGATGAAGACGGTAAATGAGACCGCCCCTATCAGCAAGACAAGCCCCATTTCTCCGTTGATTGACCCTTCGTCGCCTGTTCCCACCACCGGCCCGGGGTGTCGGATGGTCCAAATGCGTGTGGCGATGTAGGTGACCGGCACCAAAACAAAGCCATAGAGTCCGAAAGCTGCAAAGGTGTCCCTCGTTTCCACGCCGTCAGGTTGGCTGTTTCGCCCGAGGACGACATAAATGGCGAGCAGCGTGAGCAGGCCGAAGGTGTTCAGTCGAACATCCGTCCAATCCCATGGAGTGCCCCATTCTGCGGCACCCCAAACGCATCCCGACCAGACGGTCATGAGGCCCGTAGCCAGCCCGGCTTCAGACCCAGCAACGTGAAGGCGCCACATCCACTCGGAGCGTTTGAACAACCATCCTGCTGAACCTACAAAAAGGGCGCCAAAAGCGATGAAGGCAGCCCACGCTGCCGGGACATGCCAGTAGAAGATACGTTGGGCAGCCGGTGATTCAAAGGCGTTGATGGAGACGCTCGGGGCCCAGAGCATTGCGAGAAGAAGGGTGGTGCCGATGCCAGCGAAACCGACGAAGAGCACGGTTTCTCCCAATCTCATGGTGGGGGGGTTGAACAGTCCTCCTTGAACTTGGTGTTTGCTTCACGAGAGAAGGCTGATGAGGATGGAGTATGGGAGAATCAAGACCGGTGTCAACAAGCCGATGAAGACGGCGTGGGGGCGCGCCAGACGTTGCGTTGAGCGCTGCATCCACCCCACGCTGTGCCACACCAAAAAGCACAACACGGCTCCTGTGGCGATGATGTGAATTTCCCGAGCATCTTGAAGTCCGTTCGTTGTCAGGAAAGTGAAGACTGCGCCGATGACCAAGGGTATCCAGCCCGCATGGGGCTCCCGGCCGCTAACCGCACGCCACCATACGCCNGCTCGTTCTTCTCGAAGAGCGGCCACGAGGGGGTCGCCGCAAAGGCCGACCGCCAAGGTGGGGGCAAGGATGAATCCCATCTGCTGAAGATTGTCCAATTCCNCCATGAAGTCNCCGAGGGTGAGCAAGATCCCGAGCGTCAAGAGGCCGGCCATGGCATTGGTGTTGAGCCACATCATCGTTCGAAGGTGTATTTTTACTCCAAACGCTGAGGGGGAAAGGGGTTTGATTTCACGCGAACTTCGGGTCTCCGCCCTTCCAGCAGGAGGGGCGGGCGTTGTTTGGAGCTCACTTTGGTCAACATCGTACAGGTGGGTGGCTTGAGCCATCACCCGCTCGTCATGAGTGGCCACCAACAAAGCGTGCCCCATGGTCCGCAATTCATTGAGCCACTGACCGAGGATTTCTATGGATGCATCATCCAGCCCCGCATCGGGTTCGTCCAAAATGATGAGGGCGGGTGTTGGGCTCGCAAAGGCGGGAAGGAGGCCGGCGAGAACCGCTACTTTTCTCGCTTGTCCTTGGGAGAGATGTGCGACGAGGTCGTTTGCGCGATGCATGAGTTTGAACCGCTTGAGGAAGGGGTCAACATCCACGCAATATCCGCTCATCGACATGGCTGCGTGGAGATGCTCAGTGAGGATCTCACTTCCCAACATTCCGTTTCGTTGGAGCACCACCCCCGCCGTCAAGGGCGAGTTTCTTCGTCGTCCATCAGCGTCAGCGACCACGACTTCATCGTGCTGCACATGGCCTCGCTCCATCGGAAGCAGTCCAACAGCGGTTTCCAGAATCGTTGACTTTCCGGCACCGTTGGCTCCGGTCAAGACCACGGTTTGACCGCTCTCAACGGTTAACGAACACCCGGACAGAACCGTGTTCATGCCTCGGCGCACCTGAACATCAACAAGGTTGAGCAGGGCCTTGGCCATGGTGCGGGGAAGGGCTGACCAAGGAAGAACCCTCCTGTTTTCATCCTGCGAGACACCAACTCAAAAGAGAGGGACACAAAGCGCCCTCCATGGGCTTCGCCATGTCGCTGTTCAACACCAGCGAGTGGGGCGTTCTGTTGCTCTGGTTTGTGGCCGTCATCGCCCCACTCGCCTATGCTGTTCGTACTCGAACCTCACTGGCCATGGGCATCACGGTCTCGGTTCTACTGGGCGCGGTGGTTCAGGTGCTTTGGGCCATGCTCTACTCGTGGGGTTTGGTGGAGTATTGGGTTTGGAGCGATTTTGTGCTCGTCCCCGCCCGTACCTTTGACCTTGCTTTTCTTCATACATTGGCGACAGCGGGTTTTCTTCACAGTCAAGGCGACATGATGCATGTTTTGGGCAACGTCATCATTCTGGCCTTGGTGGGGGTGCCATTGGAGCAGCGTCTCGGTGGCAAGCGTTTTGCAACTGTGTACGTCATCGGCTTGCTCGGTGGCTCGCTGGGATGGGTGGCGTTCAATGCCGACTCATACACGCCAGCACTTGGCGCTTCAGGAGCAGCGTTCGGTTTGCTCGGCGCCTACCTTGCAGGTTGGCCCAAGGACGAAATTCCCTTTCCGCTCTTGTTGATTCGCCCCTGGCCCGTCGTCTTCATCGCATTGCTGTATTTCGGACTGGAACTGGCTCGGGCTTTGGCGACCATGGATTCGGGCGTTTCAAGCGGTATCGCCCACATGGCCCACATCGGGGGCTTCATCGCAGCCTACGCTCTTTTGCCCTTGGTGGCCAAAGGCGGACCCGTTGAACTCGGCGTGGTCGACGGCGGGCCAAGTCAAGGCGATGTCCATGCTGCAAAGCGTCGTCGTCTCAAGGCCACCATGGTGAACCTCAACGATATTGAAGACCCTTGGACGGCACGTGGTCTCGATGTTCCCAAACACCTCCGTGAACCGCTCAAAAACTTGGTCCAGGCCAGTGATGAGCCCGAGACAAGAACAGCGTGGATGGAGCATCTTGCCGATGCAGGCCGGTGTCCTGAATGCGATGCGCCGCTGGGTTTGGTCGAGCGAAATTCGGGCCCTCACCTACAGTGCTCGGCCGTGGTTGAACACCTTGAATGGCCGCCTCGCTAAATCCCCCTATCATCGGCCCACGGCGTGATACAATTGAGGATAGAATCAAAGGTGGGCAGGCGTTCCAGTCAATTGAGAGGTGAGGTGATGCTCGGTCAACAACAGGCATCGTTGCGTACAGGTGCCGTTCTCTTTGCGCTTTTGATGCTCTTCGCTGACATCAGCGGTGGCGTTCTTTCGACGACCACGCCCATGTCCGAAGTCAGCGAATACGAGCCTCCTATTTTGGTAGAGGGTCTTCCTCCATTGATGTGCGGAGAAGAACTGTGTGAACGCCCGACTCGGCATATCGACCGAGGTGACAGGGCCTCTTCAGAACCAGACCAATGGTGGCAGGCCTACGGCCCCGACCTCGATTGGAACGGCATGGACGACCGCCTCCAGCGCGTACTCGCAGGTCAAGAATCCGTCTCATCGACAGCGATCATGGGTCCTGATGGCCGAAAAACAGTCGCCATCGTGGTTGATTATGCATGGGCGCCCAATAGCGAAGAAATCGCCACNTTGNTCGAGACCTTGGAGGCCCACGGTTGGGTTGGTGAAGAAGAAGGAGCTTGGTTCCAAGTCATGAACTCCATCGATTCAGTTGTCGTTGACAAGGTTCCTGTGAGCGCTCTCTTGGACATTTATCATCTCCCGGGTGTGGTCGTCATCGAGATGCAAAACGTCATGATTCCCTTCAACGGTGTAGCAAGTGAGGCCGCACGCGCCATGCCCTCAGATGTATATTCTGCAAGCACCTATGCTCGGGGCTATGCCGGCGAGGGGGTCGTCATTGCTGTACTTGATACCGGTGTAGATAACGAACACCGAGCACTCAACGATTTTGATGACCTTGACGATGAACCCGACAGTGACGCCACGAGTTACAGCGACCAGAAATGGGTCGCAGGCTTTGATGCGACATCTTCTGCATCCAACCCAGACGGCACGGTAGACCCCGATGACGGCCAAGGCCACGGCACCCATGTCGCAGCGACAGCGCTTGGTACGGGTGGAGCCGATCGTATTCACACCGGAAGCGGCATGGGGGCTTATCTTGTCGACATCAAAGTTCTCACGGACTCAGGAGGTACCAATTCACAGGCCTCGCTCAACGGAATTCAGTGGATGATCAATAACAAAGACACTGACTGGGGAAACAACGAGTCGAGTCGTGGGATTGACATCGGTTCGATGTCATTTGGTTCGCTTAGCAGTCCACTCAACCCCAACGATGAAGGTGATAATGGGTCAGGCGCCGAAGCTCGTTTGGTCAACGACGCTCGGGACGCCGGTATCGTTTGCGTTGTGGCCATGGGCAACGATGGTTCCAAGCGTGTTCCCTCGCCCGCCAGCGCCGACGGAGCCATTTCCATCGGGGCCGCTGAGGACCGAAACAGCATCAATCGTACAGACGATATCATGGCCTCCTATTCCAACTGGGGACCTCGTTTGGACGATGGAGACGATGACGAGTGGGATGAACTCAAGCCTGACATCTCGGCCTTTGGCACGGCCATCATGTCGGCCTCAGCCGCAACTGGCCCCTCATTCCCCGGCCAACCCGAACGCCCGTTGGCCGACAACGATTACGACTCAAAGGACGGCACAAGCATGGCTACGCCCCTTGTTTCGGGAATCGTTGCCTCCTTGCTTCAAGCCGACGACACACTCTCGCCAGAGGATATTCGCAACATTTTGCGAAACTCTTCGGAGGCTCGCGGGTCAGCTTCAGAACCGGATGTGTCAAACCGCTGGAATGAGAAATGGGGCTTCGGTCTTGTTGATGCATCGTGTGCCCTCGACCATGTCCTCGGCCGCTCTTGCACCCCGTTGGAGGACAACGGCGGGGTCATCGTCACACCGCCTCCGGGAGGAGACGGGCTCGGCGAAGACGTCTCGATGAACGCTCCCGTGAACCAGTCGCTCCATTTGGCAGGAAACACCCTCTCGGTCGAAGGCACAACCGACACCAGTGAGAACGCCTACATTGAGGTTCAAGTGAAGTTTGAGCAATTCTACGATGACGGCGATAGCACCGAACTCACCAACTGGCTTGGCGCTGACGGGACGGTTGAGGATTGGTATTTTGACATCGTTGTCGACGATGATTGGGTCGATGCAGACGAGGCCTACACGCTGATTTACGCTCGTGCTCTCAATGAAGATGGTGAAGCTTCGGCGGTCGACGTTCGCGTCGTCCGCTTTGCTCGCATGACGGTCTCCATCTCTGAGCCACCGCTTGGTACGGCTTTGGTTGGCTTGGTAGAATTCTCGGGAACAGCAGAAGGCATTGAGCATGACCGCATTGAATACAAAATCGACAGTCAGGATTGGCAACTCGGTGACAACCTGAACCAGCAGGGAGATGCTGTTCAAGACTGGTCCTTCACATGGGATTCCAGCGCAGTTGACGACGGTTCGCATCGGATCAGTGTTCGGTTGGTGAATGCATCGGGCGTCACCAGCGATGTGCTCAAGCGAACCTACGAAGTTGACAATCTTCCCGCAGCGCCCAACTTTGCCTTCACGGGAACGGTTGGCGTCTACGACGGCGGTCTTCCAGTTAACTCGGCTGTTGCCGGTACCGTGCTTGAGGTGCGATTCGGTCTTCGGAACATCGGTGATATGGACGCCGATGAAGTCTACTTGACACTGGAGGGGCCGGGCAGTGATTCAACCACTTACCCTTCCGAGGGTAAGGTAACCTCCCTTGAACAAGGAGAAAGCGTCCAAGTAACGCTCTATTGGTGGGCGACGGAAGCCGGTACCCACGACGTAACGCTCTCCCTCGACCCGACCAACCAATACGAAGACCCTGACCGTAGCGATAACGATTACACCTTCAGTTTCACCATTGACGAGCGACCGGTTGAACCCATGCTCCGTTTCCTTCCTGGTGCAGCCCGGACCACCCCCGATGTTCCCGTGCCGGGCATGCCGTACGACATTCGTATCCGCGTAGACAACCTCGGCCAAACCGATGCCAGCAGTTTGAACCTTGCTTTGGAGCGTTTGATGGCGGAAGGATGGCAGCGACTCGACGAACAACCCGTGGCTCTCGTCCCTGGTTCAAGCACGACTTCGGGGTACGCCTTTGCCCGATTTGCTGATGTTCACGATGTTGCAGGCGCTGTCTCTTACCGGGCTGTCCTTAGCGGTTCGGGTGTTGAAATCGAACACAGTGAACACCGGTTCAACATCACGGTGGCTGATGTGCAAGGTGGCGCCAAAGCGCCGATTGACCTCTCCACCGGCGAGGTCGCCGTCGATTTCGTGGGCTTGAAGGACGGTGGTCTTCTTTTCACCACCGTTGACGGCGAACTTCATGCCCGAACCATCACCTCCACGCTGTCGATGGTTGGGGGCGTGGTGCTGGAAGAAAATTGGGGCGGCGAGTTGGCCGTCTACCAGCGAGATGACGGTCTGGTTCAGGTGGCTTGGTCTCGCCGTTCTTTGAGCCTTGAAGGCTACATCTTGACCGATATCGCCATGACGTCCATTTCCGCTGCTGGAAAAACCACGCCAAAGCACTACCACATGCCGGCTCTCAAACTCTCAGAGGGGTCCTACTACGGTTTCACTTTCGACCAGTACGATGGGACCATGGTTCTTGCCGGCTACCATCGCGACTTGTCCACCAGTGGCTCATGGCAAGACATCACGTCGCTCTTTGTTATCTCATCCACTTCGCCCGACAAAGGCAATTCGTGGACCAGCCCGTTGACCGTCCTCTCCGACATTGATATCCGTCCCGGCGACGCCCAACCATTGGCTGTCGGCCTTGGCGAGGAATATCTACACATTCTCTACCAGGAGTATCGCGATGACGTTTCAGGCATTGAGCGGGTGGGCTTGATGTACACGCATGGCTCCTACACCACCTCCTCGTGGAGTTTCCAATATTCCGTGGGTGACAACGCCAAGCATCCCACNATGGACGTCCTTGTTGAGNACGNTGAGGACCGCATCATCGCCGCATGGGTCGAAGGTCAGGGCAAGGTGGCTAACGTTGTGTTGGCCAACACCAACGCCCTTTGGGCCGGCGAGAACATTCAGCGCGTCCTCGCGCCCGGTGTCTCAACGCTCGGCTTCGCCCTACGCGACGAGGGCGTGTACCTCTACCATGACGAGATCAACATCTACGGCCCTGTCCATCGGATGGGCTTGGTGACGGATGCCGACGGCGAGGCCATCAAGGGCATGTCGAACATGCTCGATGATGGCTTTTTGTTTGGCATCGGCGTGATGGAAGACGACACCATCGTCTGCTCCATCACCCCTGGCGGCTCCTTGAGTTTGAGCAAGGTGGCTTCGCTCAAAGGGTCCAACAGCCCGGTTGCATCGCCGGGACTTTTGGAGACGCTCTTGGATTATCTCCCCGGTGATTCGAACGAAGTCAAGTATCGCATTCTTGCCGCCAGCATGGGCCTATTGGTGCTGTTTTTGGGCTTCGTCGTTGTCATGGTTCGGCGCTCCCACAGCGAGGTTGAGGAATTGCTTGAGGAAATGGGCGAAGACGATGTTGAGGGCGTGGAATTGATGATCACACCCGAACAGGACGACGGACCGTTGCTTTCCATCGTCGATGACGCCGAGGAACTCACGGTCCACGACAGTCAGTTGGCGGTCATCGTGGAGGATGAAGATGAGTCACTTGCCGAGGAACTCGAGCGCAAACTCGAGGAAGGCGAAGGTAACGCCCGACTTGAACGCCGAATGAAGCGTAAGCAACAGCGGGAGATGGCAGCAATCCTCCAACAGGGCCTACCTCCACTGCCCGCACCAGGGCTTCCAATGCCCAATGCCCTTCCACCGCTGGACGATAAGGCTCCAGCTCCAACTCCAGCCCTGCCCCTGCCCGATTTGAAGCGTGAAGCGACCTGCCCTTCGTGCCAAGCTAGTTTCGGCGTGAAAGACCTGATGCTGAAGCGGATCACGTGCCCAGTGTGCTCCGAAGTCTTTGATTTGTGAAGTGATTCCATGTGCGGTATTTTCGGCTATATTGGGCATCAACAGGCCCTTCCGATTTTGGTCGAAGGTCTTCGAAGGTTGGAATACAGAGGATACGATTCCACAGGTGTTGCTGTCGATGACGGTTCTCAAGTTCAAACCCACAAAACGGTGGGGAAAGTGGCTGATTTGAAAGCCATCCTTCCCAAGGTCGTGAGTGGAACACGAGGGATTGCTCACACGCGCTGGGCCACCCACGGTGGTGTCACGCAGGTCAACACCCACCCTCACGTATCAGCAGATGGAGCGATTCACCTCGTACACAACGGCATTATCGAGAACTACCAACACCTGCGCCGTGGGCTCGCCGCACGTGGCATTGAGTGCGTGAGTGAAACCGATTCAGAAGTCCTCGTGCAAATGATGGCGCTGGAACTTGAAGGTGGAGCTACACCACTTGAATCNGTCCAAAATACCCTTCAGCACCTCCGCGGAACATGGGGGCTGTGCATCCTCTTCAGAGACNACGACCTGCTCATTTGTGCCAGAAATGGCTCGCCGCTCATCATCGGGCAAGGGGAAAACGAGACCTTTGTTTCAAGTGACCCTCATCCACTGACGGCCCACACCCAACGCGTGGTTTACCTAGAGGACGGGGACCTTGCTGTCATCGAGAGGGGTTCATTCACCATCACCACCACCAAGGGGGCGGAGGTAGAACCCAACATCACGGTGCTCGAGGAGGCATGGGGTGAGGCAGAGCTCGGTGATGCACCTCATTACATGTACAAGGAAATCTACGAACAGCCCGATGCTTTGCGACAGTGCATTGCCGGGCGTGTTGACCGGGAGATGGGCTCAGGGCGCCTGGGTGGGATGGGCCTCGACCACACCACTTTGGTTCAAGCGCCCCACGTACGTTTACTCGGTTGTGGAACAGCAGCCTATGCTGCTGAAATCGGTCAGATGTTGATCGAAAAGATGGGGCGTATTCCCGCCGTCACCCACATCTCAAGTGAATTCCGCAANAACGACCCCGTCATCAATCCAAAAGCCTTCTATCTCGCTGTTTCACAATCGGGTGAGACGGCCGACACCATCTCTGCGGTCAAAGAAATCAAACTCAAGGGCGGACAAGTCTTCGGCGTCGTCAACGTTGTTGGCTCCACCATTGCCCGTCTGTGTGGGCGAGGCGTTTACATTCACTCAGGCCCCGAGCAATCGGTGGCCTCAACCAAGGCTTTCACCAATATGGTGGCAGCCTTGGCCATTTTTGCTACGCAACTTGGTCGCACCCGTCATCTTTCCAAAGCGAACGGACGGGAATTGATTCAACACTTGCAGCAAGCACCTCACCTGATGGAGACCTATTTCGAAGATATTGGGCCCATCCACGAAGCGGTCGACCTTCTGCACGATGCAGGTTCAGTGTTGTTCCTCGGTCGGGGTCTCTCAGCACCCGTCGCCAAAGAGGGGGCGCTCAAACTTATGGAACTGGCCTACATTCCCTGTTTGGCTTACCCTGCTGGTGAGATGAAGCACGGGCCTATTGCGCTGCTTGAAGAGGGCAGTCCGGTCGTGGTTGTCGCCCCCAATGACCACCTCAAGGACAAGACGATGTCGGCGCTGCATGAGTGCAAAGCCCGCGGTGCGAAAATCATCTTGATTCACGAGAAGGGTGATCCCATCGGTAACGAGGGCGATGTCTCCATCGCCGTTCCTGCCATTCATCCTTGGTTGACCCCACTCCTCACGGTGCTCCCGCTTCAGTTGATGGCTTACGAGACGGCCCTGAAACTTGGTCGAGATGTCGACCGACCTCGGAACCTTGCGAAATCGGTCACGGTTGAGTGAACTCAAACGATTGTGAATCGCTGTTCGCTCTCTTTCCAATTGAACGGTTTGTAGCCGAGCAAGTGGTTGGTGTGGCGCATCTTGACAATGCCGAGTTTACGGAAGACATCGTCCCCGTCTCGCTCCATCACCAGGTGCATGACCCCGTCAGAGAGGTAATCCTCAACACCGTATTCACCGAACTGTTTGTGGTCTTCACCGGTCATTTCACAAATGAAGAACGAGGTCAATTCTAAGCGGCGAACCGCTTCAAATAACCGGAAGATTTCATCACGAGGGTTTTCCATCTTCGTCAAGGTAAAGAAGGCGCCCAACGAGTCAAACACCAGCAATTCGAAGCCAATGGATTGGCGATATGAGGTCAACTGCTTGATGAGTTGCCCCATCCAGTCCACACGGTTGTTCATGCCTTGTTCATCAAGTTGTACACGAAGGTCGGCAAGATCGATGATAGCAATGCGGTTGCGCACACGAGGGTCATCCACGTTCATGCCCATGTTGGCCATGTGAGAGCGGAGAGAGTCCTTACCTTGCTCGAGGGTGACGTAGATGCCACTGGTTTCACCGTAAAGAACAGCGTTGTAGAGCATGGAAAACGTTAGGCTGGATTTCATGGCACCCGAGGCGCCAGCGACGATACAAATGTGTCCTTGTGGAATACCGCCTTGCATCTTCTCGTCAAGGCCTTCGATGTGGGTTGGGATACGTTCCATCTCTGACATGGGGCTCACTCGTCTCTCGGTGGACCTTCCGATTCTTCAATATCACCCACGCATTTGATGGGTAATCTCCAAAACCCTCGTTGTTCAGTTTGAGGTATGGACGTGTGGTTGGCTTCCAACTCCCAGCGGCGTTTTGCCCTGTTGGCCGCCCTTTATCCAAACCTCCATCACGAGGGTTTGGACGGGGTTGATGAAACGCCCCCAAGCGGGACGGTCGAGCACCAAGTGCTGACGATTTGTCAGCGCAAAGCGGATGCGCTTCCTGAAACGAACCACGATCTTGTTATCGTCGCCGACACGATGTTGAGCGACCCCGACGATCATTCTCTCAGCATGGGAAAACCACGCGACCGCACTCATGCAGCCATCATGCTTCATCGGCTCAGCGGCCGTCTGCATCAAGTTTGGTCGGCGACCGGCATTCGCTGGCAGGGAACCTGGCATTACTGGTGCGAGGCCGCCGTCGTTTCCATCCCAGAACTCTCCGACGAGCAGTTGGGCGGATTGCTCACTTCCGATTCATGGAAAGGAAAAGCAGGGGGCTACGACCTTCACGGTCCGATGGGTGAGCATGCGCGGTTGGTGGAAGGAGCGGAAAGCACTGTTTTGGGATTTGCAGGCGAGGCAATGGCTTTTCTCGAGACCCTAGCGTCAACACGCTGAGCTCACAATAGCGGCGTCAAGCCCAATTCGTGCTTTTGCATGTCAACCACGACGTTTTGTCCGGGGATCATGAGCAGTTTATCTTCGGCATCGAGCGAAAAAACGCTGACACGGGCGTGGTCGGCCATGTGCTTGATCTCTCTTCGGCAGGCCATCTGGTGGCTTTCCATGTGGACCAAGGAGCGTAAATCCACGATGGCGGTATCACCCTGCAAGACCCGTTCGAGCATGGCGGTTGTGGGAATTCGCTTCATGACATCGGGTGCGATGTAGCGAAGAGCCTTGTCGGGAACATGCGGCCGACGTTGCCGTTCCACACCGAGGTCGTGAAAGGCCTCGCCATCGGGTGTGAGGGGGCCGTTCCAACCCAGCGGAGGGGTGCGCAAGCTACGGATGTCGGGTTCAAGCCTGGCGGTGGGCGAGGATACAGGTTTGGTTTCCTGAGGCGTTGTTTCCTCGGCTTGCGGTCCCGTCAACGAAACGGGCTTTGGTGCGGCTGGAGCCGGTGGTGGCGTGTTTGCAGCGGCCGGTGTGTTGCCTTCTGGGTCAGGTAATCCGAAAAAATTCCACAAACTTCCCATGTCCACCGGCCTCAAAAGTCCAGATCGTCGAGCAACGACTGCAACTGATTGGAGGCAGGGGTTGGTGGAGTTTGTGAAACTATGGGTTGAACCGGGGCCGGAGCGGGCTGGTTTGCGGCCAACCACTGCTCACCGTAGTAGTTCCATTGTTCCATGGTCCATCCTTCCGGAAGGCCAGTCGCCGGAAGTGGCGGACCGGTGTTGACAGGTTGGGCCGTCTCCATGGGTGCCGCAACAGGCGCTGCAGCGGGTTGGGCGGCTTGAACGGGAGTTTCCGGTTGTGAAGCCGGCAACGGTGCCATGGTTTTGGGTGCGCCGGTGAACTGACTTTGTTCAAACATGCCGAAATCTTCGGCGGTGTTTGCGCCTTGTCGGGTGAACAGCAGGAAGACGACCAAACCGATGATGATGATGGCCAGCAAGCCGATAATGGCCGTTGTGGTGGTGCCCAAAGTTTCCGTGATGCTTTGGATGATGCCTTCAGCCGGTGCTTCAGCGACAAGGACGATGATTTCTGCTTGGGCCTCTTCACCGTCGTCGTCGGTAACGGTCAGGGTGAAGGTCCAGGTACCTGCAGGCAAGTTTTCCACGGTCCATGTTGGGCCTGTGAAGTCCACATCTCCGGTTTTCTCGCCGTCAAGGTCGGTGTCGAGGTGGGAACTGTCCCACTCGTACACCAGATTTTCTTTGTCGCTGACCGTTTCAACACTGTCCGTTCCTGAGATGGTCAGGTTGTCGCCTTCGGTCAGGCCGTCAAGCACAGAGATTTCGGAAATGACAGCGGTGGGCGGGAGGTTCAACACGCTCACGTTCATGGTCTGGTGGGCGGCTGCGCCGTCATTGTCGGTGACGGTCACCGTGATCATGCGCACACCTCGCGTGGTCCAGGACGGCTCGATGTTGGTGCCGCTGAGTTCACAATCGTTGTCGTTCATACCATCGCCGTCGAGGTCAATGTTGGCATCCAAGTCCCAACACACCTCAAGGCTCGCCATGTCCGAGGCCGTATCCGTTACTTCCACGGACAAGTTCAGCAGGTCGTTTTCAAACACCGGTGTATTCCCTGGTAGCCCCGTTACGCTTGGCGCCACGTTGTGAATCATGACCTTGGCTTGTTGTATTTCGGATGATGCACCATCGGCGTCAATCGCTCGAACTTGAACGGTGTGGATGCCTGAAGTGTTCCATGAGACCGCTTCATTGGAATAGCTCCCAATACTCGAAACGGTCCAGTTCTCGTTCTCAAGTGAGGGGTGCCATTCGATGATGACCGTGCCCTCGTCGTTTTCTGAATCGTTTGCCGTTGCCCGCAGGAAGGCCACTTCATCCTCGTTGAGATGCCACGTCCCGTTTTCATCGGGCAGGACCTCTTCGCCGCCCTTGACCAGCGTTGGAGGGGATATCGTAGGGGCGATGTTCAGCACCATGATTTCGGCTGTTATGTTCGTGCTGTCACCATCGTCGTCAATGCCTTGGGCCGTGATGGAAATCATGCCTTCTTCGGTTGGCGTAAANGTGCATGTTTTCTCAGAGGCGGTTGCGTCGTTCACCACGCCGCAATCGGTCCAATCAGGCCAGTAGACCTTCACGATTTGGCCCGCAGGCGCTACCGTGTCAATATCGTTCATGTTGAAGACCTCAATCGTGACTGGAGACTCCACTTCCACGGATTCAGGGTAGGCCAACTCAAAGTTCGGAGCACGGTTCAGCACCAGCACATCGACCACCAATTCGTCGGTGTCCAGCTCTTCATCAATGACGAGCACCTTGACGCTCCATTCTCCGCTATTGGACCAGTTGTATTGAGTCCAGCAGTCCGGTGCTTCAATGATGGAATCCAAATCGTCGCGGTAATTGATTTCAAAGATGCAGTCAACATCACCGCCATCTAAGTCAAAACTCTGCGTGGCGTTGAGTGTGACGTTTTCGTACGTGTATTTGCCCTGGTCAACCACGAGCGAGGCGTTGGGTGAACGACCGATGAAGACGGAAATGGAGGCGTCGTTGTTGCTGCGGTTGGCATCGGCGGTCACGTTCTCATCGGGGTCGACCGTGAAGGTGAGCTGAGCCGTTCCAATCTGCATGTCGGCTGGCACCGACCAATCCACCAGAACACGCTCCTCTGCATAGGGCGCAATGGTCGGTAGGACGCTTCTTGAGACCACACCATCGGGCGTTTCGATTTCCATGAAGGTTGACGGAGCGGTCAAGACGCCACGGTTCTGTGCGGGCAGTGAGAAACTGAGAAGGTCGCCCGGCAGGGCGTTGTAGCCAATGGAAGCACCCAGCGTTGAAGTGTCGCCGTTTCGAGTGCGTTCAACGATGACCGAGTTGGCCTGCGCCACGAGGTCAATGCCGACCACGCTCAAATCTTGCACCACGGTGGTGGCGCCGACGATATCGGCTACCGGGTCATACACCACGATCCCGTTGCTGGTGTGGTCATCGCTAGCGGGTGTATCGTCCACTTCGTCAGAGACGTTGAGCGAGGCTTGGGCCTGACCGTTATTATCCGTGGTCGGGTTGATGATGGTGTCCGCAATTTCGTAGCGAAGCTGGAGGTTGGTGTTTTTGATGGGGATGCTGGGCGAGCCGGCCACGCTGTATTCGATGGAAATTTGCTCAATGGCGTCCGGCAAGGTTGCTGTGGTGGCGGTGCTGACGTGAATTTGCGTGTTTCGGCCCCCGGGTGATGAAGCGGGGACGACGCTGTTGGAATCTGATGGGTTGTAGGTCTTCAAAATCCAATCAATGGTGAATCCTGCGGGGTTAACAATACGGTTCCAAGCGCTTCCACGGACGGCGGGACAATACCAGTTGAAGCCGAGGTTAACGCCCGTAGCGTTCCATTCAGCGATCTTGTACGAATCATCGCATCCAGTGTATTGCGGTGAGTCCCCGTCTTCTGTGGGTGCCTCGTTCTTGATGACCTGCCATGAGTTATTCTCGTCCTCTTCTGAGTCAAATTCAGTGGGGTCAAAATAGTCGGATGTGCCGCTCACTTCGGTCTTGGCCTCAAATTCCATCCACCACTGGTCACCGTTTCGAACGGGGAAGTCGTAGCGTTCTTTGGCGGGCGTGTAGGTGTTGTCAAAGTTCACGATGCCGAGGGTTTGCTCGAGGAAGCCGAGGTTGAACGGACGGAACCTCACGTCGAGCGTAAAGTCGCTGGTGATGGTGGCCAAATCCCTGGCTCGGAGGATGTCAATGCCGTCGTAATCGATGTTGAGGCGACCGGTGACGCCTTCCAAGGTTGCGCCGCTATTTCCTGAGGTGAAACTGCCACTGATTTCAATCTCGTAAGCAAGGACGGTGTCGCCGTTGGTATCGGTTTCGTAGAAGATGTCCGTGACCTCGTTGACGGTATCGCCCGTCAGCGTGTTGAGTGACGCCGAGACGTTGGCTTGGACCAGCAATTGGGCGACGTCAAACTTCGTTTCATACACCCACGTATCGCCCACGCGATAGTTGGGGACATCGACCACGCCGTTCACGCCTTGCGTGTGCTGTTCAGTCGGCGTTTGGTCGTTGAGTATGGATGATTCTACCGCCCCGAGTCCCGTTGAGAGGACAAAGAGGGCGACGAGGAAAGCGGCTTGGCAGGCACGTCCCAGCATGGATGCAGGTTGCAGTTCTGATACAAAAGAGAATGTCCTTTTTGCACGGAATCATCCTTGTGAATCAAGCCATTGTTGTCCGTAGTGTTCCCACTGTTCCATGGTCCATCCATCGGGAAGACCCGTTTCTGGAATCGGTGGTCCAGTTTGCACACCGGATGCTGAAGTCGGTGCGTTTTGCATCGCTTGTTGGAACAGATAGTCGGGCGGCGGTCCTTCGGGTTGTTTTTGCCGTCGCCGCTCTTCTCTATCGGTGAACAAATCGCCGGTCAAGGCATCCGATACCTCGTCCCATACACTTTCGTTGGCCTCAACACGGTTTCGTCGGCGGGCGAACAAGGCCACAAGCAACAACATCAAGGCCAGGAGGCTGAGCTGAGCGAGAGGATTTGCCTCTTCACCAATGAGGGCGGCACCGAGGTTCTCGATGGGCGTACGGTCCGCAGGCAAGACTGCAAAAGTGACCACCTTGGTCCCGGGCCGCTCGGGGTCTTCGTCCCACGCCATGACCTTGACCGATTGGAGGCCGTCGCGCTTGAAGGTGTAGGTAACCGTTTTTCCGATAAGGTCGGCGTCGTTGTCAGGGATGCCGTCTTCATTGCTATCGTCGTTAACGTCGATGTCCCACGCCACGGTCAGGTCGGCCACATCGTTGAGTGCATCGAGGGTGCTGCTGGCATCGAGCAGGCATGCCTGGTAGGCCACGCATGAAAACGGCGCCGTGCGCACGATCGGGGGCGTGTTGAGCACCAAGACCTCGAGGACTTCACTGGTGTGGGCTCCGTCATCATCGGTGACGTGGTAAACGAGTTTGTGGGTGCCACTGCGGTTCCATGAAACGGTCAGGTTGTTGCCGATGACATCGCAATCATCGTCGGCACTGCCGAAATCATCGGAGTCCATGCTCGGGTCGATGTCCCAGCAACGCACCAAGGAGTCTACATCCGACGGTGTGTCGGTCGATGAGCCAGAGACACGGATGCTCTGGCCTTCGGCGACGGGGAGAACGGGGGCGATGGGTTCGATGGTTGGGGGTACGTTTTGCACGCTGACCCAACGCTCTTCAATACCGCTTGAGGCACCTTCTGAGTCCGTTACTTCAAGGCGCATTTTGTGAAGGCCAGCCTCAAGCCAGACCATCTCAAATTCGGAGGTTCGGCCGTCAAAGACGCGAACAAGTGAGGGTTGGGCATCGTCGGGCCACCACGTATGGGTCAGGCCCTCAATATCGTCCAAGGAATCCTGTGCTTGGCCCTTCACACTGACGACTTGGTCTTCTTCGACGTGCCAGGTGTCTTGAGCGTCCATGGCGATGGGCCCTTCATCGCCGACCATCTGCACGTTCAGGCTGTGTGGTCGGATGTTGGTGAATTTCACATCAAAGGTCGCTGAAGAGACGGCTCCGTCGTCGTCGGTGCCAATGGCGGTGAAAGTTTTCCAGCCCTCCGTGTTCGATGTCGTGGTGCAGACACGGGTGTAGTAGCCTTCCTTGCAGTTGGCTCCTGGCCAGTAAATATCGACCACGCCGGGCCAAACCTTCTCCGAATCGGAATCGTTGGCATAGGCATAGAGCGTGATGGGGTATTCCACCTTGGCCTCCGTTCGTTGGCTTCGCACCTCGATGTTGGGGTCTCGGTTTTGCACGGTGACATTCAGAATCATGATCGCCTCATCTCGCTCTTCGTCCTCAACGGTGATTTCAATGGGGTAGACGCCGTCGTCAATCCACGTGTAATTCAACATGCAGGACGGGGAAACGATGCGTTCGTAATCCCAGGTCCTCGTGCCATCATCAAAGGGTACGTAGAATTCACACGAAACATTCCCGCCGTCCTCGTCATAGCTTCCACTGGCGTTGATGAGAATGGTTTCCTGGGTCATCCCAATGGGTGCTGGTGCCACGGGGGTGGGCAATCGCCCCACAAAGAGTTCAATGCTTCCAATATTGTTCTGGAAGTTGGCATCGGCGGTGTTCAATCGCCCGGTATCCGCTTCCCATTGGATTTGGAGTGAACCGATGCTGGTGCTGTTGGGAACGGTCCAAATTTGGAACATTTTGTACGCCTGATAGGTTTGCAGCGCCGGCAATTCTTCGGTGATGGCGACACCGTCGGGTGTGGTCAGCCGAGCGTCCGTTACCGCGGAAGTGGTGATGCCGCGGTTGTTGAACGCGACTTCAATGTCGAGTTTATCACCGGGCAACACGTTGTAGCCCGAGAGGGTGTTGAGTTGGGTCACCGTACAAACATTGCCGATGCAGCGTTCTCGCAGGATGACGGCTGCGCCCTCGTCAGCAAAGACATCCAAGCCAACAAGGTACTGGTCAAGCGTTACGGTTGCTGCACCGACCTTGTTTCCGGCTTTGGCTACCAGCCCATGGCTGGCATAATCGAGTTGCGTCGCAGACGAGTCGAGTGCATCTCCGATGTCGACCATGGCCCAAGCGCTGCCGTTGGCTGCCGTGGTCAGGCTTGTAACGAAGCCTTCCACTTCATGATGCAATTCAAGTTGCAAACCTGCCGTGTTGGAGAAGCACGATGANGAGGCGTTCACCCATACCTGCATCGGCGTGTTGAGGGCGGTGATGGACCGTTCAGGAACCACATCGAGGCAGTCCGAGCGAGTGCCGGGATTGGTGTACGGTTCCACTCCTGTCGAGCCAACAGGGTCGTAGCGCTTGAGTTTGAAATCGATGACCAAGCCGATGTCGTCAGCCGTGTGAAGCCAGGCATAGTTTCGCACTTCAGGACAGTACCAGCGGTAGCCTTCCGAGATACCGTCGCTGTTGAATGAGGTCATCTCGTAGGATTCGTTACATCCTCCGTAATCGATGGTCTGGCCGACGTTATTCGTGGGTTTACCGACATCGGTGACCACCCACGTGGTCGTGTTGGTGTCGGTCTCAGGTGGAGGGAAGGGCGTGATGTAGTCGCTTTGGCCCGACCACTGCGAATAGGAGGTGGTCGTGGTCGTCCATCGCTCGTCGATGCGGAGTGGAAAGTCGTAATTCTCGTTGACCGGGGAATAGGTGGTGGTGATGGTGATGTCGCCGAGGATCTGCTCGAGGAAGGAAATGCCGCTGGGAACGAAGCGGATGTACATGTCCAGTTCACTTCGGATGGGCGAGAGGTCACTGACTCGCAAGTATTCGGTTTGGGTGAACTGAATGTAGACGTTGCCGGTGTAGCCCTCGAGGGAGACGCCTGATTTGTCGAAATTCGCCGAGGTTCGCAGGGTGTAGGCCAGGACCGACATGTTGTCCACGTTTTGGGTGGTGATGCCGGTGACTTCTGAGGTGGTGTCGCCTTGAATTTCACCGACCGTAGCGTCAACACCCGTGTCAGTGACAAGGACGGTGGGGTCGAAGGTGCCAGCGTAGATCCAACGGTCGCCGATGCGCCATGTCGGGACATCAGAAACACCGGGGTCTCCAGCGATTGTGCGTTGAACGGAGGGTTCGAGGAGATGCTCGTGGTGCGTGAGTGGCACCATGTTCAGCATGAGCAGCAGCACCAAGGCCACGGGGACGGTGCGGCTCAAGCGTACCTCTCCCATGGCATGGCCACGGGCACGGGAGGACATCAAGACTTCTCCTCCAGCGTTATGGCTGGGGTTTTTGCTCAAAGCAGGTCAGCGAGTTCGTCCTTGATGATTTCAACGGCTTCGAGAATCTCGTCCTTGTGTCGGGCGCCGGTGATGACCATCTTTCCGGAACCGAAGATAAGACAGACAACCTTTGGGTCATCAAGTCGGTAGATGAGGCCGGGGAACTGCTCTGGCTCGTACTCCACCTTGTCAAAGGGCAAGTGGAAGGTCAAGTGGTTGAGGTTGAGTTTGCGAGGAACACCTGCCTGTGGTTCGCCGGTAAACTTGTCCACGCCGTCGTAGTCTTCGGGGTAGTGAAGGGCGTAGGTGGCCACCATGTTTTGGACTTCGATGGTGACATCCTTGAGGTCCCAGGTTTCAATTCCAGCAGCTCGCAAATCCTTGATCATGCGGTCAATACCGGTGTGGATGTTGTCCTCGTCCTTTCCGCCGGTGCAGACAGCACGGCCGGAGCGGAACATCAGAATGGCAAGTTTTGGCTCGGTTACACGGTAGACGACACCAGGGAATTGCTCGGGTTCGTACTCACAGTTGAGTTGGATGGCAATGTCGGGGAGGTCAAGTTCTTCGGCAACACGGGTGCTGGCGACAACGTTCACAACAGTTAGGCGTTCTTCATCGGTGGTCATATAAAGGCCGAATAACCTTTAGTATATAAAAGGAATTTCGGCATCCGAAAATCTTTCTTTTCGCTCAACTCGACGAATCAAGTCGAACACCTGGGTTGCCCAGCCTTGAGATGAGCACCCGGCCGCCGGCCAATTCAATGGCCTCGCCGGTGGTTTTCGGGTCCCGTGTTAGGGCAACCATGCATCCGCCACCGCCCGCACCAGTCAACTTTACGCCCAGCGAGGTCGGTGCCGCCGCTTGAATCAAGTTCTCGAGTTCGGGGGATGACACCCCGAGGTTTCGCAGCAGAAGGTGGTTCTCGCTCATGGCATGACCCACCGCTTCATAATCGCCCCGAATCAACGCATCAATGCCGCGTCGAGCGACGGTGCCGATGGCTTCGATTTCCTGCATGCGATGCGGCTCGGCGGCCAAGGCTTTGGCGACCATCGCCACTTGCCGAGAGGTCGGTGCGTGGACCCCGGTGTTTCCCAGCACGAGGTGGATGTCCTCGGTAGCGGCAGGCAAGGAATGGACTTCCCAAGTTCGCTCGCCCTCGGGCGTTTCCAATCGCCGAGTGTACAACCAATCACCTCGCTCCTCTCGTTGATTGGAGAGAATGACCATGCCGCCCTCAACGCTTGTGGAGGCGTCCATTGGTGATGCACGACCGTTCTGCGCATGGGCTTCGGCAAGATGGGCAAGCGAACTCAGGCGGTCCTTATCCAGCGNCTCTTGTTCAGCGGAGATGTGGTGCATGGCGGCGCCCACCGCTGCGCTTAACGCTGCGCTGGAGCCGAGGCCGGAGGCGTTGGGGATGTCGCCAGAGACATGGATGGCCATGGGCCTGCCCTCGTCCATCAAGGCGTCTTTGAGCATGACGATGTGGGGGTGCTTTTTGCTGTTCAGGGGACTTCCATCAACACTCCAGTTTGCAGCGGGTGTCAGGGCGACCGTCAACCGCTGTTCGATGGCGACGGCTACGGCAGGCTGCCCGTAGACGACAGCATGTTCACCAAACAGGATGCATTTGCCCGGGGCGCTTGCGACCGTCGGCGGCACCCCATCACCCATGAACAGAACACGAGGTCGGGCTTCATATTCCTTGTTGCGCAGTGCACGATTTCGTTGTTCTTTTGACGGTGCATTGAAAGTGCGTCTTGAACTGGGACAGATAGGCGCGTTCAAGCGTCAACGGTGAGGAACATGGAACATCCCCTGTTTTTGGATTACGGCCCGATTCCCGGTTGGGCGATTCTCTTGGTCTTGTTTGGCGTCTCCGGGGGCTTCTTTGGTTATCAGGTGGTCAAAGCCTCTCGTTTGGTGCTCAAAGGCAAGCCAGAGAACCGATTTGACAATTGGGGCACTCGTATTTCCGAGGTGCTCAGCGGCTGGTTGGGTCAAAAGAAGGTGCTCAAGGATCGCGTCGCCGGTGGCATTCACGTCCTCATGTTCTGGGGATTCCTCATGCTCTCCACCGACATGTTTGACCTTGCAAGCGGCAACCAATTTTCGCAGAAAATCCTACCAGAAGTGGTTCGTGGGCCTTGGAACTTGATCGTGGAAATAGGCTACACCATCGCCTTCGTGGGCTGTGTCTTGGCGTTGATTCGCCGTGTGGTGTTCACACCGGAGAAGCTCAAGGGGAAATCACAGCTCGAAGGCAATGTCATTCTGTTGCTCATCATGACCATCACCACCACCTCCTTTGTGGTTGAAGCCGGTGAATCCACGGTCTCATCCACGTGGGAGCCCATCGGTGCGTGGGTGGCGAGCACGCTGGTGCCCTCCACCAGTCTCATCATCGCCGCCTACTGGGCCCACATGCTCGCGATTTGTGTCTTCCTCTTCTTGATTCCACTTTCCAAGCACATGCACTTGGTCATGGCCTTCCCGAATGTCTTCTTCCACGACCTTCGCCCCATGGCGACCATGGAACCCCTCGCTCGAGGCGAGGACGGCAAAGCGGTTTTGCTGGATGATTTGGACATTGAATCCTTCGGGGCCGTGAACTACACCGATTTCACCTGGCGAGACCTCATCGACGGTTGGGCCTGTACCTCATGCGCCCGCTGTCAAGACGTCTGTCCGGCTTACGCCAGCGGCAAAGCCCTCAACCCGATGGAAATCATTCACGACGTGCGTCATTACGCCAACGACCACGCCACCAGCATCTTCGCCGATGAAACGCCTGATGAGGACATCATCGCTCGGTTTGGTGAGGACGCCATTTGGGCGTGCACCACCTGCCACGCCTGCGTCGAAGCCTGTCCGATTTACATCGACCACGTTCCCAAACTCACCGACGCTCGTCGCCATCTGATGATGGAGCGTATGGAATTTGACGAGAGCGTCGAAGACACCGTCATGCCGCTCATGGCCACCATCGAGAACCTCGAGTCGGATTCCAACCCCTACGGTTTGCCTTCTCACGAGCGCGGCGACTGGGCCGATGGTCTCGACGTCAAGGTGGCTGAGCCCGCTGAATACATCTATTTCGCAGGGTGTGCTGCTTCCTTTGACGAGCGCAACAAGAAAGTCGCCCGAGACACCATCAGCATCATGAAAGAAGCCGGCCTTGATGTCGGTATTTTGGGCATGCAAGAAGGCTGCAGCGGTGATGCCGCACGCCGAGCGGGCAACGAATACCTGTTCCAGATGCTGGCGGAAACCAACCTCTCCACCTTTGAGGAAATCGGGGTCAAGAAGGTCGTCGCTTCCTGCCCGCACTGCTTCCATACCCTCGGCAAGGAGTACAAGGACTACGGCGGTGAAGACATCGAGGTCATGCACCACTCTCAACTCATCAACCATCTCCAGGTNGAGGGCAAGCTACCCCAGCCAAAACACGACGGCACGGTCACCTATCACGACCCATGCTATCTCGGCCGAATCGGTGGCGAATTGGACGCTCCTCGGGACGCCATCGGCGGCGTTGATGTTGAGGCTGAACGCCACGGACGCGATTCCTTCTGTTGCGGTGCTGGAGGCGCCCAAATGTGGATGGAAGAGCACGTTGACGAAGGGTATGACCGTGTGAACGTGATTCGCTCCAAGGAACTCGCCGCCACCGGTGCAGAAACGGTGGCCGTGGGTTGCCCCTTCTGTTCGACCATGGTCACCGACGGNNTGAGCGCCATCGGNNCNGANATGGAAGTNAAGGACGTGGCNGANNTNGTCTGGGAGCAAATCAAGGCCAACGACGCCAAGATCGAAGCGGCCAAAGCCTCGGCTGAATCCGCTTCCAAACCCGCCGAGGCCTGAGGTTGAGGCGTGCTGTCAACGAACGACCAGCAGGCCTTGCTGGCGTGGTACGATGAACATCAACGGGATTTACCGTGGCGGCAAAGCAACGACCCTTGGGCCATTCTCTTGAGCGAAATCTTGCTGCAACAAACGCAGGTCAGCCGTGGTTTGGTCTACTGGCAGCGGATGGTCGAGACATTTCCGACGATCGCCTCTATGGCGCAGGCCCCGGTTGATGCGGTGTTGAAGGCATGGGAAGGTGCGGGTTACTACAGCCGTGCTCGTCGTCTTCATGCGCTCAGTCAGAAGGTGATGCTTCCCAAAGCCGAGGGTGGCTTCGACGGCCGATTACCCTCAACCTATGACGAACTCCTTTCCCTTCCCGGTATTGGCCCTTACACCGCTGCCGCCGTCGCCAGCATTGCCTTCGGCCAGTCTGTGGCCTGTGTTGACGGCAATATCCGACGGGTCATGGCTCGCCAAACCACCCAACCCAACCCGACGCCAAAGGAGGTTCAGGCGTGGGCTGACGGCTCGCTGCAGACCCAACGACCGGGCGATTGGAACCAGGCGCTGATGGAATTGGGCGCAACGGTGTGCACGCCCAAACGCTGGAACTGCGGGGGTTGCCCGATTCAAGCCTCCTGCTCGGGAAAAGAAAATCCCGGTGGCTTTCCAACACCAAAGAAACAGCGTGTAACCGCCCTCAATCTCGTGGCTGTGGTCGAATTTGCTCTGGATGGCCACCCNGTCNTGCATCAACGACCGATGACAGGCATCTTTGCGGGTCTGTGGGGTCCNGTCTACCTCGAGGATGAATCAAGCGGTACCGAAGCTTTGGTCAGATGCGGTACGGTCAATCACCAGTTAAGCCATCGGAAAATTGAGGTTCAGGTCTACCTCAAGGTGCACGACCTTGCGCCCCACGGCACCTTGCGGAGCAGCGTTGCGCTCTCCTCGCTCGATGAGAAAGTTCTGAATCTTGCTTTGGAGCATGCGGGTGCGAACTCACCGCTTGACCATTTAGAAGCAAAGGGCTAAACGAAAGCATCATGACACANGGCTGTGAAGTTCATCATTGAACAAGATTGGGCGGACATTTCCCATCACTTCCGACGTATGTTTGGAGGCTTGGGTGTTCTTGAGGCGAGTGAACAATTGCTTGAATNTCGCTCCAAGCCTCCAACGGTTTCCACCGGTATCAGTCTGGACTGCCACGGGCACCTTTTGGCCAACATGCCGCTGCATTCCATCCAATCCGCCTTCACGACGGTCGCGTTTGACGAGGCCTTGACCTTCCTTCGTCTGGAAGGGCCCGGTGTTGCTTACACCTACACNATNCCAACGGAAATTCTTGCTCTTCGAGATGCGNAGGCTTAGTTTTTCGCTGATGTGGGCAATGCCTTTGCCACCAGCAATTCGTGCCGGAAGGAGGCCAAACAAACCATCAGACCTGCTACCAAGATGTATTCTGCAGGTGCAGCGATACGAATGCCATCTTGGGCTTGGTTGAGGAACTCAACGGTGGTCATGCCGGTCGGGTCAACGCTGTTGGCAGCCGTTTGGAAGGCCACGATCATGACCACAAAACCCACGGCGGCCATTGCGAAACCGACCAGCCGCATCCGTTTTCCTTCCACCGTTGCTCGGTCTCCGAGCGCCGTGTTCGCCAAGAATGCCCAGACAACGCCGCCGCCAAAGGCCAGCATGGCTGTGAGGATGTGGGGATTGATGTGGTTGTACATGTCGTAGTGGCTGACCAGAATCGAATTCAACGACGCCAACAGACCGGTCAGGGTGGCCACGAACCAAAGCAGCGGGCGTTCCGCCTCGAGCGTGTGGTAAAGATGCCATGCATAGGTCATTTGCACGAGACCACCGAGGGTCAGACCAACGGTAAAAACGACGCCATCCACACCGGTGGCGTCGGCTTCAGAAATGAAAAACGGGACCGCACGAGGTCCAGCGAGTTGATGCAGCAGCATGGAGGCGAGGATGGTGGCCGTGGGCACGAGGTAGCTGCCTCGGGCTGCGAGCAGACCTTGGTCGTGGGTCAAAGGAAGACGTCGACCGTATCTTGGATGCATGTGTCGAAGTCCTCCCATTCCATGCCGAGGACCTTCTCGGCTTTGGCACTTGAGTAATTCGTGTCCCCGCCCATCATGTTCTTGGCCACGGCTCGTGTGAGGTAGCGCTGNCNNCCNANNTTNCCNCCCAACCAGTCTTGNAACACCGCCAACGGCACGAGGACATTTGGAAGGCTGTAGCGCGGTGCCTTGGTCGTCGGGTTCAGCGTACGGATGCGCTTGCAGATGGTGGCTAAGGTCAGATTTACGTGCGGTGCCAAGATGAATCGCCCTTCTGCTTCGTCGACCTCAAACGCCCGACGGTGGGCTTTCGCTACATCCCGAACATGAACCACCGACATGGGGAACTTTGGCACCACAGGGTAACTGCCTGCGATGGCGTCTTGGAAGAAATCAACGCTGGGTGTCGGTCGGACGAAGCCGCCTCCCAGCACGGCGGTGGGGTTAATGACGCGTAAATCGAGGTCGAGTTCATCGGCAAGTTTCCATGCCAACCGTTCAGATTGTGTTTTGGCAGTGGTGTAGGGCAGGGAAGTGTCGGTGTTCCACACGGTTTCGTCCTTGGTTGTCCCTTTCGGTGATGTGCCCACNGCGGCGGTGCTTGACGTGTAGACAATGCGTTTGATGCCCGCCGTTGCCGCAGCATGGAGAAGGTGAGCAGTGCCTTTGTTGGCGGTGTCAAGAATCATGGTCGCCGTTCCTCTCGTAGAGTAGATGGTAGCGGTGTGGAACAACCCATCGCAGCCCTGAAGCATCTCATCCCATCCGTCGGCTTCCAGCACATCGCCTTCCACCAATTCCAATCGGTCTTCAAGGCCCAAATCTCTGGCGTGGGCCATGACGTGGTCCGTTTTGGATGCGTCGTTCAGGTCCCGCACTGAGCCGCGAACGAAATAGCCGTGTTCCAGTAAATCACGAACGATGTGGTTGCCAATGTGGCCGTTGACGCCCGTTACGAAGATTCGCTGAGGAGTCTCGTCGTCCATAAGCAACCTGACGGGCGCGTCCCGTATGAACCTTCAAGTGCAACCCATTCTAGGCGTTATTGAAGCCCATGCCCATTCGCTTGCACGACACTCGTCGCCGAGAAAAGGTGAATTTCACCACGCTTGAGCCAGGGAAGGTGTCGATGTATGTGTGCGGCGTTACCGTTTACGACCGATGCCATCTCGGCCACGCACGGTGCTATCTTGCCTTTGATCTCATCCATCGCTGGCTCGAAGCCAGCGGGTACGACGTTCACTATGTTCAGAATTTCACCGATATTGACGACAAGATCATCCATCGGGCGAACGAACTGGACGGCGATTGGAAGGCGTTGGTGGACCAGAACATTGAGTCCTACTACGAAGACATGGATGCCCTCAACATCCTTCGAGCTGATGATTATCCTCGTTGTACGGAGTACGTTGACGACATGATTCGCATCACACAAGACCTCATCGACAAGAACCACGCCTATGTGGCCGATGACGGTGTGTATTTTGATGTTGAATCCGCACCAGAAAAGTACGGTCAACTGACCGGGCAATCCATCGATGCGGTTCGCTCGGGAGCAGGTGGCCGTGTGGGTGAAACCGGTTCGGGTAAGCGCGACCACAAGGACTTCGCCTTGTGGAAAGCGGCCAAGCCCGATGAGCCGACATGGGATTCACCGTGGGGGCCGGGAAGACCGGGTTGGCACATTGAATGTACGGCGATGTCCATGGATTACTTCGGCAAGGAGTTTGACATCCACGGTGGTGGGCACGACTTGCGATTCCCTCACCACGAAGCAGAAATTTGCCAGGGGGAGTGCCACACCGGGCATTCGCCCGTGGTCCACCATTGGTTACACAACGGTTTTGTCAACATCGATGGCGAAAAAATGAGCAAATCCCTCGGCAATTTTTGGACCATCCGCGACATACTCACGAAGGTTGACGCCATGGTGCTGCGCTTTGCGCTCATCAACGCCCATTACCGCTCACCCATCGACATGAACGAAGCGCTGCTCAACGACGCAGAACGAAACTACAACCGTCTGTTGGAGTGCTACGTCGCTTCGCTCAAAGCGAGGGAACACCCATCTCCAATCGCTCTTCCAAATCCCGACCTCGCCTCCTCCCTACCACTTGCACGGTCCCTGGGCTTGCTTGAGAAAATGGGCGAGGGTTTCGCTAAAGCGATGGATGACGATTTCAATTCAAGAGAAGCGGTAGCCAAAGTTTTGGGCATGGTGCGAGAAATCAGCAAGGTGCTCGGCACGGAAATGGAAGCCGCTGACAGAAACGCCTTCGCCCACTACGCCGTGGATTTACTCGAGGAAACGGCCGGGCGCGTGTTGGGTGTTTTGCCGCCACAAGACGTGGCGTTGGCCGAGCCGGTAGAAGACCCGAGGAAAGCGGAAATCGCCGATGAGGTTGAAGCACTTCTGCTTCAGCGTAGCGAAGCCAGAGCGAACAAGGATTGGGCGCTCGCTGACCAAATCCGAGACCAACTCAACGCCTTGGGTGTGGTGGTTACCGACACCGCTACTGGCCCCGAGTGGGATCTCGCTTGATCACTCGCTCTCATCTGTAGGAGGCGCCATTGGTGGTGGAGTCGGAACAAAGGCGTTGACTGCCGTGGCAGCTGCTTCTTGCTCGTCCCACATTTTCTCGATTTGAACTTCAGCAGCCAATGCGTCTTCACCGCCGCGAGAGACGAAGTACAAGGCGACCAACATGACGATGATTAGGCCGATGAACGCCATCAGTGCTTGGCCTTCAACATCTTCTTCTTCGGCTTGCGAGGTGTCAATGGGTGTGTCGGTGTTACCCGTGTTGCCTGAATTATCGGTGTTGTCCGTAGCGTTGGTGTTGTCGGTGTTGCCTGTGTTGTCCGTGTTTCCGTTGTTGCCCGTGTTGTCGGTGTTGCCCGAGTTCCCATCCTCACAAGGGGGCTGAGTGCCGTCATCACATGGCTCCGGTTCTGGCTCTTCAACCACTTCGAAATCGGTCACCGCATCAAGCGTTTCAGATCGGTCATAGTAGCGGTCGTAGAGCAAGGACATGTCCCACTGGAAGTTGGCCGTACCCGAATTGTTGAGGACGTTGAAGTAGCGCTCATCGCCGTAGGTGTACCACGGGTCAAGGCCGACATAGGTCATGTCGCGAGTCACGCTATCGAAGTCATTGGCGTCACCAAAGGCGGCCGTCATTTCTTCAACATCAAAGCGCATGGCCATGGTCAGATTTTCAACGATGCTGCTCCACGACTGAGCGCCGTCGGGGGCTGCGAGGAAGGTCACATCCACGGCCTTACCGAACTTACCTGCTGGTTCGGTGTCGTCCCCTTTCAAGCCCGCCATGAGGTCTGTATCACCGTAGACGGCCAAACCACCGACGACTGTCAAGCGAACATCTGGGTCAATGGCGTTGATGAGGTTCCTGTAGGGGTTGGCATGGATGTTGTCGATGACGACCAGGTCTGCGGCCTTGCCAGCTTCCAAGGTACCGACTTCGTTGTCCCAGTTGGTGGCGAGCGCAGCACCGGAGGTGACCATCTCCACCATTTCGTAATCGGTGAAGATGTCGCCAAGCATTTCATCATCCCAAAGGTCGGCGACCTTGAGTTCGTGCAAGGGGGATTTGGAGCCCGAAGGTGCCCAATCAGGTGCCAGTGTGATGTGAACGCCAGCGGCCTTGGCCGCAGCAACATCGGCCGTTTGGCCATAGAGAAGGAGGTTGGACAGCGGCGACCACACGAGCGTAGCACCGACGTTGGCCATCTGAGTGAATTCTTGTTGACCGAGTGCCACGCCGTGAATGAGGACCAATTCGCCCACGAGCAGGTTGTTCTGCACGAGGATGTCAAATTCCGCACGGCTTTGTTCGTCCACGCCCTCGGCGATGTGGATGAACCATGCGTCGAGTTCGCCACTGGCGTTGCCGGTCTTGATGTGATTGCCGACATAATCGGAGGTCAGTTCGGTGACTTTGGTGTGGATTTCGTCCCGGCCGAAGTTGTAGTCCTCGATGTTCCTCGATAGAATCGTGGCATAACTGTCGTCGGGGTTGCTGGGGCCGCCTTGAGCAGCGGTTGCTCCACCGACAAGGGATTTCATTTCGATGTACTTCATCGCCTGTGATTCCATGTTCCAATAGGGCCCGGAGTGAACCAGCATCTTGGGTTTGGTGACTTGCTCGCTGTAGTCTGGGTGGTTTTTCCATTCGTAGCGGTTGTTGTAGCCGCCCCATGCATTGCGGTTGTTCTCGGGCAGGTGGGGCGTCATGTCCCAGAGCGGCGCTTGGTTGTAGTGAAGGTGGTTGTGCAGGTCAAGCATACCGGGGTAAATCGTTCCGTTTGTTTCCAAAATCGGCACGTTGGTCAATTGGATGTCAGAGGGGACATCGTTTTCCCAAACGGCCTCAATCATGCCGTCCTTGACGAGAATATGGCCTTCGTTGATGACGTCAGCCTCGCCGGTCATGGGCACAATTCGGCCTTTCAGCACGTAGGCGCCTTCGTGGACGTTGTCGTTCAGTCCGTAGCAGCGAACCATGTTTTGGGCCACGGCGTAGGTTTCCCCATCGCCCCAGCCCGGTGTGGGGGGGTCGACTTTGGAAATCGTACCGTCGAGGGCCTTGACGTAGGAGGTGTCCCACCACGAATCTTCTCCGGGGTAGGAGAGCGAGTCGATGAGGTTGCCAGAGCTGTCGGAAATGGTGGCCGTGTCGCCGTCCCAATAATCCAGTTCAATTCTCGAACTCTCTCTGAAGATGACGATGTAAGCGTTGGGCTCGATGGTGGTGTTCCATGCGAGACGACAGGGACCAGAGCCACCTTCGGTGATGTCGTCGAGCAACCAATCTGAAACATCAACGGGTTCGGCGCCGGAATTCCACAGTTCGATGAATTGGTCGGAGGTTGAACCGATGTCGCCGTCGTTATTCCAATCCGTGCCGTTGTAGTCTTCGGAACTCGCCGAAACCAGAATTTCGCTAATCCGTACCTCATTGGCACCACGAGCGCTGGTGGCACTTACTCCATCATCAGCGGCGGGAAGAACGGTGCTCGCACTCTGTCCGAGGAAGAGAACGACGATGAGCAGGGCGAGGGCCAGCGGTCGGCGCATGTTTGAGGGAATGAATCCCGGCTCATAAGACCGCCTGCCAGTAGGCTAGCCTTTCACATGCCTTCAAGAAGGGTGAAGTTGAGGACTGTGTATGGCCACGCTGGAAATGAGCGAACCGATGTTCGCTGAGACGATTGAAAACAACGAACTCGTTTTGCTCGACTTTTGGGCAGAATGGTGTGGTCCGTGCAAGGCCTATGGACCGGTGTACGAGCGCGTGTCTGAAGAATTCCCGGACGTTGTTTTTGGTAAAATTGACACCGAAGAGCAACAAGCTTTGGCTGGCATGTTTGGTATTCGCTCCATCCCCACGACGATTGCCTTCAAGCAAGGCATCGGCGTTTTCATGCAACCCGGTGCGCTTCCAGAAGATGCTCTTCGAGATTTGGTTCAGCAACTCCAGAACCTCGACATGGACGAAGTTCGCGCTGAAATGGCCGCGAGAGAAGCAGAAGAAAGCAAGGACGAATAATCGGAACACCGTTCCGATTGGTTCAAGTCAGTCCCACGCGCCGGTTTACTCATGGACCTGAAACCGCTTGCTGTGGTGTTGCTCTTTTCTACGAGCATGCTCGCAGGTTGTTTCGGGGAAACCGAGACGGATTCGACTCCGGGGGGCTCCGGATATGACCTCTATCCCGAACCTTGGGACAGGTCGGCGCTCCCTTACGACGATACCGACATCTATGCACGGGTGAGCGTGAATGGGTCGTACGAGATTGATGAGGTTCGCTCCGTCTACGTGCCCGTCCCCACCATCACGGCTGCTGACGGTGGTGCAGGTTTGACCGGTGATGCAACGGTTCACCTCGGTCTTTGGCTTCCCGTTATCGAAGGTTGCGACTGGGAAAGTGAATCGCTTGACCCGTCATGTCAAGTTCCCGTTATCTCCGAGGTTGGACCGTACTACAACGACGGCGATGTTGATGCGCTGACCCCAGCCGACCGGCTGGGCAAGATGCTGATTGAGAATTACGTCCCTCACGGCTATGGTGTGGCCCAAGTTTCAGTCTTCGGCACCGGTGAATCCAATCACTGCATGGACCTCATGGGCACCGACGAGCAACGAGGTATCGACGCTGCGGTGTCCTGGCTTGGAACGCAAGCCTGGTCCAACGGCAAGGTCGGGATGATCGGCAAATCCTACGACGGCTCAACCCCTTGGCAGGCCGCCACCTTTGGCAACCCTCACCTCGCCACCATCGTTCCCATGTCCGGCCTTATTGGCGTCCACGAGTTGATGTGGCGCAACGGTAGCATGGAAGCGAGAGGGATGATTATGCACAACGGCGTCTACGGTTCCTTCGGTATTGACGGCGACAGCGAAGACGCTCATACGCTGTGCGAAGGCTACCTTGAAGGCTACGTGAACGGGCCAGCAGCCTATATCTCTGGCGGCATGGTGACCTACGCCGGGAACGACTACTGGACCGAACGCTCGTTCCTTGACCGCGTCACTGAGAATTACAACGGCTCGGTCTACATCATCCAGGGCATGCAGGATTGGAACGTCGACCCGCACATGTCCTTCCCCACCCACCAAATCGTCGAAGAGGCGGGCATTGAAATCAAGACACTCGCCGGCCAATGGGCGCACGACTACCCCGACCGCAAATCGGGGCATAGCGCTCTGCCAAGCGGTGAGGGTTTGGAGGCCTATCCTTACACGCTACGGTGGGATTGGGCTGATGAGATGCTCTACTGGTTTGACTGGTACCTCAAGGGAGAAGGACGAGCACCAACCCTGGGGGTTGAGATGCAAGACAACCGTGGTGGCTGGCGGTTTGAAACCACCTACCCAGCACCGGACACCGAATACCTCGAAATCTCTGCTGCCGACCTCAACCCATCGGGTGCCTCGATGGTCACCACCACAGAAACCATCACCATGACCTACGGGCCCTTTGAGGAGGATGTTTTCATCGCCGGCATGCCCACCTTCCACATCGCCGTCACACCGCACACCACCAACGGTGCGCATGGATACTTGGAAATGAGCGATGGCAATGGCCTTCGTTTGGGCCACGCCGTCATGGATTACCGCTTCCACGAAGGTGGACGGGACGGACAAGAAGCATTGGTCGGGTTTGAAACCGTTCTTGGAAAAATGGAGTTCATGGCCATGGACATCTTCCTCGAAGAAGGGGAATCTATTGTCATCACCATGTCCCAGACAGGCCGAGACTACGTGCCCTCACCTGCTGCAGCCGGTGGTTATTCCATCAACTGGGCGGAATCCACGCTGACGCTGCCCATTGTCAAGCGAACCTGCGACGACCTGTTCCAGGCGCCCATGCACGACTACGGTGGCGATGGCCAGCGGGTCTGCTGAGTTTAGGTTTTGAGTGGCTCATCCAGCGGCGACTGCTGTCCGCGAACACCGATGGTCCACCGCAAGGAGTCAACCACGGCTTTGGCCCGTGTGAATTTCATCAACGCCCGCATTTTGTCTGCTTTCGGCCCTGTTATTTTCCTCATTTTGTACTTCGCTCGTTGGGCTTTCATCTCTTG
>FUFK010718317.1_pt1 | contig 39812 bp, 39 predicted proteins | sample 1021851 | NCBI WGS metagenome assembly FUFK01 (sample SAMEA51879418, study PRJEB19060) | metagenome
GTGGTATCAGATTGATGGGGTGAAGGTGCCCCATCAACCATTAAATCCGTATACCCTCATTACATTCCTGGCTTTGGTAGACGCTGAAAACTCATCAGTTAAGGTATGACGATGAACTGGAGATTCGTGGTGACCGGCGGGCCCGGGGGCGGTAAGAGCACGCTGCTCGACGCTCTGGCCGAACGGGGCTATCGCATCGCGCCGGAGGCCGCCCGGCGCCTGATCAAGGAGCGGCTGGCTGCGGGGCTTCCGCCACGGCCGGATCCTGTCACCTTCGCGCGCGCCATTCTGGACTCGGATATGGAGCATTACCGGGCCGCAGCAGATGATGATGGCATCGCCTTCTTCGACCGGGGCGTGCTGGATGCGCTCTACATGCTGGATCTGGAATCCGCGCTCTCTCGGGACGAGATCGCGAGCCTTATTCAGGCGTTTCCCTACAATGACACCGTGTTCCTCCTGCCGCCCTGGGAGGCGATCTACGCTATGGATTCGGAGCGCGATCAGACGTTCGAGGAGTCCGTGGCCGTGTTCGAGGGCATGAAGCGCTGGTATGCGCGGTGGGGTTACCAGACGGTGGAGGTGCCACGCGCCAGTGTCGAGGCGCGTGTTTCGTTCATTCTGGACGCCATTGGTCGCCAATCCGTTTAGGCGACGATCCCTTCAGTGGCGCCATGTCGGAAATTGACGTTATGACGTCATAACGTCAAAATGTCGCCTGTTGTCAGCCTAAGTGGAGGCGGCCATGAGCGGCACGTCCAAGCGTTCAACCATCTACTTCGATTCCCAATTGCATGCGGCGCTGCGTCTCAAGGCGGCGCACACTAACCGTAGTGTGTCCGATATCGTCAATGACGCCGTTCGTGAGGCGCTGGCCGAGGATCAGGAAGACTTGGCGGCGTTCGAAGACCGCGTCGCCGAGCCGACCCTGAGCTACGAGGCCTTTCTCGACGAACTGAAGGCCGATGGCAAGCTATAAGCTGGTCTTCAAACGGTCCGTCGCCAAGGACTTCCGGCCGATCCCAAGGAAAGACTCGGCCCGCTTGCTGCGCCGCATCGATGCACTGCGGGAAGAGCCGCGTCCGGCGGGCTGCGAGAAGCTTTCCGGGCTGGAGCGTTACCGCATCCGCCAGGGCCGGTATCGGGTGGTGTACGAGATCACCGATGAGTGCCTGATTGTGACGGTGGTGAAGGTGGCGCACCGTAGGCATGTCTACCGGCGATAGTGCGGTCCGGGGTGAGTGGTGACTTTGCCCGAGGGGGGTATGGATGTGAGCCTGCTGCATGGTCAAACCATGGCGCGGTACAACCGCTGGATGAACCAGAAGGTCTACGACGGCTGTGCCGGCCTGTCGGAGGAAGACCGGAAGCGTGATATGGGGGCTTTCTTTAGGTCGATCCATGGCACGCTCAACCATATTCTGCTCGCGGACCGGATCTGGATGGGCCGGTTCACCGGTGAGCCTTTTCCAGTCACATCGCTCGACCAGGAGCTGTACGCGGACTTCCANGTGCTGCGGGATGAACGGGCGGCGGAGGACGAACGCATCATCGACTGGGTGGCGTTACTCTCGCCGGAAGACATGGAGGGCGATCTGGTTTATACCAGTATTGTGAACCCGGAACCGCGCCGTTATCCGCTCTGGTTTGCGCTGTCTCATTTCTTTAATCATCAGACACACCATCGCGGCCAGATCAGCTCCCTTCTTACCCAGCTCGGCGTCGATGTGGGCGTTACCGACCTTATCGGAATGAAACCATGAACCAGAATCAAGCGAATGCGTTCGCGGCGAAGTGGATCGAGGCATGGAACGCCCACGATCTCGATCGCATCCTTTCTCACTATACCGATGATTTCGAGATGAATTCGCCGTTGATCGCCAAGCGGCTCGCGGTGCCGTCAGGGACGCTGAAAGGCAAGGCTGCGGTAGGTGAGTATTGGCAGGGCGCGTTGCGCGCTTACCCGGACCTCCGCTTTGAGCTGCTCAAGGTGCTGCGGGGCGTCTCCTGGGTCACGCTCTACTACCTTGGCGCGACAGGCAACGAGGTGGCGGAGACGTTCCTGTTTGACGGCAACGGGAAGGTTACGCAGGTGTTCGCGGCTTACGCCTAGGCTTCGGGTGACATCTGTCTTCGTAAATAATCCTCAGCCGTCATCGCGATTCCCGGGAGTGCCAAAACGTTCGTATTGACGTACGTACCGAAAAGCGTACACTGTGCCGGCATGAACTTATCAGAGGTGCGTCATGACTGGCATTACCGCAACTGAGGCGCGCAGCAATCTTTACCGGTTGATCGATGAGACCGCCGAGTCCCACCAGCCTATCGTGATCCTGGGTAAGCGGAACAAGGCGGTCCTGGTGTCGGAAGAGGATTGGTCTGCGATTCAGGAAACACTCTATCTGCTGTCCGTGCCGGGGATGCGGGAGTCAATTCGTGAGGGGATGGATGCCCCCGTGGATGAATGCGGCGAGGAGTTGGATTGGTGACATGGAAGTTGGTTTACACCAAACAAGCTCAAAAAGACGCAAGGAAGCTGGCTTCAAGCGGTCTCAAGCCGAAAGCCCAGGAATTGCTGACACTGATCGGTGAGGACCCGTTTCGCAGGCCGCCTCCGTTTGAGAAGCTGATCGGCGACCTTTCCGGGGCGTACTCGCGGCGTATCAACATCCAGCACCGTCTGGTTTATCAGGTGCTTGAAGACCAGCGCGTTGTGAAAGTGCTCCGGCTCTGGAGCCACTATGAATAAAGCTTTCCCTCCCGCTCTCTAGACCGTCAGGTACTTCTTCACCAGCTCATCGCTGAGCGCGCCGATGTTGTCCTCGGCGACCTTGCTGCCCCGGTCGATGATGGCAAAGCGGTCGGCGGTGGCGCGGGCGAAGTGGAGTTTCTGCTCTACCAGCAGCACGGTGAGGCCTTCTTCTTTGTTCAGGGTTTTGATCACCTTGCCGATCATGTCGACGATGTTGGGCTGAATGCCTTCGGTGGGCTCGTCTAGGATCAGCAGGGTAGGGTCCAGGGCCAGCGCCCGGCCGATGGCCAGCTGTTGCTGCTGGCCGCCGGACAAGTCGCCGCCACGCCGGTGACGCATATCGTGCAGCACCGGAAACAGCTCATAGATACGCGCCGGGATCTTGCGACTCCGATCGGCACGCGCCTGCAGCCCCGTTTCCAGATTCTCCTCCACAGTAAGCAGCGGAAAAATCTCCCGCCCCTGCGGCACATAGCCAATACCCGCCCGCGCCCGCTCCTCGGCGGCTTTCTTGCTCAGGTCCTTACCATCAAACTCAATCTTCCCCGTAGCGGCGGGCAACAACCCCATCACCGACTTCAACAGGGTGGTCTTCCCCACACCATTCCGCCCCATCACACACAAACACTCGCCTTTATCCAGACTCAGGTCCAGATCCCACAAGGTGTGCGACTCCCCATAAAACTGATTCAACCCACTCACACTCAACATGCTCTGTTCTCCTTACGCGGCCGCGATGCGGCCGCTCGCTGTCAACTGTCCACTATCAACTGTCAACTGCATTTATGCTGATTCGCCGAGATACACCTCGATCACCCTCGGATCATTCTGCACATCCTCCATCTTCCCCTCGGCCAACACACTGCCCTGGTGCATCACGGTCACGGTATTGGCGATCGAGCGAATAAACTCCATATCGTGTTCCACCACCATCACCGAGTGCTCGCCGGCCAGGCTTTGCAGCAGCTCGGCGGTGCGCTCCACTTCGTGGCGGGTCATGCCGGCGATGGGTTCGTCCACCAGCAGAAGGCGGGGTTTCTGCATCAGCACCATGGCGATCTCCAGCCATTGTTTCTGGCCGTGGGAGAGCGCGCCGGCGAGCTGATCTTTCTGCGCGAGCAGGCCGACGGTTTCCAGGGTTTGCGCCATCCAGTCGTATTGTTGGCCGGTGACGGGCTGCAGCAACGCCTGCCAGGTGCCCTTGGGGCCGGCCATGGCCAGCTCCAGGTTTTCCAGGGCGGTGTGTTCCGGGAACACGGTGGGCTTCTGGAACTTGCGGCCGATGCCGGCGGTGGCGATCTCGGTTTCGCTCATGCGCGTGAGGTCCAGCGTCTGCCCGAAGAAGCAGGTGCCGGTGTCGGGCCGGGTCTTGCCGGTGATCACATCCATCATGGTCGATTTGCCGGCGCCGTTGGGGCCGATGATGCAGCGCAGCTCGCCGGGCTCGATGTAGAGCGTCAGGTCGTTGAGCGCCTTGAAGCCGTCGAAGCTGACGGTGATGTCTTCCATATAGAGGATGTGCTTGCCGCCGGTGTCCAGCTGCCCCGGGCGCACCGGGCGGGTGCCCGGGCGCATGGGGCCGAACACCTGGTCGCGGCGGAAGGTGTCACGCAGGCTCATGGTCGGCCTCCTTATCGGTGGCGTGCTCGGGGGCGTCGGGTTGCCGTTTGCGTTTGAGCAGGCTCTGGGCCAGGCCCACCAGCCCCTGGGGCAGGAACACGGTGACCGCCACGAACAGGCCGCCCAGGGCGAACAGCCAGGCTTCCGGCATCACGCCGGTGAACACGGTCTTGCCGTAGTTCACCAGGATGGCGCCGATCACCGCGCCGTAAAGCGTGGCGCGACCGCCCACCGCCACCCACACCACCAGCTCGATGGAGTTGAGCGGCGAGAATTCGCCGGGGTTGATGATCCCCACCTGGGGCACGTAGAGGGCCCCGGCGATGCCGGCGAGTATCGCGCTGACGGTGAAGATCCACAGCTTGTAGTGCTCGGTGCGGTAACCCAGGAAGCGGGCGCGGGATTCCGCATCGCGCACCGCCATCACGGTGCGGCCCAGGCGGGTGCCGGTGATCCAGCGGCTGAGTACGAAGGCGCCGCCCAGGGCCACCGCCGAGGCGACCAGCAGCGCCACCCGGGTGCTGTCCTCGCGCAGCGAGAAGCCGAGGATGTCCTTGAAGTCGGTGAGGCCGTTGTTGCCGCCGAAGCCCAGCTCGTTGCGGAAGAACGCCAGCATCAGCGCGTAGGTGAGCGCCTGGGTGATGATCGACAGATAGACGCCGGTGACCCGCGAGCGGAACGCCAGCCAGCCGAACACGAACGCCAGCACGCCGGGCACCAGCGCCACCATCAGCATGGCGAAGCCGAAGCTGTCGAAGCCGTGCCAGTACCAGGGCAGCTCCTCCCAGTTAAGGAACACCATGAAGTCCGGCAGCGTGGGGTGGCCATAGACGCCCCGGTCGCCAATCTGGCGCATCAGGTACATGCCCATGGCGTAGCCGCCCAGGGCGAAGAAGGCGCCGTGGCCGAGGCTGAGGATGCCGCAGTAGCCCCACACCAGATCCAGCGCCAGGGCCAGCAGGGCGTAGCACAGGTACTTGCCCAGCAGGCTGACGGTATAGCTGCTCACGTGCAGACCGGACTCCGCCGGCACCAGCAGGTTGAGCAGAGCGACGATGAGCACCGCCCCGAACAGAATGCCCAGGAAGGTTTTGGCGGTGCGGTCCGTGAGCGCGGTGGTGAGATCCGAATGTCGCATTATTCCTCCGCGGCCCGGCCGCGCTGCGGAAACAGCCCGCGCGGTTTGCGTTGAATGAACAGGATGATGAACACCAGCACCATGATCTTGGCCAGCACGGCGCCGGCCATGGGCTCGATGATCTTGTTGGCGATGCCCAGGCTGAAGGCGGCGGTGAGGGTGCCCCACAGGTTTCCGACGCCGCCGAACACCACCACCATGAAGGAGTCGATGATGTAGGACTGGCCCAGGTTGGGGCCCACGTTGGTGAGCTGCGCCAGTGCCACCCCGGCGATACCGGCGATGCCGGAGCCAAGGCCGAAGGTGAGGGCGTTGACCCGTTCGCTGCGGATGCCCATGGCGCGGGCGGTGCCCCGGTTCTGGCTGACCGCGCGCACCTGCAGACCCAGGCGCGTTTTCTTCAGCACCAGTTGCAGGGCGAAGAACACGATCAGCGCGAACACGATGATGTAGAGACGGTTATAGGTGAGCGAGAAGATCGGGTTAATCTGCAGGGCGCCGCTCATCCATTCCGGCGTGACCACGCTGCGGTTGAGCGGCGAGAAAATCACCCGCACCGCCTGCTGCAGAATCAGGCTGACGCCGAAGGTGGCGAGCAGGGTTTCCAGCGGTCGCCCGTAGAGAAAGCGGATCACGCCGCGCTCGATGACGATGCCGACGATGGCGGACACCAGGAAGGCGGCGGGCAGCGCCACCAGCAGCGACCACTCGTGGCCGTCGGGAAAAATCTGCTGCACCACGAAGGTGGTGTAGGCGCCCAGCATGATCAGCTCGCCGTGGGCCATGTTGATCACGCCCATGACGCCGAAGGTGATCGCCAGGCCGATGGCGGCCAGCAGCAGCACCGAGCCCAGGCTGAGGCCGAAGAAAATGGTGTCGGCGGTTTCGTAGCGTTCGGTGCGCTGATCGATTTTCTTCAGTGCGCGGTCGGCGGCGTTGCGTTCGGCGGCGGCGTCGCTCTGCGCCAGGCGGTCGCGCAGTACGTTGCGCACCGCCGGCTCCAGGCTGCCGGCGACCGCGTCGATGGCGTTCAGGCGCTCGTTGAGCTGGCTGGCCGGGTCGCGCAGCACGGCGATGTTCAGGGCCGTGTCGATGACCCCCTTGACCAGCGGGTTGGCCTCTTCCGCCTGGCGCAGGCGCAGCGCGTCCAGCACCACCGGGTCGGCGTTGCCGACCAGGCGCTGGGCCGCTTCCCGGCGGGCGAGCGGATTGGGGTTGGCCAGCGCGGTGACCGATTTCAGGTCGCGGATTTGCTGGCGCAGCCGGTTGTTGATGATCACCGGGCGCGCGGCGCGCGCCTCGGCGCTGCCCACGTCCTCTTCGCTGATCGGGTCGCGCAGGGCCCAGCCCTGTTCGCTCTGTTTGCCCAGCACAATGCGGTCGCCGGCCAGGTCGTGCAGCAGCTCGCGGTCGAGCAGGGCCTGCAGCAGCGCTTCGCCGCGCTCGTGGCCGGAGCGGGCGATGGTCTCAATGGCTTCGGCTTTGACATCGAAATCGCGGCTCTTGAACTTCGCCAATGACGTTCGCAGCGCTTCCTCCTTGGAAACGCCGGGCGCCACCGACTCCGATGGGCGGTCTTCGCCGTCGGGCGAAGCCATCGTGGTCTGCCCGGCGTCNTCGGCCGGCGCGGCGCTGGTTTGCGCCNCCGCCGTACCGCTCGCGCCGAGCAGCATAAAAATCAGTAGTAGAACCCTTGGCATGGTGGTCCCTCGGTTTGGTCCTGGCCTTCGCGGAGATAAAGGCGGGCCGGCGCNCCGGCCCGCCGGGCGGGCATNACCCGCTGCTGCTTACTTGGCGGTCTGGGCGGTCTGGCCGCCGCAGGTTTTGGTTTTGGTGTTGTAGTTGCCGCAGTTGACCGGGTCGGTCCAGTCGGCGATCAGGTTCTTGGAGTCGGGCAGNTAGTCGGACCAGGCGTCGCCGGGCACCACGCCGTCGGTCTGCGAGACCACCGCGAACTGNCCGTTGTCCTGGATTTCNCCGATCAGCACCGGCTTGGAGAGGTGGTGGTTCTTGTTCATCACCGCGGTGCCGCCGGTGAGGTTGGGGGTTTCCANGCCGATCATCGCCTTGGCCACTTTGTCCGTGTCGGTGGACTTGGCTTTCTCCACCGCTTTCACCCACATGTTGAAGCCGATGTAGGTGGCTTCCATGGGNTCGTTGGTGACGCGGTCGTCATCGCCGATGTAGTCGTGCCANTGNTCGATGAACTGGTTGTTNTCNGGGGTNTAGACGCTCTGGAAGTAGTTCCAGGCGGCCAGGTGGCCGACCAGCGGGCCGGTGTTGATGCCGGACAGTTCCTGCTCGCCCACGGAGAAGGCGATCACCGGAATGTCGGACGCGTCCATGCCCTGGTTGGAAAGCTCTTTGTAGAACGGCACGTTGGCGTCGCCGTTGATGGTGGAGACCACGGCGGTCTTCTTGCCTTCGCCGCCGAACTCCTTTATGCGCGACACGATCGACTGCCAGTCGGAGTGACCGAACGGGGTGTAGTTGATCATGATGTCGTCCTCGGCGATGCCCTTGGACTGCAGGTAGGCCTCGAGGATCTTGTTGGTGGTGCGCGGGTACACATAGTCGGTGCCGGCGAGCACGAAGCGTTCGATGCCCAGGTCGTCGAGCAGGTAGTCCACTGCCGGGATCGCCTGCTGGTTGGGCGCGGCGCCGGTGTAGAAGACGTTCTTGGAGGACTCCTCGCCTTCGTACTGCACCGGGTAGAACAGCAGGCCGTTGAGTTCTTCCACCACCGGCAGCACGGATTTACGCGACACCGAGGTCCAGCAGCCGAAGATCACGTCCACCTTGTCCTGGGTGATCAGCTGGCGGGCTTTCTCCGCGAACAGCGGCCAGTCGGAGGCGGGATCCACCACCACCGGCTCCAGCTTTTTGCCCATGACGCCGCCTTTTTCGTTCTGCTTTTCGATCATCATCAGCACCGTGTCTTTCAGTGTGGATTCACTGATCGCCATGGTGCCGGACAGCGAGTGCAGCACACCCACCTTGATGGTGTCGGCGGCCATTACCAGGCCGCTGTAGGAAATGGCGCCGGCGGCGATGCCCGCCTGCGCCAGACGTTTAAGACTGAGCTTTTTGGTCTTCATGGTGTTCCCCTTTCTGTTTTCTGATCCGTAAATGGTTAGGTCTCACTGGAAATTATTATTGGCGGCTTCGGGCTCGCGGCCCTTGGCACGCGCTTCATGCAGCATGTGCAGCGTGATTTTTCTGACTTCGTTGCGGCTGGTCTCGATGTGGGCCTTGAGCATCATCAGCGCCTGCTCGGTGCGGTGATGGGCAATGGCGTCGAGAATGCGGCCGTGCTCGTCGTAGGTGGCGTCGACGCGCGGCGGCTTGGTGAAATCCAGCCGGCGGATAATGCGCAGGCGCTCGGTGAGGTCGTGGTGGATGCGCGCCATCTCGGTGTTGCCGGCGGCCTCCACCAGGGTTTCGTGGAAACGCTCGTCCAGGCCGGACAGGGTGCTCACGTCGCGCAGCCGTTCGGCGGGCGGCACCCGCCAGATGCGCATCAGATCTTCGAGCAGGATTTCCGGCTGCTGCAGATCGCAGAGCCGCCGCACCGCCGCGCACTCCAGCACGGTGCGCACGTCGTAGAGCTCTTCGAAGTAATCGAAGTCGAACGGTTTCACCTGCCAGCCGCTGCGCTGCAGCACCTGCACATAGGTCTCGCGCTCCAGGCGGAACAGGGCTTCGCGGACCGGGGTGCGCGAGGCGCCCATGCGCGCGGCGATTTCGTTTTCGCTGAACCGGTCGCCGGGCAGCAGGCGGAAATCGAAGATGTCTTTCTTCAATTGCCGGTAGATGCGCTCGGCCAGGTTCTCGCCGCGTCCGCTCTTGAGCCCGATTTTCATGCCGCGCTCTCCGTGTCGATCACCACCACCGGGTCGCCGGCGTTGATCACCGTGCCGGGCTTGCAGTGCAGCCCGGTGACGGTGCCGGCGACGCTGGCGGTGATCTCGAACTCCATCTTCATGGCTTCGACGATCACCAGGGTCTGGCCGGCTTCCACGCTGGCGCCTTCCTCCACCAGCAGCTTCCAGACGTTGCCGCTGATTTCGGCACTGACCAGATGGCCGTCCACCTCGCCGATGTCCGGGCTGCTGCCCATCAAGGCGGATTCAATCTGTTCGTCTTCGTTCTGCCAGCGGGTCACTTCTTCCCGGTAGGCGGCCTGCTGGTGCTCGCGGAAGGCTTCCATTTCCGGCTCGATGCTTTCCAGGAAGCGGCGATGCTCGGCCAGGTTGAAGGTCTCCTCGGTGATCTCCACTTCCAGGCGACCCTCGCGGAAGGCGTCGCGCATCTCGGCCAGTTCCGCTTCGCTCACCGGGTAGTAGCGCACCTGGTCGAAGAAGCGCAGCAGCCAGGGCTCGCCGGGCTGGAACTGGCGGTTCTTCAGGTGCTTGTTCCAGATCGGCAGGGTGCGGCCGATGAGCTGATAGCCGCCCGGCGAGTCCATGCCGTAGATGCACATGTAAACGCCGCCGATGCCCACCGTGCCCTCGGCGGTGTAGGTGCGCGCCGGGTTGTACTTGGAGGTCATCAGGCGGTGGCGCGGGTCCACCGGCACGGCGCAGGGCGCGCCCAGGTAGACGTCACCGAGGCCCAGCACCATATAGCTGGCCTTGAACACGATGTCCTTGACCTGTTCTGTGCTGTCCAGGCCGTTGATGCGGCGGATGAATTCCACGTTGTTGGGCAGCCAGGGCGCNTCCGAGCGGATNGTCTCCTGGTAGCGTTGCACCGCGTCCAGGGTGGCGCTGTCCTCNAACGCCAGCGGCAGGTGCAGCACCCGGGAGCGCACTTCCATGTCGTCCACGGAGCCGATCGCTTTNTCNCGNTCCAGCAGCGCCTTCACCAGGCCGGCCTGNTCNANCAGNCGCGAGTCNTAGTGCACCTGNAGGCTGCGNACNCCNGGGGACAGNTCCAGGATGCCGGGCACCGGCTNGNCTTTAAGGTTTTCCATCAGCGCGTGCACGCGCAGCCGCAGGGCCAGATCCAGCACGTTGTCGCCGTACTCGATGAGGATGTATTTGTCGCCGGCCTGGCGGTAGGTGATGCGCGGCACATGGCCGNCCGCGTCCAGCTCGGCGACCATGGTGGCGGAGGTGAACGCCGGATCNGTCGCGTCGTGGAGATCCGGCGACACCACCGGCACCGGCGCCAGCTTTTCGATAGCCGCGTCCTGGGCCTGTTCCAGCGCCAGNGCNTCGGCGAAGGCNANGGGCGTGAANCGGATGCTGTCGCCGGGCTTGAGCTGGCCCACTTTCCANAGCTCCGCCTTGGCGATGGTCACCGGGCAGACGAAGCCGCCCAGGCTNGGNCCGTCCTTGGTGAGNATNACCGGGAAGTCGCCGGTGAAGTTGATNGAGCCGATGGCGTATTCGTTGTCGTGCAGGTTGGANGGGTGCAGCCCNGCCTCGCCGCCGTCGGTGCGCGCCCAGCTCGGCTTGGGGCCCACCAGGCGGATGCCCAGGCGGTTGGAGTTGTAGTGCACCTGCCAGTCCGCTTCGAAAAACTGCTCGATGGCCTCTTCGGTGAAGAAGTCCGGCGCCCCGTGGGGGCCGTACAGCACTTTGATCTCCCACTGTTGCGGGTAGTCCGGAATCATCGCCTCGGGGGCCGGGGCCGGCTCATGGTCCGGTGCCGGCGTCGGGCAGCCAGCCAGCTGCGGCTGGCAGATCGATAGCACGTCGCCCTTGCGCAGGGTGCGGCCGCCGTGGCCGCCGAACTGGCCGAGCACGAAGGTGGCCTTGCTGCCCAGGTAGTCGGGCACGTCGATGCCGTTGCGCACCGCGATATAGGTGCGGCAGCCGCTGGAGGCCTTGCCGGTGGCCAGCGTCTGGCCGGCTTTCACCGGCACCGGCCGCCACACGGGTACCGGCTCGCCGTCCAGGGTGGCGTCGCAGGCGGCGCCGGTGAGCGCCACCACGGTGTCGCTATGGAATTTCAGCGACGGGCCCACCAGCGTGGTCTCCAGGCCGGCGGCGCTGGCGTGGTTGCCGACGATGCGGTTGCCGAGCCGGAAGGCGTAATCGTCCATCGGCCCGGACGGCGGCACGCCGATGTCCCAGTAGCCGGCGCGGCCGGGGTAGTCCTGCACCGTGGTGTAGGTGCCCGGCTCCACCACCTCGAAGGCGGTGGGGGTGTACTGGAAGCTTTCCAGGTAGCGGGTGGAGACCTTGCCTGCCACCACGTTCGGGTCGATCAGAATGCGGCGCAGATAATCCAGGTTGGTGGCGATGCCGGAGAGCCGCGTGGCGGCCAGGGCGTCCTGCATTTTCTTCAGCGCCGCCGGGCGGTCGTCGCCGTGCACGATCACCTTGGCGAGCATCGGGTCGTAGTGCGGGCTCACCTGGGTGCCGGTGTCCACCCAGCCGTCCAGGCGGATGTCGTCCGGGAACGACACCTCGGTGAGTTCACCGGGGCTGGGCTGGAAATCCTTGAGCGCGTCCTCGGCGTAGATGCGCACTTCCATGGCGTGGCCACGGCTCCGGTAGTCCGCGTCCAGCGGCGGTTGTTCGCCGCCGGCCAGCATCACCATCCAGGCCACCAGGTCGACGCCGAACACCGCCTCGGTGACGCCGTGCTCCACCTGCAGGCGGGTGTTCACTTCCAGGAAATAGAACTCGTCGCGCTCGTCGTCGTAGATGTATTCCACGGTGCCGGCGGACTGGTAGTTCACCGACTCGCCCAGGCGCACGGCGCTGGCGTGCAGTTGTTCCCGGGTGGCCTGGGGCAGGTTGGGGGCCGGGGTTTCCTCCACCACTTTCTGGTTGCGGCGCTGCAGGGAGCATTCGCGCTCGCCCAGGGCCAGCACCTTGCCGTTGCCGTCGCCGAAGATCTGCACTTCCACATGGCGGGCGCGGGCCACGAAGCGTTCGATGAAGACGCCGCTGTCGGAGAAAAAGTTTTCCCCCATGCGCTTCACCGATTCGAAAGCGTCCACCAGTGCCTGTTCGTTGTCGCAGCGGCTCAGGCCGATGCCGCCGCCGCCGGCGGTGCTTTTCAGCATGATGGGGTAGCCGATGTCGGCGGCGGCGCTTTTCGCTTCGTCCAGGCTTTGCAGCAGGCCGGTGCCCGGCGCCAGCGGCACGCCGGCGGCTTCCGCCAGGGCGCGCGCTTCGTGCTTGAGGCCGAAGCGGCGCAGCTGGTCCGGGGTCGGGCCGATAAACTGAATGCCGGCTTCCGCGCAGGCTTCGGCGAAGTCCGCGTTCTCGGACAAAAAGCCGTAGCCGGGGATGATGCCCTGGGCGCCGGTGTCCTTGGCGGCCTGCAGAATCAGCTCGCTGCGCAGATAACTCTCGGCGGCGGTCTGGCCGCCCAGCGCCACCGCTTCGTCGGCGGCGCCGACGTGCTGGCTGTTACGGTCCGCGTCGGAGTACACCGCCACCGAGGCGATGCCCATTTCCTTGAGCGTGCGGCAGATGCGTACCGCGATCTCCCCCCGGTTGGCGATCAGAACTTTGCTCAGCCCTTTTTTATGCATTGCTCAAACCTCTTATGTAGTGCCTCCACCCCCCAAGGGCGGTTATGTCGGTGGCGTCGTCGATGGCCCAGCCTTCGCAGATGAAGCCCTTCACCTGGCGGCCGTCCTCGGTTTCCAATGTGCCGATGCCCAGCGGTGCCGGGATCAGCGCCACGAAGCTGCCGAATTCGCTGACCGGCAGCTTCCACAGTTCGATTTCGATGGCGGCGCCGTCGGCGCCCTTGATCAGCCCGGGCTTGGGCGGCGTGGTGTTGGCCAGGGCGTAGAGCCGGTAGCAGTGCGCGGTGCGGGCGCTTTCCAGCAGCACGGCGCCGCGGTCGGTGAGCTGGTGATTGAGCGGCATGCCGGTGAGGTGGGCGCCCACCACCGCCACGGTGACCATGCCGTCGTCGCTGCCGGCGGCGGGCGCTTGCGGGGACGGCAGCGCGTTGTCGGTGGCGCCGGCCTTCCAGGGGCGGTGGCGCTGCCAGCGGCGGCCGAACTCGGCTAGGGCGCCGTCCTGCCAGGCGGCGCCGATCAGGGTGATGCCCGCCGGCAGGCCGTCGTCGCGGAAGCCGCCGGGCAGGGCCAGGGCGCACATATCCAGCAGGTTGACGAAGTTGGTCCAGGTGCCGAGCTGGCTGTTGAGCTTGACCGGTTCCTCGGCCACCGCCGCGCGGGTATGGATGCCCGGCGTGGAGGGCACCACCAGGGCGTCCACCCTGGCCATCAGCTGATCGGCCTCGCGGCGCAGGTCGGCCAGGCGGTATTGGGCGCGGAAGCCGTCGGCGGCGCTCATATCCTTGGCGGGCAGAATCACATCGCGGATCACCGGCAGCAGCGCGTCTTTTTCCAGCAGCGGCTCGGCCACGGTGTAGCGTTCGGCGACCCAGGGGCCCTGGTAGAGCAGCTCGGCGGTTTCGCGCAGCACGCCGGTATCCAGCGGAATCAGCTCGGCGATTTCCGCCAGCTCTTCCAGGTGGCGCTGCCAGGCGGCGGCGGCGCGCTGGTCGCCGAACCAGGGCGTGTCCTTGGGAATGCCCAGGCGCGGCCGCTCCGGCAGGGCGGCGGGCAGCGGCTGCGGCGCCGGGCGCGCGTAGCCGTCCAGCTCGTCGTAGCCACGGAACAGGTCGTAGACGCTTTGCGCGTCTTCCACGCTCAGCGCGAACACGCTGATGCAGTCCAGGGTGCGGCAGGCGGGCACCACGCCACGGGTGCTCATGCTGCCCTTGGTGGGCTTGAGGCCGACGGTGTTGGTGAACGCCGCCGGCACCCGGCCGGAGCCGGCGGTGTCGGTGCCCAAGGCGAACGGCACCAGGCCCAGGGAGACCACCGCCGCCGAGCCGGCGCTGGAACCGCCGGAGATATAGTCCGGGTTAAAGGGGTTGGGCACTTCGCCGTAGGGCGAGCGCACGCCCACCAGGCCGGTGGCCAGCTGATCCAGGTTGGTCTTGCCGACCAGGATGGCGCCGGCGTCGAGCAGCGCCTGCACCGCCGGCGCGGTTTCCTTGGCGGTGTAGGTGTAGGCGGGGCAGGCGGCGGTGGTGGGCAGGCTGCCCACGTCGATGTTGTCCTTGACCGCGAACGGCACGCCATAGAGCGGCAGGCTGGGATCACTGAGGCGCTCGGCCTGGGCCAGCAGGCTGGACTCGTCCAGCAGGTGGATCCAGAGGGCCCGCTCGCTGTCCTGCAGCTGAGCGGAGAGAGCTTTCATGGCCGATACCGGAGTGACGTTCTTCTTCCGGTAGGCGGCGCGCCATTGATCGATGGTCCAGCCAAGCACGATCGCATACCTCGTTGTATACCAGTGGGTATGCCGATCAGTGCAAGGCGGGTGCCAGCGTGGGGCGCGGTGTCTAAATCACTGAAAAAGAGGGTGTTTTTCGCTAGAGGGGGAAGGNCGGCAGNAGCGCCGGGCAGCGTCGGNNTGCATCGTTGTGGGGCGTTTGCCCGATTGTTGGGCGTTTGGTGCNAGGAACGCGGCGCCTCCGGGGAGGCNCCGGTTAATGCCGGGGCGTCGCGGGACGCCCCGGGCGGAGGCTTACTCGGAGACGGAATCTTCCAGGGTGGTGACGNGCTCCCAGATGCCGTCGGTNACNTTGGAAAGGATGATGTCGTTGCCGGCACGGTGGTTGTCGGCGCTCATCTTGATGTCCACGCCGGTGACCGGGTCGCTGAAGTCCAGGGACTCCATGGCCGCCAGGAAGGACTCGGTGGTCAGATCCGGGCCGGCCTTGCGCAGCGCTTCGATGGTCACTTCAGCGCCGACACGGCCGAGCACGGCGCCGCCGCTGGGCACGGAGCCATACTTCTCTTTGTACTCATCGGCCCATTCCTTGGCTTCCGGCACGTCCTTCATGCGGCTGACGATGTCCTGCCAGGGCGACACGCCGTAGAGGCCTTCAGTGACGCCACCGGGCGCGGCGGCCACGGCGGAGTGGAAGCCGGCCTGGGAGACCAGGAACTTCACGTCGTCCCAGCCCATCTGCTTGGCGGTGGCAACCACGGTGATGATCGGGCGGATCGGCAGGGCCACGCCCACCAGCTCGCAGCCGGCGTCGCGCAGGCGCGCCAGGGTGCCGCTGAAGTCGCTTTCGTCCGGACGGTGGGAGCTGCTTTCCACCAGTTCCAGGGCGTCGTTCTCTTCGGCGGCGTCCTTCATGGCCTGGTTCACTTCCTCACCGAAGTCGGAAGGAATGTACATCACGCAGGCTTTTTCCATGTCGTACTCGTCGGCCATCCAGCTGGCGCCTTTGAGCACGCCTTCGTAGTAGCTGGGGCCGAACACGAAGCGGCGTGAGAAATCGCCTTCGGTTTCCATCGGACGGGACAGCGCCAGCGGCAGAATGCTGGGCACGTTGTTGCTGTCCATTACCGGGAACGCCGCCAGGTTATGGGGCGTGCCCAGGCTCATCAGCATGGCGAACACTTCATCGCGGGTGACCAGCTTGTTGACCGCCTGGGTGGCCTTGGGCACCTGGTAGGCGTGGTCCTCGACGATGTAGCGGATCTTGCGGCCGTGGATGCCGCCTGCCTCGTTGACTTCGTCGAACATGTCGTTGGCCACCTGCACGGCGGGGGAGGAGAACGCCGCGAACACGCCGGACAGATCGTGCATGCCGCCCAGTCTGATCTCGGTGTCGGTGACGCCGCGAACCGGCTCGGCGGCCTTTTCGGTGGCTTTTTCTGCGGTTTTTTCTTCTTCCTTGGTGTCACTGCAACCCAGCAGGCTCACAGCGGCCAGGGCAGCCAGACAGAGCTTCTTCATGATGCACTCTCCTATCGTACGCGGACAATTAGTACATGGAATCGATCAGGTGTTTGTGTTTTTTCTCCACGAAGGATCGTTTCAACTTCATGGTGGCGGTCAGCTCCTCATCCTCGGCGGTGAGCAGCACATCGATCAGGCGGAAGTATTTGATCTGTTCCACCTGGGCGAATTGTTTATTCACTTCATCGACAATGCCGCCGATCAGATCCAGCACTTCCTTGGCACGGCACAGTGAAGCGAAGTTGGAGAACGGCACCTGGCGGTCCTGGGCGTACTTCTCCACGTTGTCCTGGTCGATCATGATCAGGCAGGTCAGGTATTTGCGTTTGTCGCCGATCACCACGGCGTCGGAAATATAGGGCGAGAATTTCAGCCGGCTCTCGATTTCCGCGGGCGTGATGTTCTTGCCGCCGGCGGTGATGATGATGTCCTTGAGGCGGCCGGTGATGGTGAGCATGCCGTCTTCCAGGCGGCCCACGTCGCCGGTGTGCAGCCAACCGTCGCGGATGTCCTCGGCGGTTTTTTCCGGCTTGCGCCAGTAGCCGGCGAACACATGCCCGCCGCGCACCAGCACTTCGCCGTTGTCGGCGATGCGCACCTGGGTCTCGGGCAGGGGTTCGCCGACGCTGCCCACCTGTTCGCGCTCGCGGCTGTTGAGCGACACCACGCCGGTGGTTTCGGTCATGCCGTAGCCTTCGTACAGGGGCACGCCCAGGGCGCGGAACCAGCGGATCTGGTCCGGCGAGATGGGCGCGGCGCCGGTGGTGCCCCGGCGCAGCCGGGCCATGCCGATCAGGTCGCGCACGTTGCGCAGCACCAGCAGGTTCCAGAAGTGGTAGCGCAGCGCGTTCAGCGGCGAGCGCTGCTTCTCGCAGTGCCAGGCCTGGCCGGCGGCCAGCGCCCGGTCGAAGCACCAGCGCCCGAAGCCGGTGGCTTCGTCGCGAAGGGTCATCAGAGAGCTGTAGATCTTTTCCCACAGGCGCGGCACGGCGGCGAAGGTGTTCGGTGACACCTCGCGCAGATTCTCGAACACGGTTTCCGGGCTCTCCGCGAAATTCACGGTGCAGCCTTTGTAGATCGGCACTTCCACCGACACCAGACGCTCCAGAATATGGCACAGCGGCAGGAAGCACAGCTGTTCGTCCTCTTCCCGGGCTTCCAGCAGCGCTTCGCCGGCGGCCAGCTGGAACAGCACGTTCCGGTGGCTGATCATGGCGCCCTTGGGCGCGCCGGTGGTGCCGGAGGTGTAGATCAGCATGCGGATGTCGTCCGGCCGGCTCTGCTCGATGCTGGCGCTGAACTGCTGTTCCGCGTCGGCGATGCCGTTGCCCAGCTCGTAGAGTTCATCCAGGAACATCACCATGGGGTCCTGGAAATCGCGCAGGCCCTTGCGGTCGAACACGATCACTTTCTTCAGGGTGGGCACCTGGTCGCGCACGGTCAGGTATTTGTCCAGCTGCTCGTCGTTCTCCACGAACAGGAAGGCGGAGCCGCTGTCGTTGACCAGATAGGCGAGCTGCTCGGCGCTGTCGGTGGTGTAAACCCCGTTGCTGATGCCGCCGGCGCCGGCGATGCCCAGGTCACAGTAGAGCCATTCCTTGTTGTCCTCGCTGAGGATCGACACCGGCTGGCCCCGTTCCAGGCCCATCGACAGCAACGCCACGCCGATGGCGCGGGCGTGTTCGTAGTAGTCCCGCCAGCTGTAGCTCTGCCAGATGCCCAGGTCCTTTTCGCGGTGGGCGATGCGCTCGCCCCGTTCCAGGCACTGCTGGCGCCAGAGTTTGACCACGGTGTCGCAACCGTGGAGAAGAGTCGGAGTGGTTTCGGTTGCAGTCATCATCAGCGCCAGGTCTTCTTTCGTTTCCAGCGTTTTTCCGGTCGGTCATCCCCCGCCGACTGGCCCAGATAAAATTCTTGGATGTCGTCGCTGGCGAGCAGGTCGCGGGCGCTGCCGTCCATGACAATGCGGCCGGTTTCCAGCACATAGCCGTGGTCGGCGGTGTTCAAGGCCACCCGGGCGTTCTGCTCCACCAGCAGCAGGGTTACGCCCTGCTCTTTATTGAGGCGGCGGATGATCTCGAAGATTTCCTGCACCAGCAGCGGCGACAGTCCCAGGGAGGGCTCGTCCAGCAGCATCAGCGACGGCCGCGACATCAGCCCCCGACCGATGGCCAGCATTTGCTGCTGGCCGCCGGACAGGGTGCCGGCGGGTTGGTTGCGCCGCTCCAGCAGCATCGGGAAATAGTCATAGACCATTTCCATGTCGTGGCGGATCTCGGCTTTGTCGCGGCGGGTGTAGGCGCCCATGCTCAGGTTCTCTTCCACACTGAGGAACGGGAACACTTCGCGGCCCTCGGGCACATGGGCAATGCCCTTGCGCACCAGCTTGTCCGGGTCGCTGCCCTGGATGAATTCACCGGCCAGGCTGATGCTGCCCTTGCGCGGCGACAGGGTGCCGGAGATGGTTTTCATCAGTGTGGTCTTGCCGGCGCCGTTGGCGCCGAGAATGGCCACCACCTTGCCTTCGAAGACGTCGATGGACACGCCCCGCAGGGCCATCACCGGCCCGTAGAAGGCTTCCAGGTTCTGTACTTGCAGCAGTGGGGAGGCATCGCTCATGCGGTTTCCTCCGTGCCCAGATAGGCTTCGATCACCTTCGGGTCCGCCTGTACTTCGGCGGCGGTGCCCATGGCCAGCGGCCGGCCTTCCGCCACCGCCAGTACCCGGTCGGACACGCGCGATACCAGGCTCATATCGTGCTCCACCATAAGGACCGTCAGGCCCAGGTCTTTCTGCATATCCTCGATCCACCAGGCCATGTTCTGGGTCTCTTCCACGCTCAGGCCGGAGGCCGGCTCGTCGAGCAGAATCAGCTTGGGTTCGCTGGACAGGGCGCGGGCGATCTCCACCACCTTGCGCACCCCGTAGGGCAGGCCGGCGATCAGCTTGTCGCGGTAGGCGGCCAGGTCGAGAAAGTCGATCACTTCCTCCACCTGGCGGCGGTGTTCGCGTTCGCTGCGGCGCACCTTGGGCAGGAACAGCAGCTCTTCGAACCAGCGCGTATCACGGCGGCAGTGGCGGCCGATCAGCAGGTTCTGCAGGACCGAGGAGTGATCGAACAGCTCGATATTCTGGAAGGTGCGCGCGATGCCCAGCCCGGCCACGTCGTGGGCCGGGCGGCCGGTGATGTCCTGGCCGTCGAAAATGATCCGCCCGCCGCCGGGTTCATAGAGGCGGCTGATCAGATTGAAGATGGTGGACTTGCCGGCCCCGTTGGGACCCACCAGGGTGAACACTTCGCCGGGTTCCACGTCGAAGCTGACGCCGTCCACGGCTTTCACGCCACCGAAGGAGATGGACAGATCCTTAACCTGTAACAGACTCATCGTTGCCGCTCCGTTTTCAGGTAGGTGCGTGTGCGCCGGAACATGCCCTTGCGGTACAGCGGAAACAGCTGCAGCCAGGTGCGGACCTTGAACCAGACGCCGTACAGACCGCGCGGCTCATAGATCACCATGAGCAGAATCAGCAGGGCGAACAGGGCGGTGTCCATGCCCGGGTAGGCGGCGATGGAAATGCCGGCGGTGTTGTTGAGGAAGTCGCGCAGCATGGCGATGCTCTGCGGCAGCAGCACCACCACGATGGCGCCGAAGAAGGCGCCGTGCACCGAGCCGAGGCCGCCGATCACCACCTGCAGCAGCAGGGTGATGGAGATCAGCACCAGGAAGCTTTCGTAGTTCACCGCCTGGGCCAGATGGGCGTAGAGCGCCCCGGCCAGGCCGGTCATCGCGCAGGAGAGCGCGAACGACAGGGTCTTGGCGCGGGCCACGTTCACGCCCAGGGCGCGGGCGGACACTTCGCTGTCGCGCACCGCCAGGAAGGAGCGCCCGGACGCGCTGCGCAGCAGATTCAGATAGCCCAGGGTGACGATCACCAGCACCGTCAGGCACAGATAGTAGAAGGCCGCCGGGCTGGTGTAGCGATCGATCTTCAGCCCGAACATATCGATGGGCGGCGCGAACAGCCCGGCCACGCCGCCGGTGATCGGCTCGGCGATAATCGAGACGTCCTCGATGATGATGCTCAATGCCAGCGTGGCGATGGCCAGGTAGATCCCGCTCATGCGCAGGATCGGCCGGGAGATGATCGCGCCCAGCACCCCGGAGGTGACGGCGCTGGCCAGCAGCGCGGGAATAAAATGCCAGCCGCGCATCATCAGCGCCAGGTTGGTGAAGGCGCCGATCGCCATGAAGGCGGCGTGCCCGAGGCTGACCTGACCGGTATGGCCGCTGATCAGCATCAGGCCCAGGCCGGCCAGGGACCAGATCAGCACCGCGGTCAGTTCGCCGAGGTAGTAGGTGCCCAGCAGCCAGGGCGCGGCCAGCAGCAGCGCGACCAGCAGGGCGTACTGGGCCAGGTGCCAGCGCCCTTCAAACAGGTTGATATCGTCGTCGTAGCGACTCTTGAAACGGTTACTCATGAGGGCCTACACCTTCTTCTGGCTGATCTGGGCGAACAGGCCGCCGGGGCGCAATACCAGCACCACCAGCATTAGCAGGTAGGGGGCGATCTGGCCGAACTCGGGCAGGAAGCGGCCGGCGAACGGTTCCACGATGCCCACCAGCAGGCCGCCCAGCAGCGCGCCGGGCAGCGAGCCCAGCCCGCCGATCACGGCGGCGGCGAACGCCTTGATGCCGAACAGCAGCCCCACGGAGGGTTCCACCGCGCCCTTGGCGGCGAACAGCACCCCGGCGATGGCCGCCACCACCCCGGACAGGGCCCAGACGATGGCGTTGATGCGCTTCACCGGGATACCCATGTAGTAGGCCGCCATCTGGTTCTGGCTGCTGGCCTGCATGGCCACGCCCAGGCGGGTGCGGGCAAAGAAGAAGTAGAGAATGCAGGTCAGGGCCACGGTGGTGAGAATGATCACCGCGTCGACCACCGGGATCATCAGTTCACCCAGCATCCACACCTTGCCGACGAAGGGGGTTTGCAGGGAGGTGGGGTCGTGGCCCCAGATCACGCCGGCGAAGAAGCGCATCAGGAAGCCGAGCGCGATGGTGAGGATCACCATGGCGAACTGCGGCTGGCCGAAGATGGCCCGCAGCACGAAGCGGTCGAGCAGATAGCCGAACAACCCGAGCAGCAGAGCGGCAAGGGTGATGCCGATCAGAAAGGGCAGATCCGCGTAGCTGGCGTTGATGAAGGTAATACCGAGAAAGGCCCCCAGCATCATCATGTCGCCCTGGGCGAAATTGACCGCTTCCGACGCCTTGTAGATCAAAACAAAACCCAGCGCCAACAGCCCGTAGATACAGCCGTTAGCTATCCCGCTGACTAGCAGCTGGAGTATATCCATGGTGCCTCTCTCCCGGGGCTTATTCTTGTTGGAGTTTTTTGTGTAATTACCCTGAGACTATCCGAAGTTTTACATTCCCACCAGCAGGTAAAATGTAATCGCTTTAATTCGGTCATTGACAGGGTAGGGGGAGATTCTTTGGGAAGGTAAAAGCGGGGTTTTAAGGCAATTTAGTGGACCCTTTCAGGGTTGGAAAGGGCTCTGGCATCCTGCCGGGAGCTTCGCTCCCTTTCGCGGGCGAGGCCCGCTCGCACAACTCCGCACCCGTCGCGGGGCGGGNCCGCTTATGCCGCTGGCGGACATAAAAAAGCCCCGCCGATTGGCGGGGCTTTTTTGCGTCTGGTGCCCGGAGACAGAATCGAACTGCCGACACGGGGATTTTCAATCCCCTGCTCTACCGACTGAGCTATCCGGGCGTTGGGCGCGTATTAAACCGACTCGACCCGGCCCCGTCAAGCGCGCTTGGCTATTGGTTGGCGTCTTTTGTGGGAGGAACGTAACCCTCTGCTTTTTCGACGCTTTCGTTGTTCAAAAAGCGATCGCGTTGCTCGTCCAGAAAGGCCTTGGCCTTGGGGTCCATCACGTTCAGGTGCTTCTCGTTGATCAGCAGGGTCTGGTGCTGCAGCCATTCCTGCCAGGCCTGCCGGGACACGTTGTCGTAGATGTCCTGGCCCTTGGGGCCGGGGAAGGGCGGTTTTTCCAGGCCTTCCAGGTCCTGCTGGTACTTGCGGCAGAAGACGGTGTGGGTCATGGCGGTGCACCTCCGATGCGGGTTAGAGCAGGCCGGCCTGACGCGGGCCGTGCAACTGCTCCAGTAGCTTTTTGACCGGTGCCGCCAAACCCAGCTCGCCGGGGTCGGCGGGGCTGATCCAGCGGCCCCCGGCATCCTGCACACCGGCGCCGGTGGTGTCCACCCGGATCAACAGCGGCTCGATGTCCAGATGGAAGTGGCTGAAGGTGTGGCGGAAGGGGGTCAGCGCTTCCTGGTCGCGGGCGTCCAGGCCGCGCTCGGCCAGGGCGGTGTGTTGCCGGTCGTCGGGATCGAGCTGGGGGAAGCACCACAGGCCGCCCCAGATGCCGCTGGGCGGGCGGGGCTCCAGCCAGACGCGGCCGTCCGGGTGCTGCAGGATCAGCATGCGGGTCTGGCGCACCGGCTTCTCCTTGGCCGGCTTGCGGCCGGGGTAGTCCTGCGGGTTGCCGTCGGCGCGCGCTTGGCACCAGGCCGACACCGGACAGGCCGGGCAGTCCGGCCGCCGCCGGGTGCACAGGGTGGCGCCCAGGTCCATCACCGCCTGGGTGTAGTCCGCCAGCCGCCGGTCCGGGGTGTAGTGTTCGGCCAGTTCCCAGAGCCGGTTCTCCACCGGCTTCTTGCCGGGCCAGCCGGGCACCGCGTGCAGGCGGCTGAGCAGGCGTTTGACGTTGCCGTCGAGAATCGGCGCGCGCACGCCGCGGCTCTGCGCCAGGATGGCGCCGGCGGTGGAGCGGCCGATGCCGGGCAGGGTGGCCACTTCCTCCACGGTGTCCGGGAAGTCGCCACCGTATTCGTCCACCAGCTGGCGGGCGGCCTTGTGCAGGTTGCGGGCGCGGGCGTAATAGCCCAGGCCGGTCCACAGGTGCAGCACCTGGTCCGCGTCGGCGGCGGCCAGGGCGTGCACGTCGGGGAAGCTGTCCATGAAGCGCTGGAAATAGCCGATCACGGTGCTGACCTGGGTCTGCTGCAGCATGATCTCCGATACCCACACCCGGTAGGGCGTGCGCGGATGCTGCCAGGGCAGGTCCTGACGGCCGTGCTGGTCGTACCAAGCCAGCACGGCGTCGCTGAAGGTGGTGCGGTCGGGGGCGGTGCTCAACGGTTGAAGAACCCCTTGAGCTTGTCGCCCATCTCCTCCTGGATTTTTTCCTGGGCCTTCTGCTTGGCGGCGTTCTTCAGCACTTCCTCGGTGCTGTCGCCTTCCGCGTCGATGCCCAGTTTTTCCTTGAGCTTGCCCTTGGCCGCGTTGGTGGCNGCCTGCTGGGCGATCTTGGCGAANCCTTCNNNGTCCGGGCCGCACCACTTGGCNGGGCTGCCNGCCAGGCTGCCCTGNCAGCGCAGCGGCCAGGTNACGTCNTCCAGGTATTTGCTGCCGCCCAGNTCCGGNGACTGCATGCCGATTTTCAGNTCGAANTCCTGGGTCAGCATGTTCATCCAGCCGTTACCGGAGAGGGTGCCNTTNTCNAGCTTGGCTTCCAGGCTGTCCAGGTTGGCNACCTGCTGGTTGAGGCTGGCCNTGGTGGTCAGATCNATGATCTTGGTGTCCTCGGACAGCGCCGCCGGCAGCTTGCCGGATTCCTGGTTGGGGATCAGCGCGCTGAGNCCCTGGAAGCGGCCCAGCATNTCGTTNACGCCGCCCACCAGGGTGCCGTACAGGTTCAGACCGCGCACGGTGCCGTCGGCCAGGTTCATGCTGGCGTTGCCCTTGGCGGAATTGACCAGCGCTTTCTCGCTGTTGCCGGAGGCGCTGAAGTCCAGATCCATGGAGAAGATGCCCTTCGCCAGGTCCTTGTCCAGGGCCATGGCGACCACCGGCTGCAGCTGCATGCTGGATACGTTCTGCTTGAAGCTGATGCGCGGCGTGTTGCCGGACACGTCCAGGCGGCCGCTGGCGTTGAAGCCGCCCTGCAGGGTGTCGCCGGAGGCCTTGGTGAGGCGCAGCACCCCGTCCTTGGCATCGACGTTGAAGACGATGTTGCTGGCCTGGATGGTGTCGTAGTTCAGCTCGCCGATCTTGAGGCTGCCGTCGAGCAGCAGCGGGCGCAGGCTCTCCACCGGGATCAGCTCTGCTTCGGAGAGCTGGGCGGTGCCGCCTTCCTTGCCGCCGGTGCCGCCGCCGGCACCGCTGGCCGCGGCACTGTCTTCGTCATCGCTTTGCGGCGGCAGATAGCCGTCCAGGGTGATCTTGTCCAGGTTCAGATCGAACACGATCTTGCCGGTCTCCAGGTTTTCCAGGCCGGCCTTGCCGCTCAGGGTGCTGCTGTCCAGGGTCACCTTGAGCGGGTTGACCATGACGCTGTTGGCCGGGCCGTCCAGGGTGGCGCTCAGGGCCACCTTGCTGAGGGCGCTGTCGTCGCTGGTCTCGATGGGCTCCTCGCCGATCGCTTCCAGGGCCGCGTTGGCGTCGAACGGTTCGGTGTCGATCTGGCCGGCCACTTTCATCTCGCCGGTCAGGCCGGTGACGGTGGCGTTACCGGTGGTGCGGGTGCCGGCCGCTTCCAGCAGCAGGTCGGTGACCTGGGCGCGGTCCTCGTCCAGATTCACGTCCAGCTTCTGCTCCAGGTGCACGCTCACCGGGTTGGTGGTCATGCCGGCGATGTCCGCGTCCAGGGTCATCGGATCGAGCACGAAGTGGTTGTTCTCCAGGTCGGCGGCCAGGGTGGTCTCCAGGTTCAGGTCCACGCGCATGTCGCTCTGGTCCTGATAGCGCAGGGACATCTGCATCGGGAACGGCTCTTCCAGGCTCACGTCCTGGGCGTTGAAGTTGAAGTGCTCAACGCGGATGTCGGTGCCGTCGGTGGTGTTCCGGTAGCGGATCCGGCCGTCGGTGATGGCGACGCTGGGGATGGTCAGCGGGATGTCCATGCCGCCGCTCTCGGCGGGCTGCTCTTCCTCGGCGGGGGTGGTCTCCTCCTCGGCGCCGTCCTGCGGGCCGATCTTCTCCCAGTTGGCGCCGTCGGCGGTTTCCACCAGGTTCACTTCCAGGCCGTCCAGGGTGACGCCGTCCATTTCCACCTGGCCGAACAGCAGCGGCCACACCGCCACGCCGACGCTGGCGCTGTTGATGCCCGCGAACAGCTCTTCCTCGCCGGCGATACGCGCCTCGGTGCGACCCAGGCTGACGCCCAGCGACGGCCAGAACTGCCAGGCCAGATCGCCGGGAATCTCCAGATCCAGGTTGGCCTGGGTCATGGCCTGCTCACGGATCTGCGGCTTGAAATCGTTCGGGTCGATCACCTGGGTGATCACGAACAGGGTCGCCGCCAGCAGGACCACCAGAGCGGCGATGACGATGAGGAAAATTTTGATCGCGCGTGCCATAGAACAGCTCTCCTTGCGCCCCGGGCCGAGGGCCGGGATTATAGCAATAGAATGTACCCAACCGAACGTGAAGACCGTGGCGGGGATCGACGGTTAGGAAACATGATAAAGCATGATAATAAGTATCGCTCTTCGGGGAGCCGGTTTTGTTAAAGTTCCGTAATATCCTGGTTTGCATGGGGTTGCTGTGGTGCGCGCTGGCCGGCGCCGAGCCGGTGGTGACGCCCCTGCCGGACCAGGAGCAGGTGGCCGTGGCCCGCGCCATGGAAGTGCTGGTGGACCCGGAAGGGCACTGGGATTTCAGCCAGGTGAGCAACCAGTTCTCAGGGCGCTTCGCCCGCAACACCGCCACCGAGCCCAATTTCGGTTTCACCAGCAGCACCATCTGGCTGCGCTTCACCCTGGACACCAGCCGTGTGCGGGGGCAGAGCTGGTACCTGGTGGAGCGCTACCCGATCCTCGACCATATCAGCCTGTTCGCGCCCACTGAAGACGGCGGCTACCGGCGGGTGGACCTGGGCGACACGCTGCCGTTCGACCAGCGCTTGATGGACCACCGGGCGTTTATCTTTCCGCTCGACACCGATCTGGCCGGCGCCAACACCTACTACGTGCGCGTCAGCGGCAAGGGCGCCATCAATTTGTCGCCCATGCTCTACAGCGCCGCCGGGCTGGTGGAGTACACCTACCGGGACATTCTGCTGTACGGGGTGTTCTACGGCTGTCTGCTGATCATGGTGGTCTACAACGCGCTGCTGGCGTTGTCGCTCAAGGAGCCGGTCTACCTGTATTTCGTGCTGTTCCTGGTGGGCATCACGGTGTTCAACCTGAACGTCAACGGCTTCGGGCTGCAGTTCGTGTGGCCGGAGGTGCCCCGGCTCAATGAGTACTACTGGCTGGGCATCTATATCTGCACGCCGGCGCTGGCCATGTATTCGCGCCACTTCCTCGGCCTCAAGCAGCGCTTCCCGCGCTATGACCGGGTGATCCGCCACTATCTGGCCGGTGTTGCCGTGCTGCTGGTGGTGCAGCTGCTGATCGCGCCGCCCTGGTCCTATTACCTGTCCACCCTGCTGGTGCTGATCACGGTGCTGCTGTTCAGCTGGCTGGGCTGGATGGTGTGGTCGCGGGGCTACCGGGCGGCGCGGCTGTATGTGGCGGCCTGGTGCGTGTTCCTGGTGCTGATTTTCTTCTTCGTGCTCGGCAACCTGGACTGGATCCCCTACGCCTCGGTGATCAGCATGCTGCCCCANCTCGGNGCCCTGTGGGTGGTGATGATGCTGTCCCTGGCGCTNGGCGACCGNATCCGCTTCCTGGAGCGTGAGCGCAACCAGCTGTTCCTGGANGCGCGNGAGAACCTGGAGCGNCACGTGGAAGANATCGAGCAGATGAACCGGGACAAATCCACNTTTNTGCAGTACGTCAGCCATGAGCTGAACACGCCGATCAACTGGATNGGCGCNGCCAACTCCCTGGACGACNGNGAAACCGGCGNCGNCCNGAGCGATGTCTGGGCNCTGGTGCGCAANGGGCAGCAGCGGCTGATGGGCATGGTCNGCACCTCGTTGCGCTACTTTGACCTGGCCGACCGCAGCACGCCGCCGCTGGTGGCCCGCTGCCGGCCCCTGTGGATGCTGGACGCGCTGCTCGCCACCCGGGCCCGGGCGCTGGAGAGCCAGGCGCTGAGGGTGGTGAACCGCATCTCGCCGAATCTGTACGTGCGCGCCAACGAGACCGAGCTGCAGGAGGTGCTGGCGATGGCCCTGGATAACGCCATCCGTTTCAGCCCGCCGGGCGGCGAGATCACCGTTACCAGCGAGGTGATGGTGGGCGAAGCGGAGCTGCGCATCCGCGACCGTGGCCGGGGCGCCGGCCCGGATCAGCTGGAGAGCCTGTTCGAGCCGTTCTTCGTGATGGGTTCGCGCCACCACGAAGAGGGCTACGGCCTGTCACTGGCCATGGCGCGGGTGATGATCGAACAGGCCGGCGGCCGCATCTGGGCCGAAAGCGCCGGCCTTGATCGCGGCTTCACCTTGGTGATCCGATTGCCGCTGGCCTGATTTGTAGGAGCGGGCCCTGCCCGCGAAAGGGCGGTGTAACCGCCCGGCAGGATTCCAGAAACGGCTATTGGAAGCGCAATCTGTGAGGTCTCTGGCATCCTGCCGGCGGCTTTTGCCGCCTTTCGCGGGCGGGGCCCGCTCCCACAGGGAGGTCCCCAAGAGGCCTGAGGAGCTAGCGCCGGCATTTCTCCGGCAGGGTGAGCGCGCCGCCGTGGTGCTTCTCCAGCAGGCGCAGGAAGTCGCGCGCCACGCCGCGCCCGCGGGTGGCCGGGTGCACCACCATCCACGCCAGGGCGTCGCCGTCGAGCAGCGCCACCGCCACCGGCGCGCCGTTGAAATGGGCCGCCGCCACCGGGCGCCCGGCGTCCAGGGCCTGGCCCAGTTCGGCGGCGTAGTCCGGGTCGTCGCGCAACACTCTGCTGAAGCGTTGCGCCAGTTCCGCGTCGGGGGAATGAAATTCAAGACTGATCGGCATAGTGTCTCCGCTAACCGGTAAATGGCCGCCGCGCTGGTGAGGGGGCGCCGAGGGCCGTATAATACGGGGTTCCGTTTTCTGGAGGTACCGATGAGCGAACGCCGCGCCACCGTGGAGCGAAACACCCTGGAGACCCAGATTCGCGTCAGCGTGAATCTCGATGGCACCGGAGTGAGCAAGCTGGATACCGGCCTGCCGTTCCTGGAACACATGCTCGACCAGGTGGCCCGCCACGGTCTGATCGACCTGGACATTCAGGCCAAGGGCGACTTGCACATCGATGCCCANCACACGGTGGAGGACATCGGCATCACCCTGGGCCAGGCCCTGGCCCGGGCCTGGGGCGACAAGAAGGGGGTGCGCCGCTACGGCCACGCCTATGTGCCCCTGGACGAGGCCCTGTCACGGGTGGTGATCGACCTGTCCGGCCGCCCGGGCCTGGAAATGCACGTGGATTTCACCCGTGGCATGATCGGCGGGTTCGATGTGGACCTGTTTTACGAGTTTTTCCAGGGCCTGGTTAACCACGCCATGATTACCGTGCATATTGATAACCTGCGCGGCAAAAACGCCCACCACCAGGCCGAGACCGTGTTCAAGGCGTTCGGGCGCACCCTGCGCATGGCGGTGGAGCCGGATCCGCGCATGGACGGCGTGACCCCGAGCACTAAAGGCACGCTCACCGAAAACCCGTAATTAATTCGAGGCGCCCCATGAGCGAAACCGTGGCCGTAGTCGACTACGGCATGGGCAATCTCCATTCCGCCGGCAAAGCGCTGGAAAAGATGGCCGCCGACGGTCAGCGGATCGTGATCACCGGGGACCCGGAGCAGGTGCGCGCCGCCGACCGGGTGGTGTTCCCCGGCGTCGGCGCGATCCGCGACTGCATCAAGGTGATCACCGAAACCGGCCTGGACCGGGCCATTCTCGACGCCATCGACGCCTACAAGCCGGTGCTCGGCATCTGCGTGGGCATGCAGGCGATGATGGACTTCAGCGAAGAGAACGANGGCATCGACTGCCTGGGTGTGTTCTCCGGNCGGGTACGGTTTTTCGGCGCGCCCATGGGCGACACCGGGCGCCCGCTGAAGGTGCCGCACATGGGCTGGAACCAGGTGCAGCAGGTCAACGANCACCCGCTNTGGGCGGGCATCGNCGACAACAGCCGCTTCTACTTCGTGCACAGCTACTGCGCCACCGGAGTGCCCGAAGAGCAGATGGCCGGCCGCTGTGAGTACGGCCTGGCGTTCGCCGCCGCCGTCGCCAAGCGCAATGTGTTCGCGGTGCAGTTCCACCCGGAGAAGAGCGCCGACGCCGGCCTCAAGCTGCTGGAAAACTTTCTGCGCTGGCGGCCCTGAGCGCCGCGTCCTCNNATTTCAGCCTGTTAAACAAGCGAGATCGTCATGGAACTGATTCCCGCCATCGATTTGAAAGACGGCCACTGCGTACGCCTNAAGCAGGGCCGCATGGACGACGACACGGTGTTTTCCGAGGATCCGGTGGCGGTGGCCGACCACTGGGTGAANCAGGGCGCGCGGCGCCTGCACCTGGTGGACCTGAACGGCGCCTTCGCCGGTGAGCCGGTGAACGGCGAGATCGTCAACGCCATTGCCCGCGCCCACCCGGGCCTGCCGATCCAGATCGGCGGCGGCATCCGCAGNGCCGAGACCATCCAGGCCTACCTGGACGCCGGCGTTCAGTGGGTGATCATCGGCACCAAGGCGGTGAAAGAGCCGCAGTTCGTGCGCGACATGTGCAAGCGGTTCCCCGGCCACGTGATCGTCGGCCTGGACGCCAAGGACGGTAAAGTGGCCACCGACGGCTGGGCCGAGGTCACCGATGTCGATGTGGTGGACCTGGCGCGCCAGTTCGAGCACGACGGCGTGGTGGCCATCGTCTACACCGACATCAGCCGTGACGGCATGCTGCAGGGCGTCAACGTGGAAGCCACCGAGCGGCTCGCCGAAGCGATCAGCATTCCGGTGATCGCCTCCGGCGGCATCACCGACATGGAAGACGTGCGCCGGCTGTGCGGGGCGCGCACCGTGGGCATCACCGGCGCCATCACCGGCCGCGCTATCTACGAGGGCACCCTGGATTTCGCCCAGGGCCAGGCCCTGGCCGACGAGCTGCAATCCCGGGGGCCGGGCATGTCCGGCACCACCGGTAGTGGAGTGCGAAAGTGACACTAGCCAAGCGAATCATCCCGTGCCTGGACGTGGACGACGGCCGGGTGGTCAAGGGCGTGAAATTCGTGGATATCCGCGACGCCGGCGACCCGGTGGAGGTGGCGCGCCGCTATAACGAGGCCGGCGCCGACGAGATCACCTTCCTGGACATCACCGCCAGTCACGAGGACCGTGACACCACCCTGGAAATGGTCGAGCGCATGGCCAGCCAGGTGTTTATCCCGCTCACCGTGGGCGGCGGCGTGCGCACCATCCAGGACATCCGCAACCTGCTCAATGCCGGCGCCGACAAGGTGGGCATCAATTCGGCGGCGGTGAAAAACCCGGAGTTCGTGCGCGAGGCCGCCGAGCGTTTCGGGTCCCAGTGCATCGTGGTGGCCATCGACGCCAAGAAAGTGAGCGGCGAAAGCGAAGCCAACCGCTGGGAGATCTTCACCCACGGCGGCCGCAACCCCACCGGCATCGACGCGGTCGAGTGGGCGCGCCGCATGACCGATTACGGCGCCGGCGAGATCCTGCTCACCAGCATGGACCGGGACGGCACCAAGAACGGCTTCGACATCGCCCTGACCCGCGCCATTTCCGACGCGGTGCCGGTGCCGGTGATCGCCTCCGGTGGCGTCGGCAACCTGCAGCACCTGGTGGACGGGGTGATCCAGGGCGGCGCGGACGCGGTGCTGGCGGCCTCGATCTTCCACTTCGGCGAGTACAGCATCGCCGAGGCCAAGCAGTACATGCACAGCGCCGGCATTGAGATGCGCCTGTGATACCGCCGGGGGCCTGACGTGCGGATCTGGATAGACGCGGACGCCTGTCCGGCCGTGATCCGCGACGTGCTGTTCCGCGCCGCCGACCGGCGCGCCATCGACACCACCCTGGTGGCCAACCATTTCATCCCCAAGCCGCGCTCGCCGCACCTCCGTGCGGTGCAGGTGGAAGCCGGCTTTGACCGCGCCGACGATTACATCGCCGAGCAGGTCCGGCCCGGCGACCTGGTGATCACCGGCGACATTCCGCTGGCCGCCCGGGTGGTGGAGAGCGGTGGCACCGCGCTCAACCCCCGTGGCACCCTTTACGACACCGAGAGCATCCGCGAACATCTGGGCCGCCGGGATTTCATGGAAGAGCTGCGCTCCGCCGGGGTGCAGACCGGTGGCCCGTCATCGCTGGGCAAAAGCGACGTCCAGACCTTCGCCAATGCGCTCGACCGCTTTATCGCGCGAGCCCGGTAACACCCCCGGCCAGGAAGGACCCATGCTGAAAATCTCCAACAATGTGACCATCCCCGAGTCCGAGATCGAATGGCAGGCGATCCGCGCCCAGGGCGCCGGCGGCCAGAACGTCAACAAGGTCGCCTCGGCGGTCCACCTGCGTTTCGACATCGGCGCCTCGTCGCTGCCCGAGTTCTACAAGGAGCGGCTGCTGGCCTGGTCCGACCGGCGCATCACCACCGAAGGGGTGGTGGTGATCAAGGCGCAGCGCTTCCGCACCCAGGAAAAGAACCTGGACGACGCCCTGGCGCGGCTGAAAGCGCTGATCCTGGACGCCACCGTGGAGCAGAAAAAGCGCAAACCCACCAAGCCGTCCAAAGCCGCCAAGCGCAAGCGCCTGGACAAAAAGACCCGCCACGGCCAGACCAAGGCGCTACGCAAGCCGCCCATCGACGGCTGACCGGCAAGCGCTCTGTACAAGAGTCGCCGCCACGGACCCCGTAGGCTAAGCTCCTTACGATAATAAAAAAGGAGCGCAGCATGGATCAGGCCAGTCTGGTTGAAATCGGTTTACCCGCCGCCCTGTTTCTCATCATGGTGGGCATGGGGCTCACCCTCACCCCCAAGGACTTCCGCGAAGTGTTGATCGCCCCCCGGGCCACCGTTTACGGCCTGGTGGCGCAGATCGTGCTGCTGCCGCTGGTGGGGGTGGGGCTGGCGATGACGCTGGATCTCTCCCCGGCGCTGGCGGTGGGGCTGGTAATCATCGCCGCCTGCCCGGGCGGCACCACCTCCAACCTGTTCGCCTTTCTCGGCCGCGGCGACGTGGCGCTGTCCATTGTGCTGACGGTGGCCGCCAGTCTGATTACGGTGGTGACCCTGCCGATGTTCACCAGCTGGGCCCTGGGCCACTTCCGTGACAGCGATCTGGTGCTGGAGCTGCCGGTGCCGCGCACCATTCTGACTCTGGTGGTGATCATCCTGGTGCCGGTGAGCATCGGCATGACCATCCGTCATTTCCGCCAGGATTGGGCGGTGAAGGGCGAAAAGCTGGTCAGCGTGTTCGGGCTGCTGGTGCTGGTGGCGGTGATCGTGATGCTGCTGGTGGACCTGGGCGAGGAGGCGCTGGTGCTGCTGCGCCAGGGCGGCGCGGCGGTGATACTGCTCAACCTGATCGGCCTGGGGCTGGGCCTGTTCGGCGGCCGTCTGATCGGGCTGAGCCGGCCGCAGGCGTTCACCGTGGCCATCGAGCTGGGCATCAAGAACGGCACCCTGGGCCTGATGGTGACCCTGACCCTGCTGCAGTCGGACGCCATGTCCGTGCCGGCGGCGGTGTACGGNGTGATGATGTTCCTGTTCGGTTTCCTGATGATCGGCTATGCCCGCCTCACGGGCATCGGCCGGGCGCCGGTCACGTCCTGACCGGCGCGTTNGGGCGGGTTACTCCTGGCGGTCGGCGCGCCGCCGTTCCGCCAGGTTGATGCCCTTGAGGATCGAGAGCGCCTGGGACAGCGGGTAGTCGCGGCTGGCCAGGGGCTCCTCGCCCCCTTTCTCCAGCGCTTCTTTCTGCGCCTGATTGAGCAGGTGGTGGGGCAGGTCCGCTTCGCGGGGGCGCTGGTCTTTCAGCAGCTCGACGCTGGACACCTGCACCGGGATATCCGGCTCGATGCCTTCCGCCTGAATCGAACGGCCGTCCGGCGTGTAGTAACGGGCGGTGGTCAGCTTCAGGGCGTTGTCGCCGCTGATCGGCAGCACCGTCTGCACCGAGCCCTTGCCGAAGGTGCGGGTGCCCACCACCACGGCGCGGCCCTGGTCCTGCAGGGCGCCCGCGACGATCTCCGACGCCGAGGCGGAGCCGCCGTTGACCAGCACCACCAGGGGCAGGCCTTCGATCTCGTCGCCGGGGTTGGCTTTGTAGTCGTTACGGCTCTCGCTCTCGCGGCCCTGGGTGTAGACGATCAACCCGGAGTCGAGGAACAGGTCGCTGATTTCCACCGCGCCGCCGAGCACGCCGCCCGGGTTGTTGCGCAGGTCGAGGATCAGCCCGCTCAGCTCGCCCTCGGCTTTCAGTTCGTTGAGGGCTTTCTTGGCCTCGTGGCCGGTATTGTTCTGGAACTGGGAGATGCGCAGGTAGCCGTAGCCGGGTTCCAGCATGTCGCTTTTCACGCTTTCCACTTTGATGCGGTCACGCTTGAGCGTCACCGGGCGCGGCTTTTCGTCGCCGTCGCTGAGCACCGACAGGGTCACTTCCGAGCCCGCTTCGCCGCGCATCAGCTCCACCGCTTCCGCCAGGCTCAGGCCTTTGACGAAGGTGTCGTCGATCTTGAGGATCAGGTCGCCGGCCTGGATGTCGGCGCGGCTGGCGGGGGAGTCGTCGATCGGCGAGACCACTTTGACGAAGCCGTCTTCCATGGTCACTTCCAGGCCCAGGCCGCCGAACTCGCCGCTGGTGGTGGATTGCAGGTCCTCGAACTGGTCCGGGGTCAGGTAGGAGGAGTGCGGGTCCAGCTCCATCAACATGCCGCGGATCGCCGCCTGGATCAGCTCTTTCTCGTCCACGTCCTGCACATAGGCGCCGCGCACCCGCTCCAGCACTTCCGCGAAGGCGCGCAGCTCGGTGACCGGCACGCCGTCCTGGCGGGCCTGCTCATCGACTTCCGGGTCGGCGGCCAGGGTCGGAGCGGAAACGGAGAGGGTGAGGAGCAGGGCGGCGCTTAGAGCGGTGCGGCGGAGCAGGGGGTGAGACGTTTTCAGCATGTAATTCCCCAGACCAAGGGCGTTGGAGGGCCTGTTCACACTACTTGCATCACGCCTGCTGGATGCCATTTTGACCACCAGCTAGGCGGAGGGAGCGCCGTTTGGTGATTCCAAATAAGCGACCGACAACGACGCTGGGAGCCAAAATGGCTCCAGCCCTTCGGGTTGTGGCTAAAAATTCACCACTCCGCGTTGCTCGTCGTTCATTTGGAATCACCAAACTTCTCTCCTCGCGCCTTGATTGGTGTATTTTTAGCCACAACAGGCGTGATGCAAGTAGTGTGAACAGGCCCTCTAGTTTCGGGCAATGGGCGGCAGTGTAACACGGCGGTCGCACCAGCGTGTCGGGTTCACCACCTTGCCCCGATTGCGGATTTCGAAGTACAGCGCGCTGCGGTTGTTGCCGCCGGACTGGCCGGCCAGGGCCAGGGTGTCGCCCACCGCGACCCACTCGCCCACATCGCGCAGCAGGCTTTGATTGTAGCCGTAAAGCGTCAGGTAGCCACCGCCGTGGTCGACGATGGTGAGCAGGCCGTAGCCGCGCATCCAGTCGGCGAACACCACCCGGCCGGGGTGGATGGCGCGCACCGGGGTGCCCTCCTCGGCGGCCAGCACCACGCCCTCCCAGCGCAGCGCGCCCTCGCGGCTGGAGTTGAAGCTCGACAAGACTTCGCCGGGTACCGGCCAGGGCAGTTCGCCGGCCAGTTTGGCGAACGGCGTGCCGCGCTCGGCGGGGGCCACCTCCGGCATGCTGCGCTCCATCTCGGCGAGCAGCTTTTCCAGACGCTGCTGGTCGGCGCGCAGACGGTCGATGTCGCCGCCGCGCTGGTCCAGGGAGCGTTCCAGTTTGGCCAGGGTGGTTTCCCGCTCGCGGGCGGCCTGCTCCAGCTGTTCCTGGCTGCGCGCCAGCGCGGTGCGGCGGTCCAGCAGGTCGGCGCGGGCGTCGGCCACTTCCCGGGCCACCCGGCGCAGCTCCACCAGCTCGTCTTCCAGATCGGCCAGACGGTCGGTGCGGGCCCGTTGGAAATACTCCTGATAGCGCAGCAGGCGGGCGATCTGGTCCGGCTCCTGCTGGTTGAGCATCAGCTTGAGCCGCTCCTCGCGGCCGCTCTGGTAGCTGGCGCGCACCGTCTTCACCAGCCAGCGCAGCTGCACTTTCTTCTCCTCGGCCAGTTCCGCCTGCTCGGCCTCCAGCCGGGCCAGCCGGGACTCGGCCTGGCGGGCTTCGCGTTCCAGCCGGCGCCGTTCTCGGGTCAGCTCACCGACCCGGGTTTCCGCCTCGCGCAGTTCGCTCTGCACCGAGTCGCGCTGGCGGGCTTCTTTCCGCTGGGCCTCGGACAGCGCCTCGATGCGCTCCTTGAGCGCTTCCAGCTGCTGCTCGGAGGGCTCTTCGGCGGTCGCGCCGGCGCCGGCCAGCAGCAGCGCCGGCACGAGCAGCAGCCTCAGTAATCGACAATGGGGTTTCGCGGGTTCCGTCATGGTGCCTTATCTTAACCGAGCGCTGGTGTGTATACTTGTCGCCGATTTTCCGCCGGCAGGAATGCAGTCATGGATCGTATCATCGAGTTCGCCACCAACCACTATATTCTGGTGTTCGCCTTCTTCGCGCTGTGGGGCGCGTTTTTCGTGATTGAGTCCCGCCGTGGCGGCAAGGCCATCACGCCGCAGTTCGCCACCAATCTGGTCAATCAGAAGGATGCGGTGATCGTGGACGTGCGCGCCGCCGATGAGTTCCGCGAGGGGCATATCCCGGGCAGTGTGAACATTCCCCAGAGCCAGGTCACGGACCGGATGGGCGAATTGGAAAAATATAAGGACAAGCCGCTGATTCTGACCTGCAAGATGGGCAATCAGGCGGCGCATCTGGGGCGCCAGCTGCGCAACAAGGGCTTCTCCGAGCTCTATCGCATTCAGGGCGGCCTCACCGCCTGGCGCAATGATAACCTGCCGGTGTCCAAGGGCTGATGGCGGACGTCACTCTTTACAGCACCGGCTGGTGCCCGTTTTGCGTGCGCGCCAAGCGCTTGTTGGCGGGCAAGAGCGCCCGTGTCCATGAGATTGACGTGGACCGGGAGCCGGAAGCCCGCCGGGAGATGATGGCACGCAGCGGTCGCCGCACGGTGCCGCAGATATGGATCGGGGACCGCCACGTGGGCGGTTGCGATGAACTTTTCGCATTGGAGCGGGCGGGCGAACTGGACGACCTGCTTGCCGGATGACGGAATCGAACAACGGAGATAATCATGGCCGACGAACAGAAAAAGACCTTCCAGTTGCAGCGCGTCTACCTTAAGGACGCCTCGTTCGAGTGCCCGGGGGCGCCGGATATCTTCCTGCAGGAGTGGAAGCCGAAGATGAACGTGCAGCTGAACAACGGCGCACGCCGCATCGGTGAAGGCACCGAGTATGAAGTGGAAGTGACGGTCACCGTCACCGCCAAGTCCGAGGACGAGCAGAAGACCTTCTATCTGGCCGAAGTGAAGCAGGCGGGTATTTTCACGCTGGTCGGCATCGAAGGCGAGGAGCGCGATCAGCTGCTGGGCGCCTACTGCCCCAACGTGCTGTTCCCCTACGCCCGCGAAGTGGTGTCCGACCTGGTCGCCAAGGGCTCCTTCCCGCAGATGATCCTGCAGCCGCTCAACTTCGATGCGCTCTACCAGCAGCAGCGCGAGAAGCAGCAGAGCGGCGACGGCGAGCCGTCCACCGTCCAGTAATCAACGGTTTCAGATCGCGCCGGGGTAGCCGAGCTGCCGCCAGGCTTCATAGAGCGTGATCGCCACCGCGTTACTGAGATTCAGACTGCGGCTGTTGGCGCCCATCGGCAGCCGCAGCCGCTGCTCCGGCGCCAGCCCTTCCAGGATGTGGGCGGGCAGGCCCCGGGTTTCCGGCCCGAACAGCAGTACGTCCCCGTCCCGAAACCTTACCTGGCTGGGCGCCGGGCCACCCTTGGTGGTCAGCGCGAACTGGCGCGCGGTGGGGTAGTCCCGGCAGAAGCTGGGGTAGTCCGGGTGCACGGTGACGTTGGCGTATTCGCTGTAGTCCAGCCCGGCGCGGCGCAGGCGCCGCTCATCCAGCTCGAAGCCGAGCGGCTCGATCAAATGCAGGGCGGCGCCGGTGTTGGCCGCCAGGCGCATGATGTTGCCGGTGTTGGGCGGTATTTCCGGCTCGAACAGAGCAATATTCAGCATTCACGGATCCCGGGTTATAAAAGCGGGTAAATGGTAGCGTGTTGTCGACAGGGATGCGCGCAACAGAGGAGAGCCACCCATGAAGCGTGTCTACGAAGCCGGTGACGGGCTGGAGGCGCACATGCTGGCCGGGTTGCTGGAGCAGTCCGGCATCGTTGCCCAGGTGCGTGGTGACATGCTGCAGGGCGCGGTGGGCGAGTTGCCCGCTTCCGGGTTGGCCAGCGTATGGGTGAACGAGGACGATGAGGTCCGCTCGCTGGAGGTGATCGCCGACTACGAGGCCAGCCAGCCGCCGCCCTCCGGGCCGACGCTGCGCGAGCGCATCCGCGAGCCGGGGCGTGCCGAGACGGACAGCACCCGCGCCTTTCGCAAGGGGCTGCTGATCGGGGTGTTTCTCGGCGCGGCGTTGATGGCCTGGCTGTTGTAGAACCCGGTGCTCACAAAAAAGGCCCCGAAAGGGGCCTTTTTCTTGTCCAACAGCGTTAGCGGCTGGCGCGTTTGCGCTCGGTCTCGGTGAGCAGCTTCTTGCGCAGGCGGATGTGATTGGGGGTGATTTCCGCCAGTTCGTCGTCTTCGATGAAGTCCAGGGCCTGCTCCAGGCTGAAGCGTACCGGCGGGGTGAGAATCACATTCTCATCGGTGCCGGAGGCGCGCATGTTGGTGAGCTGCTTGCCCTTGGTGGGGTTTACCACCAGGTCGTTGCCGCGGCTGTGGATGCCGATCAGCTGGCCTTCGTAGACTTCCACGTTGGGCTCGATCAGCATACGGCCGCGCTCCTGCAGGTTGAACAGGGCGAACGCCAGCACCTTGCCTTTGACCATGGAGACCAGCACGCCGTTGTTGCGCTGGGCCATGTCGCCGGCCTTGAACTCGCCATAGTGGCTGAAGGTGCTGTTGAGGATGCCGGTGCCGGAGGTGAGCGTCAGGAACAGGCTGCGGAAGCCGATCAGGCCGCGGCTGGGCACGATGAAGGTGAGGCGCACCCGGCCCTTGCCGTCCGGCTCCATGTTGGTCATTTCGCCGCGGCGCAGGCCCAGTTGCTCCATGATGGCGCCCTGGTGCTGCTCTTCCACGTCGGCCATGACGTTTTCGTAGGGTTCCTGCTTCTTGCCGTCCACCTCGCGCACGATCACCTGCGGGCGGCCCACGGCCAGCTCGAAGCCTTCACGGCGCATGTTCTCGATCAGCACCGACAGGTGCAGCTCGCCACGGCCGGAGACACGGAACTGGTCGGCGCTGCCGGTCTCTTCCACGCGCAGGGCCACGTTGTGCTTAAGCTCCGCTTCCAGGCGCTCGCGGATCTGGCGGCTGGTGACGAACTTGCCGTCCTGGCCGGCGAACGGCGAGGTGTTGACGTGGAACACCATGCTCACGGTGGGCTCGTCCACGGTCAGCGGCGGCAGGGCTTCCACCTTGTTGGGGTCGCACAGGGTGTCGGAGATATCCAGCGGGTCCATGCCGGTGACGCAGACGATGTCGCCGGCGCCGGCTTCGGGCACGTCCACCCGGTCGAGGCCGTGGTAACCCATGATCTGCAGGATGCGGCCGTTACGCACCTTGCCTTCGCGGTCGATGATCTTGACCGTGGAGTTGGCTTTGATTTTGCCGCGCTTGATGCGGCCGATGCCGATCACGCCCAGGTAGCTGTTGTAGTCCAGGGAGGAGATCTGCATCTGGAACAGGCCGTCCTGCTCCACTTCCGGCGCCGGTACGCGGTCGATGATGGTCTGGAACAGGAAGGTCATGTCGTCGCCGAGCTGGTCCGCTTCCGGGCCGGCCACGCCGTTGAGGGCGGAGGCGTAGACCACCGGGAAGTCCAGCTGCTCGTCGCTGGCGCCGAGGGTGTCGAACAGGTCGAACACCTGGTCGATCACCCAGTCCGGGCGGGCGCCGGGGCGGTCCACCTTGTTGACCACCACGATCGGCTTGAGGCCGGCGGCGAACGCTTTCTGGGTCACGAAGCGGGTTTGCGGCATGGGGCCGTCCACCGCGTCCACCAGCAGCAGCACCGAGTCCACCATGGACATCACCCGCTCCACCTCGCCGCCGAAGTCGGCGTGGCCGGGGGTGTCGATGATGTTGATCCGGGTCTCGCCGGCTTCGCCGTTCCACAGGACCGAGGTGCACTTGGCCAGGATGGTGATGCCGCGCTCACGTTCCTGGTCGTTGGAGTCCATCGCCCGTTCGGTCGTGGCTTCGTTGGCGCGGAAGACGCCCGATTGGGCCAGCAGCTGGTCGAC
>FUFK010067111.1_pt1 | contig 39811 bp, 36 predicted proteins | sample 1021851 | NCBI WGS metagenome assembly FUFK01 (sample SAMEA51879418, study PRJEB19060) | metagenome
ATCAGGGTACAGTTCATGGCTTCGTCCTGGGTCAAAGGAATGGAACGTCTGCGCACCTCGCTTAAGACGATGCGTGCGCCAATCAGAACCGAAATCGCATAAAAAAGCCCATAAAAACGGGGTTCAAGCGTGATCCCCAAGAAGGGGATTTCTAAACTGAAAATAGTGGGATACATGAGCGTTCTGATTTCTTGGAACTATCCTGAAAACAACGATCAAGGATCTGAATTGAATCCGGTTTTAGGAGACACCTGATTCCAGATGCTCACCAAGNAGTTTNTTTTGATTCTGCAAGTGGGATCGGATTCCCTTTTCCGCATAATCCAGAAGCTGATTGAGTTGATTCCTCGGGAAAGTCTGNCCCTCGGCAGTCCCTTGAACTTCAACATAATCACCATTGTCCAGCATGACAACNTTCATATCGACTTCTGCTTTTACGTCTTCATCATATTTGAGATCAAGAAGCGGACGCCCTTCAAAAATACCGACACTGATGGAAGCAAGGAATCGACTGACTGGAAATGTTTTGAATCTTCCTTCAGCCTGCATCTGCCTNAGTGCCAGAATCAGGGCGACAAATCCACCTGTGATCGAGGCAGTGCGGGTGCCGCCATCTGCCTGAATGACATCACAATCGATCCATACGGTATGCCTGCCGAGGGCCTTCAAATCAACTACGGATCTTAACGATCGGCCAATCAAGCGTTGTATTTCCTGAGTCCGTCCGTCAACCTGGGGCCTTTCCCGCCGTTTNCTTTTTCCGGTTGAACCTGGAAGCATTCCATATTCCGCAGTGACCCAGCCATGCTTGTAACCGTTTTCAGGAAGTTTGAGGAAACCCGGAACCTCTTCCTCGAANGTTGCAGTGCAGATGATTCGTGTATCGCCTGTTGAAACCAGCACCGAACCCGGAGCATTTTGGGTATATCCTGAAATCAGTTCAAGTTTCCGGACTTCATCATCCATACGCCCATCGGTCCGGGAAGTGTTTTTGGTCATATCATATTTCGGGGCAAGGTGAGCTTNTTTTCAAGAAACGGAAGTTTGATCATCTTCTGAAGACGTTTTTCAATTTCTATTCTCCACGGAGAACTTCCATTCCATCTGGGATTTCGAAATGAAAGAGTTGCGGGTCCAAGTNGAGATTNTATTTTATCTCCTTCAAAAGAATGGTTCGATAATTTCCCTGACGGTCCATCAGCAATAGGGTTTTCAGATGATGGTTTTCAGGATCAACCTCCAACTGGATAAATTCGAGATTGGCCAGTTTTTCTTTTGGTTCCAACTCCACCACCAATCCTCCGGAAGTTTTCAGCAATTCACTGCTGAGGTTTCTTGGAAGAAAATCCCGGGTCAAATCTCCAACTCCCAGTAAAAAATCCAAAGCCGTCACTTCAGTTATACGGGAAAGTTGCTGAACCGTAACATTTTCCAAAAGGGGATCATACAACCATACGGTTTCACCATCGGTCACCAAAAGTTGTTCTTCAGGAGTTTCGTATTCCCAACGCATTTTCCCTGGACGAAGAAAACTCACTTTTCCTTCTGCAACCACCGGTATNGANTCTTCATCATTTCGGATACTNGTTTGGACGAACTCACCTGTGAAACTCGATATGCTTTGATAACGTTGCTGGATGAAAGACACATTCTGCATCAATTCTTCTTGCGAACTGTAAAGNGACTGTGAAAAAAGCATCATCCCCACAACAAATCCAAAAATGCTCTGAGCNAGACGNTTTGAATTTGGGTGATTNAAATTTTTCATCCGGGTTATTTAATGATCTCTAAAAATTGGTTACCCATAAATTCATTAAGATTTCCCATTCGTCATCAACCATGAATCATTTTTCGAAAACTGCGCTTAGCTGAATAGCGCAGGGCTTCAAAAAAACCGGAAAGTTTAAAATTGATTTTGAAGAGATTGTANAGACCATAGATGAAAGTTAAAACCACCGGCATCCAAAGTATCAGAGGGCTCAAGTCTTCCATTAACTCGTTCGCACCCATCCAGAGAATGTAATAACTGGTGATCAGGATCAATCCTCTCAGATAGGATGCGCTTCTTCCACGACGAGGTTCTACGATTCCCAGTGAGAACATGGTAAGACAAATGACAAAACACGCCGCGGGAGTCGTCAGCCTCATCATNAGTTCCCGTNTTTCACTAAATTGCTGACTGTTCCAAATTTCACTGGTGGGCTTTCCCCAGACGTGCCCATCCTTATCCTCATTCGTCATCTGTGAACTTCTGAAAACATAAAACAATTTTTCAAAGTCAATGATTCGGTAACTTGATTCTTGTTCATGAAGATGGATTTTTCCTTTTTCAAGNTTCAGCACCAANTCCTGTTCCTTTTCACGGACTTCAATAAATCCGGTATCTGAAACNGTAATCATAGAATCTTCATCCAGNTCCCTTTCACTGAGGAAGACCCCCTTCAGTTGATCGTTTTCGTCTTTTTCCTGGACATAAAGTACTTTCCCCCCGAAATCGAAGTTCAANACCTTGGGCTGGATGGTGCGGTTTTTTTGGGATTTCAACAGTCTGAATTTTTCTTCTTCAAAAGCACGATATCCCATGGGAGTCAGCCATAGACTGTTCAACCATCCTAATAGAGTGATGACTCCTCCGAAGAGAATAACCACACTGCCGATATTCCAAGAACTGATCCCCGCTGCATGCATCGCGGTCAGTTCAAAATCAGTTGAAAGTCTGGACATGAAAAGGACAACCGACATCAGACTCGCATAGGGCAAGGTCATATTTAAAAACTGCGGGAGTTGATAAGTCAAAAGCAGCATTACTGTTGCCACATCGATCCCCCTCTCGATGATCATGTTGATCAATTTGTAAACCGTGTCCATCGAGAGAACAAAGGTAATGATGAACATCGACAACAAAAAAGAAGGGATCAATTGTATAAAGTGGGAACGGAAGAGCAGCATTTTCGTTAAAAAGCTTCAATAAGGGTGCTTGGACATTTGAAAGTATTCACGTTTACTGCTTCTGAAGTTGGTCTTTGATCTGCCAGGCAATNCGCATCGCCGCCAATCCATCTTCCGCACTCACCCTGGGTTTTTNCCCACTTCGAACGGATTTCAGGAATGCNGCAATTTCGCTATTCAACGCATCCCCTTTATCCAGCATGATTTCCTCGGGCTGAAGCATTTCCTGGGTGACAGGTTTGTTAAGATCGACTTTTACTCTTCGGGCCTGACCTGTCCCGAAATCAAGNGAATGGTATGCCCCTCGTTGAAAAATACGCATTTTTCGTTCCGCTTTATCGGACACCCGACTGGCCGTTAAATTCACGACACATCCGTTTGCAAATCTCAACCGTGCATTCGCAATGTCTGTCGTTGGTGTGAGGATGGATACGCCATTTGCTTCGACAGATTCTGGAATACTTTTCAGCAGGGATTGAATCAGGTCAATGTCATGAATCATCAGGTCTAAAATCACATCGACATCGGTTCCCCGTTTCGGAAAGGGTGCAATCCTGATGGACTCGATGAANTGGGGGGAAAGGNTTTCTTTCGAACTTTCGGATGTGACTTCATCCTCCATACTTTTCTGAAATTCTTCAAAAACTGGATTGAATCGTTCCAGATGTCCAATTTGAAGACAAAGATTTTTCTGGATCGANAGATCCAGCAGGGCCTCAGACTGTTCAAGATTACTGGCAAAGGGTTTTTCCATCAAAACATGAATCCCTTTTTCCAGGCACTTTTTCCCTGTTTCAAAGTGATAAATGGTGGGTACCGCGATGCTCACCGCATCAGGCTGGACCGTCATCGCTTCNAAACTTTCGAACCACGGAACNCCAAGTTCCTTCCCGACTTCCTCAGCCCGTTTCAAGTCGTTGTCGACCACTCCCAACAGGTTCGAGTCCTCAAGTTTTGAAAATTTCTGGGCATGAAATCTGCCCAGGTAACCTACTCCTATCACTGCGGTTTTAAGCGGTTCCATTGTTGTTCTAGAAATCTTTAGAGAGTGGAGGGGATTTTTTTTGAAGAATGATTCTTCTCCATTGACGGAGATGCATATTTACTCAGTTTGCCAACTGTTCCAATTCGATGACCTGTTTCTTCAGTGCATCAATGGTTTTTTCAGTCGAATCAACTTTTTCACGAAGTTCCAAAACCACCTGATCTGGCGCATTATTTAGAAAACCAGGATTTTGGAGTTTGTTCCGACTTTTGGTCAAAAACTGGTTTTCCTGATTCAACTGCTTCTGGAGGTTTGAAATCTCCTGACTGAAGTCCAAAGCATTCGCGTTGATGCTCACAAGAGAGTCCTGAAAATAAGAAGAAAGGGCTTCTCCGCTTGGAGTCGCAGGGACTTTCCTGATTTTTAATTCGCTGATGCGCGCCAACCTTTTTATTAACCCTGAATGGATTTCAAAAACTTCTGCATGGGGCTCGGAATCAATGCCGGCATCAACTTTTTGGTTCAATCCCAAGCGCGCTTTTTCACGGAGAGTTCNTAANTGTGAAACCGATTCACAGACCAACTGAATTTTTTGGTGACTTTCTCCAAAATCATATCCCTGAGATTCAGGCCATGGAGCTTTTGCCAACATCTTATCTTGCCCAAGATTTTCCCAAAGGGCTTCTGTGACAAAGGGGACATAGGGATGAAGAAGTTTGAGCTGAGTGCTCAAAGCATAGGCCAAGACCCGATTATCTTCTTCATTCCGGTCAGGTCTTTTATCCATTTCGAGGTACCAATCACAGAATGTACCCCAGAAAAAGCTTCTAAGATTATCAATCACCTCTGAAAGTCGAAAAGCTTCCAAGCCTTGCCGGGTTTTTCCAATGAGCAGATCCAGTTCATGAAGAAGCCACCGTGCGGCTTCATTTTGAACATTTTGCGGAGGGTCCAGCGATGTTCCAGATGGGATATTCATAAGGATGTAACGCCCTGCATTCCAGACTTTGTTTGCAAACCTCCTGCAGCTCTCCAGCTTTTCAGGATAAAGCCTGAGATCTTGCCCTGGTCCTGTGCCTTGAATCAATGCCAGCCTGAGAGCATCGGTTCCATAATCACGGATGCTTTCAAGAGGATCGATGCAGGTGAGGGGATCTGATTTGGACATTTTTTTGCCGTCACGTGTTCGAACCAGTCCATGCAGGTAAACGGTTTTGAAGGGGACTTCCCGGATCATGAAGGTCGTCATCAAAATCATTCTGGCAACCCAAAAAAACAGAATGTCATACCCGGTTTCCATCACGTGAGTCGGATGAAATTTTTGGAAATCGGGACTTCTCCTGAGCAATTCCTCAAAAGAGATGCTTTCATCCTGAGCCAAATCCGGATCAATCAGGGTACTCCATGTCCAAAGTGCAGAAGAAAACCAGGTGTCCAAGGTATCAGGATCCTGTTCCCAGCCCTCTCCTTCCGGAGTTTTCATGGCGATTTGTAATTCATTCTCACGGTAAAAAGCTGGAATCCTGTGCCCCCACCAGATTTGTCGGCTGATGCACCAGTCACGAAGATTTTCAACCCAGTGAAAGTAGGTACTTTCAAACCGATCAGGAACCAAACTGATGTCTCCAGCGCGAACCACATCAATGAGAATTTCTCGCAAACTCGATTTTGCCCCTTTCCAATCGATGGCCTGTTTATTGACATCAATGAACCACTGTTCCCGGATTTGAGGCTCGATGGCCCCTCCTCCACGACTGTTAAATGATTTGCTGTGGGTATACTTTTCATCCACTTCAACCAACAGACCCTTTGTTTTAAGTTTTTCGACAATCAAACTTCGGGCTTCTTCAATGGCCATTCCCGAAAACTCTTGGGCAATCGGAAGAAGTCGTCCNTCGAAGTCAATAATCGGTTCCTTATCCAGTTGATGTCGTTCGGCAATTTCAAAATCTGCATGATCATGCCATGGAGTGATGGTCATCACTCCTGTTCCGAATTCAGGATCCACGGCATCGTCTTTAATGATCGTGGCCTGGATTCTTCCGTTGATCCATTCACACTCAAAGGTCTGACCATGTTGATAATCAAGGTATCGTTCATCTTCAGGGTGCATGACCACATACTTATCCCCGAACTTCGTCTCCGGACGAACTGTCCCGATCTGAAAAGGACCATANTGAAAAGTATAGAAGGGAGACCGTGTTTCCTTTCGTTCGACTTCATCATCTGAAACGTTGGTTTTCAATTTCGGATCCCAATTCACGATCCTCGGCCCACGGTATATCAGGCCTTCCTCGTACATTCGGACAAACGATTCATTNACACAACGATTTAGCTGCGGATCCATGGTGTANCGTTCCCGAGACCAGTCGCAACTGGACCCCATCGCCTTCACTTGGTTCCTGATGGTCCCCCGTGAATTTTCAACATANGCAGCAATTCTTCGGAGCACTTCCTCCCTCCCCAAAGTTTCCCTCGGATCCTGAATGCCTTCCTCNTTTCGGATTTGATTCAGGACCACGTTTTCTGTGGCAATCGCTGCGTGATCGGTNCCCGGAAGCCAAAGCGCCTCATCCCCCTTCATTCGATGCCAGCGGATGAGAATGTCTTCCAAAGCCAACATCACGGCATGTCCCACATGCAGTTGCCCGGTTGCATTCGGAGGAGGCATGGAGATGGTGAAAGGAGTTGCCTCGGAGGTGTTGTCTGCCCTGAACACACCNTTNTCTTCCCATCTTTTGTAAATCTCTGATTCAAATGAATGGGGATCGTAGGTTTTTGAAAGCGTCATGGAATTTAAAATTTAGGAATCAGCGGTGGATCGATTGAAAACANTATTGCCCAAAATGCAAAAATTTAAATCAGATGGGATAAATCAAACTTTTTGAATGACCAATAGATACTGAGTGGAAGTCAGAAAAGTTCATAAAACATGCTCTAATCCATAAACCAGTTCGTCTAAGTCCATGACCTTTTTACAGGCCAGGCAAACTCCCGGCATGAAGGAATCCCTGTGGATGGAATCGTGACGGATAGTGAGGGTTTGACTTTTTCCGCCGAAAATCACTTCCTGATGAGCAACTTTTCCTGGGAGTCGAACTGAATGAACCGGAACCTCGTTGGCCCTTGCACCGCGGGCACCGGTAAGGATTTCTTTTTCCTCGATTGGTTCAGGAATGCTGTTACGTGATTCAGCGATCAATGCCGCGGTTTTTATTGCCGTTCCGGATGGAGCGTCCACTTTTTTTTCATGATGCAGTTCTATAATTTCCACATCCGGCATAAATCTGGCTGCCTCAGATGCAAATTTCATCATTAAAACTGCACCAATGGCAAAATTCGGGGCAATGATTCCGCCTATGTTTTTCTGACGTGCTAAATCCTGGAGTTCCTTGACTTGTTCCGGAAGCAGTCCGCTGGTTCCAATCACCGGTCGAGAAGATGCTTGAATGATGGCTTTACAGTTTGAAAACGCTGCAGAAGCTGTGGTGAAATCCACCACCGCNTCGGCTTCGGTCTGTCGTATTGCCGATTCAAGATCATCTCCCAAATCAGTCTGACCCACCAAAGCCAGTTCAGGATCATCCTCTATGGCTTTTAGGGTTTCAATGCCCATCCTCCCTTTGGATCCATTTACTAAAATTTTGATGTTATTCAATGAAGACTTTGCGAAATAAGATGGAAAATAATGGTTTANCTATGCATAGTGTAACCTATAAAATTATCTTGCATTCCTAAGAAAAACAAGGGTTTTGGATGACAGCACGCCCTCTGATTTTTTATGAAATTAAAAGTCAAAAAACGGAACATTCAAGGGATGGGATTCGTCAGCTGAGTTTCGCCTGTGAAGATCACCCTGACATGTTTTGTTTTCTATGGATTGATCCCAATCAAAAGCTAAAACATGTTCAGCTTTTATTCGGTGAATCTGTCTTGGAATGGAAAGAGGGACAGGGAATCANTTGCAGCCAAACCAATCGAATTCAGGAAAATGAAATTAAAATAGGAGTCCACAAAGGAAGTCGTTCTCTTCATTCAAATGATGATCCAGAATTGTTAAACGAATCCCTACAAATTATGCAGCGTTGTGAATTTCCTGAAAGCTGGAATTCNCTGNTTCATGAGATCTTTCACCCTTAAAAAAATATAAATTTCTTAATTTTATTTTTCTATATCGTTTTGCCTAACTTTATTGTTAATGAATGCTTAAATCTTTGGTAATACTCCTCAGACCTCAACANTGGTTGAAGAATCTGTTTGTGCTGGCACCCGCTTTTTTCGCAGGCAGTTTTTTGGTCGCTGATGTGCTCAGGGATTCTCTGCTGACTTTCATCATTTTCTCTGCAGCAGCCAGTACGGTATACATATTTAACGACTGGATTGACCGGCAGGCAGACTCAAAACACCCTGAAAAAAGAACAAGGCCTATTGCCAGTGGTCAAATCAGTGGAAAAATCGCATTGATCACGGGATTACTGACTTTGTTGATGTCCATGTTGATGGGTTTATCCTTTCTAAATTTTGAAGTCATAGCAATTACAGGAAGCTATCTGGTTCTGAACTTAGCATATACACTTATTTTAAAAAACATCGCGATACTGGATGTATCATGTATTGCCACCGGGTTTGTTCTCAGACTTTTTGCAGGAAGCGAGGCAACCGGGATTGAGCTTTCTTCGTGGATCATCACATTGACATTTTTACTTGCTCTGTTTTTGGCATTAGCCAAACGNAGGGATGATGTCATCCGGGAACAGCGTGGAGAAGAAAGAACCCGAACTTCGATCAAAGGCTACAACCTGCGTTTTCTGGATCAGACCATGACGGTTATGGGAGCTGTTGTCATCGTGGCCTACCTTCAATATTGCCATGCTGCTGACCGGACCATCCAAATCACCACCTCCAGATTGTATCTTAGTGCAGCATTTGTAGTGATTGGCCTGTTACGTTACATGCAGTTAGCGCTGGTCGAAGAACGTAGCGGGAATCCAACACGGATTCTGATTGAGGACCGTTTTACCCAGATCAACCTTCTGGTTTGGGGAGGATTTTTTGCCTGGATGCTTTACAGATGAGACAAGAAGTCATTTCGGGTTGGGGGGGATGCCCCAGCATCAGAGCAAATCTTCAAGAAATCCGAAGCAGTCAAGATATCAGCCATGCTCTCGAAGGTTCATCTTCTTTAACAATTCGAGGTCTTGGTCGTTCCTATGGGGATTCTTCTTTAGGAAACCAAGTCATGATTACTACACAGATGGACAGGTTACTTTCATTTGATGAGAAGACCGGCATCTTAGAATGTGAAGCAGGAGTCTGCCTTGAAGATCTCATCCGTGTTTTTGTCCCAAAGGGCTGGTTCGTTCCAGTAACTCCTGGAACACGGTTTGTCACAGTTGGAGGAATGTTTGCCTCTGACGTTCATGGAAAGAATCATCATAAATCCGGTTCATTTTCCAAACACGTTTTGAATTTCACCCTCCTTGATGCCTCAGGAACGGTTCACGAAGTTGACAGGGAAAGAAATCTGAATCTATTTCTCGCAACAGCAGGGGGTATGGGTCTGACAGGTATGATCTTAAAAGTTCGTTTTCAAATGATACCCATCAAAAGTTCATGGATCCGGCAAAAGACCATTAAAATCAATCACCTCGATGAGCTTTTGGATCAGTTTGAACGTTCAGATCAGACTACTTATTCAGTTTCATGGGTCGACTGCATGTCTTCAGGAAAAACATTAGGTCGTTCTCTCCTGATGTTGGGAGAACATGCTGATCCTGAAGAACTTCCAAATTCATTGAAAGAAAACGCCGTTAAGTTGGATTTGAGACAAAAACTCAATGTCCCCTTCCATCTCCCTTCCGGCATCCTGAATTCCTGGAGTATCAAATCTTTCAATTCGCTTTACTATCATCGGATTCAAAATAAGGAAAACTCAGAATTTGTGCCTTTACTTTCTTACTTCTACCCTCTGGACAGCGTCCACCAATGGAACCGTATTTATGGGAAAAAAGGATTTTACCAGTATCAATGTGTGATTCCCAAAAAACCTGATGGAGCAAATNATTTGAGAAAATTACTTCAGAGCATCTCAGATGCTAAAACAGGATCCTTCCTTGCAATTCTGAAATTATTTGGACCCCGTGACGAACCTTACCTTGCTTTTGCTTCAGAGGGTTATACCTTGGCTCTTGATTTTCCCAATCGAACAGGAACGGAAGCATTATTTAAAAAACTTGATGAAATTGTTCTTCAGTCCGGAGGGAGACTTTATCTGACGAAAGACGCACGGATGAGCAGAACGATGTTTGAAGAAGGATACCCGCAATTAGGATTGTTTAAGGCAGAGAAAAAAAGAATTGATCCGGAAAATCGTTATACTTCCATTCAGGCAGAAAGGCTTGGTTTAGTCCATTGAAGAAGACCTTACAAAACATTTTGGTATTAGGAGCNAAATCTGACATTGCTGCGGCAACGGCACGGCTTTATGCAGAACAATCCTGTGCTTTAACGCTGGCNGCCCGTGANACAGANTCATTGGAGAAAATAAAAGAAGANTTATTNATCAGGGGTGCGGTCAACGTTGATCTGGTAGAAGTGAATCTGGAATCAGTCAAATCAATTAAAACGTTCCTGAAAAACCTGGATCCTCTTCCAGACCTTGTCTTATGTGCGGTTGGTTACCTGGGTGAGCAAAGTCGAACCGAGAAGGATTTTAAGGAAATGGAAAGGGTGATCAAAGCCAATTTGACCGGGCCAGCAATGATATTTGAAACGCTTGCCCAGTCGATGATGGAACGAGGTTATGGAGTGCTTGTCGGCATCAGTTCCGTTGCCGGAGATCGCGGCAGAGCCAGTAATTACTGGTATGGAAGTGCAAAATCAGGTTTCACGGAATTTCTTTCGGGCCTTCGACAACGAATGCAAAGTTCCGGAGTCAAAGTCCTGANTGTCAAACCAGGTTTTGTCCGAACCGCGATGACCGCGAATTTGAACCTGCCTCCTGCATTGACCTCAACNCCTGAAAAAACGGCTTCAGACATTCTTCGTGCCGTTTCAAAAAACCAGCCTGTGCTTTACACTCCTTTTTTTTGGTTTTGGATCATGCTCATCATAAGAGCACTGCCTGAGAAGATTTTTTTAAAATTAAAGAATCTTTAGCACTTCAACCCATTTNATAATNAAAATTTTCATTGTTATTGTTTTTTCCTGAAGANGAATGCAGCANAATCTGACCCGAAAGGAAATCTTTTATCTTGGTGGGTTAGTCTTCGTTGCATTTATTCTTAANTGCTATTTCAGTTACAANGCNCCNCTTCTTGATGATGAAGTTTATTATTATCTCTGGTCCAAAAAACCAGATTTTGGCTATCCTGAACATGGTCCTTTTCTTCCCTGGATTTATGCTCTGATTTCTCCCCTGCTGGGTGAAAGTGCCCTGGCCATCCGGTTTTTTGGTTTAATCGGAATGCAGTTCGTTTCGGTTGCAGTCTNTTTATTCATGAAAAACCGATTTGGAATCAGGACAGCATGGACTGCTTTTTTAATCTACCAGTTATTACCTGCGACTTTCACGATGTCGATTGTTTCAACGATTGACACGCCGATGTTCATTTTCGGAACATTTGCACTTCTATTTTACGCTAAAGGTTTTTTTGAGAATAATTACTTTTTCTATGTAGGAGGATTATTTTTAGGAATTGCAGCGCTGTCCAAGGTTTCTGCAATTTGGCTTGGCATAGGGATGTTATTTTACATCATTATTTCAGTGAGAAGATTAGAATATTTGAAGAATTTCCATCTCTGGATATCATTCATTTTTTCAGCATTAATCTATAGTCCATTTTTAATATGGAATTACTCCCATGACTTCCCGTTCTTAGTAACTGCAACGAATCTTCTATCACGTAAAAGTAGTGTTGAATCATTTATCATGTTTTGGATTTCACAAATACTTCTACTCTTCCCCACCATTTTCATTCTCTGCTTTCATGCTTTGAAGATAAAACAGGAAAACAATCCTTCTGAAAATAGAACAGAATATTCTACTTTCTTTTCAGTCCTTGGGATTGTGGCTTTGATGTATATTTTTTACCAATCGTTAAAATCCAACTTGGAAGCAAATTGGGGAGGATTTGCATACATCAGTTTATTGTTATTAGTTCCCATTCATATCACTTCAATTTGGAAAAAATATCGTATGAGTTATGTGTTTCCTGGAAGTCTTATTTTATCGACAATGATNATGTTTACNGTGTTGGGTCATACATTATTTGNTTTTTGGGAAATTAAAAAAAACGATATTACCAATCGATATTATGCATTTAGTTCATTTCCTGGAGAAATAAAAGAGTTCTATNACTCGCAATTAGACCCTGANATTCGCACCATTTCTTACAANAACTACCAAATACCNTCTATGCTGGAATATCACCTTAAACCGTTAAAACCGTCCTTATCCATTAATGGTGCTGATTATCATCCTGTTATTTTTGAATATTGGTATCACGATATAGAACTTACCGGACAAGATCTTTATATNCTGCAAAAAAACTCAAACGAGTTACAAAGAATTTCAAAAGATTGTGAAGATTATTCGTTATTAAAAAAATTCTCAACCATGCGNGATAATTCAATTATTTCGGAATTCTATCTTTATAGCTGTAAACAGTTTTCAGGGAAAATCAGAAAACTCCCAACCCTTTTATTTTAGTTCTATATTCACATATAAAATAATCTTGCAAAATCAACGGTTGATTCTATTTTAAAGCTGTAAAAGCAGGAAGCTATTNTCCATCAATTGATGTCTTTTAAAAACAAGGAGATTTTATGTACGCTTTGCGTCTTGAACCTGATTTCATCAACAACCTGACCCCTGAGGGGAGGCGGTGGCTGGCACGTGCAGTGGTCAATATGATCAATATAGACGGGAAGTTAGATCCAAATGAAATGCCTTATATGCATGATGCGGTGATCCTGATTGATGAAAGTGAAAGAGCCGAATTGTTGGAAAATGCGCAACAAAGAAACTATATGGAACTGCCCAATCTCACCACAGACCGAAAATATGTAGGTGAGCTTCTCTACTATTTTGCATCCATCGTAGCCGCAGACAGTAAAATCAGTACCAGTGAAGTTGAATTTCTGAAGGCACTTGGAGCCAAACTAGGCCTTCCTGAACAGGCAGTTCAAAATGCTTTGGACTGGACCACAAAATATCTTCAACTTCAGAAAATACGGCTGGATGCCGAAACGGAACTGGCCAACATCCCTCCTCTTTACCAGACAGTAGAATCCAAGATCCACGAAATGGATGCACAACGAAAATAAGTCTTTTCCATATTTCCAAATTGTTTAGCGATGAGGGATGAAGACCATTTTCTTAAAATGCTGGATGAAATGGTTATTCACCAACAGAATAAATTACTCAAACTTGCTCGAGATAGGATTCCTCATTTGACTCCCGAAGATATCAGGAATCCNCAGGATTTTCCGGAACTGGAGNGTGACCCGATATTCAATTACGAAGACGGGATGTTAAACGGGTATTTGTCTGTGAGGAGTTCTTACCAGGCTTGGCTCAAAGAATAAGATAAGAAAAGTTTTCCTGCCTGATACCAGAAGTGGAAAGGTGAGGAAGGCTTTTCAATCTTTCAACATTTGCTGAAGCATCGCCCTTAATTTTAGAATCGACTTGGTCCGAATTTGGGACACCCTGGATTCGACCACACCAAGAATTTGGGCGATTTCCTTTAAATTCATTTCCTCATCGTAATACAGGGATAAAACCAATTGTTCCTGCTCATTCAGTTTAAGAATCGCATCCGCAAGTTTGGTTTGCATCTGCTGAAGAGAAACCAGGGAGAANGGATCCTTGGAATCTGGATCAGACAGGATTTCCAGAAGGTTTGCTGTTTCTGAATCATCGGTATGGGTTTTAAATTCCTCAATTGAAATAAGAGGAATGGGNTTAGCCTTGTTCAGAAATTGATGATATTCACTGATAGAAAGGTCCATCTGCGAAGCCATTTCCGTATCGGTGGGCTCCCGTCCCAATTCCGAAGCTTTTTCACGCCAGGCTCCTTCCCATTCATTACTTGCAGCACGGACAGACCGAGGGACCCAATCCATTTCTCGGAGTTCATCGAGGATNGCTCCTTTGATCCGGAATTCAGCGTAGGTTTTNAATTGGACTTCTTTGGAAGCGTCGAACTTTTCCAAGGCATCCAGNAANCCCATCATCCCCGCCTGGTAGAGTTCTTCCTGGTCAACTCCCGGAGGGAAACGCGCTGCCATCCGCGTCACAATCCGTTTTATCTGAGGAGCATGCTCCAATACAAGATCTTCCCGAGTCTGCTGGGTNAGTTCTGTGTAAGGATTAGCGGTACTCATCTTTTGTTAAATAATTTTTAAAAGAAGACAGGAAGAGGGGTCATCCGGACCTATCCCGATCCTAAACTGATTTTTTAAGGGATTCAAGCAGGATGCCGAAATTTCCAAAAACAGAAAACATGGGATCGAAGGGTCAATCAGGATCCGGATATATGAAGAAGTAAATCGACGAGCCGNTCTTTGGTAGCCAATTCAATNTCTTCNGGAACATTCTGCCCNGTGGTCAAATAGGAGACAGGTTTTTTGAAACGAATGGCGTGATTGAAGATGCTGCCATAGGACGAGCTCTCATCCAACTTGGTAAAAACAATGCTGTCCAGCGGCATGCTGCCAAATTTTCGGGTGATTTCATTCGTGTCACTGTCCTTAGTGGTCGCACTCAAAACCAGTATATTGTGGAGTCTNCCGCGTTCATCAAAAATATCGCGTAGTTCAAACATCTGGGTTTCATCCCTTTGTGAACATCCACCGGTGTCAATCACAATGACATCATAATCCGCATAACTTGAAATGGCCCGGTCCAATTCCACTTTATCGGAGACAATGCTGAGAGGGACATTGATCACTTTCGCATAAGCTCTCAGTTGTTCGACTGCTGCAATACGCATGGTATCAACTGTGATCAGTGCTACTTTGCGTTTGTATTGTAAGATCTGTTCAGAACAAATTTTTGCTGCGGTAGTCGTTTTGCCTACCCCTGTCGGGCCTATCAATGAAACGATTTTTTGTGACTGCTCAATATTTTCAATACCGTTGGTGGTTTTGATGATTTTCATCAACATCCTCGCAAGAAAAATCTTCACGTAGGAGAAATTCTGAAGATCCTCCTCGGAAATATTCTTTTGAGCTTCTAAGACCACCCTTCGAGCGAATTTTTCTTCCAGCCCGCCAAATTTCATTTGCTGAAACAGAATCATCAGATTCTCCGGCAAATGAAGATCATCGTGATGAACCGACTGAGAAACGATCATATGCAGCATATGCCGCATTTCACCAAGTTCATGTTTCAACTGATTGATGACATGATCACCATAGGTTGCCGTTTTGATTTTGATTTCATCAATGCTTTCCTTCAGTTCCTGGACATCCTTTTGAATGGGAAGAATGAGCGATTGCGAATCTTTGGTGGAGGTTGAGCGAAATGGGACCACATTGGAAGAGGGCTGTGTTTCCTGATCTTTGATTCCATAGGCAACCGCAGCAGCTGCCTGAGTCGGTGGAGGGGTTTTGGCAGGTGCAGATTTTTGCTCCTGGTCCAGGGCGGCAGTGACCTCAAGCACCGTTTTTCCGAAAAGCCCGAAGGTCCCCTTTCCTTCCTTGACCTGGCGTGTTGAGACAATGACCGCTTCAGGGCCCAGGTCTTTTTTAATCAATTGCAGAGCTTCCTGGATGTTGTTGACTCTGTATCTCTTGAGGTCCATTAGTAAAAGCTCTGAATCAATTTATTTTGAATCAAAAAAAGGAAAGTAGATAAATTATCGGTTTTCGTTCAAAGCGAAAGTCAATATCCCAGAAATCGACTCACACAAATATTATTGNAAGCAAAAGGATGAATCATAGTGAGGCATTTTAGCCAGTGATATCAACAACTCCTAACGCCTCGATTCGAACATCCTGGGCAACCTCATTATGAGAAAGTACCACCAGATTGGGGATGAAACGTTCAACCAGTTTTTTCATGTGCGGTCGAATCAAAGGGGAACATAAAAGCAAGGGCTGGTAATTATTGAAACTGAACTGTTCCATCTTTTCATCCAGTCCATTGATGATGGCCTGGGCAACATTGGGATTCAATCCGAGGTATGCCCCCTGCCCGGAATCCTGAATCGCTCCTGCAACCTGGTTTTCCAGTTCTTGATTCATGGTAATCAATGGAAGCAGTCCATCCGGTGTTTGGTACTGACGGGTGATTTGCCGTGAAAGCGCCTGCCTCACATGTTCCGTGAGGAGNTCTGCATCCTTGGTAAGGTTTCCAACGTCCGCAAGAGTTTCAAGAATGGTATGAAGATCACGGATGGAAACCTGCTCCTTAAGCAGATTCTGCAATACTTTCTGAACGATGCCGAGGGACACAACATTTGGCACCAATTCTTCTACGACTTTCGGTTCGGTCTGCGAATGGGAATCCAACAGTTTCTGGGTTTCCTGCCTGCCGATGAATTCAAAGGCGTGGTTTTTCAGTATTTCTGTAATATGGGTCGCCAACACCGTCGGCAGGTCAACAACCGTGTATCCCGAAAATTGGGCCCGCTCTTCATCTTCCGCAGCAATCCATACTGCAGGGAGACCAAAGGCAGGCTCTACGGTATCCACTCCGGGGATTTCCTCATCCACATCCCCGGTTTTCATCGCCAGGAAATGCCCCACCATCATCTCACTGCGAGCCACTTCAATACCCTTGATGGTAATAGAGTATTCTCCGGGAGATAACTCCAGATTGTCCTTGATGTGAAGNGGNGGAACNATGTACCCATAATCCATTGCGATTTGTCTCCGGATGGCTTTGATCCGTTTCAATAGTTCCCCGTCCTGTTCTTCATCAACCAGAGGAATCAGACCATATCCCAGTTCCAGCCCAAGGATATCGATGGGCAGCAGTGAAGCAATGTCTTCCGGTTCTTCACTGATTTCCTGCTGAATTCTGAGTTGTTCCGCTTCTTGCTCTTCCGTAGCAAATCGCTCGTTATTGCGTTTTGATGCTTGTGCCAAAAAGAAAGTCACAATCGCAAGCAACATGAATGGAACCACCGGAAGACCCGGAATGAGAGCAAAGGCAAACAGAACCGCAGCAACCACATAAAGCGCCTGAACGTTNCTGAANATNTGNNTNTGNAGATCNATNGAAAGCTTGCTTTCGCTGGAAGCCTTGGTCACNGCNATNCCAGCCGCGACTGAAATGATCAGTGCCGGGATTTGAGAAACCAGTCCGTCACCGATGGTAAGTGTCGCNTAAGAATCAAANGCATCTCCGGCAGACATACTNTACTGNGTTACCCCCACGAGGAGTCCACCCAGAATGTTGATCGCAGTGATGAGCAAACCCGCAATCGCATCCCCCCTGACAAATTTACTGGCTCCATCGAGAGCACCGAAGTAATCCGATTCTCTCTGAATCACTCTTCGGCGTGTCCTTGCTTCAGAATCATCAATCAGTCCCGCGTTNAAATCNGCNTCAATGGCCATTTGTTTCCCGGGCATGGCGTCCAGGGTAAACCTNGCTGCAACTTCTGCGATACGGCCAGTACCTTTGGTGATAACGACAAANTTGATGATCACCAAAATCAGAAAGACGATGATTCCAACAATCTGGTTTCCTCCGACCACAAATTCGCCAAATGCATTGATGATCGATCCNGCAGCACCTGCACCCTGGTGGCCTTCCAATAAAATCAAACGGGTGGATGCAATATTGATCGACAACCTGAATAAGGTTGCAATCAGGAGCACACTGGGGAAAGAAGAAAACTCAAGTGCGCTTCCGGTAAATAGGGATACAAATAGAATCAGGACCGCGATGCTGATGCTCAAAGCGATCATCAGATCAAGGATAATTTCTGGTAGTGGAACCACCATGATCAGCAACATGCCGATCACGCCGCCAGCTAATGCAACGTCGGAGTTCTTGATTACATTATTCAGGGGGATGCTGGAGCCGGCGGCCACAGTGGATTCCTTAATGAAGTTTCTTTTGTTGGATTCTCATCCCAGGAAGATTTTCAGGGATGTGTGACATTGCAATCATTTACAATAAAAGGCAAGTGGGTTCTCAGATAAAACCACCNGAAATTCCTTTTATCGTGAAATGCTGNTTGCTNGATTAAAATAACNCCTCCTCCAATCTTTAGCGTCATATCATTTAAGCACTCTTTAATCGATAGACGTAGGCCAGAATTTCCGCAATTGCCTTGTAAAATCTTTCTGGAATGCTTTCACCAATATCAACGCTTGAATACAAATCACGGGCCAGTGCCGGTCTTTCAAGAATCGGAACATCATTTTCACGNGCCACATTTCGCATCCTCAANGCCAGGTAATCCGCACCTTTGGCAATCACTGTCGGGGCCTCCATTACCTCACGGTCATATTGCAGGGCAACCGAAAAGTGAGTCGGGTTGACGATCAATGCATCTGCTTTCGGGACTTCCTGCATCATCCGAGCATTCGACATTTCCCGTTGGATCTGNCGAATCCGCTGTTTCAACTGGGGATCCCCTTCAGTCTGTTTATTTTCCTCTTTGACCTCCTGCTTGGTCATTTTCAACTGTTGTTCGTGATGCCATTTTTGGTAGACAAAATCGAAAATGGCAATGGCCACCAGGGCAAGAACAATCATCCCTGAAATTTCCGCAAGTGCCGTAAAATTGAAGATCATGATTTCCTGAGGAGTGCTCACGGAAAGACCATTGATCTCATTCAATTTATCCATATAAAGATAAACACCGATGAACCCGATGATCACCATCTTTCCCAGACTTTTGAGAAAATCTGCCAGAGACTGGGTCGAAAAAAGTCGTTTGATCCCGGTCAGCGGGCTGATTTTATTGAATTTAGGAGCAAGGGCCTTGATGGTGAAACGCATCCCGACCTGAAGAATCGAGGCCAGGATGGCCAATGAAAACAGGGTCAGGGCAAGAGGGATCAGAGAAGGCAGAAAAGTGGAAAGTGCGTCTGAAAAAACCTTGTAAAGCAGAGGAATGGTCAGTTCTTCAGAAAGAACCATTTCAGAGAAGGAGCCATTCATCATCCTCATTGCGGAATCGAAAATGAGGGGGCTGGTAAACAACAGGATTAAGGTACAGCCTGCAAGCAAAGCCGCAGAGGGGAGTTCCCGACTGAATGCGACTTGTCCTTCGTCCCTGGATTTCTGACGTTTGCGCTCCGTTGGAGCTTCAGTTTTCTCCTGTCCTTCTTGTTCTGCCATGTGTCGGTTATTTTATTTTTTCCTTTCCTAAGGACCGATTTTATCTAACTCAATCCTAAAACCCGAAGCATTTCCAGCAACTGATTATCAAGCATAGCAAACATCCTCCTGAATGCCATCACCAGGAATGGGATACCAAACATCAGAAACACAAAACCAAGCAAAAGCGTCANTGGAAAACCCACCACAAAAATCTGTATCTGGGGGACCGATCTTGCTAAGAGACCGATGATCATATTTGATAGAAACAACGCGACAATTAAGGGGGCACCAATTTGAAGGCCGATGGCAAATACAGAAGCGGAAAGACTGAGGATCTCTCTAGCCAGATCATTACTCATCGCTGCACCACCGGGCGGCAGGAGGGAATAACTCCTGACCATTGCCTGGACAATAACCAGATGAAGGTCCATCACCAGAAAAACCAACATGGCCACTGCNGTTTCAAAACGCGCAAGCATCGAAATCTGCTGTTGGGACATGGGATCAAACATGTTCGCCATGCTCAAACCCATCTGAAATCCCACCACCGTACCTGCAAACTCAATGGCAGCAAACATGAATCTCCCAACCAGACCCATCACCAAGCCAATCAGTAATTCGGAAAAAATCAGAAGCACATATTCCGAAGGTTGGTTTGGTAAAACTCTGGGAAAATCGATGAAGGGCTGAATGATCAATCCCAAAATGAGGATCAGAACAGCTTTGATTTGGACGGGGATGTTGTTGCTGCCCAGCATCGGGGCAGTAGCAATGATACCACTGATACGGACCAGTACCAGGATGAAAATCAGAAGTTCACCAGCGTCGTAATTAAAGAGGTCGGCCAATTGATTTCAACGGTGGCAGGTTTTCCAAAAGCCTTATTCGATTAAGGATTCCCAATATTAAATCAGGATCAATTGGTCAGATTGTAGCGTTCTCCTATCCCTTGAGTTGAACTTAATCGAGTTTTAATCCACTCAATCATCACGCATTGCGGAAGATTGCTGGGGAAGCCTGGAAAAAGAACTGATATTTCCAAGACGTTCTTCATTCTGCTGACAGGTGATACAAAGTTGGGCAAGAGGCATAACCATAAGTCTTTTTTGATCGATCTGGTCTCCACATTCATCACAAAAACCGTATTCCCCTGTTTCAATTCTTTGCAGTGCTTCTTCAATGGCTTCAAGGTGTTGCTTTTCTCGATCCTGTAACAATAGATTCAACTCCCGTTCTTGTTCGACTACGGAATTGTCAACTTCATCTCCGACATCTCTTTCAACATTGAATTGATTGATCTGTCTTGATTTGAATTCCTGACCGATTTTTTCCTTTTCTTCTAAAAGAATTTTTCTGATTTCTTCCATAGTTTGTCTGTCTTGATTTAATCGAGAAGCATCATCAATGAATAAATTTAAGCGTAATAATGAACCGCATGGGTCCTGCAAATGCAAGGCCAAAAAATTGAGTTAAGCATGGTCACAGGAGATTGCAGCACCGAAAAACCCTCCCCATTTTGNGCCAGTTAGTATTTGGAAAAAGGAGTGGTCTTCATTCGTCCAATCATCAAGTTCAAAAAATGCCGAATCACTCGGACGTTTTTTCATAAAAAATCCAGTATGCCTGGCCAAAAATGATTCTACTTGGTTTTGATTTTCCTCCTCTTCCAGGGAGCATGTAGAGTAAATTAAGGTACCCCCCGGTTTGAGGATTCTTGCCCCTTCATCCAGAAGTTGTCTTTGTAATTCCAAATGCTTGAGCAATGTTTCTTCGGAGGCAGTCCATTTAATGTCAGGATTTTTTTGAATCGTCCCGGTTGAAGAACAGGGTGCATCGATCAGAACCGTGTCAAAATGGTGTTTATCAAAAGGAAGTTTCTCCCCATCAGACTGCAATATCGCGGAGGGTGAAATGCCGGTTCTTTGAATGTTTTCCTGGATCCGTTTTATCCGGTGGCGCGAGACATCATTCAGGTAGAGAGAATCGACTTTANCCAGCNCAGCAATCATCAGAGATTTGCCTCCNGGAGCAGCACAAACATCCANAACCTTTCCCTGAAAAAAAGGGGCTGCCCACAACATGAACAAGACACTCGCGGGATCGATCACGCTGATCCACCCTTTTTGAAAAGCCTTGGTTTTCATGAATCCCTTTCCATCATGCAGAACGAACATCCTGGGAATCACAGCATGAGGNTCATAAGCAAANGAAAGGTCTGAAAANTCNNTCAAGACAAGGTTTTGTTTTTCAGGATCATGAAGCAGAAGATGAACNCCCTGAAACTGNTTGGAAAACTGACATAATTCCAGTGCCTGATGCTCACCATATTGGGATTTCCAACGTTCAAGCATCCAGGAAGGGAAGGATTGATAGATTTCGAAACTGTGAGTCANTTTCGGGTCATATCCCTGATCCAGTTCCTCCAGCAGTTTTCTTAAGATTCCGTTGATCATGGGTTTAGCAGCCTTCACCCGAAACCTTTCTGCCAACCAGCCTGCCTGATGGAGACTGGCTCTGGCAGGAATTTTCTCCATGAAGAGGAGTTCGAAAATCCCCAGCTTAAGGATTGCGGAAACAGACTTTTGCAGTTTTTTGTTCCTGAGAAGTCGTCGCTTTATCTCTTCTTCCAACAAGCGGTCATAACGAACCAGTCCCTGAAGAAGTTGGGTAAACAGCGATCTTTCCCGGAAATCCTCGAGAATTGAAGGGGGCTTAGGCGTGCTTCCAGGTTTGGACTTCAATTCCAGAAAAGACTGGATGACAAGAAAACGAGTGGATGGATCTTTCAATCTTCAGACTAATGATTCTTCCAAGAATTTATTCAGGATTTGGCTGAGTACCTTCTCAAATCAGGNTCAGCTTCCGATGTTCCTTTGATCCTCCCATTCATTCTTATATGACTCAAGCAGACTGAAGATCAAATCGGCAGCATCTTGCTTCTCTGTGATGTGTGCAAGTTCTTCAACACTGAAATTCTGAGCAGGCTCATTCTCGAGGATTGAGAACAGATTTTTTTTCAAGGCAACGATTTCNGCNGCGGCTTTTTTCCCAGATTCCACACCCGGCTGGTGGTAAGCATTGATTCCGATCAAAAATGCATAAAGGCCGACACTACGTTCAAAAAGGGCGATCAATGAACCAAGGGTTTTCGCGTTCAGACGTTCCAGNGTCAAGGTGAGGGAAGGCCTNTTTTTTTCAGAAAGCGCTTCCCTGGTCCCGAGCAGAAANCCCTGGAGGAAATCTCCCGAATGAATTCCCGGTTCCACTTCAATTGAATCCTCAACGCCTTCTTCTTGGACTTCAATAAAGGTTGCGAAAAAATCGGAGCGTCCTTCTCTCAACTGTTGAACGTAAGCATGCTGATCGGTTGAACCTTTGTTTCCAAAAACGGTCAAGCCCTGCTCCACCATTTTTCCCATGAGATCCTTTTCTTTACCAAGGGATTCCATCACCAACTGCTGGAGGTATCGGGCCAGGCAATCCAGCCGATCACGGTAAGGAAGGACCACCATTGCACGGTCTCCTCGTCCCGATCCTGCATGATGCCACATCAAGGCTAACATGGCCGCAGGGTTCTTCCTGATGTCAGAATTTCTTGTGTGATCGTCCATGATTCTGGCGCCTTCCAGAAATGCATCAATATCGATCCCCTGAAGCAAGGCCGGCAAAAGTCCTACTGCAGAAGTCACCGAAGTTCTGCCCCCGACCCAATCCCACATCGGGAAAACTCCTAACCACTCTTCAGAATGGGCAAGCTGAGCCAAAAGACTTCCCTCTCCTGTTACTGCCACCGCCTGACCGGCAAAATTAAGATTTTTGCTTTTAAATGCATTTCGGGTTTCCAACATCCCGTTGCGGGTCTCNACCGTGCCTCCTGATTTCGAAATGACGAGAACCAGGGTTTCTTTCAGGGAATCCCCCAATTTTTTATAAATGCGAGCCATCCCCTCAGGATCGGTATTGTCAATAAAAAAAGTTTCCAATCCTGATAAAGATTTTTCTTTTTCGGGAATACCCTCGAGAGCCTGATAAAGCAACTGTGGACCAAGTGCTGATCCTCCGATACCAATCAGTAACAATCTGCTGAAACGTTTTGCATTTGGCGGTTTGATCCTTCCATCCAGTACACGTTCAGAAAAGTGATGAAGGGAATCCAGGTTTTCACGGATTTTTTCTCTGATCTCATCATTTGGAGCAATATCTGGATTCCTCAGCCAGTAGTGTCCGACCATCCTGTTTTCATCAGGGTTGGCTACTGCTCCACTTTCCAGTTTTTCCATTTCCACTAAGGCNTTTGCCATGGAAGACTGCATCGAATCCCACCAAGACCGATCAAAACCCATCCGGCTGATATCAAGACTGATTCCCGTTCCATCGCTCTGGCAAAACCATTCCAGAAAACGTTTCCAGTGAGATAAATCCTTATTCATAATCCATTTCTTCCTGTCCTGGTTTTGCTCCCNAAANNCCTGTCGCAAATATTGTTGAACTGTTATTGTGTGAGGTGTTGAACCTTTTGCAAGTGAATATGGCTTAATCCCAAAAGACTTCTGAAAATGGAAGAAACCACNCTGGAATTTTATAAANATCGCGGTCAGTTACAGGAAAATAGAATCCTGGAACTTCAACAGAGAAACAAAGATTCAAATATTAATGAGCAATCAATAGATCTGGATTATGATCTCTACCTGGAACATGAATACCTCTTTCTCAACGTTAATCTTCCCGGAGTTCTCGAACAGGAACTGAAGGTAGAATTGAACCGGGGCGAAATCATCATCTCCGGAGAGTTCCCAAATCTATGTGCGGATGAAGAGGTTGAATTTCTGGAACGCCAACGNCCCTCCGGTTTTTTCCAAAAAAATTTTCTCCTGCCTCCGGATTTGNTGATCCAGAAACATGAATGGCAACTGGTTGATGGTGTTCTGCAAATCCGAATGATTTTAAAAGCTGATCAAAAGGATTCTAAACTTTTGTTGGATTGATCATGCCGAGAATCCTCCGCAATTATCTGATCAGTTTTGCCGTCATCGGAATGATCCTGATCATCGTCAACTGGATTGATCACTACCTGACCAGCAATGAAATCCCTCCTGTTTCTGAAAACCAGAGCCAGGAATCGACACAATAGAGAAATACGTCTCCAGGCACCGGCTTCCTTAACTCTTCCTTTCCCAACCAAAATCCTGTTATAAGCCCCTAGGGTTTTCAGAAANCCAAAAAAGTGAATCCAGGATTAAAGTTTCTTTTTCACGGTCCGATAAGACAACTGAGGTTTCATCATGAACCGAAATGATTGTTAAAGAACCAAGATGAGAATCAGCACCAACGTAACATCTCAGACCGCACTCAGGCACACCGATAACCGCCTGAATGAAGTCAACAAATCCATCAGGCAGCTTGCCTCGGGGCATATACACAATTCCGCTGCAGATTCACCCGGTGAAGTTTATTTGGCTGATATCCTCAAAAATCTCTACACCGGGATGAATCAGACCTATAAAAATAACGAGCAGTCAGCAAGCCTCTTTCAAGTAGCTGAAGGCGGACTTGCTGAGGTTGTAGGAGTTTTGACCGAATTAAAACAACTGGCCGTCCATGCTGCCAACGAAGCCGCCAATGATAAATTAATGGTAGAAGCCGATCAGTTGGAAATTGAACAAAAACTCCAAACCCTCGACAGCATTGCCCGCAATACAAGTTTCGGCTCCATCAAACTTTTGGATGGCAGCATGGGAGCCAACGGAACCACGGTCGGAGACAACCTTTCTTTTGTAAGTGCCAACCAATACACTCCANCCTCNCCNGAGAAAGGCTATATCGTCGATATTCACCAGGCATCCACAAGAGCACGATTCGAAGGNAAAATACCACTGAGTGTGGAAAATATTGGTGACGGCATACAGATCATCGTAAATGAATTTGAAACCCTGGATGCAGTCAATGGAAGAAAAAAAATCAACGAAAATTCAGAAAAATCCGGAGGGACCCAGGGTAAATTTGCGAAAATTGACAGTAGATTCGGGGAACTCAAGGAACAGATTGCTCAAATCCAAAAAAATTACCAACGTGATCCCGATGCCTATCCTTTCGAGCANATGTCAAAAGAAGTAAGAACTCTGGTCATGTATTACCTGAATAAGGAATTTGAAGAATCCGGAATGGAAATGGAAATCTTTGAAAGTCCTGATCAGCGACTCGTTATGAGGCATAAAGAATTTGGAGACGGACATTCTTTTTCGGTCACCTGCAACGTTCCCGGAGTCTTGACCGAAAGACCTATGGTCGCCGAAGACGCTATGGAAGGCTTGAATGTCGAAGGAACGATTGCCGGGTATTCAGCAATTGGAAAGGGTCAATATTTAACTGCACGAGAGGGGGCTCCTGCCCAGGGAGTTCAGATCAGATATGACCGGGAATTGGACTACATTGAGCTTCCAGTTTTTGACGAAATGGGAAACAGAGTAGGATCGACTTACAAACTGGAACCCCAGGAGATGGTTGTCGGTGCTCCAATGGAAGGTTTCGTCCATATTTCCCAGGGTTCAAAAGATTTTTACCTGGATTCAAATCAGGGAATTGCAGAACCCTTCTCGTTCATCAGTGTTCGATCAAACCGACTTGGCCAGAATGTTAGAAACGAAAGTGATTTCAATAGCCTTGCCGACATTGATGTCACCGATATTCAAGGGGCCAGAGATGCCCAATTACTCATTGAAAAAGCCATTGGCGATGTATCCAAAGTTCGGGCAGATGTTGGATCATTCCAGAAAAATACCATTGAAAAGACCCTCGGTATTGTCGCACAGGGAGCAGATAATCTGGAAAGCAGTGCATCAACCCTGAGAGACACCGATGTGGCCGAAGCAATGTCCAGACTGACCCGTGATGAAATCATGACCATGACTGGCCAGGTTGCTCTCGCCCAGGCAAATCAGAAACCCCGCACAGTTCTTGGCCTCATCCGAGGTTGAAGCTTCAGGTTGATTTAATTTTCAGTTCCTTTCCCAATATCGTCACCCCTCAATCAACGGTTCTAGAACTGCAATTTCGTTTTGAAAGATCAGTTCCAGAAAATAAGTCAGTTTCTCATTCCACTACAATTTCGTAAGTATTCCACATCGTTTTCTGGGCAACACGATCATACAAGGTTCTTGCCCGATAATTGTCATCCGCTGTAATCCAGCGGATTTTTGGCCAGCCCTTGGATTTTGCAATTTTCACCAGTTCCTCAATCAATGCTTCACCGAGACGCTGTCCTCGCTCAGCAGGATCTACAAACAGATCATCTAAAAATCCGATGTCGCAGGCTCTCAAGGGATTGGGCATCCTCCTGAAGTGGGCAAGACCCACGATCCTGCCGGTCTTTTCATAAACCAGCCCCTCCATCTCATGACTGGAATCATGAAGCCAGTTCCAGACTTTGGAAAGTCCCTCATGGGTCATGGGAACCTGATAAAATTCACCATATTGCAAATACAGTTTCTTCCACCCTTCATAATCCTGATTTTTAACGAAACGAATCATATTCATTCTCCAAAATTAATTGAAAGCCTGACATTCCTATAAAAGTGTCTGTATTACACTGAAGCTTAACCTTTTGAACATATCATCATAAGCCTAAGTTCATTTTTCTTTGGAAATCGTCAAGATTCCTGTTTTGTTTTTTAATGAGGTGCATTCTCTGCATGTAATTTTGGAAGAACTTTCAAGAGTTGAAATTGATTCAAGCATCAGTTTGATGGATTACAGCTTATGGAACGAAAAATGTAACGTGTTCCATTGAGAATGAAGTTTCATCTTTGGAAAAATTCTGTTAATCCTAAAGCCTTAGGAACTCAAACCTAGACCAGGATTTTAGCTACCTAAATTATACTGCCCTTAGTATTTCTGCAATGAGTGATAAAGAGGAACTGATCAGTCAAGGAGCTGCGGCTTCTCGCAAGCAGGCTGGTATGGTCAACAAGGCCTTACAGTCCAGGGCGAGCAGTACCAGTCCGATCCCGAATCTGAACTTCCTTGATTTCCAGCGCAAGATCATCCTGATCACTGAAGACATCAAAAAACTGCGTAAATCATCTTTCCTGATGAAGATGAAAAATACGCTCACCAGCTCGGGGCCCAGCCTTGATGGCAAAAGTCATATGGATGGGAGTCTTCTTGCCAAAACATCGAAGAAACCGGGGCTTGATTCGATTGTTTCAGAATTATCCAAAGATCCGACCTCGACCACATCCAGGGTAAAACTCATCCGGACCCTGATGCAGGATCAAAGGCAATACAATCTGCAGTATTATAAAGACCTGATGATTCAGGCGTCACTGCCGGTTTACTTGGGGCATATCACTCCTGCTTCACTTCAGGTTGCCAGCCAAACCTATCGGATTTACCTCCGTCAATTGATTGCGGAGCACAAGAAAAAACTGCTGATTGTCCGTTCTTCACAGCTGAAAAATGTCAACATCGACATGATCCCTGTGGAAAGCCTGATTCAAGTGGACCCGGANCAGCCGATTGGAGATGAGGAGGCAAGGATCATCCTGGAAACGAAACTTGCACTGAAACTTCTTGATTTCTCAAGAAGCCTGGATTCAGAAATTCGGGCGAATATCACCATGCCGTTGGAGATGACCGAAATCGAACAGCTTTCTCCCCGTCATGGAGCGGTCATGGAATTCCTGGGGAACAAGGAAATCGGATCAACCTACAACAAGCATCAGTTGATCATTCGAAAGGCAATATCTGTCATGGATATTGTAAAACACATTCCTTTCCTCCATTCACTCGGTTTGAAAATGGCAGATAAATTGGAGGAAGTTGAACGGAAGATGCCCGGGCCTTTTCTGATGGAAGGACGCATTCACATGCAGGCTATGAAACTGTTGACCCTCAGAATGATGATGGACGAGTACACGGCCAAAAATGCACTGACGCCAACCTTCAAAAAAGTTGTTGTCGCTTACCGCAAGGCTTTGAAAAGAACCTCCCTCAGTGACCCNCACCGCACGGATATCCCGGTTTTAGGTGAATTTGCCCAAGTCTCCTATTATTCNTTCCAGCATCGCAAAGTGATGAGACTGACAAACCAGGGTGTGCTTGAGATGCTCAAACTCGGGAAAAAAGCCGTTGATGCNGCNACCTTGGTCAACCGTCAGTACAGCAAACTCCAGATGCAGATTCTGACTGCCATCAGTTCCCTCGAAAATGTTCCGAAACCTGCTGTAAAGTCGAAATAACATTTCAAATTTCCTTTTCTGTTTTGTTTTACCTTTCCTGTTTCAAATCCTAAAATAAAACACTGGAAATAATGAGTTTCAGCACTGATTCATTGTTCCAGAACCTTTGCAGAACAATTCAAAAATCTCTGAAAGAAAATTTTAAAAAAGACCATGATGAAACTTCGTCCTGAACATGAATGCCAATACGATGTTGTATCACTGGGAGAAGTGATGCTGCGTCTCGACCCGGTGGATGTCCCGTTTGAAAAAGCAAGAACCGCCAAAATATGGCACGGAGGAGGGGAGACCAATGTTTCCGAAGGCCTATCCTATTGCTTCGGGAAAAAAAGTACCATCCTCACCGGTCTGGTNGATGATGGAATCGGAAGAAATATCGAAAACCANCTCCGTGAGGCAGGAGTNGATACAACTCATATCACTTGGTTCAGTACAGACGCTAAAGGTCCTTTTTCAACGGATGCAAAAGGGACACTGATGAACGGAATCAACGTCACCTATCGGGGCAAGGGGGTGATCCCNTCCAAAACCGAATACTACCGNGCGCATACCGCCGTCAGAGAACTCGGNCCTGGAGATGTGGATCTGGACAAAATCTTTGTTTCAGANGGCGTCCGTTGGGCTCATACCGGAGGAATTTTCACCCTACTCTCTCCGAAAACCGCGGAACTCGCTGTGGAATTCATGAAAAAAGCCGGGGAGCAGGGAACCCTCCGGAGTTTCGACCTGAACTATCGTTCCAAAGTCGAACCCGACAAGCAAAAAGCCCACGGAATCAACCGCAGAATAGTTGCTGAAACCGATTTTCTGGTCGGCAACCAGGGTGATTTTTCTGATGCTTTGGGGTATGAAACCGCGGCCGAAAAAGGTGTTCCTTTCGAAGAATGGCTGGACGCCTATGCGGATATGCTCCGAGTCGTCGCCAAAGATTACCAGAACCTGAAACTGATCGGAACCCAACTCCGTGCTCCGCATTCAGCGGACCGAATCAGTTGGACCGCAGTTCTTTACGATACCCAGGCCGATCAAATCCATCAGGCCACCTTAAGGGAAAATATCGAAATCACCGACCGGACAGGCGGTGGAGACTCATTTGCCTCGGCTGTGATTGCTGCGATCATGGAGGGCAAAGGTTATGATGAGGCGGTTGAATGGGGAGCAGCCCATGGCATCCTGGTGCAGGAAACTCCGGGAGATACAACCATGGTGTCCAAAAAAATGGTTCTCAGTGAAGTGGCCCGCGCTAAAAAAGGCGGTGGAGTCAGTGCTTTAAGATAAAAACTTTAAAATTTCTCAAGAACAACANNATGGAATCAGGCTACACCAGGGATCCGAAACGGGTTGAAAAGGTTTTAAGAAACAAGGGAATCGTGGTGGTTATGGGAAGAGGCCACGCNAAANGCCCTGAAGATGTTATCAACACGGTTACTGCGGTAGTGGAAGCCGGATATGTTGCTGAGGTTACCTTCCGTATTCCAGAAGAAATCCTCAAGGAAGCAATGTCCGATTTACTTGAAATGAGAGAAACCCGTTTCAGGGAAAACCCTGACGACCCCATGGTCCTCGGCATAGGCAGTATCATCAACCCCAGAGAGATGGAAACCGCCATTGAAATGGGATTTGACATGATCGTCAGTCCTGATTCCGGAATGGGGGGTTGCCGAGAAAAAATCGATTCTGTCAGAATGACCCGCGCCGCAGATGTTTTCCATATTCCCGGAGCGTATTCTCCTTCCGAATTTTCTTATTTCCTGGAACGTGAAGACGGATTAGAACCTGATGGTATCAAAATTTTCAATTCCAGTGTTTATGGCCCCTCTGGAGTAGGCGGGATGTTGGCTCCCTATCAAAGGGAACGGCATAAGAACAAATTGATCAATGTGACCGGGGGAGTCAACGCGAAGACCGGACCGGGGTTTCAGCAGCAAATCCTGAAATACGGATTTTCCCCAATTCTCGGAATGTCCGCTCCGCTTTCCCTGGTTTCCGAAACCGGGAACATCGGAGATCCGGAAACCATCCGCGAATCGCTGAAGCAATTTGAAGTTCAATTTGAAGCCAATCAGAAGTCAAACTGANGGNTCTTCNAAAGTCCATATTACAAATAGACCTGTTATTTCAGTCGGAAACACCCAGTTGCTTCAGTGCATTCCGGGAAGGATTTTCAGGATGCATGTAGGCCTTGAGTGATTTTCTGAAAAAGCTGATCGCCTTTTCNTGCTNNCCCAATCGATAGGCAAGAAATCCTCTNAGATAGTTGTGACGCCCCTTTCTTTCCTTGCTCAACGTTTCGTCCATCAAAAGGTCAGCATTTTCCAACCATTGCTGTACCTGTTGAAGATGTGAGGAATTTCCGTGCTGAATCAGAATTTCCGCCATTCCGGTCAGCCCATAATATTGATTTCCCATGGCATCGACCAAAGCTGAAGCTTTACGGTTCAATTCNGGATCCCCGGAAAGCACCGTATATCCGAGAAAATCCCCGAACTGATGCATCAACTTGTTGTGTCGATGTCGATTCCAGCGGTCTTTTGGTTTTTCTTCCTGAACAAGTCTTTGGAAATANTGTTCCACCCTTTTCTCAAAGCGGAGTTGGATGGCTGAGGCATTTCCCTCNCGGTTGACTTTCTTGAAAAAACCGAAGTGAGTGGTGCCAAANGGGTTCGGAAAATCATTTTCACTGGTCATGAAATAAACGGGCTTTTGTGTATTTCGAATGAAGGTTTCGACGTGTTGTTTTTTCTTCCCTTCACTGATCAAGGGTGAAAAGAGGCGGTTCGGATAAACCAGTCCCTGCATGCTGAGCAGNGTGATGTCCTTTCGGAGACCTTCAGCAAAATGNAAATAACCCAGTGGTCCTGTTTCCGAATCACCATAAACGAACAGNACTGCATCAGGTTCCAACTCCTCAAAAACCATACGGGCATTCGTTTCCGCGAACTGGTCCCTGCTGCGGTTGTTGGCTTCTAAATTTTTTCCAAATACAAAGATTGGGATCAGCATTGCCAAAACCGGAATTCGTCCAAAGACGGGGCTNATCTNAGAGAGCTGTTTCCGNACGTTCCCCCAGACCAGGCAAAATCCGCAACCCATCCAGAAGGCAATCATCCCATAGGATACCAGAGGATAGGGACGAAAAACCGCAAGGTTGAGGAACTCGAAATCGAACCCAAGCAAGAAAATCAGAACAACGCTATGAGCCAGAAAAATCCATACTGATGCTGCCAATAAACCATATTTTTTTTCTTTCAAAAGCCAATAGAGTCCAAAAGCTGCCAGCAAAGCACCAACCGGGCTGACCTGCATGAAAGACTCTCCGAAAAAATGCTGGATGAATTCAAGGCGATCGCTCATACCCGCACTGGGGCTAACATCAACCCCGGCGTAACCCTTTCGGCTGAAATAGAACCAGAACTCCTTGAAGCTACTGATCGGTCCATAAAACGCAGTCAATTCAGGTTGCTGGCTCCGCCAAACCATCCAGGCATAAGGCATACCTGCCGAAAAAAGTGAAAGAAGCAACAAGCCTGGGATTCTTTTCAGTAATTCTTTCCAATACGGCAGCAGAAGCATCACAAATCCTGGGAAAGCCAAAACCACCAACGGCCAATGATTGGCCAAACCCAATCCAAAGAAGAGCGCAGCAAAAGCTAAATCAAAAAAAGATGCATCTTCCTTGTTTTTAAATCTCAGACAGAAATAGAGAACGGCAAAGCAAAGCAAAGCATTCAAACCATATACTTCGGCGATTATGGACTGGGACCAGAAATGTTCAGAAACACCGTAAGAAAGAGCTGCGATGAAAGAAAACCAACGGGATACTCCTGCTTCGACCATCACCAGGTAGAGNACCCCGCAGGCNAAGGCACCNANCANNCCGCTCAGCANGTGAATCCTGAATGCCGGGGATTCCAGGGGAAGATAAGAAAAAAGGTGTCCTAAAAAAGTGAAAAGCGGGTAGCCCGGGGGATGCGCGACGCCGCCATCGAGACTGGCCATGATAAACAGGCCGTCATCCTCAAGAGTGACGGTTTTTGGAGTTGTGAACCCGTAAATTGAAAAGAGAATGAAAACAAGCGAAAGAACNACTGCCGCATTCCTTCGGCCCTCATCTGTCTTCATGCTACAAATCTGACTCCAGCATCGGGAGAAGGTGTTCGAGCACGTTTCTGGTCAGGATGCGGTGTCCTTCAGGATTGGGATGGATTCCATCATCAAGGTTGTGTTCCGGAACCGCACCGACATCCTTAAGCAGNAAGGGAATGATTCCCGTATCGTATTGTTCTGCCAATTCAAAATAGGCTTTTTTGAATGAATCCGTGTAGTTTTTGCCATAATTCAGTGGCATCTGCATTCCGGCAAGCAGGATCCGGATGTTCTTGCTTTGCGCCAATTCAATCGCACCCCCCAGGTTTTTCTTCATGTTGTCTACACTCAATCCTCTCAACCCNTCGTTTGCACCAAGAGCAAGAATCAAAATTTTGGGTTTCGCCCGCATATACCATTTCAGCCGGGAGACCGCGCTTGCACTGGTAGAGCCACTGATGCCGGCATTGATCACTTGGATCCCAGAAAATCCTTTTTCCCGGAGAGCCTCTTCCAAAAGGTGAGGATAAGCCTCTTCTTTTTCCACGCCGTAGCCTTCGGTCAAGGAATCCCCCAAGGCCAGGATTTTCAGTTCTTGGGCTCCAAGAAAACCGTTGAAGGTAAAAACCACAAAAAGGATTATCCAAAGAAATCCGTATTTCATTAATTGAGTATGCATCATGACTGGCTGTTGAACTGTTTGAGATTCTGGAAAAAATCGGAGCGGGATCGTTTTTTCATTTTTCCTTTCTGTTCCAGAGAAGCCTCTCCGATAACCGGTGTGGAAAAGAGTTTAGGATCCAATTCCATCAAAAATCTTGATGGCTCCTGAAGCAGAGTTTCCTGGTAACGTTTGCGGGTTTTGGCCATGGAAAANACCAATTCCCGTTGAGCACGGGTAATTCCGACATAACACAACCTGCGTTCCTCCTCTTCCGCATCATCGTCCAGAGCCCTCGGATTGGGAAAAAGTCCTTCAGACATTCCGACCATGTAGACGTAAGGAAATTCCAAACCTTTGGCTGAATGAAGCGTCATCAGTGTCAGCGCCTGTGAAGTNGATCCATCCTGATCATCATTTTCTGAGAAAAGCATCATCCTTTCCAGATAATCTCCCAGTTGGTTTTCAGGATGATCTTCAGCATATCTTTGTGCTCCTCGCAAGAGTTCCTGGACCACCTGAATCCGCTTCTCACGGGATTTGACATCACCAGACTGTTGTTCCAAAAACCTGAGATACCCCAATTCATCCAGCAATTCCCGAAACACCTCTCCCAGATTTCCCTTCTCAAAACGGCCTTGAAAATCTCCCAGCAAAGCAGAAAAAACCTCCATCGAAGATGCAGCCTCAGCAGGAATCGAAGAATATTTTCGTGCCTGGGACATGATCTTCAGAACAGGTAAAGACGTTTCCGCAACACAGGCATTTAATTGCATCAATGATGTTTTCCCGATTCCTCTGCGGGGAGTGTTAATCACACGCTGGAGGCTCACCAGATCATTTGGATTTTGGATTAATTTNAGNTAGGCCAGGGCGTCCCGGATTTCTTTTCGTTCAAAAAAACTTTTCCCTCCTACNACACGGTAGGGAAGCTTGGCTTCTCTGAGGGATTCTTCAAGAACCCTGGACTGGAAATTGGAACGGTAAAGAATGCAGTATTCCTCAAGTTTTCTGTTATGCCGCATGATGTCCAGCCTGATGCGCCGGACCACAGTCTCCGTTTCAAGAACCTCATCTTCCGCTTCGATCCATCCCAACAGTTCTCCACCAGGNTTTTCNGACCAGAGGGTTTTGGGCATTCGCTGNGAATTGTTCTCGATCAGNGCGTTCGCTGCCTTCAGAATCACCTCGGTGGATCGGTAATTCTGTTCCAGACGGACCACTTTCACATCTGGAAAATCCTTCTCAAACTGAAATAAATTCCCAGGCTCTGCTCCTCTCCAGCCGTAGATTGATTGGTCATCATCTCCGACAACACAGAGATTCCTGTGATCTCGGACCAGATGCTTGAGCAAACGATACTGGACCGAATTCGTATCCTGATATTCATCGACCATGACGTAGCGAAAACGATCCCGTATCTCCTGCATCTTGTCTGCATGGGATTCAAAAAGCTTAAGACAAAAATTCAGGATGTCTTCAAAATCCAGCGCATTGCATCCTTTCAGGGTTTCCTGATATTGGCGGTATAGTTGACCCGCAAGGCGTGTNCTCGGCANGGCATTGGGAACCAGCAACTCTTCCGGGGAAGTTCCTCGGGTTTTTGCATGATGAATCATTTGCTGGGCGGATTTCGGATCGATCAAGGGAGACTCCGAAATGCCTTCTTCATCCATCAGGTTCCGGATCAAGGCCAGTTGGTCCTGGGAGTCGTAAATGACGAAATTTTTATGGTATCCCAGCAGATCAATGGTCTCCCTGAGAATCCTCACTCCAAGTGAATGAAACGTACTTAAATGTACCCCCTTACCGGATTCTCCAAGCATCTGGGAAAGGCGTTCTTTCATTTCATTGGCAGCCTTATTGGTGAAGGTGACCGCAATGATGCGTGATGGAGGAACCTGTTCACGAATCAAATGGGCGATGCGGTGGACAATCACCCGAGTCTTCCCACTTCCGGCGCCAGCCAGAATCAACATCGGCCCCCGAGTCGTTTCAACGGCTTCACGCTGTTGAGGATTAAGCGAGGTTGAAGGATTCATCAAAANATCTTTGTTGCAATTCCGTCTTTTCGTGATGGAAACATGCCATTATGATTTCCTGCTGAGAGCCTTTTCGGCAAGCCAATTTGAAACAAGCATAGGACCATCATGAGCCAAATGACTGTTGAGGAACTGAATGATCTGATCCGCAGGGAATTTCCACAAAGCAAAGCCATCCTGGAAACCATTTCGCCCAGACGTTGTCGTGTCAGGATTCCTATCAATTCATCCCATTTACGACCGGGTGGAACCGTATCCGGACCGACCATGATGAGCCTCGCGGACAATGCCATGTATCTTGCCCTTTTGGCCGAAATTGGACCGGTACTGCTTGCTGTGACCACCAACCTCAACATCCATTTTGTCCGGAAACCTGAAGCNGACCGTGATCTTTTGGGAGAATGCCATATCTTCAAGTTGGGGAAAAAACTGGCCGTTGGAGAGGTGAGAATTTTTTCTGAAGGAATCGATGACCTGGTCGCCCATGCCACCTGTACCTATTCGATTCCGCCACGATAAACNTNTTTCCTNGATCAATTGAATCCTGACTGAAAGGAAGGAATAACGGACGTATGGTGAAAAAATGAATACAAATAATTCCTCTCGGATGACGACTCTGGAAGCAGACATCACCACCCTGAAACTCGACGCAATCGTCAATGCTGCCAACGAAACCCTGCTTGGCGGAGGAGGAGTAGACGGTGCAATCCACAGTGCCGCAGGCCCGGAATTGCTGGAAGCCTGCAAAAAGATCGGCGGNTGCCTGACCGGTGAAGCACGCATTACTCCGGGTTTCAGGTTGCCTTCTCGTTTTGTGATTCATACCGTGGGGCCCGTCTGGCACGGTGGAAACGATGGTGAACCCGAGTTGCTGGCTTCTTGTTACCGCAACAGTCTGNCTTTGGCAGGACAGCATCAGGTCCGGAGCATCGGATTTCCTTCAATCAGCACCGGGGTTTACAGATATCCAAAACATGAAGCGGCAAGGATTGCGGTCAGGGAGGTCAAACATTTCCTGGAAAACGATTCCGAACTGGAAACCGTTCAGTTCGTTTGTTTTTCGAAAACCGATCGAGAAATCTACCAAGAAATCCTGGAACAGGNCNTTTAAAGTCCCAGGGATGATCNNCTATGTCTTTTCTGCTGGCCAGCCTGATCCTGATCATTCCTCTGGTTGAAATCTGGATTTTGATCCAAATCGGGNTTGCTGCCAGCCTCAATGCTGTTTTTATTCTTTGTGTTATCAGTGCAGGAGCTGGATGGTGGTTGATGCGTGGAGAGGATTTTTCGATCTGGACCCTGATTGAAACCGAACTGCAAAACCGGCGATTGCCGACCGAAGAACTGCTGAGTGATTTTCTGACCTGGAGNTGCGGAATGGCCTTGGTGATCCCGGGATTTCTCAGTGACCTGCTAGCCTTAGCATTGCTGATCCCCATCATTAAGGAAGAATTGATAAGGCTGATGAGGAAAAAAATGCAGCAGAAAATTCATCCCTGAAATTCAGTCAAATTCTGTGACCCCTTCAATAAGAATGTTTCTTTTCTTGAATTCTATTTACCCTCCTTTTTCAATCCATTTGCGATAACTAAATGATTAATTCAAAATCTTAGTTTAAATGATCAGTTCACAACTTTTTGCCGGAAGATAATGTTCTCGATAACCCCTTCAGCACGTTTGCGCCCCTCTCCATTTTATGATTCGACTCTCAAGGAAGGAGTCAGGGAATTCACCACCTACAACAACATGTTGATGCCAACCGGTTACGGTGATCCCGAGGGGGAATACTGGCGCTTGATNAATGGGGTTTCCCAATGGGATGTCGCAGTAGANCGACAGGTGCAACTCAAAGGACCCGATGCAGGTAAACTGGCACAGATTCTAGCACCCCGAGATCTGAGAAACTGCAAAACCGGGCAGGGGAAATACGTCCCGATCTGTAACCATGACGGGATCCTACTCAATGACCCGATCCTGCTTAAGGTAGACGAACAGTGTTATTGGCTCTCTATTGCTGATTCCAATATCTGGTTTTGGGCTAAAGCAGTTGCTTCAGAACGCCGTCTTGACGTGGAAGTAAGCGAACCTGATGTTTCACCGATGGCCATCCAGGGCCCCAAAAGTGACGATGTTGTGGCATCGGTTTTCGGTGACTGGGTTAGGGAATTGAAATATTTCTGGTTCCGTGAATCCAGCATTGAGGGNATCCCGGTGGTGGTGGCCCGCTCAGGATGGTCCAAACAGGGAGGATACGAGATCTACCTGCTGGACGGTTCCCAGGGAACCCGACTTTGGGATATCTTCAGGGAAGCCGGCAAACCTTGGGACATCGGCCCTGGAAATCCGAACCTCACGGAACGCATCGAAAGCGGATTGCTCTCCTGGGGGGGAGATACCGATGAACAAACCAATCCCTTTGAAGTCCGGATGGGGAAATACATGGATCTNGANCTTTCNGATGAAGTAATCGGAATTGAAGCCTTGCAGAAAATCCATGCTGAAGGCCCGCGCAGACATCAACTGGGGTTGATCATGGAAGNGGAAGAACCCATGCGNCCTGGCTTTGTCTGGAACGACATCATGTTCGAAGGGAATAAAATCGGAGATTTAACCAATAATGTCTGGTCCAGACGTCTGGAAAAAAATATTGGATTCGCCCTGGTTTCAACAAAATCCCAACCTGGAGACGAGGTCAGGGTCAACCGTGAAGGAAAGTCCATCAAGGGGAAATTGGTGGAACTGCCATTCCTCTGATCAAGCTCATCTGAAGCGCTCTTGNTCCATTTTTCNATATCATCTTTCATAATTTCATACAGTTAAAAAATGTTCAGCGGTATCGTTCAAGGAACCCGGAAAATCATTGCTGTTGATGAGAACTCAGGCATCCGCAGGCTGAAAATCGATTTGACCGGATTGNCNGAAAATCTCCAGANCGGAGCAAGTGTATCGGTCAACGGCGTCTGTCTTACCGTTGTTGCAATCGAGAAGGAGCATGTTCGTTTTGATGTGATCCTGGAAACATTGAACCGTTCCAATCTGGATGCCCTCAAAACCGGAGACCCGGTCAACATCGAACGATCTCTAAAACTTGAAGACGAGATTGGGGGGCATCAGGTTTCCGGACACGTCGATACCACCGGAAAAATCAGTGAAATCCTGAAGTCTGAGAACAATCTTGACCTGAAAATTTCCTGTGCCTCGGAATGGACCCGTTTCCTCGTTCCAAAAGGATGGATTGCCCTGGATGGAATCAGCCTTACCGTGGTTGATGTAGGAGAAGATTGGTTCACGGTTTCCCTGATCCCGGAAACCTTGAAACGCACCATCATCGGCAACAAACACGAAGGGGACCCGGTTAATCTGGAATTTGACCAAAACACCAAAATCATCGTCAAAACCCTGGATTCAATGCTTCCGGAAATTGAAAAAAGACTCCGGAAATCCATGATTCAGGATCTTTGAATCCTTTGCTTTCACCCATGGAAAACCAAAGATCTTGGAAAAAGGAAAAAATGTGTTCCAAATTCCATGAGTTCGTCGTATATTGACCGCAAATTACTGAAAGATAAGTTTTAATAAATGAATCCATTAAAATTTGGAAAATCTCACAATTTTAATGATTTCATCCCATCCGTGTAACATTTCTCAAACCGGAATCTAAACATGGCTGATAAAATCAAGGAAAACAAAGATACTCCAAATATCAATCACATTGCTTTTCAGAATCAATTGCGCGGAATCGTTGATGATATCAAGGCGCATCAGAGCAACTCCCCGCTCAAAAAAATGTTCGGGAAGAAAAACGTCAACCCTCATGTCAACGGGAGTGTGATTGCCGAAGCGGTTCCGGATAACAAAGAAGCAGCCAAGCTGGTCGACAAACTCCATAAGGAACCAAGTGATTCGGTGTCAAGATTACAACTGGTCAACACCGTGATGGGAGCAAGCAGTGCACATTCGCTTGCAACCAACCGTGACATGATGCTCCAAGCCGCAATTCCCATCTACCTTGGAGACGTCACCCAAACCTATCTGATGGTGGTGGTGCATGCCTACAAAAACTATCACGAAAAACTCATGAATCTGCACAAGCAGAACATGATGTCCATTCGTTCGAGTGTCTTGAAAAACGTCAATATGAGTGGGATCGACGTCAGTGATGAAGACCAGGATGACACCAACATCAAGAATACCGAGTCGATGATGACTGAGATCCAGGTTTCCGAGGCCCTCATCGAACGAACCGATGAGATCCTCAACAACATCAAAACCAAAATGAGCACTTCCCTCTCACGTGAAGAAATCGAGGAAGTTTCTTCGACTGGAAAAGCAGCGGCTTCGTTCTTTGGGGGGGGAGGTGACGATTCCCAGAACACCCAGAAGCAGAACATGGTGATCAGCAAATCGGTCCAGGTGCTTTCGATGCTTTCACCTGTTCCTTTGCTCCAGGGGGCGGGGCTTGATCTGGCCAAAACCCTTCAGTCGGTCGACAACAAGATCCCTTACCCATTGGTGATGGAGGGTCGTGTTCACCAACAGGTGCTCAAATATTTCCTGCTC
>FUFK010055208.1_pt1 | contig 39803 bp, 38 predicted proteins | sample 1021851 | NCBI WGS metagenome assembly FUFK01 (sample SAMEA51879418, study PRJEB19060) | metagenome
TATTACTTCCTGCACTTCCTCGTGATCCTGCCGATCGTCGGCCAGATCGAGAAGTCCGAACCGCTGCCCTATTCGATCACCGAAGCCGTCCTCGGCTCGGACAAGAAGGCGGTGCTCGGCGAAAACACCACGCCGGCCGTCTAAGCGAGTTACGAGACCAGACATGACCAAGCTTCTCAGCATCCGCCTCGTCGCCATTCTCGTCGGCCTCGGCTTCGCACTGATTGCGCTCTATTCCTTCGTCTTGGGTGCCTATGCCTGGATGACCGAAGAGCCTGCCGGGCACCTTCCCTACGAGGAACCGCGTGATATCGCCTTCTCGTTCGACGGGCCGTTCGGCAAGTGGGACATCCAGCAGCTGCAGCGCGGCTTCAAGGTTTACGACGAGGTTTGTGCGGCATGCCACAGCCTCAAGTTCGTCGCCTTCCGCGACCTCGAGCAGCTTGGCTATGACGAGGGCCAGGTAAAGGCGTTCGCCGCTTCGAAGCAGGTACCGGGTATCGATCCGAACACCGGGGAAGCGACCACGCGCCCCGGCCTTCCGACCGACTACTTCCCCGATCCCTATCCCAACAATGTTGCGGCTGCGGCGGCGAACAACAACGCCATCCCGCCCGACCTGTCGCTGATGACCAAGGCGCGCGGCGACGGCGTGAACTACGTGGCTTCGCTGCTTTCGGGCTATTCCGAGCCGACGGCGGAACTGCTCGCCGAACATCCCGAAGCCGCTCCGGGACCGGGTCTCTATCACAACCCCTATTTCCCGAACCTCAATCTCGCGATGGCTCCGCCGCTGACCACCACGGGCCAGGTCACCTATGACGACGGGACCGAGGCAACGGTGGAACAGATGTCGACCGATGTCGCGGCCTTCCTCGCCTGGACCGCAGAACCGACCATGGTCCAGCGCAAGCAGACCGGCTGGCCGGTGTTGATCTTCCTGCTCTTCGCTACGGTTCTGGCCTATCTGTCGAAACAGCAGATCTGGGCAGCGGCAAAGCCCAAGAAAGACTGAGCCCATTCGGTCTGACGATTTTCACGCCCCTTGCATCCCGGTGATGCGAGGGGCGTTTCGATTCCGGGGAGGTAGGCCATGACACCCGACGAAATCAAAGCACTTGTCCGCACGATTCCGGACTTCCCCAAGACGGGTATCCAGTTTCGCGACATCACCACGCTTCTCGGTCATGGCCGCGGTTTTGCTGCAACGGTCGAGTGGTTGACGCAGGCGGTTGCGGGCGCTGAAGCGATTGCGGGCATGGAAGCGCGCGGCTTTATCTTCGGTGCAGCGGTGGCTGCCCGGCTCGAGTTGCCCTTCCTGCCGATCCGCAAGCCGGGTAAATTGCCCTGCGAAGTGATCGGCGTCGAATACGAACTGGAATACGGGCTCGACCGCTTGGAAATGGATCCCGCCGCGGTCGGCGCAGGCCAGCATGTGGCGATCGTCGACGACCTGCTCGCGACCGGGGGCACCGCGGTCGCCGCTACCGAACTGCTCCGCAAGGCCGGTGCGCGTGTCGATCGCGCTGCATTCGTGATCGACCTGCCCGATCTGGGTGGCAATGCGCGCTTGGCCAGCCAGTCGCTCGATGTCCGCGCCTTGATGGCCTTCGATGGCGACTAAGCGTTTCGCGCAGGACTGGATATATTCTGTCCATCGGGCATTAAGGGTACTCGCGCGTTGCGGCGCACCGGTCGGCGGACAGCCGCGCAGCCAGAGAGACCCATGGAACAATCACTAGTCATCGCGATGGTCGGCATGCTGGGCATAGGTGCCCAATGGCTGGCTTGGCGGACGGGCTGGCCGGCCATCGTCCTGATGCTTGCGGCGGGCTTCCTGGCGGGTCCGGTGCTCGGTTTGTTCGATCCCGAACACGCATTCGGCGACCTGCTCGATCCGATGATCGCTATCGGGGTCGCACTCATCCTGTTCGAAGGCGGGCTCAGCCTCGATTTTCGTGAGCTTCGGCATGCAGGCGAAGGGGTCTGGCGGCTGGTCTTGCTGGGTGGGCCGATCGCCTGGGTGCTCGGCGCATTCGCTGCGCACTCGATCGGCGGTCTCGAATGGCCGGTGGCGATCCTCTTCGCCGGCATCCTGGTAGTCACCGGGCCGACGGTGGTGATGCCGCTGCTGCGCCAATCGTCGGTCAAGGCACGGCCCGCAGCGATCCTCAAGTGGGAAGCCATCGTCAACGACCCCATCGGCGCGCTCTTCGCAGTGGTGTCCTACGAATATTTTCGCGCGGTTACCGAATCGCCTGGTGCCAGCCTGTTCGAAGTCGTCCCGCCGCTCATCATCGCCGCCATCATCGCAGGTCTGATCGGCTATGTTGCGGCCGCGGCGATCGCCTGGGCGTTTCCGCGCGGGGCCATTCCCGAATATCTCAAGGTGCCCGTGCTGCTTACCTCGGTCATCGTGGTGTTCGTGCTGTCCAACCAGATTGAGCACGAAGCCGGGCTGGTCGCGGTGACCGTGATGGGCATCGCGCTGGCGAACATGAACGTTTCGTCCCTGCGCAGCATCCATCCGTTCAAGCAGAACATCGCGGTAATCCTTATCGCCGGCATATTCGTCCTGCTTTCGGCCAGCCTCGAATTCGAGGAACTGGCTTATCTCAACTGGAACTTCGGCCTGTTCCTGCTGGCCTTGCTGTTCCTTGTTCGACCCGCAACCATCCTGCTGAGCCTGCTCGGCAGTTCGGTCCCGTGGAACGAACGGCTGTTCCTGTCCTGGATCGCACCGCGCGGTATCGTGCTGGTGGCCATCTCCGGCCTGTTCGCGCTCCGGCTCGAGGATATCGGCTATGACGGTACGGCACTGATCGGGCTCAGCTTCGCGGTGGTGGTCGCCACCATCGTGGCGCACGGTTTCACGATCGATCTCGTCGCGCGCCTGCTCAATCTCAAGGGCAGCAACCGCCCGGGGGTGCTCATCGTCGGGAGCACGCCGTGGACGATCTCGCTTGCGCTCATGATGCAGGAACTCAAGGCGCCCGTGATGGTCGTCGATTCGAGCTGGCAGCGGCTCGCGCTCGCCCGCCAGAAGGGGCTGCCTTTCTACCATGGGGAAATCCTTAATGAGGCGACCGAGCACAATCTCGACCTGACCCCCTATTCAGTGCTGGTGGCGGCAACCGAAAACGAGGCGTACAACGCGCTCGTCTGCAATGAATTCGCCTATGAGATCGGACGCGATACGGTTTTCCAGCTCGGTGATGCGATCGACGACGAGGACCGCCACGCGCTGCCGAGCGGCATCCGCGGCCGCGCCTTGTTCGAAAGCGGCTTCGGCGTCGAAGACGTAAACGAACGGCTCGCGCGGGGCTGGGTGTTCCGCAAGACCAAGCTCTCGGAAGAATTCACCTTTGCCGCGGCGCAGGATCGCTTGCCCGATGCCGCCGCCATGCTGCTGCTGGTGCGCGACAACGGCACGCTGCGCTTCTTCACGCATGCCGCGCGGCCCGAGCCGCGGGCAGGCGACGTAATCGTCAGTTTCGCGCCTCCGCAGGAACGCAGCGCTCAGGATGCGGCTGCCAAACGCGATCGCAAACGCAACAAGACCGCCGAACAGGGGGCATGAGATGAAGCACCGTTCCACTCTGACACTGGCGGCCGCCATGGCGGCTACGATGCTTGCAGGCTGCAAGGATGATCAGCCGCAGCCGCCCTCCGATGCCGACGCGCCGCCCGAAAAGCGCTCGATCTTCCGGCCCGAGTTCCAGGTCGAGCCAATCGAGAGTTTCGAGCCCAGCGGGTCGCTCGAAACCACTGTGGAGTTCCCCAACGGCACCGAGCTGACCGAAGAAGGCCGCGCGGCGCTCGCCACAGTGCTTGCGTCGCCGCAGAACGAAGAAGGCGGGCTGATCTATCTGCGCGGTCACACCGACAGCGGTGGCAGCGACGAGGCGAATATGCGGGCATCGCTCGCCCGGGCCGAGGCGGTGCGCGACTGGCTGGTCGAAAACGGCGTCGCCGAAGACCGGATCCGCACAATTGCCTTCGGCGAGCAGAACCCCATCGCCCCGAATGCCCTCCCGGACGGTACGCCCGACGAAGACGGCCGTGCGGCCAACCGGCGCGTCGAAATCGAGGTCCTCACGCGCGAACCGCCGATGATCGAGGACGAGCCGACTCTGGCGGAAACGCTGGCATCCTCGGCAGAAGAAGAACGCGGTGAAAGCAGCGATACGTCACAATAGCGTGTTGACGCCGAAGCCGCTTCGATGGCATTGGCGCCGCACCCGAGCGGGTATAGCATAGTGGTAATGCTCCAGCCTTCCAAGCTGGCTAGAGGGGTTCGATTCCCCTTACCCGCTCCATCTTTCCTTCGTTTCTATCGCTTGTCCCGGACAACTTCCGGGAGCGCGGTCACGTCAGCGGCATATTGTCGATCAGCCGGGTCCCGCCGATCCGTGCAGCCACAAACAGCCGGCTGTCTGCCATAGCGCTATCGGCGGGGCCAAGATCGTCGCCGCGGCGTATTTCGGCATAGTCGATACTGCCAAAGCCTGCGCTGGTCAGTTCCCCCCGCAGGTCCTCGAGCACGGTGTTGGACGGCTCGCCCTGCATCAGGCGGGCGATCGCCTGCTTCATGCTGCGTGGCAGTGCCGCAGCGGCACAGCGCTGGTCGGGCGTGAGATAGGCATTGCGGCTCGACATGGCGAGACCATCGGCCTCGCGGACGATGGCAACACCGTGAATCGCATCGACATGCGGCCGCGTAAGGTCGAGGTCGCGCGCCATCCTGCGAATGACTGCCAACTGCTGCCAGTCCTTTTCGCCAAAGAATGCCATGTCCGGGCGAACCTGGTTGAACAGTTTGCAGACGACCGTGGCCACGCCGTCGAAATGCCCGGGGCGATCGCCGCCGCACAGGCCCTCGCTGACGCCCGCGACCGAGATGTTGGTGGCATAGCCCGCAGGATAGACGATGTCGGGAGCAGGCGCCCACAGCAGCGCCACGCCTTCCGTTTCGAGCAATGCGGCGTCCCGTGCGAGCTGCCGCGGGTATGCATCGAGATCTTCGTTTGCGCCAAACTGGCGCGGATTGACGAAGATGGAGACCGCCACATGATCCGCCTTGGCCCGGGCGGCTCTGACCAGGGTCAGATGACCATCGTGCAGCGCGCCCATGGTGGGCACCAGCGCAATCGTGCCGCTACCGCCCAGTCTATCGGTGGCAGCCCGCAGGTCATCGAGCGTGTGGACGGTAAGCAGCATTCGTCTCCCGAAAGAAGGGCAATGGAATCGAAAGGAGCGGAGCGACCTGTGCCGTTCCGCCCCTCGCGTGGCAAGATCGCCGATGTCAGCGTGCGATGGGTGCCGCGGCAGCCGCATCCGTCGGCAGGCCGCCCAACTGGGTCACCAGATCGGTATAGGCATTGAGGTAGGCCAGCACGATGATCTGTCCGATCGCCGTGTTCTCATACCCGCCGAAGCCCCCTGCAGCGCCGCCCCCGCCGCCGAACAAGCCGCCCCCGGCAGCCCAGCCGAGGTCCTTCTTGCGAAAATAGCCTTCGACCAGCGCTTCCTCGACCGTGGTTCGGGCATTCACCAGCGACAGGACGACATTGGCTTCGCCTTTCTTGACGCGAATTCCTCCTACCAGCGCGCCGGCGGTGCGGCCGAACAGGCCGCCGACCACTCCACCGAGCACTCCGCCCCCGCCGCCCGAATTGCTGTTCGCGCTGACGATGTCGGGTTGGAGGAAGTAATCGGCTGTGCGGACCTGGCCCAGGCCGACATTCTGCCCGTCCTGCAATTCGCCCTGTTCCTCCAGCGCGCGTTCCATGGCGCGGCTGCGCATTGCCCGGCCGCGGCTGACCATGGTAAAACAGCCAGAGCGTTGGACAAACACCCGGATGATCTGTTCGGGGCTGCCGAGATTGAGCTCGCGCCACCATTTGTCGTCGGGTTCGACCACGGCAATCGTCCCAAGGTTTTGCGAGCAGCGCGGAATTTCCATGCTCGCNCGCTCCTGCGCCTTGCGGCCCGAGGANCGCCCCTGCGCAACTACGGGTTCGGCAGCCATGCCGGTCACGCANAAGAGNGCGAGTGCGGTGTAGATCAGTTTCTTCATATCCTGGGGTTCCTCTAGAATGAGCGTTCGCGGCTGCCGGCTTTGGCCGGTTCTCGCCGGTCTACTGCGACCCAGGCGGCCGCGATTCTAGCAAAGCGGACAATGACCGCTAGTAAGCATCCGTCATTGTGGGAATCGGACACGGCAGGCGGGCGCCACATTGCCGCAGCGCGATGGGTTGGATAGGGACAGGCGCAGTATGANATTCCCGGCCCCTATTCGATGACCGCCCGTCCCCACCGTATCGTTTTTGCGAATGAAAAGGGCGGCACNGGGAAATCGACCACCGCGGTGCATGTCGCAGTCGCGCTCGCTTTCGGCGGTGCGCGGGTGGCCGCGTTCGATCTCGATCACCGCCAGCGGACCATGTGCCGTTATTTCGAGAACCGTGCGGAGACGATGAAGCGCCGCGGGATCGAACTGCCGACCGCGCAGTGCCATGTGGTCGAGGACCTGGACGAAGCAGGCATGGAAGCGTTGATTGCGGCGGAGTCCATCGGCGCCGACTTCGTGATCATCGACACGCCTGGCCGTGATGATCCGCTGGCCCGGCATGCGGCGACCATGTCCGACACGCTGGTCACACCGATGAACGACAGCTTCGTCGACTTCGATCTGATCGGACAGGTCGAAAGCGAGAATTTCAAGGTGCGCAAGCTTTCGTTCTATGCGGAACTCATCTGGGAAGCCCGGCTCAAACGCAGCCGTACGTCGATCGAACAGAACCGCGCGCAGATGGACTGGGTGGTTGTACGCAACCGCACCGGTTACACCGAGGCGCGCAATATGGCGCGGATCGAACAGGCGCTCACCGAAATGTCCAAGCGGGTCGGCTTCCGCGTCGCCAAGGGGCTGTCCGAGCGCGTGGTCTACCGCGAGCTCTTCCCCTCGGGCCTGACGCTCCTCGACAAGGGCCATCTGGGCGATCTGGGGACCAGCCACCTGGTGGCGCGGCAGGAATTGCGCGGGCTTATCGCCACGTTGCGCCTGCCGGGGTCAGAAGCCCGGGAGAAGGCAGCGGCCGCACGATGATCCGCTATATTGCCCTGGCCCTGGTAATTTGCATGGCATGCCGCTGGCTGCTTGGGAAATGGCCGTGGGAGTATCTCTCGACCCGCAGTTCGAGCGAGCGCGCGCTCGACAATGCGCGCCGCCTGCTCGATGTCCCGCGCAACGCTTCGGCCGAAGAAATACGTTTGGCACATCGGCGCATTGCTACAATCATCCACCCGGACAAAGGCGGTAGCGCCGCGGCGCTGCAAGAGGTGAATGCAGCCCGCGACCTGCTGCTTGCCCGGCTTGAACACACGCGAACGGAGCGTTCAGAATGACTCACAGTTTCCATCCTACCGTTTTGCGCGAATACGACATCCGCGGGATCATCGGCGAAACGCTCGGCGCGGATGACGCGCGCGCGATCGGACGCAGTTTCGGCTCGATGCTGGCAGAGGCTGGCGGCAGGAAAGTGGCGGTGGGCTACGATGGCCGGGTCAGTTCGCCCATGCTTGAACACGCCCTCGTCGAAGGGTTGAACGCGTCAGGGATGGATGTCGTCCGCATCGGCATGGGCCCCACGCCGATGCTGTATTATGCTGAAGCGTCAGCCGAGGACGTGGATGGCGGCATCGAGATAACCGGCAGCCACAACCCCGCCAATTACAACGGCTTCAAGATGGTGTTTCAGGGGCGGCCGTTTTTCGGGGCGGACATCCAGGAGCTGGGCCGCAGGAGCAGTGCGGGCGAATGGGTCGACGGCTCGGGATCGGTCGAGGACCGCGATGTCATCGATGCCTATATCGCACGGATGCTGGAAGCGCTTGACGGGGTCGATCCCGCCTCGCTTGCCGGCCTCAAGGTCGGTTGGGACGCGGGGAACGGCGCGGCCGGTCCGGCGCTCGAAAAGCTCGCCGCGCGTCTTCCGGGCGAACATCACCTGCTGTTTACCGATGTCGATGGCGAATTTCCCAATCATCACCCCGATCCCACCGTCGAGGAGAACCTCGCGGATTTGCGCAATCTGGTCGCCGAGAAGTCGCTCGATTTCGGGGTGGCTTTCGACGGGGACGGCGACCGTATCGGTGCGATCGACGGCGAAGGCCGGGTCATCTGGGGCGACCAGTTGCTGATGGTGTTCGCCGAAGACCTGCTCGCGCGGCGCAAGGGCGCCACGATCATCGCCGATGTGAAGGCCAGCCGTGCGCTGTTCGACCATGTCGCAGCGCATGGCGGCGAACCCCTGATGTGGAAGACCGGGCATTCGCTGATCAAGTCCAAAATGAAGGAAACGGGCTCGCCGCTTGCCGGCGAAATGAGCGGCCACGTGTTCTTCGCGGATGAATATTACGGCTATGACGACGCGCTCTATGCCGGCATTCGGCTGATCGCTGCCGCTGCGCGGTTGGGGAAATCGGTGACCGAACTGCGCTCGGCCATGCCGCCGATGATCAACACGCCCGAAATGCGCTTCCAGGTCGATGAAAGCCGCAAGTTCGCTGCTATCGGAGAGATCGCCGGACGCGTTGCTGCCAGCGATGCACTAGCCGACACGACCGATGGTGTGCGGGTTACCACCGATGACGGCTGGTGGCTGCTGCGCGCTTCGAATACGCAGGACGTGCTGGTTGCGCGAGCGGAGAGCGAGAGCGAGGAGGGGCTTGCCCGGCTCGTTGCGCAGATCGACGAACAACTGGCGGAATCGGGCCTCGAGCGCGGTCCGCAAGCCGGTCACTGAGTCCGGGCCAACAGGGGGCAAGTTATGAAGGGAATGGCAGGCAAATTCATCGCGGCGGCTGCGCTGGTCTGCGCTGCGCCGGTAGTCGCGCAGCAGGAAACGGCCACCCACGAAAGCGCGATGTCGCCGGAGGCCCTCGACGGGTTTGCGGGAATGATGGCCGGTCTGTTCCAGACCGAACCCTTGACTGACGAGCAGACCGCCCGGTTGCCCGCTGCGCAAGCGGTGGTCGGCCAGATGATGCCCGATGGCTTCTATGGCGAAATGATGGGCGGCATGATGGACAAGATGCTTCGTCCGATGCTGTCGATGTTCTCGCAGCCCGAATTTGTGCTCGGGGCGCGTCTGGCTATCGAAGCCGAGGCTATCGAGGCGCTCGGTGAAGACGAACAGGCGGAACTGACCGCAATGCTCGATCCTGCCTATGAGGCGCGCGGCGATGCGATGGTCGAGGTCCTCACCTTACGCATGGGCGGGATGTTCTCGGCCATGGAGGCCCCGATGCGCGAAGGGCTGTCGAAAGCCTATGCTGTCCGTTTCGACGAGGGGCAACTGGCCGACATCGCGGCCTTCTTCGCCACCCCGACGGGGAGCGAATATGCGCGCGAATCAATGGCGCTGTTCGCCGATCCGCAGGTGATGCAGGCGAGCATGCAGGCTCTGCCCGCGATGATGAACGGCTTCGGCGATATTGAAAGCGCGATGCGCGAGGCGATGGCGGCGCTCCCGGCCGAGCGCGGATACGGTGATCTGACGGGGGCACAGCGCCAGCGCATGGCGGAACTGCTCGATGTCGACCCGGCCCAGCTAGGCGACGTGGTCAATCCGCCAAAGCCGCTGGATGAGACGGCAGAGCAATAGGCCGCAGGGGCTGGGGAGCGTCCCAAGGTCGCTCCCGGAACCAGTATGGTGTCTCCGGCGCTTCTAGGCTGATGCAGCCCGACGTTCCGCCCGAGATCGCCGATTGGTTTGCCGGGCGCGATTGGCGCATCCGGCGGCACCAGCTCGATATGCTGGTTGCCAGCGATCGGGGGCGGCACGCCTTGCTGGTGGCTGATACCGGTGCGGGCAAAACCCTTGCAGGCTTCCTGCCAACGCTGGCCGATTTTACCCAGGCGCGTCTCAAAGGGTCGGAGCCTCCACCGGGCCTGCACACCCTGTATATCTCACCGCTCAAGGCTCTTGTGCATGATGTCCAGCGCAATCTCCTGGCTCCGATCGAAGAGATGGGCCTGCCGCTGAGGGTCGAAACGCGCAGCGGCGACACGCCTTCCGATCGTAAGAAGCGGCAACGCAGCCGCCCTCCGCACGTCCTCCTGACCACGCCGGAGAGCCTGTCGCTGCTGCTCTCCTATCCTGACAGTTTCGAGCTGTTTCGCGGGCTGAAGCGCGTGGTGATCGATGAAGTGCACGCCTTTGCCACGGACAAGCGAGGCGATCTCCTCGCGCTTGCGCTGACGCGGCTGCAGGCGCTCGCACCTGACCTGCAACGGGTCGCGCTATCGGCGACGCTCGCCAACCCGGAAGGGTTCCGCGAATGGCTGGCACCGTGGGGTGATATCGATTCGGTGGAATTGGTAGCAGGCGAAACGGGGTCACCCGCGGAAGTCGAGATCCTCCTGCCCAATGAGGAACGGGTTCCGTGGGGCGGACACGCGGCGACCTGGGCAGTGCCGCAGCTCTACGAACAGATCCGCTCCAACCGTACGACGCTGATCTTCACCAACACGCGGTTCCTCGCCGANTATATNTTTCAGAACCTGTGGGATGTGAACGACGACAACCTGCCTATCGGCGTTCATCACGGCTCGCTGAGCAAGGAGGCGCGCCGCAAGGTGGAAGGCGCGATGGCGAGGGGCGAGTTACGCGCGTTGGTGGCGACCGCCAGTCTCGACNTGGGCGTCGACTGGGGGGATATCGACCTGGTNGTCCAGATGGGGGCCCCCAAGGGCTCCTCGCGGCTGCTGCAGCGCATTGGGCGNGCCAATCACCGTCTCGATCANCCGAGCCGGGCCTTGCTGGTACCNGGCAACCGGTTCGANTTCCTCGAAGCCACCGCTGCGAAGGAGGCGGTCGACGAAGGCAAGCGGGACGGCGAAACCTTCCGTCCGGGCGGGCTCGATGTGCTCGCTCAACACGTAATGGCCTGTGCCTGTGCCGCGCCGTTCGACGAAGCGGCCCTGCTGGCCGAAATCCGGGCCAGCCTGTCCTATGCCTGGGTCGACGAAGCGGTGTGGCAGCGGGTGCTCTCATTCGTTGAAACGGGTGGCTATGCCCTCAAGGCCTATGACAAGTTCAAGCGGATCCAGCGCGACGGGGACGGCATCTGGCGGCTGGCCCATCCGCAGCAGGCACAGCGACACCGCATGAACGCGGGCATCATCATCGATTCCGAGATGCTCGAAGTGCGCATCAGTTCGGGTCGCGGGCGCGGGGGACGTAGCCTTGGCAAGGTCGAGGAACGGTTTGCCGCCTCGCTCGGTCCCGGGGACACCTTCGCCTTTGCGGGGATGAGCCTCGAGGTGGTCAAGCTGCAGGATATGGAGGTGCTTGTCCGGGCGGCGAAAGCCAGTGCGATGATACCCAGTTACGGCGGCGCGCGCTTGCCGCTGACGACGCATCTCGCGGACCGGGTGCGCGCCATGCTGGTCGACCGGGCGGGGTGGGCCCGCTTCCCCGATGATGTACGCGAATGGCTCGAGGTGCAGGATTGGCGCTCGCAAATGCCTGGCCCCGGGCAGTTGCTGGTTGAAAGCTTCCCGCATGCGAAGCGGCATTACAGCGTCTACTATACCTTCGAAGGCTGGAACGCGAACCAAAGCCTGGGGATGCTCATCACGCGGCGAATGGAAGATCGCGGGCTGATGCCCGGCGGCTTCGTCGCCAACGACTATTCGCTGGCTGTATGGGGGCTCAAACCGGTCAGTGAGCCGGGGCCGCTGCTGTCACCCGATATACTGCAGGACGAATTCGTCGAATGGGTGCAGAATTCGCATCTCCTGCGCCGCGCGTTTCGCGAGGTTGCGGTTATCGGGGGCCTGGTCGAACGCCAGCATCCGGGCAAGCGAAAGACCGGCAAGCAGGTGACCTTCTCGACCGACCTCATCTACGACGTGCTGCGCAAGTACGAACCCGATCATGTGCTGATCGAAGCCGCTTGGGCCGATGCGCGGACGCGGATGACCGATGTCGGGCGGCTTGGCGATTTGCTCGATCGCTCGGCCGAGCAATTGGTCCACGTCGAACTCGACCGCGTGAGTCCGCTCGCCGTGCCGGTCATGGTGATGATCGGGCGTGAGGCGACGCCGCAAGGGACGGTCGATGACGAATTGTTGCTTGAAGCGGAAAGCCTGGCCGGATCGGCCATGCGCGTCGACGACCCACTTGCGGGCGACTGACGCGCAAAGAAAAAGGGGCGGATCGCTCCGCCCCCTTTCCTGGTTTTTCGAGGTCTCGAAATCTCAGCTCTTGCCGAAGGTCCGATACTGTTCGTTGCCGACGAAGCCGAACTTGGTGACTCCGCTAGCCTTGATCAGCTGCAGCACCTTGGCCGCGAGATCGTAGCTGGCCTGGGCTTCCGGTTCGAACTGGAGTTCGGGTTCCGGATTGATGTTCTTCGATTCTTCCAGCAGCGTACGCAGCTGGCCCATATCGATCGCATTACCGTTCCACAGGATCTCGTTCTGCGCTGAAAGCACCAGCTTGTTCTTTTCCGGCTCGACGGTGATGTCTTGCGGAACGTTATTGGGTGCGGGCAGGTCGATATCGACCGAGTGCGTCGCGACCGGGATGGTGATGATGAACATGATGAGGAGAACGAGCAGGACGTCGATCAACGGCGTCATGTTCATTTCCATCATCGGCGCGCCATCATCCTTGCCGCCTGACATTGCCATAGTGGGTTACTCCCTAATCTGCTTTGTCGAACCGCGCGATCACGCGTTGGGATCAACCGGGTTCGAAATGAAGCCGACGGTGGGATAACCCGCCGCCTGGACGTTGTAGATCGCGCCGGCCACGCAGGACCACGGAGCGTTCACGTCACCGCGAATGTGTACCTGCGGGATCTTCTCCGGATCGTCCATGATGGCGTCGGGACCACCGGCACGCTGTACGATGGCATCGAGGCGTTCGAATGCCTGGTCATAGAGCTCTTCCGAGGTGACCGGGGTAACATTGCCGAAATAGACGCGGCATTGGCCGTTCCGCGAAGCGCCGGCGAAGCCGGGTTCGCCCGCGCTGACACCGTTCTCGTCGGTCGTGCTGACGGTCAGGAGAAGGTTTTCCACCTTGTCCTTCGATTCAGTCGATTCGAAAACCGGGATTTCCAGCTTTTCGATGGTCTGGATCGCGACCGGAACCGCGATGAGGAAGATGATCAGAAGCACCAGCATCACGTCCACGAGCGGAGTGGTGTTGATGTCCGACATCGGCGTGTCGGCGCCACCTCCTGTCGAAATCGCCATGGTTCAGTTCCTAACGTTCGAAATTCTTGGGTTCGATGCGGTGGGCGGGGGCGGCAGGAGGCCGCCCCCGGTCCGATCGATTACTTCTTGACCGTGGTGGTCGTCGCAGCGGGCTTGGCAGCCGGAGCGGTGCGGGCGGCCTTGCCGGCAGCCTGCGTCGACGTCGCGGTCATGTAGGTCGGCTTGACGCTGCCGGCCGAGTTGATGTTCGCAAGCAGATCGGTCGAGAACGCGTGCAGCAGTTCGGCGATGCGCTTGTTGCGGCTCTGGAGCCAGTTGTAGGCGAACACGGCGGGAACCGCGACGAGCAGGCCGATGGCGGTCATGATCAGCGCTTCACCGACGGGGCCGGCGACCTTGTCGATCGATGCCGAACCGGCGATGCCGATGTTGATCAGGGCGCGGTAGATACCGATAACCGTACCGAGCAGGCCGACGAAGGGAGCGGTTGCACCGACCGTCGCGAGGAACGACAGGCCGCCCGCGAGCTTCGAGTTGATCGTGTCTTCCGAGCGCTGGAGCGAACCATGCATCCAGTCGTGGGCTTCGAGCTTGTCGGTCATCTTGGCGTGCTGGTCTTCGGCCAGGATGGCGTCGTCGACGAGCTGGCGCCATGCGCTGTTCTTGTCGAGCTTGGTCGCGCCGTCGCGCAGCGAACCGGTCTTCCAGAACTGCGTGCGGACGGCCTTGTACTGCGCCAGCACCTTGCGCTGTTCGAACAGCTTGGTGAACAGGATGTAGAACGAACCGACCGACATGATCACCATCACGCCGAGAATGAACCAGGCAACGAAACCGCCCTGTTCCATGGCTTCAAGAAAACCGAAGGAGTTCTCCGGTGCCGCATCAGCGGCAGCTGCAAGAAGTTCGAAGGTCATAACGAATGGTCCTTTTGAGAGTGTCTTTTGCGCCGGGTACCCTGACCCTGGGCAGAAACGAGGTTAGTTAAGCCGATAAACGATCGTCGTGGACACGGTGTCCTGGATCGGGTTGCCCGCAGCATTCAGCGCCGGTTCGTAACGCGCATAGCGGGTCATGCCGTCGCAAGCAGCCTGGTCGAGATCGCTCGACCCGCTGGAATTGCTCACGCGGCAGGATGCTACGCGCCCGTCGGTTCCGACCGTGATGGTCACGCCAACGTTACCCTCGATGCCTTCACGTTCGGCACGGCGGGGATAGTTGCTCTGGATGCGACGTGCCCAGCCGGCCTGGCCCTTGGGCGATGCGCCACGTGCCTGAGAAGGCGGCGGCGGCGGTGCCGGGGGCGCAGGCGGCGGAATGACGAGCTGCGGCGGAGCCGGCGGCGGGATCGTCGTCTGCGTACGGATCGGAGGCGGTGCCGGCGCGATGTTGATCGGCGGCGGCGGTGCAACCGGCGGCGGAGGCGTGTCGGGCACGTTCTCCGGCGGCGGCGGCGGCTCTTCCTCGGGCGGCGGGGGCTCCTCGATATCGATCGTCGTTACGCGCTCGACCACCTGCTGGACCGCATTATATGCGAGACCGGTGATGAGAGCGTAACCGAGAGCGACATGGATGAGGGCAACAATGATGATCGCGACGATGCGATTGCCGCTCATCTGTTGGTCAGCATAAGCCATTCGGTTGCTTCACTCCATCGGTCACCCCGGAAATCCCGGGGCAATTGAAAACCCCTTTGCGACCCGCCGGATTGGCGCGACTTGGGGAATCGTTAACGCGTTCGCGCCGCTCGAGACCCTGAAGACTCTCGCGACGAAGGCAGACCGAAATTCTCACTAAGAACCCGGACGCCTCTCCCCAAGCAATAAAGTGTCATCCACTCGGGTCCGGTCCGACCCTTTAGCTACGATGCGAAGCGTCCGCAAACCCTTTATCGGTTAACCGCCAATTCAGTAGCTTGGCTGGAGGAACCGACCTTAACGCCGGTGGGTTCAGTGATTCGAAACCGTACCGCAAAATCGAAAGCTGCTCTTATGTCGATCTTACGCACCACCGGCCCGTTCCTGCTTCTCGGTGCAGCGCTCGCGGCAGCGCCCGTGACGGCCATGGCGCAGGACGGTGCGCGCACGGCGGAACTGACCTATGCCGACATGGTCGATCTGGCTGACGAGGCGCCGCTGGTGGTGCGCGCGCAGATCCGCCGGCAGGCAACCGTCGAACCCGAACGTTCGCCAGGTCTGCAGCCCGGCTTCGTCCGGCTGTATATCGAGGCCCGCACCTCGGCGCTGATTGCGGGCAATGCGCCGCTGGGCGAAGCGCTGCGCTATCTGGTCGATGTGCCGCTCGATGCGAAGGGCAAGCCGCCCAAGCTGAAGAAACAGGAAGTCATCCTGTTCGCAAGGCCCGTCGCCGGCAGCCCGGCGCAGCTCCAGCTGGTCGATCCGCGCGCGCAGTTCGCCTATAGCGAGGCGTTCGAGGCGCGCCTGCGTCCGGTGTTGGCCGAATTGCTGGCGCAGGATGCACCGCCGCGAGTCACCGGGATTCGCGATGCGCTCGCGGTCGAGGGTACGCTGGTCGGCGAATCGGAAACGCAGCTGTTCCTCGATACCGAAAACGACGGCCCGGTATCGGTAACGGTCGTGCGCCGGCCGGGGCAGGCGCCGCGCTGGGGGGTTTCGTGGACCGAGATCGTCGACCAGGCGGCGCGTGCGCCGCAGCCGGGGACGCTCGAATGGTATCGTCTGGCCTGTTCGCTGCCCGAGACGCTGCCCGAAACCGCAATTCTCTCGCGTGACGCCAACGCCCGCGCACTGGCAGCAGACGATTATGCGCTGGTGCGCGAGGACCTCGGGACCTGCACGCGAACGCGCGAGTAAAGGCGGGACTTCACCGCGGCCAAGACAAATTGTTTCCAACCCGCCGTATCGCTGCGCTAGGCGGCGGATATGGCAGAACCTCTTCGCATCGCCCTCGCCGGTCTCGGCACCGTCGGTACCGGCGTCATCGAACTACTCGCAGCCAACCGTTCGACCATCGAACGCCGTGCGGGACGCCCGCTCGAGATCGTAGCGGTGAACGCCCGCGACCGGGCGCGTGACCGCGGCGTCGACCTTTCGCCCTATGCCTGGGTCGACGATATGCAGGCGATGGCGCAGCGCGGTGATGTGGATGTCGTGCTCGAACTGGTCGGCGGATCCGATGGTCCTGCGCTCACGCTGGCGCGGGCAGCGCTCGATGCCGGCAAGGCTTTCGTCACCGCCAACAAGGCGATGATCGCGCACCACGGCCTAGCACTCGCCGAACAGGCGGCGCTGCGCGGCGTCCCGCTCAAGTTCGAAGCTGCGGTCGCGGGCGGCATCCCGGTAGTGAAGGGTCTGCGCGAAGGTGCGGCAGCAAACCGCATCGAACGAATCTACGGGATACTCAACGGGACCTGCAATTACATCCTTTCCGAAATGGAGCATACCGGCGCGGATTTCGGCGAGATGCTCAAGGCGGCGCAGGAGAAGGGCTATGCCGAAGCCGACCCCACCTTCGACATCGAAGGCGTCGATGCGGCGCACAAGCTCGCGATACTGGCCGCGATCGGGTTCGGCGCGCGGGTCGACTTCGCCAACGTCGAAGCGACCGGTATCGGCGAAGTGCGCGCGGCCGATATCACGCAGGCGGGTGCCCTGGGCTATGTCATCCGGCTGGTCGGTATTGCTTCGCTCGACGAAAGCGCCGACGAGGCGCGATTGCTCCAGCGCGTGCGGCCCTGCCTTGTCGCGCGCGGCCACCCGCTGGCCGCGGTGACTGGGCCGACCAATGCAGTTGTCGCCGAAGGCAATTTTTCAGGCCAGCTGCTGTTCCAGGGAGCCGGGGCCGGTGCAGGGCCGACCGCGAGCGCAGTGGTCGCCGATCTCATCGACATCGCCCGCGGCGACAGCGGCGCGCCGTTCTCGGTCCCGGTCGAACAACTCGAGCAGTTCGCTCCGGCGGATCCCGGCAACCGCATGGGGCGCGATTACATCCGCTTCACTGTGAACGACCGCCCCGGCGTACTGGCGGAAATCACTGCCGCGATGCGCGATGCCGAAGTCTCGATCGAGAGCCTGATCCAGCGCGGGCGCGATCATGCAGGCGGGGAAGTGCTGGTGGCCATGGTCACGCACGAAGGACCCGAACGCTGCGTGACCAAGGCGCTCGATTTGCTCAATGGCTCGCCTAGCCTGACGGCTGCGCCGCTGGTGATGCCGATCCTGGGCGACTGATTTCGTCCTCTTCGCTGGCCCTGTCGGGCGGGGGAGGCAGGCCGAGGTGGGCTTCGCGCGGGGACACTTCCGGCGCAGCGTTTTCGCCGCGCGGAGCAAGACCGCGGGAGACGCGGTCCGCATCCGAACCGGCCGGCGCTTCGGGCAGTGCCTCGATGTCGATGATGAGTGCGGGCGGCGGCGGTTGGCCGAAGCCGATGCAGGCGCCCTTTTCGGGGTTCTTCTTGCACGATTCGCCAAAGTCGGGCGCTCGGGGATCGCCCCTGTTCATGGTCTCCGCCGCGTAACGCTTTAGCGCACGCTCTTCGTCATAGCCGAATTCGCGCTGGTCGCGCCGTGTACGGCAAACGATGATGTCTCCCGAGATCGAGGCGGCTTCCTGCTCGTCGCTGCAGTCTTCGAGCGGCGCGTCGTAATCCTGCTGCGGGATCAATATGTCGATCCGTTCGGGCGGGGCTGCGGCATCCTGTGCCGATCCGGGAAACGGCAGGCCCGCCGCCGCCATTGCCACGCAGGCCGCCCACCAGCGTCTCGACAATGTCAGGCTCCCTGTCTATCCGCCGCACGACCGCAAACCGTGTGGCCAACGTCATGCGCCACACACACGTGAGGGACTGAACCGACTATGAACTCGCCCGCCGAAAATCCGCTCGACCGCGTCCTTGTCCTCGAAATGGTTCGTGTGACCGAAGCTGCGGCAGTGGCCGCATCCAAGCTGATCGGGCGCGGCGACGAGAAGGCTGCCGATGCGGCTGCCGTCGAAGCCATGCGCAAGGCGTTCGATACGCTTGCTATCGATGGCACCGTGGTGATCGGCGAAGGCGAGCGGGACGAGGCGCCCATGCTGTTCATCGGCGAAAAGGTCGGCGGCGCGCCGGGTGAAGGCCCCAAGATCGATATCGCGCTGGACCCGCTCGAGGGCACGACCATCACCGCGAAAGCGGGGCCCAATGCCCTGGCAGTGCTCGCGGCGGCGGCAGAGGGCTGCCTGCTCAACGCTCCCGATGTCTATATGGACAAGCTGGCGGTGGGCCCGGGCTATCCCGACGGCATCATCGACCTGGCCAAGAGCCCGACCGAAAACGTGCAGGCGGTGGCGAAGGCCAAAGGCGTGGCGCCTTCCGACATCATCGTCTGCGTCCTCGACCGCCCGCGTCATGCCGAACTGATCGCCGAACTGCGCGGCCTGGGCTGCGGGGTTGTGCTGATCGGCGATGGCGACGTCGCCGGCGTGATCGCGGTCACCGACGAGGACACGACGATCGATATGTACATGGGTCAGGGCGGTGCACCCGAGGGCGTCCTGGCGGCGGCGGCGCTGCGCTGCGTCGGGGGCCAGTTCAACGGCCGGCTGGTGTTCCGCAACGATGACGAACGCGGCCGCGCTGCGAAATGGGGCATCGACGATCTCGACCGCATCTATACCCGCGACGATCTGGTGAAGGGCGATTGCATCTTCGCCGCGACCGGAGTCACGCCGGGTTCGCTGCTCGACGGGGTAAAGTATCTGCGCGGCGGACGCATGACGACCGAAAGCGTGGTCATGCGTTCGAGCAGCGGCACGGTGCGCTGGATCAAGGGCGAACACCGCGAGGGCTAGGCGTGGTCGGGGCGGGGAAACGCGCCCGTCGGTTGTTGCATATCCGTGACGCTCGGCTAGGCGGGGCGCACATCCAGTTTGCCCGGGGATTCTCCGCATGAAAATCATGGCCGCCAACTCGAACCTGCCGCTTGCACGGGCCATTGCAGGTTATCTCGAAATGCCGCTGGTGGATGCGCAGGTGCGCCGCTTTGCCGACGAGGAGATCTTCGTCGAGATCCACGAGAACGTGCGCGGCGAAGACGTGTTCGTCGTCCAGTCGACCAGCTATCCGGCCAACGACAATCTGATGGAACTGCTGATCTGCATCGACGCGCTCAAACGCGCTTCGGCCCGGCGCATTACAGCAGTCGTGCCCTATTTCGGCTATGCCCGCCAGGACCGCAAACCCGGCCCGCGGACTCCGATTTCGGCCAAGCTGGTAGCCAATCTGATTACCGAGGCAGGGGCCGAGCGCGTGCTCGCGGTCGATCTCCACGCGGGACAGATCCAGGGCTTCTTCGACATCCCGACCGACAATCTGTTCGCCGCCCCGGTGATGGCGGCAGATATCCAGGCGCGCTACGGCGACGAGGACCTGATGGTCGTCAGCCCCGATGTCGGCGGCGTTGTGCGCGCGCGCGCACTGGCCAAGCGGCTCGACAATGCACCGCTGGCGATCGTCGACAAGCGGCGCGATCGCCCCGGCGAAAGCGAAGTGATGAATATCATTGGCGACGTTTCGGGCCGGCACTGCATCTTGATCGACGACATCGTCGATTCGGGCGGGACCCTGTGCAACGCGGCGCAGGCGCTGCTCGATCAGGGTGCGGCTTCGGTCGCGGCCTATATCACGCATGGCGTCCTTTCGGGCGGGGCCGTGGCACGGGTCGACAAGTCGGCGCTCAAGGAACTGGTTATCACCGATTCGATCCGGCCAACCGATGCCGCCAAGGATTCCGAACGGATCCGCATTCTGACGATCGCACCGCTGGTCGGTGAAGCGGTCCGCCGCATTGCCGACGAAAGCTCGGTCAGCTCGCTGTTCGATTGAGCGTGGCGACCGCTGCCGATCTCGCGCTCGCCAATCGCCTCGCCGACGCGGCGGGTGAAGCGATTCGTCCGCTGTTCCGCGGCGAATGGTCGCAGGAACAGAAGGCGGACCGCAGCTTCGTGACCGAGGCCGACCGCGTCGCCGAGGCGGCGATGCGCGCGATTCTCGAGAGCGAGCGTACGGATGACGGAATTATCGGGGAGGAATACGGCACACGCAACGAGGGTGCGGGGCGGCAATGGGTGCTCGACCCGATCGACGGCACCACCAGCTTCATCGCCGGTCGCCCCATTTTCGGTACGCTGATCGCGCTGATGCAGGATGGTTGGCCGGTGCTCGGCGTGATCGACCAGCCCATCGCGCGTGAACGGTGGGTCGGACGGATCGGCGAGGGCACCACCTTCAACGGCAGTCCGGTGCGCGCGGTTGCGTGCAAGGAGCTGTCCGACGCGGTTCTCGGCACGACCACGCCGCACCAGTTTTCCGGCGACGACGTCGACGCCTTCATGGGTGTCGCCAAAGCGGTGGCCGAGCGCAAGATCATCTATGGCGGTGATTGCTACAATTACGGGCTCGTCGCCTCCGGCCATGTCGACATCGTCGTCGAAGCCGGTCTCAAGCTTTATGATTTTGCAGCACTGGTGCCCGTGGTCGAAGGCGCGGGCGGGGTCATGAGCGACTGGCAAGGCAATCCGCTCGATGCCGAAAGCGATGGCCGGGTCATCGCGCTGGGCGATGCCGCACGGCTCGAAGACGTGCTCGAGGCAATGGGCGGGCCAGCCCACGACCATGTGCACTGATCGGCGCCAGGCCCGTTAGCCCGGCATGCAAACTATCTTGATAACCGGCGCCGCAAACGGGATCGGGCGCGCAACCGCAATGCATTTTCATGGCCTCGGTTGGCAGGTGATCGGTCTCGACACGGATACCGAAGCGCTGGCCGAATTGCGCGGCGCGCTACCGCGGGAAAGCGCGCTCTTCCTGAGCTGCGATGTCGGCCGCGAGAGCGAGGTAAGGAACGCGTTCGAGGGGATCGGCGAATGGCTGGGGGAGTGCCCGCTCGATTGCCTTGTCAACAACGCCGGTATCGCCGATCCCGTAGCTGGCCCGCTGGAGGAGCTCGAGCTGGCTGAATGGCAGACGTGGATCGATGCCAGCCTGACCGGCGCCTTTCTGGTTACGCGCGCTTCGCTGGCGTTCCTGCGGCGCAGCGGTGGCGCGAGTATCGCGAATATCTCATCCACCCGTGCGGTGATGAGCGAGCCTGATACCTTTGCATATGCGGCGGCGAAGGGCGGGCTCGATGCACTCACCCATTCGCTCGCGGTCTCGCTTGGGCCCAGGATCCGCGCGAATGCGATACGTCCGGGCTGGATCGAAACCGGGCCGTGGCAGAAAGAGGGCAAACGGAGCCATCCCGAGCATCGACCCAAGGACCGCGAGCAGCATCCGGTCGGGCGCATCGGGCGGCCGGAGGATATTGCCGAGGCAGTCGCCTATCTGCACGCAGCGGGGTTCGTGACCGGGCAGCACCTCAATATCGACGGTGGCATGACGGCGAAGATGATCTACGAGCACTGACATGACAGTGGAGGGATCGCTTGCCGGGCGCATCGCGCTCGTTACCGGCGCGTCGCGCGGGCTCGGTTTCGAGATCGCCCGGCGCATGGCAGAACAGGGCGCGCGCGTCTGGCTCAACGGGCGTGGGGCCAGCGCAGTCGAAGCCGCCGCCGAACGGATCGGCCCCAACGCCCGGGCCTTGCCCTTCGATATCGGGGATGACCAGGCGAGCGCGGCGGCATTCGCGCGTCTTGCCGAAGATGGCCTCGATATTCTCGTCAACAATGTCGGGCAACGCGACCGGCGGCCGCTGGAGCAATTGCGACGGGCCGATATGGCGGCGATGCTCTCGACCAACCTCGTCGCGCCTTTCGATCTTGCGCGCCGCGCGGCGCCGCTGATGCAGGCGCGCGAATACGGGCGGATCATCAACATCACCTCGATCGCGGCCGATATCGCCCGGGGCGATGTGCTCTACACTGCCAGCAAGGGCGGCCTGGCCGCGCTGACCCGTGCGCTGGCGGCTGAACTGGGCGCCATCGGGATTACGGTCAACGCCATCGCCCCGGGCTATTTCGCAACCGAAGCGAATGGCGAAATGACCGCCGATCCGGAAATCGCACGGCACCTTGCCCGCCGGACCTCGCTGGGCCGTTGGGGCGAACCGAGCGAGATCGCCGGGGCAGTCGCTTTCCTTGCTACGCCCGAGGCGAGCTATATCACCGGCCATACGCTGGCGGTCGATGGCGGTTATCTGACCCACTTCTGACTTGCTTTACCGCGCAGAATCGCTATCAGCGCGCCCTTCACCGACACGTGATTCATCTGCCGGTCTGGCCGTAAGGGCTGCCAGGGCTGGTTGGACGTGTCTCTGTCAAGGAGATGAAAATGCCCAAGCTTAAGACCAAAAGCGGTGTGAAGAAGCGCTTCAAGATCACTGCGACTGGCAAGGTCAAGCATGGTGTCGCCGGCAAGCGCCACCGCCTGATCAGCCACAATGCGAAGTATATTCGCCAGAACCGCGGCACCACTGTCCTGTCGGAAGCCGACAGCAGAACGGTGAAAAAGTGGGCCCCCTACGGCCTCGACTGAGCGCGAATTAAGGAGAATACGAAATGCCTCGCATCAAACGCGGCGTCACCACGCGCCAGAAGCACAAGCGTCTACTGGATCAGGCGAAGGGCTATCGCGGCCGTCGCAAGAACACGATCCGCGTCGCCCGTCAGGCCGTCGAAAAGGCCGGCCAGTACGCCTATCGCGACCGCAAGGTTAAGAAGCGCAGCTTCCGCGCGCTGTGGATCCAGCGCATCAATGCCGCGGTCCGCGCAGAAGGTCTTACCTACTCGCAGTTCATGCACGGGACCAAGCTCGCCGGCATCGAACTCGACCGCAAGGTCATGGCCGACCTGGCGATGAACGAATCGGCCGCCTTCAAGGCGATCATCGATCAGGCCAAGAAGGCGCTGCCCGCCTAAGTTGCGGTCCGTACCCGGAATTGCGAAGGGCGCTCCGTATGGGGCGCCCTTTTGCGTTGGGCCGCTTGCCGCCGTCCGCCAAGGCGTTATGAGCTTTTGGCAGGGGAAACGGGGGGCGCGTGGCCGAGGGTGATGTGATCGATGTGCGCTTCTTCGCACCGCCGGCCGATCTGGCGCATTGCTTCACGACATTCTACCGGCTGGAAGTGAATGTTCCGCCAGGCGAAAAGCTCGAGGACTGGCTGCAGCCCGAATGGGGCAACCTTCGCTTCTTCACCGATGATCCTCCGACTGCGCAAGCGCTCAAGGGCCCGCGCGTCGATGGCGCCCGTTTCCAGGCGACCGGTCCCAGTTCCTGCATGACCCACTTCACGCTCGGCCGTACCCGCATGTGGGGCATCGGCCTGCGTCCGCTCGGCTGGGCACGGTTCGTCGCCGACGATGCCAGCGCACATGCCAACACGGTGGTCGATGGCGAAGCGGCACCGCCGTTCGCGCGCTTTGCCCCGCTATGCGATGTCCTGTGCACGCGGGCCCGGTCCGATGAAGAGCAGTTCGATGCGCTGGCCAGCTTCTTTCGCCAGCTTGCCGAACCTCCGCGCGACCAGCCGCGGATCCAGCGGGTGCACGAGGTCATGGTCGACCCGCGGCTGCTGCAGGTCGAGGAGTTCGCCCGGCGCAGCGGCTTGTCCAAGCGAACGCTGGAGCGCGTGTGCGCCCGCCATTTCGGGTTCGCACCGCGTCTGCTGCTGCGCCGGCAACGGTTGATGCGCAGTCTTGCGGCATTCATGCTCGAACCCCGCGCCAGCTGGTCCGCAGTGATCGACCGCCATTACCATGACCAGTCGCATTTCGTGCACGAGTTCCACGCTTTCATGGGCTGCACACCGAGCGACTACGCCGCGCAGCCGCATCCCGTCCTGGGTGCGTTCATGGCCGAGCGCAAGCGGATATGGGGATCACCCGTACAGACGCTCGATCCGCCGACATAGCGGTCGATCAACGGATGCTTTTTTGCTAGCCGGGATGCCAAGGGCGTTTTTACGATGATTTCGACGCATCAGGGCCGGTCATATTCTTGCGCGGAGAACCCGCGATGAGCACGGGGGAAGCGCCGGCGGGTGTCGCGCTGCGGTTCTTCCTGCCGCCCCGCCGATTGCGTCCCTTCATCACCACCCTCTACCACATGGAAATCTCAGGTGCCGAGGACGAGCCGGTGGTCGACTGGCTCCATCCCGAATGGGCCAATCTGCGCATCATTCCCGAACGCACAGTCGCAGCCGGGATGCGCGGCCAGCCGCTCGAGCGCATGCCGCGGGCGGTAATGGCCGGGCCGACCAGTTTCGCCACGCATTTCAGCGCATACACCGGCCGGTCGTGGGGTATCGGCCTGATGCCGCGGGGGTGGGCGCGGCTGACCGATACGCCCGCCAGCGCCTACGCCGATCGGTACAGCGACGTCGAGAAAGACCCCGCGTTCGATCATCTGCGGAGCCTGTGCGCCTGTGTCCCCGCAGCGGACGGAAATCTCCTTGCCGAACGCGACGCCCTGGTGCGCGGACTGGACCGTCTGCTGGCGCAGCCCGTCGCGCGCGAAGAGGACATCCTGCGCCTGGAGGAGGCGCTGACCGACCCACGGTTCCACACCGTGGCCGAACTGGCTGAAGCGCTGGGGATGAGCCCGCGGACGATGGAACGGTTCTGCAGCCGGGTGTTCGGGTTCTCGCCCCAATTGCTGCTGCGCCGCCAGCGCTTCGTGCGCAGCCTGGCCAAGTTCATGCTCGATCCCTCGCTCAAATGGATCGACACGCTCGACGGACATTATCACGATCAGGCCCACTTCGTCCGCGACTTCAAGCGCTTCATGCTGATGTCGCCGAGCGAATACGCCAGCCGGCCCCACCCGGTGCTGGCTGCAGCAGCGCATGCGCGCCTGGCCGTGGCGGGTCAGGCGATGCAGGTCCTGCACGAACCCAGCGCCGACTGAGCACAGCGGATCGTGCGGGCCGATCACCAAACTGGGCTTTAGCATTGGGGCACTTGGCGCTAGGGCCAGCAGGTAGTCCCATCCGACAGTTCCAAGCCAGGCAGAATGACCGACCTCGACCAACTCAAGACCGATGCGCTGACGCGGATCGAAGATGCTCCCGATGCAGCTGCGCTCGAAGCGCTGCGGATCGAATTCCTCGGCAAGCAGGGGTCGATTTCGGGCTTGATGAAAACGCTCGGCAAGATGTCGCCCGAAGACCGGCAGGTTCAGGGGCCGCTGCTCAATGGCCTGCGGACCGCGGCCGCCGATGCGATTGCCGCGCGCAAGGAAGTGCTCGAGGATGCGGAGCTCGAAGCGCGTCTCGCGACGGAAGGCCTCGACCTGACGCTGCCAGCGCCGGCTATGCCGAGCGGCTCGGTCCATCCGGTCAGCCAGGTGATGGACGAACTGGCGGAAATCTTCGCCGACCTCGGCTTCTCGGTCGCCACTGGTCCGGAGATCGAGGACGACTGGCACAATTTCACCGCGCTCAACATGGCCGAAACGCATCCTGCGCGGGCGATGCACGACACCTTCTATTTCCCCGACCACGATAGCGACGGGCACCGCATGCTGCTGCGCACGCATACTTCGCCGGTGCAGATCCGCTCGATGGTCGAGGTTGCTTCAAAGGATGCAGGGGGCGCGCCGATCCGGATCATCGCCCCGGGCCGCGTCTATCGCAGCGACAGCGATGCGACGCACACGCCGATGTTCCACCAGGTCGAAGGGCTGGTGATCGATCGCGATATTCACCTGGGCCATCTCAAGTGGACGCTGGAGACCTTTCTCAAGGCCTTCTTCGAACGCGACGACATCGTGCTGCGCCTGCGCCCGTCCTACTTCCCCTTCACCGAGCCGTCGGTCGAGGTCGATGTCGGCTGGCAGGATGTGAAGGGCCGCCGCGTGCTCGGGGGGGACGGTGACGCGCCGGGGCATGGCTGGATGGAACTGCTGGGCAGCGGCATGGTCAACCGCCGCGTGCTCGAGTTCGCCGGGCTCGACGCCGACGAATGGCAGGGCTTCGCCTTCGGCGTGGGCGTCGACCGCCTCGCCATGCTCAAATACGGGATGGACGATTTGCGCGCCTTCTTCGACGGCGACGAACGCTGGCTCGATCATTACGGCTTCAGCCCGTTCGACCAGCCGACCCTTTCCGCAGGCGTAGGAGCGAAGGCATGAAGTTCTCGCTCGAATGGCTCAAACACTTCCTCGACACCGATGCTTCGGTGCCGGAAATCGCAGCTGCGCTCAACCGGATCGGCCACGAGGTCGAAGGCATCGAGGACCCGGCGGAAAGGCTCGCAGGGTTCCGCGTCGCCAAGGTGCTGACCGCCGCCAAGCATCCCGATGCCGACAAACTGCAGGTGCTGAGCGTCGACACGGGCGAGGGCAATCCGCTGCAGGTCGTCTGCGGCGCGCCCAATGCGCGTGCGGGCATGAAGGGGGTGCTGGGCCTGCCCGGCGCGGTGGTTCCGGCCAATGGCATGGAACTGCGCAAGAGCGCGATCCGCGGGGTCGAATCGAACGGCATGATGTGTTCGGTGCGCGAGCTCGAACTGGGCGATGAACACGACGGCATTATCGAACTGCCCGAGGACGCGCCGGTCGGCATCAGCTTTGCCGAATACAGCGATGCCTCGCCGGTGTTCGACGTCGCGATCACGCCCGACCGGCCCGATTGCATGGGCGTGATGGGCATTGCGCGCGATCTGGCTGCCGCGGGGCTGGGGACGTTCAAACCGGTCGACGTGCCTGCCATCACGGGTGACGGCGCCTGCCCGGTTGAAGTGAAGATCGAAGATACGGAAGGCGTCCCGGCCTATTTCGCCCGGGTGATCCGCGGCGTCCGCAACGGGCCGTCGCCCGAGTGGATGCAGCGCCGGCTTAAGGCGGCCGGCCAGCGGCCGATCAGCGCGCTGGTCGATTGCACCAATTACCTGATGTTCGCGACCGGGCGCCCGGCGCATGTCTACGACCTCGCCAAGCTGAGCGGGGCGATGGTCGCCCGCCGCGCTGCCGCTGGTGAGAGCGTCGAGGCGTTGAACGAGAAGACCTACACGCTCGACGAGACGATGACCGTGATTGCCGATGATAGCGGCGTCCATGATATCGGCGGGATCATGGGCGGGGCGCATTCGGGCGCGGCCGATGACACTTGCGATGTCCTGCTCGAGATCGCCTATTTCGATCCCGAACGCATCGGTGTGACCGGGCGCAAGCTGGGTCTTGCTTCCGATGCACGTACGCGCTTCGAGCGCGGCGTCGACCCGGCGTTTCTCGACGACGGTCTGGCGCTGCTGACCGATCTGATCGTCCAGACCTGCGGTGGCCACCCGACCGAGGTGGTGCGCGTCGGCGAGCCGCCTGCCGAAGCGAAGATCGTGGCATTCGATCCCGCGCTGACTGCGCGTCTGGGCGGTGTCGAAATCGGCGAAGTTGAACAGCGCCGCATTCTCGAAGCGCTCGACTTCACCGTCGAGGCCGACTGGCAGGTCACCTGTCCGCTACGCCGCCATGATATCGAAGGCGCGGCCGACCTGGTCGAGGAAGTGGTCCGCATTTACGGTCTCGATCACGTTGCCAGCACCGCGCTACCCCGCGCCGAAGGCGTGGCCACGCCGACCGCATCGCCGCAGCAGCAGCTCGAACGCAAATTGCGCCGCGCTGCAGCGGCACGCGGACTCAACGAAGCGGTGACCTGGTCCTTCCTCCCCACCGCCGAGGCCGAGCATTTCGCCGACGGGGCAAGGCTGTGGGTGCTCGACAACCCGATCAGCGAAGACATGAAGGCGATGCGGCCTTCATTGATCCCCGGCCTGCTGTCGGCCGCGAAGCGCAATGCCGATCGCGGCAGCGACGGNTCGCGNCTGTTCGAGCTTGGACGCCGCTATTTCCGCGGCAAGGGCGGGGCGAGCGACGAGAAACCGACGCTGGGTGTCGTNCTTGCAGGCGACAAGACGCCGCGCGGCTGGGCGCAGGGNAAGGCCAAGCAATTCGATGCCTTCGACGCCAAGGCCGAAGCCGAAGCGTTGCTCGCTGCTGCCGGTGCACCGGTCGGCAATCTCATGGTGATGGGCGAAGCGGGGAGCCAGTTCCACCCCGGCCAGTCGGCCACTTTGCGCCTCGGCCCGAAGAACGTGCTCGCCCGGTTTGGCGCGCTGCATCCCAAGACGCTGAAGACCTTCGATATCGAGGGACCGGTCATGGCAGTCGAAGTGTTCCTCGATGCCATACCCGCCAAGCGGGGCGGCGGCAGTTTCGCGCGCGCACCCTATGCGCCCCCGGCGCTCCAGCCGGTCACCCGCGACTTTGCTTTCCTCGTTCCTGCCGATCTCGCCGCCGGCGATCTGGTGCGGGCAGTGAGGGNGGCGGACAAGGCCGCCGTGGTCGATGCCCGCGTGTTCGACGTCTTTGCGGGCCAGGGCGTGCCCGAAGGCAAGAAATCGGTCGCGGTCGAGATCGTGCTNCAGCCGGGCGACAAGAGTTTCACNGATGCCGAGATCAAGGCGATCGCCGACAAGGTCGTTGCTGCGGCGGCCAAACAGGGCGCGGAGCTACGCGGATGACCAGGACAGCGTTCGTGACCGGCGCCACGGCGGGCATTGGCGAGGCCACTGTCCGCACACTGGTGGCAAGCGGCTGGCGCTGTATTGCGACCGGTCGCCGCAAGGAGCGGCTTGATGCGCTGGTGGAAGAGTTGGGCGCGGACAAGGTCCACGCTGCGGCTTTCGACGTGCGCGATGTCGAGGCGATGGAAGCCGTACTCGCAGCCTTGCCCGAACCCTTCGCCGGAATCGACCTGCTGGTGAACAATGCCGGCCTCGCCCGCGGGCTAGCACCCGCGCAGGAAGCCAGCCTGGACGACTGGCAAACCATGATCGACACCAATGTCACGGCAATGGTGGTGCTGACCCGCAAGCTCCTGCCAACGCTGATCGAGCGCAAGGGCGCGATCATTGCGATCGGTTCGGTGGCGGGCAATTACGTCTATCCCGGCGGCAACGTCTATGCAGGCTCCAAGGCCTTCGCGAACCACTTCACGCTCGCGCTGCGCGCCGACCTGCATGGTACCGGCGTACGCGTGACCAGCATCGAACCGGGGATGGTCGAAACCGAATTCACGCTGGTGCGCACCGGCAGCCAAGATGCCAGCGACGATCTCTACCGCGGGGCGAATCCGATGACCGGGCAGGATATCGCCGACATGATCAAATGGGTCGCCGAACTGCCTCCGCATCTCAACATCAACCGGCTCGAACCGATGCCGGTGAACCAGGATTTCGCCGGCTTTCGGGTGGCGAGAGAGCACCACTGACCGTCACCCCCGCGACGGCGGGGGTCCAGCCGACCTTTTCGCCCGTTGATATGTTATCTGGATTCCCGCCTGCGCGGGAATGACGAGGAAAGTTGAAATGTCGAACCGCCGTACCTTCGCGATCATTTCGCACCCCGACGCGGGCAAGACCACGCTCACCGAGAAGCTGCTGCTGACCGGCGGCGCGATCCATCTGGCGGGCGAGGTCAAGGCGCGCGGACAGGCGCGGCGCGCGCGGTCTGACTGGATGAAGATCGAGCAGCAGCGCGGCATCTCGGTGACCAGCTCGGTCATGACCTTCGAACGCGAGGGCATTACCTTCAACCTGCTCGACACGCCGGGGCACGAAGACTTCTCCGAAGACACCTACCGCACGCTGACCGCTGTCGACAGCGCGATCATGGTGATCGATGCCGCCAAGGGTATCGAGCCGCAAACGCGCAAGCTGTTCGAGGTTTGCCGCCTGCGTTCAGTCCCGATCATCACCTTCGTCAACAAGGTCGACCGCGAGGGCCGCCCCGTATTCGAGCTGCTCGACGAGATCGCCGACATGCTCGCGCTCGATGTCAGCCCGCAGGCCTATCCGGTCGGCATGGGCGGCGAGTTCGAAGGCGTGCTCGATTTCGTCAGTGGCTGCGTCGCGCGGCCGGAGGGACCGAGCAAGGAATTCCTCGGCACGCGCGACTGCGATGCGCAAATCCCCGAGCGCTTCGCGGAAAACATCGAACTGGCTCACATCGGCTATCCCGAATTCGATCTGGAGGCCTATCGCAGCGGCGACCTCACCCCGGTCTATTTCGGATCGGCCTTGAAGAATTTCGGCGTCACCGAGCTGATCGAGGCGATTGCGAAATACGCGCCCCCGCCGCGTCCGCAGCCCGCGGGCGAGGAACAGATCCCGCCGACCCGCGACGAGGTCACTGGCTTCATCTTCAAGGTCCAGGCGAACATGGACCCCAACCACCGCGACCGGATCGCGTTCATGCGGCAGGTCTCGGGCACCTTCAAACGCGGCATGAAGCTGACGCCGAGCGGGCTGGGCAAACCGGTGGCGATCCATTCGCCCATCCTGTTCTTCGCGCAGGACCGCGAGGTGGCCGATACGGCTGAACCGGGCGATATCATCGGCATTCCCAACCACGGCACGCTGCGGGTNGGCGATACGCTGNNCGANAAGAACGTGATCCGCTTTACCGGCCTGCCCAATTTCGCACCNGAAATCCTNCGCCGTGTCGCGCTGGTCGATCCGACCAAGACCAAGCAATTGCGCAAAGCGCTCGATGACCTNTCGGAAGAGGGCGTGATCCAGGTGTTCTATCCCGAGCTNGGNGGGCAGTGGATCATCGGCGTCGTCGGTCAGCTCCAGCTCGAAGTGCTGATCAGNCGCNTGTCGGCCGAATANAAGGTCGAAGCCAAACTCGAAGCNTCGCCCTTTNCCACTGCNCGCTGGGTCAGGGGGGATGCGAAGGCGNTGGCGGAATTCGAGAAATTCAACCTNTCGACGCTGGCCAAGGATCGCGACGGCGATNTGGTNTTCATGGCCAAGAGCCCGTGGGANGTGAACTACCAGCAGGAAAAGAACCCCGACCTCANCTTCTCGGCGACGAAGGAGCGGTAGGCTTGCGGGCACGGCGGCGACGCGGCATGGAAATCGCATGACGCTACATGCCGGACCGACCTCGCAGACCTTCATCTCGCAGCGCCTGCGCCTGCACTATCTCGACTGGGGCAATCGCGGAAAGCCCCCGCTGGTCCTCGTGCACGGCGGGCGCGACCATGCGCGCAGCTGGGACTGGGTGGCCGAGCAATTGCGCGAGGACTGGCATGTGGTCGCGCTCGATCACCGNGGCCACGGTGACAGCGACTGGGTCAGCGATGGCAATTATTCGGCNAACGACATGGTCTACGACCTTGCCCAGCTGATCCACCAGCTGGGTGTCGGACCGGTCACCATCGTCAGCCACTCGATGGGCGGCAATGTTTCGCTGCGCTATGCCGGGACCTTTCCCGACATGGTCAAGAAGATCGTGGCGATCGAAGGGTTGGGCCCCAGCCCCAAACGGCAGGCCGAAATGCGCGCCGNTCCTTATCCCCAGCGCCTCAACGAATGGATNGGCAAGAAACGCGCCGCNTCGGGNCGCAGTCCGCGCAAATACGACAGCATNGAAGCGGCNTTCGCGCGCATGATCGANGAGAACAGCTANCTCACCGAGGAGCAGGCGCGNCACCTGACNGTNCANGGGGTCAACCGCAACGAAGACGGNACCTACAGCTGGAANTTCGACCCNCATCTCAANGTCTGGGCGGTCGANGANNTNGCCGATGAATTCCTCTACCAGACCTGGGCGGCGATCAGCGCGCCGACACTGCTGCTGTATGGCGCCGACAGNTGGGCCTCCAACCCCGANGGCGACGGCCGGCTTGACCACTTTGCCAATGCCGAAGTGATCGAGTTCGAGAANGCGGGNCACTGGCTNCANCACGATCAGTTCGACCGCTTCATGGCGACGCTNAGGGACTTTCTTTAGTGGCCGAATTCTTCGATCGGCTGGATGACAAGCACATGGCCATGATCGGCAGGCAGCCGGTCTTTTTCGTCGCCACTGCCGCCGACGATGCGCGCATCAATCTCAGCCCNAAGGGCTATGACGCGTTTCGCGTACTATCGCCGANCNGNGTCGCCTATCTNGATCTTGGCGGGTCGGGCAACGAGACGCACGCCCATCTNGCGGCCGACGGGCGNATCACGGTGATGTTNTGCAATTTCGACCGGCCCGCGCTGATCCTGCGGATCTATGGCCGCGGCCGGCCGGTCCTNCCGCAGGATGCGGACTGGGACGCATTGGCCGGTCAATTCGATCTGCTGCCCGGCACGCGGCAGATNTTCGACATCGCGGTCGAGAGTGTGCAGACNAGCTGCGGCTGGGGTGTGCCCTTCATGGATTATCGTGAGGANCGGCACACGCTCAAGAANGCGCATGGCCAGGCCGATCCCGATGAGTGGGTTGCCAAGACGCAGGGNCGCACCATCAGTATCGATGGTCTTCCGACCNGGCCGACCGACCGCTATTTCAAGGGTGAGTAGCCCCGCGTGCAGCTNACNTTCGCCAGCTACAACATCCANAAGGNNGTCGGGCTCGATCGCAAGCGCGATCCCGAGCGCATCCTGTCGGTGCTGCACGAGATCGATGCCGATATCGTCGCGCTGCAGGAAGCCGACCGGCGGATCGGCGAGCGCGCCAGCGTGCTCCCGCGCGCGGAGATCGACGANACCCACTGGCGCGTGATCGAGGTGGCCAAGCGTCCGCGCAGCATCGGCTGGCACGGCAATGCGCTGCTTGTGCGACGCGACCTNGAGATCCTCTCGGGCGAAGCGCTCGACCTGCCGACGCTNGAACCGCGCGGTGCCGCATGCGGTGAAATCGTNGTCGAAGGCCGGCCCCTGCGGGTGATCGGCACNCATCTCGACCTGTCCGGACTGCGCCGCCGCGACCAGATCCGCTCGCTGCTGGCTTTCGTGGGCGNTTGCAACCGNGATCTGCCGACNGTGATCATGGGCGATTTCAACCAGTGGGGGCGCACCACCGGGGCCATGCGCGAGTTCTCTCCCGACTGGCAGATCGTCACGCCCGGGCGCAGCTATCCCAGCCGGCAGCCGGTTGCCACGCTCGACCGGATCGTGGCCAGCAAGCATTGGCGGCTGGTCGAAACCGAGGTCCATCATACCGGCCTCGCCGCCGTGGCATCGGATCATCTGCCGGTCATTGCNAAGCTGGAATTGCNTAAATAACAGGCAGNCGCCCAATCATTGGGCAATCAACTGCGCTCATCCGCTCCTNCTGCGTTCGATTTGNACCGAAATCGCGTTTGGCACGCACATTGCTGACTGTGATCCCGCCGGTGCTTGGCCGGTGGATCACACAGGGGGTGAAGGCGTGAAATTCATCATCGCAGTCATCAAGCCATTCAAGCTCGACGAAGTGCGCGAAGCGCTCGGCGGCATTGGAGTGGCGGGAATGACCGTTACCGAAGTCAAGGGTTTCGGCCGCCAGAAGGGCCAGACCGAAATCTACCGCGGCGCCGAATATTCGACCAACATGCTGCCCAAGGTGAAGCTCGAAATCGCGGCNAGCGACGATCTCGCCGCGCAGGTGGTCGAGACGATCCAGCAGACCGCCAGCACCGAAGCCATNGGCGATGGCAAGATCTTNGTCTTCGACCTGGCCAGCGCCACGCGCATCCGCACCGGCGAAACCGGCGACACCGCGCTTTGAGGGGGCATCCGCACATGACCAGAAAACATCTCTACACTNCACCCCTGGCGCTCGCCGGGTTGCTCGTTTCCGCCCCTGCCTTTGCGCAGGAAGCGGTCCTTCCCGAAGCCGCGGAAGCGGTCTCGGGCGGCACCGCCTATATCCTCAACACCCTGCTGTTCCTGATCGGCGGTTTCCTCGTCATGTGGATGGCCGCTGGCTTTGCCATGCTCGAAGCCGGGCTGGTGCGTTCGAAGAACGTCTCGGTCCAGTGTCTCAAGAACATCGGGCTCTACTCGATTGCGGGCCTGATGTTCTGGGTGATCGGCTACTCGATCGCCTATCCGGGTTTCGAAGGCGGGTTCATCGGCGTNGCCGATTTCCCCTATGCCATGCAGGGCGTGGGTGAAGCCGATACCGGCACCGGNTATTCGGTCGCCTCCGACTGGTTCTTCCAGATGGTATTCTGCGCGACCACCGCATCGATCGTTTCGGGCACCGTGGCCGAACGCATCAAGATCGTGCCCTTCTTCATCTTCGTCACGCTNCTGACCGGCTTCATCTATCCGGTCATCGTCAGCTGGGAATGGGGCGCCGGCTGGCTCGACGCCATGGGCTTCTCCGACTTCGCCGGTTCGACGCTGGTGCACTCGACCGGTGGCTGGGCNGCGCTGATGGGNGCGCTGATCATCGGCCCCCGTCTGGGTCGCTACACTGCCAAGGGCATGACCGTNTTCCCCGGGTCGAGCATCCCGCTCGCNACGCTGGGTACGTTCATCCTGTGGCTCGGCTGGTTCGGCTTCAANGGCGCCTCGCAGCTTGCGATGGGCACCGTGTCCGACGTGTCCGACGTGTCGAAGATCTTNGTCAACACCAACATGGCGGCAGCTGCNGGCGTGGTCGTGGCGATCATCCTGACCCAGCTGCGCTATGGCAAGGCCGACACNACCATGGCNCTCAACGGCGCACTGGCCGGTCTCGTCGCCATCACCGCCGAACCGCTGACCCCCAATGTGGGTATGGCGATCGTGATCGGCGGCATCGGCGGTGCACTGCCCGTGATCTTCGTGCCGCTGCTCGACAAGCTCAAGATCGACGACGTCGTNGGTGCGATCCCGGTTCACCTCGTGGCCGGNATCTGGGGTACGCTCGCCGTGCCGCTGACCAACACCGAAGTGCCGTTCATCGCGCAGCTTACCGGCGTGGTGGCAACCGGTGNCTTCGTCTGCATCACCTCGGCCATCGTCTGGTTCGCCCTCAAGGCCACNATCGGCGTACGTCCGAGCGAAGAAGAAGAGTTGGCCGGTCTCGACGTCGGTGAAACCGGCATCGAAGCCTACCCGGAATTCTCCCGGGCCAATTGATTANCAGTTCGGCGGGGCGCCTTCTCTCTCTCCTCTCTCTCCCGGCGCCCCGCCTACCCATGTTCCTCCTGCGAACACCGACTTAATTGGGCCGGAGATCAACTNTCCGGCCCCTTTTTTGTGGTCGGGTCGCACAGCGGGGCCGCGGTGATCGCTTGTCACGCTCGCACATACGAAAACGGGCCGGAGGAAACCTCCGGCCCGTTCGTCTTTCCGGCCATGTCAGCGGGTTCAGGCTGCGAGGGCGTCCTTGACGAAATCGGCGCAGCGTTCGCCGATCATGATGCTCGGTGCATTGGTGTTGCCCGAAACCAGCCGCGGCATCACGCTTGCATCCGCGACATACAGGCCCTCGATCCCCCGCGCCTTGAGCGTGTGATCGACCACCGCATCGCTATCGCCGCCCATCCGGCAGGTGCCGACCGGGTGATAGACCGTATCTGCGCGATTGCGGATCATGGCGTCGAGCGCGGCATCGTCTTCCAGATCGATCGGATAGCGATCCTGCGGCTCGTATTTCGCCAGGCTGGGCGAGGATACGATGCGGTGCGACAGTCGCACGCCTGCGCGCAGCGTTGCCATGTCGCGCTCATCATCGAGGAAATTGGGATCGATCCGGGGCGCCATTCGCGCGTCGGCGCCGTTCAGCCGCACCGTCCCCCGGCTTTCGGGCCGCAGGACGCAGGCATGCAGCGAGAAGCCGTGACCTTTCACCTTCGTGCGTCCGTGATCCTCGAGCATGGCGGGAACGAAGTGCCACTGGATGTCGGGCGCCGGGGCATCGGGCATGACCTTCCAGAACCCGCCCGCTTCGGCATAGGGCGTGGTCATGATGCCGGTGCGCTTGCGGCGGTGCTCGATGATGGCCTTTGCCATGCGGACCGTACCCGCCAGGCTGTCGCCGATCAGATCCTTGCTCTCGGTCTGCCAGCTCGACACATAATCGATATGGTCCTGCAGGTCCGCGCCGACCGCCGGCTTGTCGAGCACGACGTCGATACCATGCTCCTTGATATGGGCGCCCGGTCCGATGCCCGACAGCATTAGTAGCTGCGGCGTGTTGAAGGCGCCGGCGGACAGCACCACCGCGCCCCGGGCAGTGACCGTACGTTCCTTGTCGCCGACCGAATAGGTCACGCCGGTAACGCGGCCGTCCTTGATCACCAGCCGCTGGACGCTGACCCCGATGCGGACGTCGAGATTTTTCGAACCGCGCTTCGGTTCGACATAGGCGCGCGCGGCCGACCAGCGTTCGCCGTTCTTCTGGGTAACNTGGTAAAGCCCGAAACCGGCCTGTTCCTCGCCGTTGAAATCGGTGTTGCGTGGGAGCTGCAACTGCGCTGCCGCCTCGACAAAGGCCACGCTGCCCGGATTGGGCCATTTCTGGTCCGAAACCCACAGCGGCCCCGAAGCCCCGTGATAGGCGTCGCCGCCGCGCACGTTATGCTCTGCCCGCTTGAAATAGGGCAGCACGTGCTCGTAGCTCCAGCCGGTGCAGCCGAGCTCGGCCCAATTGTCGTAGTCCCAGCGATTGCCGCGGATATAGATCATCGCGTTGATCGCCGAAGAACCGCCCAGTCCGCGCCCGCGCGGCTGGTAACCGACGCGGCCGTTGAGCCCTTTCTGGGGCACCGTTTCGTAGCGGTAGTTCGACCCTTCGCGCAGAAACGGCATCAGGCCTGGCGTCTTGACCAGAATGGTGTCGTTGCGCGGTCCGGCCTCCAGCAGGCATACGCTTTTCCCGGCCTCGGCCAGTCGACCGGAAACCGCGCTGCCCGCGCTGCCGCCACCGATCACGATGACATCGAATTCGTCCATGGTATCTCCTCTCGATTCGAGAGGTTAGGCAGCCTCGGCGTCGCCCGCAATCAGGTTTTCAGATGAAACGGACTTTTCCGTCGACCCGGTCCGTTCGAGCCAGTCGCTGCGGATCTGGTCGGATGTCTGGCGACTGCCATCGTGCGTCCAGCCCGGTTCGCGCAGCAGGTAGGACAGCTTGTGCTTCCACGGCGCGCGCCACATGTCCTGCGCAATCCCGATCCATTCGTGAAAGACCGCCCATAGCAGGTTGAAACTGCCCAGTTGCTTGACGATGCCGTAGCGGATTTTTTCGCCCCGCACTTCGGGTTCGAAGGTGCCGAACAGCTTGTCCCAGACAATGAAGACCCCGGCATAGTTGCGGTCGAGATAGCGCGGGTTGGTTGCATGGTGCACGCGGTGATGGCTGGGCGTGTTCATTACCGCTTCGAACCAGCGCGGCATCCGGTCGATTGCCTCGGTATGGATCCAGAACTGGTAGATCAGGTTGAACCCGCCGCAGATCGCGATCATCGCCGGGTGGAAACCCAGCAGCACCAGCGGGAGGGCGAAGACGAAACCCAGTGTGAGAAAGCCGGTCCAGGTCTGACGCAGTGCGGTGGACAGGTTGTAATGCTGGCTCGAATGGTGGTTCACATGGCTGGCCCAGAACCAGCGAACGCGGTGACCGAACCGGTGGACCCAGTAATATTTCAGGTCGTCGAGCACGAAGCACAGCGCGAAGGCCCACCAGGTCCACGGCACGTCGAACAGGCGGAATTCCCACAACCCCATGTACAGCGCGACGAACACGCCGCCGAACAGCAAAGCGGAAACGGTGCTGCCCAGTCCAAAGGCGAGGCTGGTGAGCGTATCCCGCGGTTCGTAGGCATCGCGCCGTGCGCGGCGGGCCCACAGCATCTCGATCAGCACCAGCGCAACGAAGCCGGGCACGGCATATTCTGTCGGCGAGAAATCGGGCATGGTGGCTATTCCTGTATCGCTTCTACCGCGCGAACCCAAGCGCGCGGGTCGTCGAGCACAAGGCGCGCAGCGCCGAAGCGCTTTTCCGCGGTGTCGATTACCAGCGCTTCCCCGTCGCTGCTGGCCCGTGCCTGCGGGGTCAGTATCCGGCCCGCGAAATGGCCGCCATGCGGGCGCAACAGCAGGACCCTGCCGCCGGCATCGCGCAATATCGCGCCGCGTCCGTCGCGATCGAGCCCGATGGCCACGGGCGCAAAACCGCTGACCGCTTCGTCGGCGGCTGTCCGCGCATCCTCTTCGTCGGCCAACTGCGGCGGCGGACCGAGTTTGAGCCAATAGGCCAAGCCCGCCAGTGCGAGAATGGCGATCAGCGATCCGGCGAACTGGAGCGTGGCGGCTGAAAAATCCATGTGGCAGGCGATTGGCATGCGGCGCGCTTTCCGGCAAGCAGGACCCAACAGGGAGACGCCAATGAAATCGCTCGCCATTCTTGCTGCCGGGGCAGCACTGATTGCTTCACCGCTCGCCGCCCAGCAAGCCGATCCGATCGCGCAGGTCGAAGCGCAGCAGGAGCGCACCCAGCGGGTGGCCCAGCAGATCTGGGACTTCGCCGAGCTCGGATATCTCGAGACCCGCTCGAGCGGCCTGCTGATCGACGAGCTGGAAGGTGCCGGCTTTTCGATACGCCCCGGCGTGGCGGGCATCCCCACTGCGTTCGTGGCCGAATGGGGAGACAGCGGGCCGGTCATCGGCCTGCTGGCGGAATTCGACGCGCTGCCGGGGATCACCCAGTCCGCGCAGCCGACGCGGGATCCGGTGGCCGACAAGCATGCCGGCCANGCCTGCGGGCACAATCTGTTCGGTGCCGGTTCGCTGAGCGCGGCCATCGCGATCCGCAACTGGCTNGAAGCCACGGGCACACCGGGCCGGGTCCGCCTATATGGCACACCGGCGGAAGAGGGCGGATCGGGCAAGGTCTACATGGCGCGCGCNGGCCTGTTCGACGATGCCGATTTCGTGATCGACTGGCACCCGGCAGACCGCAATTCGGCGGCCTCGCGCAAAAGCCTCGCCAACCGCTCGGGCAAGTTCCGTTTCCGCGGTGTTTCAGCCCATGCGGCGGGCGCGCCCGAACGCGGGCGCTCGGCGCTCGACGGGGTCGAGGCGATGAACATGATGGTCAACATGATGCGCGAACACACCAGCATGGATACGCGCATCCATTACGTGATCACCAGCGGCGGGGCAGCGCCCAATGTCGTGCCCGACTTCGCCGAAGTCTTCTATTACGTCCGCCATTCGGATGCGGACGAGGTGCGGGCGCTGTGGCCCCGGCTCGAGGCCGCGGCGCAGGGTGCGGCGATGGGAACGGGCACCGATGTCGATTGGGAGATCATCCACGGCAACAATCCCACGCTGCCGCTCGAATCACTGCAGACGATGATGGATGCCAAGCTGCGCCAGCTCGAGCCGATTGCCTATACTGCTGAAGAGCTGGCCTGGGCCGGGACGATCCGCGACAGCCTGGGCGAGGATGCCCCGGCCCTGGCGCAAGCGCAGGAGGTCGAGGACTATGCCGTGCTGACCGGATATGGCTCGACCGACGTCGGCGATGTAAGCCGCGCGGTGCCGACCGTGAGCGTGCGCACGGCGACCTGGGTTCCCGGAACGGCGGCGCACAGCTGGCAGGCGGTCGCCGCCAGCGGCCACAGCTACGGGGCGAAGGGAACGCAGCAGGCTGCCAAGGCCATGATCCTCGCTGCCGTCGAACTGTACACCAACCCGCAGCTACGCGAGCAGGCCAAGGCCGAATTCATCGCCGAGCGGGGCGAGGATTACGTCTACGAATCGCTGCTTGGCGACCGCGAGCCGCCGCTCGATTATCGCCAGTGATCACTCAGCCGCACGGGCGGCGAACATATCCATCGCTGGGCGCACGGAG
>FUFK010041787.1_pt1 | contig 39789 bp, 33 predicted proteins | sample 1021851 | NCBI WGS metagenome assembly FUFK01 (sample SAMEA51879418, study PRJEB19060) | metagenome
GCTCCGAGTACCTTTCTCACATGCGCTTTGCACTGATTGAGGTGATTGGCATCCGTGTTAAGTGCTATTGTTTCAACACCTTTGACACGTCGACTAAATAACCTGTTAAGTATATTATTCCCTGCTCCGCCGGTACCAACCAGCTTAACCTGAGGTGCTGTAATAAATTCCATCAAGTCACTGCTATCAAAACTTTCTAATCTTTCCATCATATTTATTCACGTCCATAATCTGAGAAAACCATCTTGCGACGATTTGTCATCATTTTTGCTTCACTATCTAAAAATTCAAAGTCTTTTTGTTCTTTCAATTTAGTAATTGCATAACTGGAAATTGCTTCGGTAACAATATGATCTGTTGATCCAAAACCATGGTCTTGTAATGCTTGTAGTCTAGAACTAGTATTTTCGGGAATCTTAACATTAAGAATCTTTTCATTCGGAGAAGGTGTGTTGCGGTCTATGTACTCATCAAGAGCTTCTTGAACTAACTGATTATATGATTTAATTCGTAAAGGATTTTCTGAAGCCCAATACTCAATTCTTGCAGCCCTTTCTGGATCTAAACGTACAGTCAAACGATTAGTAGTTAAGGGTCCTAGTGGGGCCATGTTGCCTCACATTAATCAAGCTAGTATATAAACTTAATGCTTTTTGACACATAAATTGCGTCATAANGTATTATTAAGACAAATAATAGTGACAAAACTGTGTCATACTTTCGGTGCCATTGAATCATTATAAAGTATAGCTTATAATTGATTATGGGTTGTAAACGTTGCAATCAAAATCCAGTAATAAGTAGGCGATATTCTGGGGAAATTTTATGCAAAACCTGTTTTTTTAAGTCTTTTGAAAGAAATGCCCAAAGAGAATTACGGAAACAAGTCAACCTTCTAATTAAGAATTCAAACATTAAAATCAGAAAAATAGGTATCGGACTTTCCGGAGGTAAAGATTCAACCGTAGCTTTGCATATTCTAAAATCTTATGTCGGAGACAGAAATATTGAGATAGTAGGATTATCTGTAGATGAAGGAATAGAAAATTACAGATCTGAATCATTAGACTGTGCCTTATCTGAGTGTAAAAAATTAGAAATAAAACTTGAAATTTTTTCCTACAAGGAATTGATAGGACGCTCACTAGGCGAATTATTAATAGAAAAACCTCCTCAAGGATCACCATGCTCTCCCTGCGGAATTCTAAGGAGAAGGTCACTAAACCAAATGGCAAACAAAAGCGATGTTGATTGCCTTGTCCTTGGCCATAATCTTGACGACTTCGCACAGACGGTTCTAATGAATCACGCAAGAGGAGATATCGCCAGATTATCTAGGATGGCTCCACATAAATTCGTACAAAGAGGATTTGTTCCCCGCCTGTTACCACTAAGAAGGCTTCCTGAACAAGAAGTATATCTGTATTCCGTACTAAAAGACATGGATTTCCACGATGGTGATTGCCCTCATGCTGGTGGAGCTCAAAGAAACACCTTTAGGGAAATCCTGATGAAACTTGAAAAAGAACAACCTGGAACTAGACATTCTTTAGTAAATGGAATGGAGAAAATCAGGGAGAATATGCTAAAACCTGAAAATTTAACACCATGCCCGTCGTGCGGAGAACCATCTGGTAGCTCTGAACCTTGTGTATTTTGTAGAGAATTTGGGGCATTTGCAGTATAACTGTTTAATAATCAATAGACAAGGCTGACGCTCATTATATCTAATTTGTAGACAAGAGGTGCATACTACACCTCTCGCTACACTTTGTCTTATTATTCCTTATTCTTCTTTTTGTCTTAGAGCAATTCCAATAGCTGCCAAAAGACCGCTAATTGACATGCTTAGTAAGGACAATCCGAAAGATGGAACTGTGTTTACTTCTTTAACAGCTGTAATTGTTACAGGATATCTGTTATTGTTTTCGTTAGACTCGGAAACTGTATCTTCTGTATCAACTGCGAGGTAAAAGTCATATGATCCAGTATTTTGGTCACCTGGACCTGCAGACATACCTAATTCACTTGCTTTTGCTGCAAAAGCGATGTACTTCTTGTTGCCTACTGAAACTATCTCAGCTCCGTGAGCTGTAGTTTTTGTTTCATCAATAGCCCAACCAGAGCTAGTCCAGTAAAGACCAACTTGAACTCCCAAAGGATTGCTTTCGAAGTCAAGAAGACCTACTCTGAAAGTACCTACTGTTTCAGTTCCAGTATTTTCAACTTGGAACATGAACCTGAAGTATTCATCTTTCTCACATGGGTTGTTACCTGCTGGGTTGTTAGTACATCCTGTCTTTTTAACCCAACCAGCACCAGATTCCCCGAAGCCAGTTGCATGTGAAATATATCTCACATCACTTCCTATAGACAAGTCAGGCTTTGCAATAATCATTGTAGCTTGACCATCTGAATCTCCACTAGTGAAGGTGTTATCGTAGTCAGACCATGATCTTGCGTCAGCTTGAATACTGTAAGTACCTGGAGGTGCCCATTGCGCATATCCAATTGTAACATCAATGTTAACTGTCATGACTTGACCTGGGTTAACGAAATTGGCTGCACTTGGTTCGTTAGGCTTACCTGCCACGGTGTTCCAAGATGTCTTAGTTGGATTATTGATGTCCCAACCAGTAGGTTGTCCAATTTCAACAGTTCCACTTGGCCATCCAATCTGTCCATCTGAGTTAATGTAGGCTGTTTGGTCGCCACCAGACAAGGCATCCCTACCGTTACCCCATGAACCACTAATTGGTTTTACAGCAACGTATGTTTCTCTACCAGTTTGAAGAACTGAATCCATTATTGCCATAGTTCCATCAAACAACTCAACAAAGGAATTGTCTGGAGCTGTTAAAACAAAGTCCACTACGCCAGAATCTGAAGCTGCTCCAAAGTTGTTAACTTTTACAGTATAAGTTCTACTTACTGTGTCTCCTGTGAGTGATGAAGGTTCACCATTCTGAGTTTTTGGAGATATGTCTTTCAGATCTACAGAGTAGTCATCCAAACCGAAAACGGATGGATAGTATGCCTTGAACATTCCAGAAGAACCTGGACCTGAAGAGGAGCCAGTCAAGCGTATTTGCATTTCACTTCCAATGTAAGCATCTTGTAGACTTCCAGAACCGTCGCCAAGTTGTTCTACAGCACCTAAGTCTGCGAAGAATGTTTGTGCAGTTGAGTTATCGAATGCGCTACTTCCTTCCCAATACATTGGTAACTGTGTGTAATTAGCTGAAGGTATAGAATATAATGTAGATAACTGGTCAGTTGATCTCCATTTAATGTCATACCAAGGACCACTGTTTCCTGATCGAACTTGTGCTTTGACACTAGCATCTATCAACTCATATTCAGCTTCAACAACCAAGAATGGCTTACTGTTCCAAACTGTAAAGAATTCAGATGTTAATGAACCGTCTTCAGAACCGTCCCAGATATATGAACCTGAGCTCCAGCCGTCTCCCATTGACCATTGGTCACCGGTCAATAAAGCTGCTCCTAACACTAAAGTCAATGTCCTGAAATTCTTAGCTCTACTTTCATCTGGAACCTGAACGTCATCATCTCTCAAAGCTTGAATGTGCATTCTGTAGATACCTGGTCCAAGATCTGAACCCCACTTCCAATCTGCACCTGCAGTACTTGGGTCAACAGTAAACTCTTCACCCTTAGCAAGAGATCCTGGTATTGTGAAGAAATTGAAAGTTCTGTCTGATGGCCAGACTCTTAGTCCGTTAGAATCAGTTATTCTAGCTGCAACTGTAACTCCACTTTGTTCCTCAAGACCAATTCCTCTAACAGTAACTGATAACTCATGTTCTTCACCAGATGCTGAATATCTAACAGTGTCAACGTTTACTATGTCAAGATTATTTCTGTATTCATTTCCAATGACTGCTAAGTCATCAATCAAGACACCTTGTCCGCCACCATTAGCAGTTACCACTCTGAAATCAATCCAAGTTTGATAACCTTCGAAGGCTTCAAGGCTTAATTCTTCCATTTGCCAAGTTGTTTTATCTTCACTAAACATTGGACAATTACATGAATTTTCGTAAGTCTTGATCACAGTCCAAGTTTCGCCTCCGCCAATTTTCTGTGAACTATCGAAATCAGTAGATGCTCGAACTTCAAGTCTGTCACCAGCACTTAAGTCCCATTTGATAGCGTACATAATTAGAGGTTTGAAAGCTGCCCTCAAGTCAACGTTAACATCGGGTTGCCATTTGCTACCTTCACCGTCTCTATCATATTGATCTTGTGTTATGAAACTGTCATCACGTCCACCAATTGTTGTTGGTGTGTCGTCATTATGTGTTCCTTCTTTAGCATATTGAAGTACGTATTGGCCACTCTGAGCGTCATTACCGATTGATTTGATTAACCATCTGTTGTAATTGCTACCTGTGTTCAATCTCTCAACTTCAGTATACTGATATTCGTCCCTATCACCTGTATCAAAGTCGTCAGAGAAGAAATTATCAAACACACGGAAAGATATGGTCTTCGAATTGTTCCATGGGAAGAAATCTTTTCCTGCTGGTACAAGGACTTCCACAGTATAATGTAGTAAGTATTAGCACCAGGACATTGGAATTCTGAGAAAAGCTCTTTTTGATCAGAGTTTTGATTTATGTCTCCGTAAATTGAGTTACCTGCTAATTGCTGTATAACTGGTTCAGTAACATCTAAGAAATCTGACTTATCTTCACCTTGTAAGTTTTCGACTGTAAACTTAACTGGCAAATTAGGCCATGATGATTCTCCTGCGTTGATAATTGTCGCATTAATTTCTCTCCATAGAGAGTCTCCACCATCTTTTACTTCAAAGTCCTTATCAACTGTAATATCTCCAACAGCCACGTCACGTGTGATCTTTTCGGTTCCTCTGAAAACAATTTCATCAATGAACCAACCTGCATAAGGTCTACTACCTTCTGTATTTTGATCACTATCTGCATCAGCTTGAATTCTAAAGTAAACTGAGTCAGTGTCGTCGCTGCCATAGTACGTATCACTTAGAACGTATCCTTGATACTTCTGGTTTGAACCTCCCCATAGATACCAAGAACCTTCACCTGGACAGAAACCTGAATAACTAATCAAGTTAGTCCAAGTAGTTCCATCCTTAGATATCTGCATTCTGAAATAATCTCCAGATTCCATACACCCTGTAAATAACATACCAATTACTACTTCTTCCATCGCACTTAAGTCAATTGCTGGTGAAATAAAGACATCATCCTGATTAGGTTGCATTGTGAACTTTGGGCAATTAGAATCAGTCATTGAGTCATCTCCCCAATCACAAATTGCAGGATTTGCATTTGCTTTGTACCAGCCGTTTGTATTGAACATGGCTAAAGCTGATTTACCTTCATGATAAACTGAGTTTACAGTCTTATTGAGGGTATTACCGTCTGCTGTACATTCGTCTGCGTCATTGTCGAAATATCCACAACCGTCAGCATCCCAATCGTAACTACCTGTCCTGTGCATGTTGACACCATCATAACTGTTTGCACCGTTGTCTGTAGTATCTTGAATAGTTCCTGCAATACCAATCTCATCTTCAGGAGCTTCCATAGTTTCTATCCACTTACCAACTCCAATTTCTGCTTGAACGAAATTGTTAGGTGTACCTTGGTCACCTGTGTGAACCACTTCTGCAGTTAGAACATCCATACCTGCACTAGTGAAAAGAACATGGCGAGCCTTGTTAGGATCTAAACCATCATATATTCTCTGATATCTGTCGTTTGTTTTGTTGAATGTAAATACTATACTGTCTCCATTTTGAATTGAATCCTCGATGTGCATAGGATGGCCTTCAGGGAAAGCACGTGTATCAAATGTGCTATCGAATAGTATTTGACCAAACTGATTCTTCAATTTCAAATGTACTGCAGTACTACTTTGTGGTAACATTCCATAATTTGTAACTGTTATTCCAATATCAACGGGAACCATAGCTTCTACTGATCTCCAGTACTGGACGTGGTTAGGAATATCTACACCACCAATACCCATGTCTACATTCTTAGTAGATTCTTGTGTAACTTCCATCCAAGATAAAATAGATGCAAAGAAATCTGCTCTGTCTGATCTTTTATTGAACACTCCAATTTCATCAGCAAAGTGGAATGCTTTGTGAGTTTGTGTTCCTGCATATGTTTCAGATGGGAACTGAACTGCGTGATATTCATGTCCGTCTGCCGCACCTTTCCTTTGATCATACCAGAAAGCCCCTACCGCTTCAGGACCTGTTGGCTTAATACCACAAGGCCTGTCTAGGTAGTGAACGCCTGCCGTATCTGTTGCATATTCTTTACCTTCAAAAATAGACCCTGAAACTCCTTTCATGGGATTAGAAGTTCCTCCAACAATTAGGTAAGATGAGGATTGAGTGTCTGAATGTAGGTAAGTATTTTCAAATTGTCCTGAGTATGCATCTACCCAATCAGTCATTTGTGTTAAAAGAATGATGTTTCTGTTATCTACACTAAAGGAATCACTTCCTCCATCTTCACCATCAAGGTAATCACCCAATACTGAAGTTTCTGATGAACTGAAAATGTTAGTATTCCAACCTGAGTACCAAATTATAACTTCGTAATCATCTAATAATGATAGTCCAGCATCGCCGGATGGAAGCTCTTTGTTAACACCGCCCCAATTTCCTCCTCGATAAACATCAAAAGAATAACCTCCATCATTTAAAGCAGTTTCAACATGAGAAGCTTCNATCCATGGACCTGACATCCATCTTTCTGCATCGTCATCCATGAGAAGAACTTTAGCATCACCTGGCTCTTGTCTAGCGGGTGAAAATTTACCTTCTGCCATAGTTACAGCAATAGGCATCTCCTCTCCATCCATGGGCGCAGGATTAGATTCCTCTACTATTTTTATTTCTCCTTCAGATTCGGAGACCAATGCTTCACCAAGGGTAATTCCCGAGGTAATATCTACTTGTTCATCTACATCATCGCTTGCAGACACCATAGCAGTAAAGCTGCTTAGGGCAAACAAAGCTACGACGAGAATTGCCATCATCTTCCCATAAAGGGAACTTGATTTTGATACGTTTGTATTCATTTTTTGCACACCTTCGCGTTTTGTCCTATTACCGCATTACCTTGATGGTAAACGGTTACATACCATTGACAAGGCCTTAATAAAAGAATACCCAGTTTTTTAATAACTCATATAAAAACTTACTGGTTTGTAATTTGGACATTAATGCAAATTTTTTCCAATGTCAAACACAAAAAGTGACGATGAGGGTGAGTATGCATGAACCTCTCTTTTGAGCGTACATTTAAACCCGAAATCGAGATAATCAGAAATATCAAATGAATTATCTTTTGAAGCAATATGATACAAGTGAATTGATCCTCCGTCTAAAACTAAATCCATCGCTTTTTTCAAATGAGGTATACTATTTGTTGGATTGTTCATGACAATTCTGTCAAACTTTTTCTTGTCGAAGTCGTAGTCTTCAAATTTAGATGTGTAAAAAGTGTATTGGTTGGATTTCAAACCATTTTTTTTAAAATTCTCCACAGCCCATTTTCTAGCTTCAGGATTTGAATCTAGTGATAGTAACTTACAACCCCTTTTAGCTAATGAAATTGAAAAGGGTGCAACTCCCGCAAATGCGTCTAAAACGTATTCTCCCTTGCGAACAAGCAACGATACTCTATGTCTTTCTGTAGCTAGCCTTGGTGAAAAGTAAACTTTGGATATGTCTGCTTTAAAATTCATTCCGTTTTCCTTGTGAAGTGAAACAAAGGTATCTTCACCGGAAATAATTCTTAATTCTCTGATTCTAAAATCACCATGAACGCCCATATCAACACAAACTGTTTTGATATTTTTGTGAGATAACAGTAAGGCATCTGCAATTTCCTTTTCGTGAACTTGAATATCGTCTGCAATTCTAATAATAGCTATTTCACCGAAAATATCAAAAGAACGGGGAGCTAAATCTCTGATATTTTTATCCAGACTCAATCTATAATCCCTGGAGGTTTTGGTATAACTTAGACCTGCCCGTTTCACAATAGTACCCTCAAATGACACTGAATCTTGGTTTAGAGGCCAAAATATCGAATTATCTTCTTTAATTGGCAAAAAATCTTCGTTCAAATAACCCTCATTTTTTAGATATAACTTAGCTTCTTCAGCCCTATCGTTAGAGACTTTCAAGTAGTTAATCAAGTGAATTCTTGTAAGATTCTGCATCAATTAATGCAGACATATCTTCAGAAGGATCGATTACTACCATCCAACCAGAACCGTAAGGCGACTCATTCACTAATTCTGGAGATTCTTCTAGTTTATCGTTTACAGCAATGATTTTACCTGCAATAGGAGCATAAATATCACTGGCGGCTTTAACAGATTCAGCTACTGCCATAACTTCTCCTCTTTGGTAAGTATCTCCTACGTTAGGTAACTCGACAAAGACAACATCAGATAGTGCATCTTGAGCATAGTCAGTTATTCCCACTTTAACTCCATCGCCTTCGTTAGGGCCAACCCACTCGTGGTCTTCAGTGTAACTCAAATTCTCAGGTATTTCGCTCATAAGAATGGAGTATGAATTACACGCCCTTTTAATTGTTTATCACGCACCTGAATGTTAACGTTTGTGCCAATTGGTAAGTCTAAATAAGAAAGCCCAATTCCTCGTTTCAACATAGGTGATAAAGATCCACTTGTCAATTTAGATATTTGATTGCCATTAAAAAAAACTGGTAAACCCGGACGAAGAACTCCCCTTTCTTCAAGTAAAATACCGCTCAAAGAAGCGTAACCAGATTCCTTTTGTGAAACAAGTTTCTCTTTACCTATAAAATCATGCTTCCAGTCTATAACCCACGAATATCCTGATTCAAGTGTTGTCTGAGATCCATTGAAATCAGTTCCTGATAACAAATAGCCCTTCTCCAATCTCAAAGTATCTCTCGCACCAAGACCAATTGGTATTGCTCCCATATCTAAAAACGATTGCCAAACTGTAAGACATTCGGATAATGGACCTATAATTTCGTACCCCTTTTCACCTGTGTAACCTGTTCCACTTATTATCAAATCATCTAGTTTGGTTAACTTAAAAGGAGATATTGATACGTTAAGATATTGGCGTAAAAGCCTAAGTGACTCAGGGCCTTGTACTGCAATACAGAAATAATCTTCTGATTTATCATCAACTTTAACACTAAAGTTTTTAGACTTCGAAAAAAGCCAATTGAAAACCTTTGAGATCATTGATGCATTAGGTACTAACATGAAACTTTTTTTATCAAAAGTGTAAACTATTGTATCATCAATTATATTTCCATCATCATTTAAAATGTGGCAATATCTGCAATCTCCATCTGCTAATTTACTGATATCCCATGTAGTAACATAAGATAGGAACGAAGAGGCTTCATCTCCTGAAATAAATATTTGACCCATGTGAGACACATCAAAAATGCCAACCCTTTCACGGACTGATTTATGTTCGGAGACAATACCTGTATACTGGATGGGCATATGCCAACCCGCAAAATCAACCATTTTTGCACCCAATTTCACGTGCTCATCATGAAGACATGTTTGAGATAAAGACATTAGTAATCAATAGAGTGGGATGAATAAGGACTGGGGCGGCAATCTTATTAAGGAACTCCAGTCGAGATAACTGTGACTAAAGATAACGAGGAAGTTAAAAGCTCTGATGAATCTAATACTAGTAGTGAAGAAACTCCAGAGGTAAATGAAAGTCCAAAAAATAAAAAAAGTAATACCGAACCAACTGAAAATATTAGAGTAACTCTACCATATAAGCCTAAAGGTGAGATGTTTGCAGTTGCTGAAACCTTTCAAGGTGGATCGAGGCTACAATTAATCTGTGAAGATGGGAAGAGACGAATGGGTAGAATACCTGGTAAATTAAGGAGAAGAATGTGGGTTCGTGAAAATGATTTATTAATTGTTGTTCCTTGGTCGTTCCAAGACAGCAAAGCAGATGTAAAGTTTAGATATACACCTACACAAACATCTAATCTAAAAAGAAATGGTAAAATACCTGAAATTTTAGACATTTATTGATAGATGCGAGGAAGAACTGAGAAGCTTGATAGAATTCTTGGAAGCATAAATGCAAACTTTGGTCAAGATTGGAAAAAAACTACCGACGACGTTTTTGATGAGGTGACTCTTAAGAACCTACAGCAGCTAATCAGTCAAGGAATAATTAATACTATAGAAAATGTCATAGCTACTGGGAAAGAAGGCAATGTTTTTAGGGCAAAAACAATAAAGGGCGAAAACAGGGCTGTAAAAATATACCGAATTAATACTGCTACATTTAGGAAATTAGAAAAGTACATAGAGGGAGACAGTCGATTCAAAAACAGCGGCAATAGTCCAAGAGATAGAATATTTACCTGGGCTCAAAAAGAGTATAAAAATTTACACTCTATGAGAGCTGCAGGTGCTAATGTGCCCCAACCTTATCACGTTCACAAAAACATAGTCGTAATGCAATATCTCGGATGGAGATTTAGACCGTATCCCACAGTTAGAGAACTACCTCCTGATAAACCTGAAGATTTTTTTGAGAAATTAAAACTGTCTGTTAAAGCATATCGCAATCATAATCTTTCCCATGGAGATTTGAGTGAATATAATATTATAAATAGGAGAGGAGAACCTTTCATCATAGATGTAGGACAAGCTGTGCCTGACAGCCATCCTCTCTACAACCAATTACATAGGAGAGATATGAAAAATTTACATCGTTTTTGGAAAAAATATATTCCAAGTCTGAGAAAAGAGGATTTAAAAATATGAAATATGTAAGAATCCCTTCNTCNAGGGTTGGCGCAGTTATCGGTCCTGGAGGCAAAACAAAAAGGAAACTTGAAGAATTAAGTGGATGCAAGATTTCAATAGATTCAGAAGAAGGATTGGTAGAAATCGTAAAGGGAAATGAAGTTGATGCTTTGAAAAATTTGCAACTAATTAACACAGCAAAAGCCATCGGAAGGGGATTTAGTCCTGAAATAGCATTTCAATTAATTGAGATGGACTATTACTTCGAAATTATAGACATAAGGGATTATGTAGGCAGATCAAAAAAACGATTAGGAACTGTAAGAGGTCGCATAATTGGTAGGGGCGGAAAAACTCGGCACATAATTGAAGATATGACGGGATGTAACCTTGCCATTCAAGGACATACTGTTTGCATCATTTCAGATTTGGATGGTCTAGAAGCTGCTAAAGTAGCTATTTCTATGGTATTATCCGGTTCAGAACACGGTTCTGTCTATAAATATTTAGAAGGTTTTAGAAGAAGAATGCACTGAAATCTCAAGGTATTTGATAAAGGTTACTAATTAATTTTATATATTTGCCCTTTGTGCGNGAAATACAAATTTTTACAGATTACCTGTAATTGCGATGTGAAATAATGGAAAATGAACTACATATGGAAGAAAATCAATATGCAAGCTATAGAAAGATTAACAACTTTAATGGAGTGAAACTATGAAAGTTACATTTTTAGGAGTTGGAGAAGCCTTCGATGAAAATAATACTCACACATGTATCTTAGTAGAAGCTGCAGGAAGAAGAATGTTAGTAGATTGTGGCGCTACTGCTCCACCTTCAGTCTGGCACCAATCCAAAAGACCTGATTACCTTGATGGTATATTTATTTCACATTTCCACGCTGACCATGTGTTTGGATTACCTGCACTCATGATGAGAATGTGGGAGGACGGTAGAACAAGGCCGTTTTATCTTTTCGGACCTGTAGGAACTCAAAGAAATGTCGAAAGATTAATGGAAGTCGCCTATCATGGAATGGTTGCCAATTTGCCATTTACATTGAGATTCAGAGAATTGCAAAGATCTCATAGGTGGGATGATTGGAACTTAAGAGTAGTTAACACAAGACACACTGTTCAAAATTTAGGATTAAGATTAGAAGCTGGAAGTCCAACAAAAGTTTTCTGTTATTCTGGTGACGGAATGTTTACGCCAACAGCATCTAAACTTTACACAAATGCGGATTTATTAGTACATGAAGCATATACAAGCGACGGAACTGTGAAAAATCCAAGAGGTGAGACCGTTACAATAGGAACTAAAACTCATTGCTCTTTGCAGCAGCTTGAAAGATTAGACGATATGGCTCGTCCAAAGAAAATGGCGCTCATACACTTAAATCGAAAATTAAGAGAAGAGAAAAAAGACATTCTCAAAAAGTACAGGCAAAGAAGATGGATCATGCCTGATGCCGGTGAAGTTATCGAACTATAATGCACAAATTAGTACAAATTGTAAGATTTGAATCTGCAAGAAAATTACCTAAAGTACCTGAAGGGCATCCCTGTGGTAATGTATACGGGCTAGCCTTCAAACTAGAAGTACACGTTGAAGGTGAGGTTGATCCTGAAACTGGATTTGTTATAGACTTTGGACATATAGAATCTGCGATTAAACCAACTTATGATTTAATCGATCACAACTACCTGAATGACATCGAAGGACTTGAGAACCCTACAAGTGAAGTACTTGTCGAGTGGATATGGAACAACCTGCATGAACATTTTGATGAACCGTGGAATTTAGATGAAAATAAAAACAAGTTGTGTAACTTAGTCAAATTAGTACTATGGGAAAATGAAGTCTCAAGAGTTGAATTCAAAGGGAACTAACGCTTTCTTGAAACTAAGGAAATTACCACAAAAATTATAGATGAAAATAAAAAACTAGGTGAAATCAAAGTACTTTCGTCAGTTTCAAAAGAATCTTCTGTAAGAGAAACTGTAATTTGAATAGATTGCTCGTCATATTCTCCCATCGAGTCTTCCACTCTCAAGGTAATGACATGGCTACCTTGAGAAAGACTAGAGACCTCCATAATATTGGATGTTCGCAGTAGTTCGCCATCTAAATTACTGTACCAAATAAATATTACTGAATCTCCATCCGGGTCGGTAGAACCTTGTGCTGAAAATTGAATTATATCATCACTTCTAAATTCATCCCCTGACTTTGGTGAAAATATTTTTGAAATAGGTGGATTATTTATTGGCTTTTCTTTGACGTTTATGATCAACGAATCACCAGAAGATGAACGAGCACCTTCGTCATCTTCAACATTTAAGACAACTTCAAATTCACCAGCTTCCTCAAAATAATATTCTACCCATGAAACATCTTTCCAGTCTGTTTGCCTACCATCTCCAAAGTTAAATTGATACCTAACAACGCTAGAATCATCTGTAGAACTATTTCCTGAAAAAATTATATTATCTCCAACAAAAACTTCATTATAATTAGAAGTTATTGAAGCTGTAGGTCTGCGATTTGAATCTTCATTTGTTACTTCTACTTCTATCGAAAATATGGATGAATAATTATAACCATCAAAAGAACGAGCTTGAACAGTATATCTGCCGTTCAAATCAACACTTGAATTCCAAGACCAAAACCAATTTTCAAAACCATTTGCTCTCTCCCAGTCATTAGGTAAAAGCCTTACCTCAACGTACTCCAAATTAACATTATCGCTAGCACTTCCTTTAACTGCCACTACTCCAGATACTATTTCATTTTGACCTGGCTCCGTTATGAACACAAGCGGAGGCTGCATATCTATAAATTCTAAAACTGACACATCGAATGAGAAAATATTATTTGATTCCATCTCATCTTGAGGCACTACTGAGACAATCTCAATAGTTAACTCATGATCACCTTTGACTGCAAGCCAAGTCGTCTGAACATTAAATGCCTCGTTAGAATTTAGTCTATCTTCTATTTTTTTTGACTCAAACAACTCTCCATCATTAAAGAAATTAAGTTGATATTCTCTAGCCGGCCCGGGACCTTGATTAACTACACGCGCAGTAATGGGTATTTCTTGACCTTCAAGAAGATTATCAGATATAGTTACTTCTTCGATGAAAAGATCTGGAAGATCTGTAAAGGAGGCTACAGTGAAATTTTTAGTATCTCCAAACATATCATTGATAGAATAAAATACTGTCAAAGGAATTGCTTCATCAAAAGCTGGAGCTTTAATATCAAATTTGAAGCTCGGAAAACTATCTACTGAGCTACCTGGTGAAACTGAACCTGTAAAATTAAAATTAGCTTCTAAAATCCATTTACCATTCTCTTCGTAAACAGAACTCATACTGTTTTCTGAATTGATTCCGCTACCCTCACCAGAATTAAGCAAGAAAGTATCGGGTTTTGGCCAATTACTAGAATAAGTAGCCGTAATCTTAACGTTATCAGGCAAATCACTGCCTTGTATAAAATTATTAATTGTTCCTCCATCCTTACCTCTATTAGTGTATTCTGTTTTAGTGTATGTCATAGTGGCCTCAAATGTTTCACTGGTTTCAGATTGTATTCCTGTGTTACCTGATAAATCCGCACTTTTCAGATTCATTGAACGCGAAACTGCACCAACTAAATCAACTGTACCCCAGCCATAACAATTATTCGGTGAAAATAATTCTCCGCAATCTACGTCTAAAGGAACTTTGTGATCACTAGTCTCCCTGAGAATCTGCTTGATATAGTCTGTATTTGAAGTAGGACTAACGTTTGGGTTAGCTTGAATCATGAGTGCGGCTACTCCTGCAACATGAGGTGTTGCCATTGAAGTGCCAGAATAGGAAACATAACCATCTCCTGAATTGGCCCGGGCCGACATTATTGCACCACCTGGCGCCATGACATCTGGTTTCAAGCGTCCATCTCCTGTAGGTCCTCTACTGGAATAAATCTCTCTGGAATGATCATCATTTACAGAGCCTACTGTTATGGCCTTGACACTGTCTCCAGGGTAAGAAACTGATCCTGGATGTGCTGCTAAACCCAAATTTCCATTACCTATCGCAACAACTGTAACAATTCCGGCTTCAACTGCAACGTCTAAAGCTTGAGAAATTGAAGANGCTCCATTATTTGTNGCCCCTGGAATTACTACTGGACCACCCAAAGATAATGACATTACATCAATTGAAAATCTATCTTTATTCTGTATTGTCCAATCGACCGCGCGNAGTAAATCTCCTTCATCTCCTGAACCCCCGTCTAAGGCAATTACTCCTACGAGTTTAGCTTGGGGAGCTACGCCAGCGTATTCACCACTCGAACCGCCGGTCCCAGCTGCAATACCCGCGCAGTGAGTACCGTGACTACCNGAATCATGAGGCTGTTCGTTTGGGTATTCTTGATCTGTGTTTGCGTTGTAGAATCCTAGCATACCATTTGAATCAACAGCTATTTTTGGGTCATATGTTGATGAAATATCATCTAAATCATCTAGAGATTCATGCTCAAAATCTACCCCCGTGTCAAGAATGGCAATTGTGGTGTCCTCTCCTCTAAAGCCAAAATCTTCCCAAATTTCACTAGTACCTATTGAATCTACACTGTTATCCAATGTTGGGTAAAAGAGAACATTTGGCTCTAACCATTCCAAACCAGGCAAATATACAACATCTGGAACCTGTTGTAAATCAATTACAAATCCAAACGTGTTGAACCTACTGAAACTATCTGTGATTACTCCTCCTAAATCTTTGATATAATTATGATGATGTTCATCTAAATCCGTAACTCTGGCAAATAAATCGATTTTACCTNTTGGAGACTCAACTAGACCTAATTCTTCTGACAAAGACACATCTTGGTATACTATTTCTAACCTATCGTCAACTAGATGCAGATGCGTGGACGGAAGAGGTTCGATAACTTCTGAAGTTTGAGCGTAAGGACTAAAAATCATCAAAATAAAAAACGCTGATACCGTAAAAGCTAGTAATCTGGCCACACTAGTTCATACGGGATGTATTAAAAAAATATTATCTATTATTTAAGAATATTTTTTTCCGAGGTAATCACATAATGTCTTAAGTAAGTTAATATCATACTCAGTAAAAGCATCTAGCTTATCAGAGTCAACGTCTAAAACAGCAAATACGTCACCATTCGGACTTATAACTGGTACAACAATTTCACTTAATGTTGTTGCGCTACAAGCAATGTGATCTTTTCTAGTCCTTACATCCGGAACAAGTTGGGTTTCTCCGGTCAAAGCCGCGCTTCCACACACACCATTGGTAAATGGGATTGTGATACAACCATGTGTTCCTTGATATGGGCCTATTTTCAATAAGCCAGGAGAAACAACTCTGTAAAATCCGGTCCAGTTAAAGTGGGAAAAATTGTTATGTAGTTCAGAAACTACAGTAGCCATCGCTGAAATCCAATCATCTTCATCTTCAAGTAGTGAATAAATTACCTGTTCAACATTTTCATATTTTTCAATGTCAGATTTTTTTAACTTCATTGGTTTGCCCATATGCATGGCGCCCAGGCTGGGATTCGAACCCAGGTTTGAAGCTCCGCAAGCTTCCGTGATTCCAAGCTACACTATCCGGGCGCAGATTCCTAAAAACAGCCGTTCTTAAAGACCTTATATCAACATATATCTTATATCCATACCTCTTTTGAAAATATATGACACAAGTTACTATTTTGATGGGATCTGCAAGCGATAAACCTATAGCCCAAAAAGCCGAAAAAATATTAGACAAGATGAATATAACTTTTGAAACATATGTAGCTTCTGCACATAGAACTCCAGCAAGAGTTGTTGAAGTAATTGAAAATTCTAGTGCCGATGTTTTTATCGCATTAGCAGGACTATCTGCCGCACTTCCTGGAGTCGTTGCTGCACATACACTAAAACCTGTAATTGGTGTGCCATGCGCATCATCTAGCTCTCCTGCGAACTTAGATTCTCTGCTGTCGGTTGTTCAAATGCCACCAGGCGTTCCAGTTGCTGGTGTTGGAATAGGTAGAGGAGAAAATGCAGCTCTACTTGCAGCAAGAATTCTTGGAATTTCAAATAAAAAAGTAGATGAAATGCTAGAAAGCTATCGTAAGGAATTAGAGCAAAAGACGATAGATTCAAATTAAATCTGAAATCTATAAATTTCACCACATGAAAGACAAGTAACTGTACGCCAACCTTTATTGGAAATTCTGAATCTTACATTTGATGCGGTAAAAACCGAATCGCACTTGCGGCAAAATTTAGATTTNTCTTTGCTAGATAGACGTTGATTGTATCTTTTACTAATCAATTTAACTAATTTTACACATTTATCAGGACTGATAATAGTACTACGTCTATTGTAATGAAGAAAACTAAACAACTTTTCAATTCGTTCTCTAGCAAGTTTTTCTTGAAATTTTGTTCGCCTTCCTCTACCTCTTGGCATAAATCACCCATTAGGTCCTTTTTTTAACACCCTCCTTTAACTAAATATTAAAATGTTTAATGATTATTTGAGCTGGGATACGCCATGGGAATTGTATTTTCATGCACTTATTTTTATTCCTATCATTCAAAGGCTTATTTTCCTGGGAGAACCTGCATTAAAAGCTGTACAAATTCATGGACATCATCTAAAATGGATATTTGAAAGACTAAGAGAAATACCCAAGGGATACTCAATAGCTGCTAAATTTACAGTTGGATTGCTAGTTCCAGCTACAATTGCTTTAATGAGATTTGTGATTTTCGAACCAGAGGATGGAGTTGTTGAATTTTTTGATTTAACCTTGACACCACCTGATTGGAATCAGACGCCGTCATGGCAAATTGGATTAATGATAACATTTTTCATCGGACATACGTACTTGGACTGGAGAAGGGTATGGGATACTAGAAATTTGGCTGTAAAACTAATTAGTGTAGACGTTCAAAAGTATAGGCCAATGGTTGACAGGATGTTACAAATGGGCGATTGGTTGAAGAACTCAAGGGATAAAGGAAATGAAGCTCTTCCACATGAAAGAGTAGCAAAGTTTGTTGGTTTTTTTGCAGGAAAAGTTGTTGATACTACGAATACTGTGGTTGACAAAGTAATGGAAATGCCTAACAATTACGCTGGAAGATGGATGGCTGTAAATGTTGCTTTTGGTATGGCATTCCATCTTATGCCTATTGTTTTTATGTTTTTCTTGACAATGACCTATGAATGGAATTTATAATTCACTAATAATTTTGTTAACTTGTTTCTTTAAATTTTCAAGTGTTCCACTATTATCTATATTAAAATCTGCCAATTTCATTGTCTTAGACAACTGTTGTTTGTTTGGATCATCATTGTTGTCTTCCTTTTGTTCTTGTTCAAGAAATTTCTCCCAAGTATCGCTGTCTCCAATGCGGCCCCTCAAACTAAGTCTTTNGTATCTTAATTTAGCATCGGCATCTACTGAAATAAGGAAAAATTTACCAACCCTACTACTTTCTCTTAGAGATTCTACTTCAAACGGATTTCTTATTGAATCTACAATGTGATTGCAATCTAAAGTTAATTTCGATGTTAATTTATCTGCTAAAACACCTGGACCTCCAGTATTTCTGAGTTTATTACCAATTTCAATTAAATTTTCACGTGTCTCCTTTTTTCCTAAAAGATTAAGCTCGTCACGCAAAGAGTCTGATAATGAATGATATACAAAACCGTGCTCTTTCAAAACTTCAGCGACAGTCCCTTTACCTGAAGCATTTTTTCCTGTTAGACCTAAAACGATTGTTGACAAAAANTTTCTCAGAAATCTGAGCCCTCTCTATACTCGCCAAATACTCCTCTTAGAACGTCACACATCTCACCTAGNGTNGCCTTAGCTTTTGCAGCTTCTATGAAATGAGGCATAAGATTCTCCTCACCCTCGGCAGCTTTCTCAATAGCTGTGAGACTAGCTTCGTGACGTGCTTTATTCCTACTNGACCTAAGANTCTTAAGTCTTCTACACTGCCTCTCGAAACCTTCGGGATCCATCTCCAAAATAGGAATTTCTACAGGCTCATTAGAAGTAAATTCATTAACACCGACTACTGTTCTCTCATTGTTGTCAATTTCTTGTTGATATTTGTATGCTGCCGCTGCAATTTCTTTTTGAAAGAAACCTTTCTCTATTGCTGAAACTACTCCCCCAAGNGATTCTATCCTGTCAAAGTAATCTCTCGACTGTCTCTCCATGTCATCTGTTAACCATTCCAAATAATAGCTTCCGCCTAACGGATCTGCTACATTTGCAACACCTGATTCATGNGCAATTATTTGTTGAGTTCTTAGTGCAATTTGAACTGCTTTTTCTGAAGGCAAGGCCAAGGCTTCGTCCATTGAATCTGTATGCAAGGATTGTGTCCCTCCCAACACACCAGCCATTGCCTGTATGGCGACTCTAACTATGTTAATTTCTGGCTGCTGGGCAGTTAAACTACAGCCTGCTGTTTGTGTATGAAACCGAAGAGTCATACTACGTGGATCTTTGGCTCCGTATTTGTATTTCATATCTCTGGCCCAAATTCGTCTTGCAGCTCGGTATTTGGCTATCTCCTCAAAGAAATCATTGTGTGCATTGAAGAAAAAGCTAAATCTTGGAGCAAAATCGTCAATATTTAATCCTCTCTCAATAGCCCAATCTGCGTAAGCATAACCATCTGCCAGAGTGAAAGCAAGTTCTTGAACTGCTGTAGAACCAGCCTCACGAATGTGATAACCTGAAATAGAAATTGTATTCCATTTAGGCATATTTTTAGTGCCGTACTCAACTGTGTCCGTCACTAAGCGCATTGAAGGATTAGGTGGAAAAATATACTCTTTCTGGGCAATATATTCCTTTAAAATATCATTTTGAATTGTTCCTCCAAGATTTGATTTAGGTATTCCTCTATTTTCAGCATTTGCAATGTACATAGCCCAGGTCATTGCTGCTGGTGAATTAATTGTCATAGAAGTTGTAACTTTGTCCAATGGAATATCTTTGAATAAAATTGACATGTCTTCTATACTGCTAACTCCCACGCCGCACTCTCCGAACTCTCCAGCNGCCATAGGTGAATCACTNTCGTAGCCGTAGAGAGTTGGTAAATCAAAAGCTGTGCTAAGTCCTGCGTTACCTTGGCTTAGCAGATACTTGAATCTTTCATTAGTTTCCTCAGCTGAACCGAAACCTGCAAACATTCGCATTGTCCACAAACGACCGCGATACATTGTCGAGTGAATTCCCCTTGTATACGGAAACTCCCCGGGGAAGGATATATCTTTATTGAAATCTGTCTTTAAATTGTCAAGAGGTGTGTATAGCCTATCAACTTCCTGACTTGAAGTTGTCATAAATTTCTTATTTCTTTCAGGATGTTTAGCAAGTGCAGGCTCGAGAACTTCCTTTACCCATTTATCATGAGCTTTCTTATAATCTGAATTATCCTGTTTTAGATTTTTAGAAGACNTCNCATCCTTTGACATTATTTGGGATTATATCCAGTAAATAAGGTTTTACTGCGACAGTGAACTATATATCCTGAGTGTAGATGAAAAATTGTCAGGAGGTGGAGGGCGACCGACGGTCTTAGGCTGAGGAAAGTCCCCTCTCCATGAGCAAGGCAGCCGNAAGGAATCCGAGAGGATTGGCAATGCAACAGAAACGACACAGCCTCACAATGGGAATGATCGTCTAGGACGTGACGTCTGTGAAGGATTTGGTGAAACGAGCACCCCTGCCGGAGCAATTCCAAGTATCCGCGTAGACCTGCTCGGGAGCGGTAGGTAGGAAGCAAAGCTAAATGTCGCCAACCATTTTGGTTAACAGAAAGGGGCTTACTCCCACCACCTGACGCGAATCTTACATTAGTTTTAAATAACGAATTCGTAAGCCGCGAAATATCATGGCTGCAGATTATACTGACGAACCAAAGTGCACGCAAAAAGGTACAGGATGGATATCCTTTGAACCTAAGCCAAAAGTTAGAAAATTAGTTAAAATAAAACGAAAAGTTAGGAAAGTCAGTAGTAATTTTTAAAAAAGAATAAACTGGAAATAATTCCTGCAAAGTCAAACACTAGATCTTGAACAGAGCTATTTCGACCGTTTACCATGCTCTGGTGAAGTTCATCAATACAAGCTATCGAAAAGCCCAAAATTAGAGTNATGAACATGAGATTACTCTTAGGTTTTATTTGTCTTTCAACCAAAGACTGCTGAATAAGAAAACCTAATAAAAAAAACTCCAGAAAATGAAACAATTTATCAAGGTCTGAAAAGTTGCTACCTGATTCAGGAAGAGAAGAAGCTGGTGTATGGCTAATGTATGAAATCAGCAGAACGTAAATTATTGTAATATGTAAATATTGAATATTATACACTACAACTTACCTTGTCTCATAAGATTTAGGTCATCGAGATCATAGGAGTCAAAATTATTTGGAGGTTCGCCATCTAATTGATTGTAAAAGTCTTGACTTTCAATTGCCCAGTACATAACTGATTCTTCATTATTTGAATGATGAGGGTGATCTGGGTCTTCATGATCATGAGGTGAAGTGTATCCCATGTTAACTAANCCCAAGAGATGTCCATATTCATGAACAAGAACTGCTTTCTCTATATCCTGTGCAGATATGAACAAGAAAGCCGCATCCTCAATTTTTTCTTGAAACATTGCGAAAGAAGAACCCTTGTATGCAATTCCTAATGCATTATCGTTATCCTCAAATTCACCATTTAGATATAAAATATGAATCACAAATTCATCACCACCTTTAAATTTATTACGCTGTGAATTTTCAATTTCGAGTATTTCTTCAAGAGAGTAACTAGTNTCTGTACTTCCAAAACTATTCTGACTAATTGTTACTGTATTTTTGTCNGTAACCTCATTTATTCTTTGCCTAAGNAAATCAAGAGCATCTGAACTAGGTTCATAACCTGANACATAATTTATCTCAATATGTAACTTCGAATATTTNCCACTTTGAAGAATTTCATATCTGCATTCTCCTACTTTGTTCTCACAAGAAATCAATTCGTCTTTAATACTGTCTAAGCAACCTGCAGAAGCGAGAAATATTGACATTAAANACAACATTACGTTTCGCATATAACGCTATCAAACCTAGTAATTAAAAAGTTATTAACTTAGTAAAGAGGTCCAAGAACCAATCTCGGATCTGGAAATTTGCGAAGGGCTGATTCTCTGTCCTCCATAGANACTACTCCTGGTAAATCGTGTGTTTCAGGTTCTACAACTGATAACTGGAAATGAAGATGAGGCTCCCACCCTCCGTTCTCACTTTCATCTCCAAAAAAACCTATAACCTCTCCTTTCTTAATATACTGTCCTTTTGTTTTATTAATTATTGACTGTGAATCTAAGTGCCCATAGAGTGACCATATTTTTGCACTTGAAACAATGTGTTCGGTAATAACTACATTACCGTAATCTCCAGCTGCTGGATTATAGCCAAAATCAAAAATTTTACCTTCCATAAAAGCCATACAAGGAGTTCCTACCGGCCCTCCTATATCTATTCCCACATGAATATTACGAACGCTCTTAAACAAATCTGTATTGTAAACATTAGGCCTAAATTCATCATATTTTCCGATTGAAAAACCACTATCACCCGATATCCAAGGCCCTTTCGTTAAATCCAGAATTTTGTAATCCTCCGGAAGATTAACTACAGGATGAAAAGATTCAGAGTCCCAATCAATCATTCAAATGAATTTCCTCAGTCAAATATATCTTTTTTTCATGATTAGTTATGACCACTAAACGTCCATCTTCAGAAACTGTAACGACAGTACCGTTTCCTTCGCTCCATGAAACCTGTTTACCGATTAAACAATCATAAAATAAAAATTTATCAATTATATCTTTGTCGTTGAAATTCAGATAATTTTTAATTTTTTCAAGAAGTTCTTCTACAAATGATAACTTGTTGATCTCTTTACCTAATCCTACTAAATTAGTTGATGTACGAATACTGGGTTCATTACTAATATTTATTCCTAAACCAGCTACTGTGATTTTACCTTCAGAATGACAAATTACTCCACCCAATTTCATGTCATTNAGTAATATGTCATTTGGCCACTTGAGTNTAACATTTAATTTGANTTTAACTAGTANATCTGCGACNGAAATGCCAATAATGATTGGTAAAAGATTTCTGTTAGGTAAATTTACAGAGAAATATAAGCCTCCCAAATCTGACTCCCAGAATCTACCCAATCTGCCGTAGCCCTCAGACTGCTTTAAAGAAATCATCGAATCATAATTATCTAATCCAAATTCAGTTAACCAAGTATTAGTTGATTTTATGTTATCAACTATATTTATCAAAGAAAGGCACCTAAATCCATTTGTTTAATCTGCTCGTTCTCTAATGTTTCTTCAATTGCACTAAAAGCTAATTCTAACCTTTGCTTGATAAATTTTCTTGAACCGTAAGTCTCAGCTATTTCGCCTGCAATTTGCCTGTATTTCGCTACTGATGCAGGAGAAATATTTAACTGCAGTAAACCTCCACAGGAGCAAGTTTCTTTCAAAGGAGGTCTGCGGTACTTCATATTACATTTCTTACACCTAACACCTTGAGTAGAGAATGAACGCAGATTCCCAATAATATCGCGAATGAAATGCTTCTCAATAGTCTGCTCAGCAACATAACTTGCATCAGAAGCCCTTGTTTTCTTAGCCAATTCAAGAGAAGCTATGGCTTTACTTTTCATGGAATCTAAGGTAACATATCTCGACTCATTGGGTCCAAGATTAATGTCTGATGATGAGTGTGTGAATGAGTATCCTTCATATTGCTCAGGAGTCTCTAGTCTTTTGGAAACTATATCAAGATATTCAAGAACTTCTGTAGGATTTGATAGCTTCTCAGAGTGTTCATAAAATTCCAGCGGATAAGATGAGTTTAACTCGACATTGTGGGCTTCACTGTCTATTTCAATTGGATCTATTCTAGTGGATAAAACTCTTGGTATATCCATAGTACCTCCTCTTGTAGTAGGTACAAAACTGTCTGAAAAATTGAGTAGGCCGTCTAAAAGTAACATTATTGAATCCTCATCACCATCACAGTTTCTTCGTTTAGATGCATGAAAAAACGGATGACCATACTGTGCTTTGGCTGATGTAAATCCTATAAGTCTAGTTAGGACTCCTGCGGAGGTGTGAGGACTCAAACATATCAATAGATTACCAATTAAATCATGCATGTCTGAATTCGCTGTGACATTGTAAAAAGGCTCTGAATCGTAAAGTTTTACTAATTCATCATTAACAAAATTTGCTACCTTAACTAGCCAAGGGCCTGCATTTCTAGAAACAATTAAGTCCTGAACCTTTAATTCCAAAAGCTGATTTTCAGATTCTAATTTACGACCATCAACATCAAGAATATATCCTAACTCTAAAGCTTTCTCAACTGATAAACCAATTTCTCTTGGATAAAAATGCGTAATTGGCAAATCAATCATGTCGTACCTAAGAGTGCCATCCTTGTAAACTCTCAAATCATATTTTGAGCGAAGTATGCCTTTTTCTAAAGATTCAGGTATTTTTGGACCGGACTTAAGTTCCTTGATTCCTTTTATTTTAGGCAATATACCTGTCTTTGTGTTATTCATTGCCTTTGTAACTATTTCTGATACATCAACTATTCTTTTCTTAGCGTCTTCTTTAACCATAGTCAATGATTCACAACACCTCAGGGAGATAGTTTCTTCATTGCAATTCTTACAATATCTCAATTGAGTCACCATCTCAATAGATCCTAGTTTTCCTTGATTAAATCCTCTTCTAGATGGTCTCTCTTTTAATGCAGTATTGACTAATCTTTGATTGCCACCAGAATCTCCTAGAGGAAACAATACATGAGGTGGTGGCTTAAGTCTCCTTTCGTTTGCTTTTTCGGGACGTCCCATACTAGCACCAATCCTTGTTGGTGCTTTACATTTAATCAAAACTCCTGATAGCTGTGATATAAGCTCTAGTGAGTCTTCATACTTGCTATCTACTTTATTAGTTACTAGTGAATTTTCATTAACATCAATACCTAACAAGCTAATCAGTGGCNGAGAANCTAAATCTAAAACTATAACATTGTCTTTAATTTCAAAATATAAACCCAATTTAACAAAGATTTCTTTATATATTTTTGAAAATCTNTTTTTAATTACTTCAGNACTATTTCTTATCAACTGATCTCTTAAATCTAAAATTTCTTGACAATCTAAATCACCCCAGTTAAATGTATACTTTGGATGCATAGGAATATCATTATCTTTACAAAAATTGTAGAGTGAATCATAAGAAAAATCTCCACTATATCTCTCAATTCCCTTAGACTCTACAATTAAGTCCCACCATTCATTACACCAACCTGATGGTTGTAANGGATGATTATTTTCTAAAAATTCACCAACGGGNATCAGTAACTCACCCAAATCAACTATTTCTTTGACTTGATCAACGACATCTAGGGCNTAATCGTAATCATCGAGTCTAACAAATTTTCCATTTTGCAATATGACTGAAGGGCCTTCAATTGTGTCACAAGGAGTAGATGCTGTAGCTTTNCCAGGTAATTGTAACTTTAATTGTGTTCCAATAGCTGCAAATGAATCAAGAATTAACATTGTTGAAGGATGCAATGACATGGATGCTAAACCAGCTGTTCTAGAGCGACCATAGCGTAGCCTAAAACTTCCTGGTTTATCTGGGAAGGCAAAAATTGGCCTACCTGCTAATACATCCTTCAAATATTTGTGCTCTTTNACATCNCCNGATGCNGATTTNCGTTTCTTTTCAGTATATGTTCTTAGAAAATCCCAGCCACTTATACCTAATTTATCTACATGTTTCAATACTTTGGCAGCTTTGAGGCAGAGACCTTCAGCAAGCACAAGGCATGCGCCCCCTCTCAAGGAATTTGTTTCAACTCTCGGTAAATCTCTGTTTCCTGCAACTTCAAGCTTGTCAGTTCTTTCGCCTGTAATACANATNGGACATGAGGTTACTATTGTATGTATCTCATCTGGACTTGGTACGTATTGTAAGTTAACTGCNCTTTTGTAAAGAGGTATCTCTTCCTTATATCTTTCAATTTCTGCAGGTGTAGGAATGTAAGGATCTAGATCAAGCTCCCTTCTAACTACGTCTGCAATTAGTACCGATAGAGCTTGAGCTGTACCACCTGCCGCACGAATAGGACCTGCATAGTATATAGAAGCACATTTTGTGTTATTACTGTTCTCTAAAGTACTAACTTTTACCACACCTTCTGTTGGAGCAACTAAGACTCCTTCCGTTAAAATTGATAAAGATGTTCTGACAGCTTGTTCTAGTGCTTTTTCTAAACCTAACTCTGATTTCAGTTTTCCTGCTAGTTCCTTTGCAATAATTAGTGCTGTAGATTCTCTATCATTTTCTTCAGCTACTTCTCGAATCCTTGGAGCAATTCCTTCGGGACCAACTTGAGCCTCAACTCTCTCAGCTAAATCTTTAGCTCTTGGTATTTCAGGAGAATCTGAGGGGTCAAAACCTGCCTTTCTAACTTTCTCAACCAATGTATAACATTTATCAGCCTTTTTTTCCAAGTTTTCAAAATAAGCCTCCATCTCATCAGACGCTATCAATACCACATTAACCCATAGAACTGCAGTTATTACCTTATTTGCTAAAAATATTAAGCACCATAACTATCAATGTATATTGTGCGATATGCTGAAGAACTTGCTCTAATTCCTGCAAACATAACTGCAAAAGATAATAAAACAAATATCCCTCCAGCAAGAAGTCCGATTGAATGATTATATAACATAACTGAGGCTGGCAGAATCAATAAAATTGCAGAGAAGAAAGCTGAAGTTCCCATCAGCATAAATTGAACTAAAATGTCAGGATTACCTCGATCACTTTCATCAAAATTTGCAAATGCACTACCTGCCCATATTCCCAATCCTGTATTGACGAAAAGAAGAATTAATACACATTCTCCAAAAAATAAAGTTACTTCAAATGGAAATTCTGCTAAGATACAAATTGGAAGCCAAATAGATAAAAGTCCTGGGAATGCCATAAATAAAAGCGCAAATGCCTTACCCTTCATAATCAGGAGAGATTCAACAGGATTAGACTTCATAATCCATAATCTTTTACCTTCAACACCCAATATTGTAGAACCAAGCATTGTACACTGTAGTAAAGCTCCCAAGTACAAGCTGATTGCAAGCATTCCTGGATAGTATAATTTTGGAGGAAGGTCTCCAACTGGTTCGTTAGGAATACCAACTTTAAACCACCAGAATACCATCAATATTGATATTGAAAATGTAGAAAAAGCAGAGCTCAAAACATCCCTTTCCCTAATAGATGATGTGACTTCCTTAGAACAAATAGCTGAAGCCCTTCGCCCAAGAATTGAATTTAGCCATTGAAACTGTAGTATTCTAATTGGATTCTTATGTGACGATGAATTAATTTTGTAAGACTCTAGAGCTTCTACAAAAATATTATCCATGAAATAGAAGAAAATGAGCAGTAGTATAGCGCAAATTAGGACAATAATAATAGCAAGTGTAGAATCCTGATGAGCTGCATTGGATATTAAAAGAAGTGCAAATAGAATAGGAAACAATACTACTAGAAAACTCAATTTCCTAGAGAAAGGATGTAAAGAACCAATTAACGAAAACATAAATCCACTCAAAGCTGACAAAAAAGAAAACAAATATACTAAGATCAGAAAATCAATTTCTACATAAATATTGGTTTTGGTAACAATATTTCCCGTGAAAAAAATTAAAAGTATTCCTGAAGTAAGAATCAAATTAGGAATTAAAACTGAAAAAAATTGACCCAACATAATTGATCTAGGTAATACTGGTTGAACTAAATACATGTCCATAATTTTAGATTTAACAATCTTTCTATATGTAATGCCTGCAGATCTAAGCGTAAAAAGAGAAAAGTACACTAATAGAATGGTACCATATCCTTCATTAGAACCCTCTGGAAAAAGCTGAGGATTTTGAATCACAAAATTCATTAATCTAATACAAGCAAAAGAAAAAATAATTCCTAAAATCGAGATAATGAATGTCGAAGCAAAACGCTTCTTTAAAGATTGAAAAGAGCTTCTGAATGAAGTTCGAAATTCGGCTTCAAATATTGCATAAGAAGCATTCATCTACCAAATGACTCCATAGCTCTGTCTTTTTTGGTAGCTTTCTTAAAAATTTTGTAACAGTCCTGGCACAATCCTACTTTTTTGCTAGTTCCTTCCACATTCAAAGAGGAGACTGCATCTACTTTTTTACGAGAAACTGAACGCTTTATTGGAGTATTACATGAAACCGAATTACAAATATTATTTGTTGGAGCTGAAAAATCAACGTCTCGACGTTTCATAGTACACTACAGATAACTACTTACTTAAAATATTAATATCACTTTTCTAGATTAGAACCCTTTGAATGTGAATTCATATGCCCACAATATGAACAGTAATTAGGATCATCTCCAACAAGATCTTGTTTGCAACTTAGACACTTAATGCTGTCTTTGGCCATCACTTTATTTCTACTTTTCTGAAAATTGATTAAATATCCAACTAGTAAAATTAAAATGATAATTGATTGGCTATAACATACAATCTGTTCGAACTCCACAACTATGTAAGGAAATTGCTCTATAACTATATTGGGCTTATTGAAGTGTGATATCTGGCATAAGAGGTCTTGTAGCAAAGCCTTTCAATGCAAAATTACTTCCTTCGCCTACTCTGCAAACAAACAAGTCCCTATGATGCCTTATCAAGCCGAATTCGTCTAANGAAGAAACACCACCACAAATTTCCATTGCCATTGTCAAATGATCTGATGCCTTTCTTGAGCATTCAATTTTCACTTTTGCCGCTGACTCTCTATCTAAAGTGTTATCATCATATCTGTTTGTTAAATCAATCAACCAAGTCAATCCTTGCTCTAATGTAATATCCATGTCAATGATAACATCCTGAACCCTTTGAAAGCTACCTATCGGTACACCAAATTGCTCTCTTTCTTGAGCATAATTTCTACATTTATCAAGCCCAAAGGCCAATGAGGCCAATGACATCCCTGCGATAAACAATCTACCGCCGTTTAACGTCTGCGCCATGACTTTGAAGCCTTCATTTTCTTTACCTAAAATGGCCTCATTAGAAACAATAACATCATCAAAAGTAATTGAACCGGTAGATGATTGACTCCATAGATCTTTACCAGCCATTTCCTGATATGATACATTTGGATCATCCATGGGAACTATGAAACAAGTAGTTCGGTAACCTGGCTTTGAATCAGGACTCGTCATCGCGTGAACTACAACATGACTGGACCATTTTGCGTTTGTAGACCAACATTTTTCTCCTTTAATGACCCATTTATCACCCTTCTTTTTGGCTGTAACTTCCGGATTAGTAGCATCTGAACCGCGACCTGGCTCAGATAGACCAAAGACGAACATTCTCTTTCCAGCTGCCAAATCAGGAAGATGAGCTTCTTTCTGAGAGTCTGTACCAAATAATTGCAGAGGCTTAGCTCCCAAAGACATAGCTGCTCCTGGGGTGATGGCTAAGGACTGTGAGTGATAACCCAGTGCTAAACCCATTAAAATTAAATCTAATTGATTGCCTCCTTGACCACCATATTTTTCAGATACTGTGACTCCGAACAAACCCATTTGGCCCATTTCCTCAATAATATTTTCCGGAATTAACTCATGGTTACGTTCCCAGTTTAGATAATTAGGCTCAATTCTTTCTTCTGCGAATTCACAAACTGCTTTGTAAAAAATCATCGAATCCGAAGACACCAATCTTTCCAAATAATGATCTATACGACGTTCCATTAAACTCCAACTAGATATACATTAAAGTGGTTATCGTGACCTTCCAATGGCTCCACGTGGTGGCTCTGGTTCATATTCAGCTTGTAATTCTGGTGGCCATTCCCTAGGCTTATCATCTACTCCTTGAAGAATAATATAGCCTATAATCATAACAATAAAAAGGAAACCAATTGCTGCAGGCCTACCAAAATTCAATTCATCCACAATTATTGCCCAAGATAGAGGGCCAATTATGGTTGCAAAACGCCCTACCATACTATACAATCCGTAGAATTGACCAATATATCTGGGAGGCGTCAATACCAGCATATACGGTCTATCGGCACACCAAGTTCCACCAAGAGCTACTCCAGCTAAAAATGGTGCCAACCATATCATCCATGTAGGTAAACCTAACCAAACTGTAGATATTAGGAGAGTGAATGATGCAAACCAGAACCACAATACTGCATTAAGTGTTGATTTAGGACCTATAATATCAACTAAGTATCCCCAAAGAAAGCCACTTACTATTGAAGAGAAAACACCGATTAACGTGTAAACCGCAATTTCTGAATCTTCCATTCCAAATTCTTCTCTCACATAAATTGCTGCAAAAGTTATCGATGTATTTGCTGCATCTGTGTAGAAAACTCTACCAACCAAAAACCTAGACAATCCTGGAAAATTACCGAGCATTGAGAGCGTCCCTTTAAGTTGAGAAAATGTTCCTGAGGTTGCATCGATTATTGAACCATCCCTAAAAAGAGGAGTTGTCTTAGTATTCATTGAGGAAAATATGCACCAAATTGCGAAGAACAAAGTAGCATATCTAACCAAAGAGTCCTCACTTAACCAAGCATTTATTCCTAGAAGAATGGCCATTAATATCATCAAGCTAGGCCAAAAATTGTCTCCTGGAGTCTCCTTTACAAATATAAAACACGGAATTGCAAAAATCAAAAACAAAGCTGCCGTTAACTGAAAAACGGCAGGATACGGAAAGCCCAAAGTGTCAGTAATATATAATGCTGATAAAATTCCTACTAATGCACCAACATATCCTACTCCTATTCCAATTCCACCAATTCGACCCTTATTCCCCGGTGTAGATATTGTAGCTAATGTTGAGTCGTAAAAAATCAGACCTGCTTGATAAAAATAATTTGCAATAATAAAAAAAATCAGAGAGACTGTTAAGACTGTACTCTTACTCCAGCCTTCTCTTTCATAACCCAGTAATGCGGTGAAAGCAACACAAAGCAAAGTGGTGACGAAAAGAAATGGCATTCTGCGTCTTGCTTGATCTGAAAGTGCTCCTATTAAAGGAGCCGTAAGAAATACTAAACCCATTGAAGCTGCATTTGCATAACCATAATCTGAGTCTGTTCCTCCAACTTCATCACTGACAACCCAAAGACCAAAATAAAAGGAAACTATTAGAACTGAAAATATAGTATTTCCTAGATCGTAAAAAGCCCATGAAAAAATACTGAACATAGATGCCTTGGTAGTTATTGGCTCTCTAGGTTTTTTCCTTTCTTCATTAAAATCTTTTAATTTTTCTCTAATCTTCTTAGGTGCGTCTAATATCTTTCTTGAATTACTCATATCTAACCTTAATTGTGCATAGAATCATAGTCTTCTTCTGATGCTGCCGCTAATAATTTCCTTATTCTTTCATCTTCAGCTTTAGCGTCTTCTATCCCTGCATCAATATCGACTCTGTATAGTAATATAGCACCTAAAAGAAGAAGAAAAGCTATACTAAAGATTCCAGCACGACTGTCATACATAACTGCCATGAAAAAGTAAAGTGCCGGACCCAAAAAAGCTGCTACTTTGTTAAAAAATCCGAGGAAACTGTAAAATTCAGTACTTCTAGTTTCAGGTACAATTTGCCCAAATAAACTACGTGCGAGTCCTTGAGAGCCTCCCAAAAGGGTTCCCATAAAGCATCCAAGTACTATGAATTGAAAAAAGACTCCCATTCCTAGTGGTTTCCAAATATTATCCCTAGCCCAAATGGGTATGCTATCTAAGACGCCATCTCCTAAATTAGTTGGATGATCCTCGCCCACATTGGCATTACCTGATAAATTTCCACCTAATACACTTGCACTAAATCGAGTATCACTTATAGATGATAAAAATGAAGTAATGTTAGCATCAGATACTCCAGCTAATTTAACTTTATTAGGCTCATCTTCTGAATCTCCCCAAGACCATTCTAAAATATTGCTATCGTCCTCATTAACCTTTATAGGAAGAATATAGGACCATTCCTTAGCCCAAGCCTGCTCGTCAAATTCATCGTCTTCATAGTCCAACTTTTGAGCTAAATCATTTGCTGACCATGAAACGTATACTGAATAAGCTAAATCCTCCTCTTCCCACTCATAAAGAATATCGTAATCTTCATGCCTTTCTAATTCCAAAGGTGCAAAACAAAGCGCAAAAAAACATAACGCAACCCAGCCACTGATTGAAATCATCAGAGCATTCTTTGTTCCTCGACTCTCAGCTAATCTTGTAAAGAATATAGCTGATGGAGCTGCAACAAATTGAATAACTAGAAGAGCAATAATTAATCCTGTGAATCCAATTCCTAAAACTGTAGTTCCGTAAACGCCTCCCAATGCAGTAACTGTGTTTATACCATCAATAAACAAAAAGTAAGCAAGCATGTAGAGAAATAACTGTGGAAAATCTTTGTAATCCTTGAGAGTTTGTTTTACTTCCCCAACTGCAAACCTTGCGGCATCTCTAAATTTTAGTTTTTCCATTTCATTTTCAACGGGAGGCTCGGGAACCCATGCAAATGTGATTAAAGCAAAGCCATACCACCAAATTCCTGAGGTTGCTAAGGAAAATTGAATTGCCCATTCTGCAAAATCTGTTGCTAGTAAAATAACAAGATGCAGAACAAGGAGAACGCCAGCCCCCAAATAACCGTAAGCAAACGCTCGATTAGAAATATCATCTAATTCATCGGGTTTACCTAAATGAGGAAGTAATGCATTGTAAAAGACACCAGCACCATTAAGACCTATATTTGCAAAAAGGTACATTACCATAATCCAAATCCAAGCTGCGTTTCCTAAAAAAGGAGCAATGGCAATCAAAAATGTTCCTCCTGCACCAACAATTGTTAAAATTTTAAGCCAACGCATCTTTACAAGTCTGCGATCGGCTATTACTCCTAGTGGAGGACTTATTATCGCGACCGAAAGTGTAGATATTGCAACCACAAGAGACAATACTGCATCAGCAGTCATTGATTGAGAAAAGACTGAAACTGTTAATCCATTAGCTTTGAAAAATAATGCCGTATACCATACAGGAATTATTGCCAAAGTGACACTACACTCAAATGCTGATTTTGCCCAATCATAGTAACCATAACCACTAATTGCTTTTTCCTTATCTTCAGACAAATTTTGAAGCTTTGAACCTACATTAAAAAGTCTTGTAATTGGGTCAGCCATATNTGCTGATAGACAGGCGGTTTAAATACGGATGACCTCAGTGTTTCAATAATAAAAACATTTCTTATTTATTCCATTCNANTGCTTTATCTAGAAAGTTTTGGAATATTTCCGCACCAAATTCAGTATTTTCAACTTCGGGATGGTATTGAACTCCAGCATAAGGAAGCGTTTCATGTTGCATTACTTGTACTTGACAAGCATCTGAAGACGCCATTATCCTAAAGCCTTCAGGCATTTTATGAACTTCATCATTATGTGATTCCCAAACATTAAATTCTTTTGGAAATCCTTTCAAAATCCAACCTTCTTCAATAAGTGATACTAAAGAGGAACCAAATTCAGGAATTGATGCAGGACCTGCCTCGCCTTGAAAATGTGTGGCCATATACTGATGACCTACACATATGCCTAATATTGGCCATTTTTCTAGATCTAAGTACTCGGAAGTTAAACCTAATGCCTCTGATTCACTCTCAATTCTTGGTGCCCCACCCGACAAAACTAATGCTCTAAACCTATCTAATTCTTCGATTGGAGTTACATTAGAGATAATTTCAGCCCTACATCCCAAATAATTAAGAACTCTATACTCACGATGCGTCCATTGCCCACCATTATCAACAACAGCTATAGGGAAGTTATCATATGACATCTTAATTTTCAGGAATTTCCTGCCTCAATATATCTAATCTCTTTTTTCTATCATTAGTAAATTTTTCAAGTGATTTCATAACCCATCTAGGGCTCAAGTGAGCTTCGTCTATAATTTGTTCTAAGCTACCTCCGGTCCTCCATCTATTATCCCAGTCAGGCGTCAAAGAATACTCTTCTACTACCCTATTAGAAATCCAATTTTTCATAACACTTAATCCTGTGTTGCTAATAATCATGGAGTCTGCCCATTCTTTTTTACTGATGATAGATGATTTATATTCTGAAGATTGCATGTCAAAAAGCTCCCAAGATACTGCTGAAACTATCTTAACGTTAAACTTAGAACTAATCTCATCCAATATAGATACTACTGAATTGGTGGAACTTGTTCCCCTAACGATAACAACGCCTTGACGAGGTCTATCATCATAATCTCGAATCAAGTAAGCGCCTTTGGAGGCTTCTAAATGACTAGACATTCCCAATTTCTTCCTATCAGGAACTTCGATCGCTGGGCGAGTCAAATGCAGAGCAACAATAGGAACGTTTGTTGAAAAGGCTGCAGCCAAAGCAGGTGCGACATCGTTATGCTCCCAAGGGTGAAGATTGATTATGTGACCTTTAGGAAAAAGTTGAGTTACTCCTGGTGCAAAAATACCAAAGTGAGTTCGACTATCTTCTGCCGTTTCAGGCCCTGAATGGCCTGCAATCCACAATAGTTTACCAACCTTAATCTGTGAATCTTGGGCTACCTGGCTGAATAATCTTATAGGGCCATATTTGAGATAACTAAATGACCCATAAGTACTGAATGAACCTATAAACCCATTAAATGATTTCAGCGTNTCTGAATTGAAATTTACTGTTGACAAGCCAGCCATCATACCTGAGTTAGCAAATTCAGTTATACCTTGGGGCATAAGAGGTGATGATGGATTATCTTCTTTGCTAAACATACCCATATCATCCATATCTCCCCAACCTTTTGAAAAACCGGAAATGTTTGTTGAGTCTGCCAAATCTGCAGACATTGCTACGAAAAGGGGCCTGTCNTAATTCATTCTAGAATAAGAATTTAACCATGAAGCTATTTTTGAAAAACCTACTCTATTAGGTACTTTATCTCCTGGTTCTGCAAATATTTCTGAAGGATAATTGGAAAAATTAAAAAGTTCTTTGTTATCTAAAGGATTATCTTGCTTAATTTTACAAGAGGCTAACTCCGCTGGAACAGAATCTCCCAATTCAACTAGACGATTAGCCAAATAGTCAACTAATTCTTGATTATTGCGTAAAACTGAAAAAACTGTTTTCAGATATGATGAGCCTTGCTCGACTTGACCCTCTCTTGAAGGTGCTGNTTCCTCGCCGAAATTTGGAAATTCAANTTTATATTTTGNTGCAAAGTCTTCCTTAGTTTTCCAAAAAAGTTCTGAGTTTCTTTTATGTGGTGCACCGTGCGATTTTTCGTCAAATTTATGATAGCCTCTTCCTTTACGTGATTTTGCATAAACCATTTTTGGTATCTTTGCATCTGATTTATTGACAATTAAATCGTAATATGCCTCTGTAAAAGAAGACCAATCTTCACAATCATCTGTACCTTCAACATGCCATCCGCTAGTTTCAAAAAGTTCTTGCGGTGTTGAATTAACAATACTACTGAAAGGACGGCTGTCTATACCAAAATCATTCCAATCAATGTAGTAAACTAAATTACCAAGCCCTAAACCCCAAGCTGAATTCAAAGTCTCAAGCGTGACACCTGTACTCAAACCTCCTTCGCCCTCAAAAGCAAACACTTTCACGTCTTCTGTTCCTGCCAACTTATGCGCTAAAGCAGCACCTGCTGCAGCTGGAGAACCGTGGCCACTTGGGCCAGTATTAAATTTGAAGAATAATGTCTTCCCTTCCATTTCNGCGTGGCCAGGAAGTCCTTTATTTTGCCTCAATGTCAATAAATCTTCCCAGATTAATTGAAATTCTTCCCCATTCTTAACCAAATATTTAGAATCCTGAGTCTGTTCAAATTTAATACGTAATGATTCATTTAATACGGCAAGAGTAGCATAAACCATTGGATTATCNTGTCCCGCAACCAAAACAAATCTATCAGCGAAACGCTTNGTAGGATCTCTAATATCCCATCTCATGGCTCCAGATAACAAAGTANTTAACATACCATGGACNTTTGAACGNGAACCACCGGGATGCCCNCTTTGNCTCANGTTTAGAGTAATATCAATGCATTGGTCGATTAAGTCTTTAGTAATCTCCCAAAACTTGAAGTCTTTTTCTAATTCCGAAGGGCGTTTCATATATTTGGGATTAAAGTATTCTTATTAAGTTTCTGCTCAANATTAATCTTCNACCTGTCTTGCAAGATAACCTCTTGAAAATAATATCTGAACAACTGCCCATAGCATAAAGAAAACTAACACCGATAAAGCCTGGCCATATATTGTATTGTATTCTATTGAATTTGAAAATGAATATGGTAATAAAGTTCTTAACAAATCGTGGAACAAGAACGCTAAAGAAGTTAAGATCATTGTGAAAGCCAAAGTAACTATTAAGGTTGTTAAAAACCAAACTAATACATCTTCATATTCTTTAGAATAAGACATTATCCTTGCTAACCTGCTATATCTTGCATGGCCGTAACTGAGTTCTAAAAATAACATAAAACTAAANACAAACCCCAATATAGGATAAATTTGTTCATTTGTATTCCCTGAAAGTCCGAGCGGCATAGACAAAATTAAAAAGGCTGATACTACTTGATTACCTATTTTATTTTGCCAAATTCCAACCATTCCTGTTGAAACAGGTAAACCGACTAATACCCAAAAAAATAGTTGTTGCAAAGGTTCGTAAGGTATTCCCTCTACACTAAAAACATACCCTATGAAAATAAATGTAAACAGTGAAACAAGACTAATTAGAACATAATTGTAAACTTTTTTACTGGAAGACAGTAAAATATTAGTAGTACCTAAAAAAAGGCCTATTATTATTCCTGCAATAACTGAAGTATTCAGCTCATTGATTACATTACTATCGTATAAACTCTTACTAAAACTATTTAGAACACTAAAAAATATAGAATCCTCTAATGGATTAATCAAATAGGCAAAGCTCAAACTTAACATTAGAGCTAAAGTAGCTACCGATTGCATCAAAGCCAAAGTGTTACTTGTTTGCATTACCTAATTACCTCCGCTAATGATGTAGATAGGACAGAATCCGGATTCCACCGCATAGCTCTTGCTCCCAAAGAACGTGCTTCTGTAATTTTATTATCAAGCGATGCTGAAGCTGTAAAATATACAGTAGGTGATATTATTCTAGAATCTCTATCATAGTCTAGAGTATCTGGAGCTATAACTGTTAACTTGAACCCGCGAGCAGTAATCTCACGGAGTGCGGTTGCACTAGTTTTATCATTTTCTAACGTAGATATTACCATGACTGGAGAGCGAGGAGTAAAATTTCTAAGATCTCCCAAGACTGTATGCAAACCAAGTGACCCACCTGCTTTAATCTCAGCGAGAGCTGTTAAAATCTTGTAAAGATGTCTCTCTCCTGTATCTGGAGAAATAACATTAACTGAATCTCCATAAGTTATCAAGCCTACTCTATTTCTAGTTCTTAAAAAGAAATTTACTAGTGAAGCTGCCGCTTTACAAGAATAGTTCAAAGGGTTTCTCAATATAGTCCCAGTACCTGTGATTTCACGTGCATCTAGAACGAGCATNATATCTGAAATATCTTCTCTTTCAAACTGATTAACCATTAGCTTTCTAGTTCTACCAAATACTCTCCAATTAATATTCTTGAAATCATCTCCTGGAAAGTATTCACGAATTCCATAAAATTCACCACTAGTTCCAATCCTCCTAATTGGCATAGCTCCCTGATACATTTTTGGAAAATCTGTCGAAAAATCTACACCTTCAATCTCTTCAATCTGTGGTAAAACAACTAAGCTTGATTTAGATTCAATTTCAGATTCATAATAAAATAAAAAAGAAGGATTGTAAATTCTTAACCTCGGATTTCCCAATCTGAATTGACCTCTAAGCCTACAGTCTAGTAAGTATTGATTAACTACTGTTTCATTTTGCCTTAAACGAATAACACTATGATTTAACCCTGATCTAACTTCAACTTCAGAAGGTAAATTATCGTAAATTTCTAAAAAACCTACCGAACGCCCTTTATTCTGAACTACAAGATCAATACTAACACTACTATTTTCGAAAACTTGATCATCATTAAAACTTCTAGTGATTTTAACATCAATCGGCCGTGTATTAACTAAACTGTGAACTGCAACGAATGCTAACATTGTAGTTCCTAATAAAAAAAGCTGCAGATTATTTATAAATGGAGCAAAGAGAACTAAAATAACACCTAAGCCAACATAAATAATTGCCTTACGTGTCCACATAAACTATTCCACAGTCACTGCGGGAACTTGGACAGTCATAAGTAGCTCCCCTATGACTTCTTCTACATTTACGCCACGAATACGAGCTTCAGGTTTGAGTATAATTCTGTGACCAAGCACTGGAATTGCAGCCCTTTTAACATCATCTGGAACAACATAATCTCTTCCGGAAAGAACTGCTAGGGCTCTAGATAGTTTAAACAAGCCAAGACTACCACGAGGACTTGAACCTACTGCAACACGTGGGTCCCTTCTGGTAGATTGCACTAAATCAACAATATATCTCATTACTTCTTTCTTAACAAAGACCTCCTCTATTGAGTCATGCATTTCGACTACTTTTTCTGGAGTTGCACGCGACTTTACTGTAAAAGAATCTTTCTTTCTTTGAGAACGACCTTCAAGAATACCCGTTTCAACGTCTTCATCTGGATATCCAACACTCAACTTGATTAAGAAACGATCCATTTGAGCTTCAGGAAGTGGATATGTTCCTTCATATTCTATAGGGTTTTGAGTTGCCAGAACAATGAATGGAGATGCTAATTTGTGTGTTGTTCCTTCTATTGTGATCTGTTTCTCTTGCATTGCCTCCAATAATGCAGCCTGTGTTTTTGGTGGAGCACGATTAATTTCATCGGCTAAAAGTATATTACAAAAAATTGGACCTTTACGAAATTTGAATTTATTCTTTTCAGGGTCGTAAAAGTAAGAACCTGTAATGTCAGCAGGCAACAAATCTGGAGTAAATTGAATCCTCTTGAACTCACATCCAAGAGCATCAGCTAATGTATTAGACATTAATGTTTTTGCTAAACCTGGGAAATCTTCGAATAGAATATTACCGTTAGCTAGAATGCCTGCCATGACCATCTCGATAGTCTCTTCCTTACCCAAAACTACATTTGAAACTTCATCAGATATTTGTTTTACAGACTTATTTGTTTTCTTTACTAAGTCAAGAGCTTGACTAGAACTTTCATCTGTTTCTTTTTCACTACTCAATTTACCACGCACTCAATTTTTTAGCTATGCCTCTGAGAACATCTGGCCTTATTTCTTGTGGGTTACCCAAAAGCATCTTAATATCTTCATCTAAGGCCACATTATAACGATTAAGTACATCTGGTAGCATCGCCATTCTGTCATTTCTTGATTTATCATCAAATTCATAAATTTGATATTTTAGCCTTAATCTCTCTAAGAAAACATCTTGGAGTGCAAGAATTCCCTTATCTAGACTATGGCCGTAGGACCTTAGAGGGCGAGGCTTTCTGATGTCAAAAATATGATACCATCGTTTGGGCTCAGCTTGTCTCATAGACAAACCCATTGTCAAAATAATAACTGATACTAAAACGTTCAGCCTAATTACCTGAATAAATAATGTATCACCTGCCAAA